>Ga0209006_10007206_pt1 | contig 10048 bp, 6 predicted proteins | sample JacPin_JW_Ref_O2_FD_188567 | JGI IMG/M metagenome (GOLD analysis project Ga0209006, IMG submission 188567) | Forest soil microbial communities from Algoma, Ontario, Canada - Jack Pine, Ontario site 1_JW_Ref_O2 (SPAdes) (version 2) | ecosystem: Environmental > Terrestrial > Soil > Boreal...
CGCGCAACGTGCTCAATACGTTTGTGGGATTCAAGGCGCAGGTGCTGCACGACCTTCACGAATCGGTGCCTTACCTCTACGACAACACGATTGGGGACGGGCCTTACAATGCGTGGATCGACCCGATGCTGGCCGATGAGTGGCAGATGATGGGCTGGAACAACGTTTCTGAGATGACGAAATTCGGCATGCCCGGCGTGTTCACGCACGGCACGTTCGATACGTGGTCGCCCAGCTACCTGATGTTCATCGCGGCGACGCACAACGGCATCAGCCGGCTCTACGAAACGTTCGGCAATGGAGGCGCCGATACGGAAGAGCGCAGCTTGCGGCCGAATGAATACGCGCGGACGTGGTTCAAACAGAATCCGCCACTGCCCAAGACCAGGTGGTCGCAGCGCAATAACAATAACTACGAACAGACGGGTGTCCTTACGGCGCTGGCTTATTTCTCCGCCAATAACAAACTTTTCCTGCGGAATTTTTATATTAAATCGAAGCGGTCTATCGAGAAGCCGAAAAGAGAAGGACCAGCCGCCTACGTTTTCACTGCGGACGATCCACGTTTAGGAGCGCAGGCCGACCTTCTGCGCATGTTGCAGGACCAGGGCTGCGAAATTTCGCGGGCCAGCGCGCCCTTCACCGTCATGATGCCGGGCAAGAAGCCTCGCGCGGGCCGCGGGGGCCGCGGAGGAGCCGATGCTACTGACGGCGAAGCGCCGAAGCCGGTGGAAAAGCCTAAGCCTGAGGCGAAAACTTTTCCTGTCGGCACGTACGTGCTGCGCATGGATCAACCCTACAGCCGCATCGCCGACACGCTGCTCGATTATCAATACTGGGCCGCCAACGATCCGCAGAAGGCGATTTACGACGATACCGGCTGGACCTTCGGCGAACTCGGCAACGTGCAGGTGTCGCGTGTGACTGATGTCAAAGTGTTGGATGCCGCGATGAGCAAAGTCTCAGGACCTGTCAATGCGCCCGGCGGAGTCGAGGGCTCCGGGAAAATCTTCCTGATTAATAACAATACGGATAGTGCGCTAATCACGCTGCGGTACCGCTTTCCTTCGGCGGCGTTCGATGCGGCGGAGGAGCCTTTCGAGTCCTCCGGGCATAAGTTCAATCGCGGCTCGTTTATCGTGAGCAATGTTTCCTCTGACGATCTCGCGAAAGCTGGAACCGAGCTTGGTCTGCGGGCATTTGCAGTCGACGCCGCGCCTACCGTGAAAACGCATCCGCTGCGCGCCGCGCGCATCGCCGTCATGCACACCTGGCTCAACACGCAGGCCGAAGGATGGTGGAGGCTGGAGTTCGATCGCCTCAAAATTCCGTTCACCTACTTCAGTACGCAGACGGTTTCCAAGGAGTCCGATCTGCGCTCCAAGTATGACGTGATTATTTTCGCGCCGGGTGCAGGAGGGAATCCGCAAGCTATCGTCAATGGACGTCCGATGTTCGGCAATCCTCTTCCGTGGAAGGTAACTCCGCAAACTCCGAATCTTGCTAAGACCGATGAGACCGATGATATTCGTCCAGGCCTGGGCTGGTCCGGCGTCGAGCATCTGCAAAAATTTGTCGAACAAGGCGGTCTGCTGATCACCGCCAGCGACACCGCGAGCTTTGCCGTCACCTTCGGCTTTTCTCCTGGAGTCTCCATTGCCGCTGCCCGGAATCTCAAGGTAACGGGCTCTGGCCTCCGGTCAAAGATTGTCGACGGAGCGAGTCCTATTCTCTATGGCTATTCCGATAACCTCGCGATTTTCGCTTCGAATCCGCCCGTGTTCGGTTTGTCGAACATGGCCGGTGGAGGCGGTGGCGGAGGGCGCGGGGGAGCAGGTGGCGGAGAGCGTCCTACTGGCCGCGGCACTGCCGACGATCCCGATGTTCCGCAAGGCCGCACGCCTTCTGAAATTCCCGACGAGCCTCATAATGAGGTTTGGGAACCCGCGGCCATCACGGATGAGCAGCTTCGCAATCCGGTGAATGTGATTCCTCCGGCGGCGCGCCCGCGGGTGGTTCTGCGGTATGCCAACAATCCGGATCTTCTGGTCACGGGCCTGCTCGATAGCGGCGGCGAATTGGCTCAACATGCGGCGGTTATCGATGCGCCGTTGGGGGCCGGTCATGTGGTGTTGTTCTCCAACAATCCGTTCTGGCGGGCTGAAACCAAGGGTAGTTATTTCCTGGTTTTCAACGCAATTTTGAATTTCGATAGTTTGTCGGCGGGGCGGAAGGTGGCTGCTAAGTAGCGCTCTTGTGTCTATCCGCTCCCTGACGGTCGCGGTTCTGTCGACTTGGAGCCGCCTTGCGGCACAGTTTGCTGAAGCTCGCGCCACCTGGGGGCATTACGGCTTGATAAACGGGGAGCGACAGGCAAGCCGATCGCGCCGGCAAGGAAAAGAGATGGAGCGAGTCTGAAGGAATTCATGTATTCTACTCTGTAGAACATATGTCCTCCCGAGAATACCTGGGCGAGTTTGAGCAGATTGTACTGCTCGCCCTCCTTCGATTAGGTGAGAACGCGTACGGCGTTCCGATACGCCAGGAAATTCAGCTTCGCACCAAGCGGGCCGTCTCTGTCGGCGCGCTTTATAGTACGCTCGACCGCCTGGAAGCCAAAGGCTATGTCGCCTCCTGGTTCGCCGAGCCTACGCCTGAGCGCGGTGGGCGGTCGAAGCGCTATTTCCGGGTGGAGCCGCTGGGGCTCAAGGCCATCAAGCGATCGCAGAGAGTGTTGGCCGTCATGCTTGAGGGCATTGATCTGCAAAAGGTATAACCCATGCGAAAGCCACCACGATTCGCCTGCCTGCTGCTCCGCTTGCGGCTCTCAAAAGCGCACTACGAATGCATCGCCGGAGACTTGTTCGAAGAATTTCACCAGGAGGGCCGGTCGAACGCGTGGTTCTGGCAGCAGACCCTCAGCGCGCTCGCTCCCCGGTTTCGCCGGATAGAACATTTTGAACAACCGACACAAGGAGACACTTCCATGACTCTCTTTTTGGATTGCTGGCAGGATGTCCGCTATTCGATCCGGACGCTTTGCAAGAATCCGAGCTTTGCGGTGGTGGCGATCTCGGCGCTGGCCTTGGGGATCGGCGTCAACACCGGCATCTTCACGCTCCTGAACGCGATCGCGCTGCGCCCTCTGCCGGTGGCGGATGCGGGCAGAATCGCCAGCGTGTATCAGACCTTTCGTGGAAAAATCGGGCGGCGCGATATAAACGGCTCCATCAACTATTTTTCTTACCCCGAGTATCTGAACTACCGGGATCAGAACCACGTTTTCTCGGGCGTTGCCGTTTCGGCGAACGCGCCCGCGTCGCTGGGAGGCGCGGAACCGCGGCACATTGAAGGCCAAGTGGTTTCCTGCAACTACTTCGATGTTCTCGGCCGCACGCCCGTACTCGGGCGCCAGTTCGCGGAGGGTGAATGTGCGAGCGAGAGTGCGGCGCCGGTCGCGGTCTTGTCGCACGCCTTCTGGAGCGTCCAGTTTCATGCCGATCCTCATATGATCGGCTCGATTATTCTGCTGAACCGTCATCCGTTCACGGTCATCGGAATCGCGCCCGAAGGTTTCGGGGGGACGGGCATTACGCCCGCCAGTTACTGGGCTCCCGTGGTCATGCAGAAAATTTTGCTGCCGAGATTTGTTCCCGACGCCAATATGAGCTGGCTGGAGATGCTGGGACGTCTCAAGCCTGGGGTATCGATCGCGACCGCGAGAGCCGATCTGGCAGTGATCGCGGGACGCATCGATCAATCGTATCCGGGCCGCACCACCACGCTCGCGGTCGATCGTGCGACTTTTCTGGGAGAGCCGGAGGCGCGCACACTGATTCTAGCCGGAGGCGCGGTGGCGCTGGTCGCCGTAGGGCTGGTACTGCTGATCGCTTGCGCCAACGTCGCGAACCTGCTGCTTGCCCGCGCCGCCTCACGCCAGAAAGAAATTGCCATTCGCCTCTCCGCCGGAGCCAGCCGTGGAAGGCTGGTGAGGCAGCTTCTCACGGAGAGTCTCCTTATTTCGCTCGCCGGCGGAGCGCTGGGGTCGGTTCTCGCTTTCTGGTCTTTTGAATCGCTGTTCAGAATTGTAGTCTCGAACCTTCCTGCTGAGTTTCCGCCCATGGCGCTGAATCTTTCGCCCGATCTGCGGGTTCTCGGATATGCCATCGCGATCTCCGCGCTGACCGGGGTGTTCTTTGGCCTGGTGCCCGCGCTGCAGGCGACGCGGCCCGATCTGGTTTCCGCGCTCAAAGAGGAAGGGGCCGGATTCGCGGGCGCTCGGATTTCGCGAGGCTGGCTGCGGAACGCTCTGGTGGTCGCCCAAGTCTCGGTGTGCCTGGTGCTGTTGATCGCGGCCGGGCTGCTGGCGCGCGGCCTGCAATCGGCGCAAACGCTCGATCCTGGCTTTTCCATGAAGGGCGTCGTCACCACGTCGTTCGACCTCCAGCAGCAGGGCTATGACGACGCGAAAGCGCTCCAGTTCCATCGCCAGTTAATCGAGCGCGTCTCGGCAATCTCCGGCATCGACGCGGTCAGCCAATCCGTGACTGTACCGCTTGAAGGATCGAGCTACGGAACGGCCATCGACGTTGACGGATTCGCGGGCCGGCAGAACGTCCGGTTCAATAGTGTCTCGCCTTCGTTTTTCTCTTTGCTCGCAATCCCGATCATCCGTGGACGCGTCTTCACGGAAGCTGAAGGCCAGCACGGCGCGCAGGTGGCCGTCATTTCCGAAGCGACCGCTAAACATTTCTGGCCGAATCAAAATCCGCTCGGGAAGACATTCCGGATGGGAAAGGAAAATCTTCCCTTCGAGGTCATCGGCGTCGCGAGAGATATCCGGGCCAGGGATCTGGCGCACGTGGACACGGATTTTTTCTATTTCCCCGTGAAACTTGAATATCAATCGCACATGCATCTGCTCGCATCGACCAGCGGCAACGTGGCTGCGACCGCAAAACTGATCCGCGATACCGCCCACTCGCTCGACGCGAACGTCATCGTGACCGCGAAATCCATGGAAGAGAATCTGGAATTATGGCGCTCGCCTTCGCGCATGCTGGCGTTCCTCACGGGCGCGCTTGGCCTCTCCGGCTTGCTGCTCGCCTCCCTGGGAATTTACGGCGTGGTTTCCTACGCGGTCAGCGGCCGCATCCGCGAAATCGGAATCCGCATGACTCTGGGCGCGGAGGCTGGAGGCATCATGAGTTTGATTCTGAAGCAAGGCATGAGGCCAGTCATCTGGGGCCTGGTCATCGGATTCGCGGTATGCGCCGCAGCGTCGCGATTCATGTCGGTGATGCTCTATGGAATCAGCCCGTTCGATCCGCTAACTTTTGGCGGAGTCGCGTTATTTCTGTCGGCTGTCGCGTTGTTAGCTTGTTACGTTCCGGCGAGGCGGGCAACCAGGGTCGACCCGATGGTCGCGTTGCGGTACGAGTAGGGACCGGCTCCCGATGGTCGCGGCTCTATTGACTTATGACTAAGCCGTCCGCAGAGCATTCTCTGCTGCGACCGCTCCAAATCGGCGATCGCGGCGATGAAATTCGTCTATCGCCGCCGCGAGATCCTCTTCTGAAAATTCCGGCCACATGCGCCGCGTGAAGATCATCTCCGCGTACGCGCACTCCCACAGAAGAAAATCGCTCAGCCGCTGCTCGCCGCTGGTGCGGATCAGCAGATCCACATCGGGTCCAAGAGCCTTGGAAAACGCTTCCTCCGTGGACGGACGCTGCCGAACTGCGTCGAGAATCGCCTGGCGAGACGAGTAATCGATCGCCAGCCGCAAATGCAGCTTCGATCCGTGCGCGGTCTTGCGCTCCGCGTCTTCGAGCAGGGAGACCAGCGCGGCGGGCAAACGGTCGCGGCGGCCGATGGCCTGTAAGCGCACGCCATTTTCGATGCAGCGGCCGGTTTCCCGGACCAGATAATGGCCCAGTAATTTCATGAGCGCCGAAACTTCGCGCGCCGGACGGCGCCAGTTGTCGGCCGAGAAGGCGTAGAGCGTCAAGACGGAAACGCCCAGGCCCGGGGCTGCTTCGACAGTGCGGCGAACCGCGTCGGCTCCGGTACGATGCCCGGCGATACGAGGCAATCCGCGGGCATTGGCCCAGCGCCCGTTGCCGTCCATAATGATAGCGACGTGCAGCTTGCTCATACTGGCGGACGCATCGCCCCAATGAGCGCTTCCATATGATCCAGATATTTATTCAGCGCCTTGCGGCCCGTCGCGGTCAGCGAATATTCCGTTTTCGGCATGCGGCCTTCGAACGATTTCACGCAATCGATGTATTTTGCCTCTTCCAGCTTGCGTGCGTGAACGCTCAGGTTTCCATCGGTCGTTTTGAGTAAACGCTTCAGGTCGTTGAAGGTCAGAGAGGAATTCGCCGCCAGCGCGCTCACGATGCCGAGCCGAATCCGCTCATGAATCAAGCGGTCGAGATCGGGAATCGAGCCGGCTGTTTCGACCAGACCCAGCGCGGGTCTCTCCATGTTTTGTTTTGCTAAGTTGCTTTTAGCCATATTGAAACTAGCCGCCGTATCGCCTGGCAATAATAAATCCGAATAAGATATGCAGCCCGCCGAAGCCGAGCCCGAGCCAGAAATCGCCCCATGCCGCCGGCGCGAACATCGCCACCGCGCCTAAGGCCAGGAAGCACGCGCCCATCACCGGCACCACGGGAGCGGAAAACGCTCCACCGGTGATCACGCCGGTGCCGTACAGCATCAGCCAGACTCCGGGAATCGCGACCGTTAATCCGGCCTGCCAAAGCACCACGGTCACCGCGCCTCCCGCGATTAAAGGAGGCACGAAACTGAACACGAACTTTCTGGCCGGCGACGACCATAACGGCAACCCTGCCGCGGCCGACTTGCGCCACATCGCGAGAATGCCCAGAGCGATCGCTAGTGAGCCTTCGATCAACCATGTTTCGAGCCATGCCCGGGGCGTATTTTGCCTGGACGCAAGCAGAGCCGACGCCAGCGCCGTCAATCCCATCGCCACGCCGCCCCAACCGGGAACCGCGGTGAAGGACCCGGCGCGCTCCATCGTTTCACGGATGTAGCGCAGATTATCCATCGCGTGCGCATGGAGGGGAATGGGTTCTCCCTTTTGCGGGCGGATGGGTTGGACCGATGCCATGAATCGATCATAGCGACGGGACTAACAATTGTCAAGTACTTTATTATGAAAAGTTGATTAAGGGTGAGAGGTTGTGGGAAGCGCGTGTTTTTTCCGCAGGTCGGGCCCAAATTCCCGGATCAGATTTCTACCGCCTTTAGCCGCCAGATTGACGCTGCCCCACAGCAGCACCCGGCTCAGCCTCTGTTCCGAAGGCGGCTCCCACACCTGCGACGCGATGGCCCACGATCCGAATGCTCCGGCGATCTGCCCGAGCGCGATGGTCTGGCCTCCGCGCGCGTTTGAAACGACTACCGCCGACTTTACGACACTTCCGAATCGCTTAAAAAAATTGCCATCGCCCACGCGGGAATAGCGATTGTCCTCATGGTGGATCGTCGAAAATCCCAGCTCGATGGTGTTATCGAGGAAGTATTGCCCATACTGCGAAGCTAGCCGTTTCTCGAATCCGGCTCCGGTCCGATGCCACTCGTGAGGGAAATTCCGCGCCTCTTCGAAGCCTGCAATCAAGACGTTAGAGAAAACAGCGGAGGGTCTCACCAGGGACTTCAGATATTCCTGTATACGGCCCTTGCCATCGAGGGCAGCCGGCGGTTGGGGCGCGTTCGCGGCGGCGAGCGCTTCGATTGCCGGCGCCAGATCCTGCGCGAAAACACCGGTGGCAGCGCATAGAAATAGCGCAGCCAACTCGACGCGGGGGTTTCGAGACAAACCTCCCGTAGTATACGCGATATACATCTCCGGTGCTGTGTAGCAGGCTGCGGAGTGCGCCGGGATAAACCGACTTGGGTCGTTCTCGGGCCTGTGTTGTTAACACGATTCCTGCAGACGATGCTATTCGACGTGAAGCCAACAGGTTGCACTGTTGCGTTGGACCCGCTAATATCGCTGCGCCATGAATGATGTGCTGCGGATCGCTCCGTTGAAGAACATGCCAAAATTCGCCGGAAGAACGCCGGCTGAAGCCGACGCTGCAAGCTGAAGCTCGCGCCACCATCGTTCTTCATCATTTTGGGTGGGCCGGAGGCCCATCGGCACCCCTGCGACCGATCATTTCGCGAGTGGTATGATTCGCCGGCCTATCTGGCGATCAAGCCGATCAGGCAAAGTGCAGCGAAGAGCCGCATACCGGGCTTTATAGATAGATAAGATGTCGCACGGTCGGTTCATTGGCGGTGCATTGGCGCAACTGCTCTTCCAATTGCCGATCGGCGCGCGTCAGGCGGTCATGCTGACGAAGGTGCTCCGCCCAGGAACTCACGACAAATGTTTCGAGATATCGGTCCGCGGTCTCCAGGTCCCGGCAAATTCCCCATCGCGATGCACCGTCGCGGCGCCGGATCCGCCCGTATCGATGCATCGTTTCGATGAAATCGGATACGCGCGCGGGATCCACCTGGTATTCAACGGTGACCAGAACCGGGCCTCCGAGGGTTACGTCCGTGGGGATCGCGGGCACCGGCCAATGGTTCCAGGGCGTCAGATCAACAGTTGTTTCCGGGAGGCGCAGAAATAGACCCAGAGCGATGGTCGCGACCGATCCAATACCGGCGAAAAGCAGCGCTTTACCAATCCCGATCCTTGCGGCGAGGGCACCCCACGTCGCGCTTCCGCCGGCAACAGTACCTTGCGTGACCAGCATAAAGATGGCGAGCACACGAGCGCGCGCCCACTCCGGCGCCTGGTTTAGAATTTGGACATTGAATAGGGATATAAACGCAATCCAGGCCGCGCCCCCGATCAGCATGAGCGCACCTAGCAGCGCCATGCGATGCAGTGCGCCGGTCGCGATCGCTACCATCCCGAACACTGCAATGCCCGCCGACACCACGATCTCGGCCGACCAATGAGCCCGGGCGCGCTGCATTAAGAGGGCGCCGAATACGGCTCCGCAGCCAAAGCATCCGAGGAGGATTCCGTATCCCAGCGGACCGGCATTCGTACGATGCGCGACGGAGGGCAGCAGCGCCAGGAGTCCGCTTGCGAAGAACATGGCGACGCCTGCCCTCAACATTACTGCTCGGATCGCCGGAGAAAAGCGAACGTAACGGATCGCCGCGACTGTCGCACCGGTGACTGTCTCGGCTGGGGTCGCTCTCCTGACAACGGCGCGCTTCCATCGGGCGACCACCAGAATGACTCCGAAAAATGACAAGGTATTGAGCAGGAACGCTGCGCCAACACCGATAAACGCAATCACGACTCCGGCGAGTGCGGGGCCAACCGCTCGCGCGAAATTGAATTCGATGCCATTGAGCGCCGACGCCGCCGGGAGATCCTCCTTTTGAACCAGCTCAGGCAAGACGGCGCGCCAAGTCGGTGTCTCAACTGCGTCTCCCGCCGACAACGCAAAAGTTAAGACCAGCAGCAACAAAGGAGACATCAGGCCTGCGATGGTCGTTACCGCCAAAATCAGGGCTATGAAGAGCATCCATGATTCAGTGAATAGTATTAGCTTGCGGCGGTCGACGATGTCTCCGATCGCGCCGGCCGGTAAAGCCAGCACGAAGAATGGCAGGGCGGACGCGGTTTGCGTGAGGGCAACGTACATTGGACCGCCGTTCAGCGAGACCATCAACCACGCCGCACCCACGCTTTGCATGAATGTGCCGATATCGGAGACAACGTCGGCGATCAGCAGGTTACGAAAAGTCGGGGATCTTAGCGGCCGCCAAAGACTGGCCGACGGGCGATTAGACGTCAAGAGACCTTCTCCCACGCGCTCCAATGATCCGCGCAGTAATGGCGATCCGGACCGATTCGCCTTCGATGCCGGAAGCAGCAGGGGTTGCCGCAAGTGGTGTTTCGCTCGCGCATTTGTAGTTCGCCCCGGAAGCGATCGAAGGGGGAGGCGGTTCGATGGCCGCGAAGCAGAATCCAGCACCTGCGCGTCAGATCGAAATC
>Ga0209006_10007207_pt1 | contig 10047 bp, 9 predicted proteins | sample JacPin_JW_Ref_O2_FD_188567 | JGI IMG/M metagenome (GOLD analysis project Ga0209006, IMG submission 188567) | Forest soil microbial communities from Algoma, Ontario, Canada - Jack Pine, Ontario site 1_JW_Ref_O2 (SPAdes) (version 2) | ecosystem: Environmental > Terrestrial > Soil > Boreal...
GGCAAGATCGCCGAGCTCAAGGATCCGGCGCTGTTTCGCCAGGAATATCCCGCGACGGCGGCGGAAGCGTTTCAGCAATCGGGGCACGACAGCTTCATTGCGCCGGCGCTGGTCGCGCGTGCGCGCAAGGCCGAGTGCGCCGCGAGCGGGCCGCTGGTGATCGGCTTCGATCCCGCCTGGCTCGGCGAGGACCGCCACGCCATGGCGTGGCGGCGCGGCCGGCGGGTGGAAAAGATCGTCTCGCGGCAAAAGCTCGACACCATGGCGGCGGCGGGCTGGGTCAAGCAGGTGATCGACACCGATAGGCCGAGCCGCGTCTTTCTCGACGTCGGCGGCGTCGGCGCCGGCATCTACGACCGCTTGAACGAGATGGGCTACGGCCACGTCGTGCGCGCGGTGAACTTCGGCTCAAGCCCGCTCGAGCCGCCGCCGCTCGATCCGCATGGGCGCCCGTCCGGCGGCCCGCTCAACCGGCGCGCCGAGATGTGGCTCAAGTCGCGCGAGTGGCTCGAGGACCCGGCCGGCGCCGCGCTCCCCGACAGCGACGCGCTGCAGGCCGACGCCTGCGGCCCGACCTACGGCTTCGATAGCCACTCGCGCCTAAAGCTCGAAAGCAAGGAGCACATGCGCGCGCGCGGCGCGAAGAGCCCGGACGAATGGGACGCGGTCGCGCTGACGTTTGCGGAGCCGGTGGTGGAGGTTGCGGGGTTTCGGCGCAAGCTAGTGTATCCGCCATCGGGGGTAGCATGAGCGCGTCGCGAGCACGATCTACCCGCGCCGTCGTTTGTGGTGACGTCCGCCATCGCGATCTCGCTAGTGTAGTCTAGAAGACCATCGCCTGCATTTGTGCCTCGATCTCGGCACGCGCAAGACCGGGATACGCCGCCAGGACCGCCTGGATGGTGTCCTGCCGGCTCCGTCGCGGAATCGGCGAGCCTGGCGGGGCCCTCGGCGTCACTGTGGCGTTCTCTTTCTTCTCCGCCTTTCGGTCATTTAGGCGCTCCTCCGCACCAAGGCCGCAATATCGGATGCCGCCCGCGCCTTCGCCAGTAGCTGTCTCGCGACGACCGCTTTCGGTGCCCGCAACGTCGACGGAGATTCGCTCCACCACGGTTGGCCACGTCGCCCAAAGCGGCGACGCCCACCGCAAAAATCACCCGCTAGCGCCGCTCACATCGATGGCGTACAATGGGCAGTTGTGCGGCCTGCGCTGCGAAAACCCTGCACGGATGAACAGACATGCGGTTGCGCCAACTTCGCGTACGAGGACTGTTTGGGCTATTTGACCATACGATACCGCTAAATCTCGACGAGCGGATAACGATCATTCATGCTCCGAACGGTTACGGAAAGACTGTAATATTGCAACTGCTTTACGGTTTTTTTGGTGGATCATTGAGGGTTTTTCGAACTGTAGAGTTTACTCTTATTGAATTCGAGTTCGACGATGGTCATACGATAACCGTTAGAAAGCGTCTACCGAACGCAAAACCAGATACTGCACCCTTCACAATATCAGACCAAGTCAAGGGGGCGGTACACGAGACGTGGGACGGTTGGTCTCTCGACAAGCGAGAGAATGCAAAGAGCCAAAACTACTCCATGCTTGAAAGGTTTCTTCCGCACTTAGTTCGCGTTGGTCGGCAAGAATATAGAGATCAACGAACGGGCGAGACACTAAGCTATTTTGACGCCGTAGAGCGAAATTTGGAATATCTCCCGTCGGAATTTCGGATGCAAATTGCTCCACCTGAATGGTTGAGCAAAAGACGACGATCAATTCATTGCCAATTGATCGAAACACAGAGGCTAATGACGCTGCAAAAGCGCGAGACTGGATATTGGGATCAGAGCCAGCCAGCTTTTATCCCGGCGGTGAAGACATTCTCTGATGAACTTACAGCGCTGATCGAGAAAACGCTCGCTGACGGTGGCAACGCATCCTCCGCCCTCGATAGAACTTTTCCGAAACGCGTACTAGCTCGCCTCGGTGATGTTGTAACTGACCCGCCATCTGAGGAGTTCTTACGAAAACGCTTGACGGATTTGGAGCATCTACGCTCTCGTTTGACCGAGGTTGGCTTGCTCGATCGCTCGGACGATAGCGCTCTGATTTCCCAAGAAGGCTTTGATCTGGCTACCCGTAAATTTCTCGCTGAATATGCGACCGATGCCGCTAAAAAGCTGGAGCCTTATGAATGGATTCTGCCGCGCCTCGAACTTTTAAAGAGAATTATCAATGATCACTTCCAGTTCAAGATATTGTCGATTGTTCGAAGGGAGGGGTTTGTCCTGACGGATTCTCGGAAGAAGAAGGTCGCTTTGGAATCTCTGTCGTCCGGTGAGCAACATGAGCTTGTGCTAGTTTATGGACTGTTGTTCAAAACCCAGCCAGGAACACTCTTGCTCGTCGACGAACCGGAAATCTCATTACACATTGCCTGGCAGAAGAGGTTTCTGGCGGACCTGCGGCAGATAATTGCGTTGACGCCGATGGATGTCGTTCTTGCTACGCATTCCCCGCAACTGATCGGCGGGAGTCTCGATTTGACTGTTCAGCTTGAGGCGCCAGCTCAGAGCGCGCTTCATTTGGAAAACTAAAATGTCGCTTCAAGACGAGATCACCGCGAGTAGTGTTGCGGCCGAAATTGTTTTGCTTAGAGCAGCTGCCCGTAAGACGATTCTGATCGTCGAAGGTGGAACGGATGAACGACTAATGTCTGTCTTTGTTGACCCCGGCCAATGTGACATCGTAATATCTAATGGAAAAGATAACGCGTTAGGTGCGCTTGCGGTGATGCGCCACAGAAAAGTGGTGGGAATATTATGTATTCTCGATACGGATTATCTTTAGTTTCTGGGTAAATTACCGCACGATAATGACATAATTTTTACAGATGAACACGACATTGAAATCATGCTTATTAGATCATCGGCCTTTTACAGGCTTTTGGCGGAAATGGGATCCGAAGACAAGTTGGATGCGATCGTCGCCAAAGGATTGGATTTACGTGAGATAATAAGGGATACGGGTCACGATATTGGAGTGCTTCGGTTAATTTCGTTAAGAGACGGACTTAATCTTACATTCGATGGATTACGATATGGTTTCATTCACAAAAATACCTTAGCGGTTAATATATCTGACATGATAGACGAAGTTTACAACAGGTCAGCACAGAGATGTGAAGATAAAGAGAAAATAGCAAGCGCGATCTTGAAGTGCAAAGAAATGGAATACGATATCTGGCATATCTGTTCGGGACACGATCTAACAGCGATTCTTGGGAAGGCATTGTTGTCGCTATTTGGCACTAATTCAACGCAAGCTGTTCGACGAGCAGAGATCGAAAGCAAACTACGCATGGCGTTTAGCTTGGACGACCTGCGGAGGACAAAGTTGTTCATCGCGGTTCTAGGGTGGGAACGTGCTAATAAGCCATTTTTGGTTTGGCGGGAAGCGTTTCGGCTTGAGCCACTCTCGGCTATCGAAGCGCCATAGGCGTGTCGGTAAGGCTTGGCCGAGTGGGTCCGGGCCGCCGGCCGCAACGCGCTATGTCGCCGCTCCGCCTCTCCCGCAGATTTGTTCGCTGCATGGCCGACTATCACGCCTTTGCGCAAGGCTGCCTCACCAAATCCGCAGCAAGAGCGACGCGCTCGAGCGCCTCGTCTCCAACCGCGTGCAGCAACAGATCCATGAGCGGCTCGAGGCGCAGCGTACCCCGACCGGCAAGGTGGGGCGCTGATCCTCAAGGGCCGCCAGCAGCGCTAGCACCTATGTGGGCGGGCGTTTTTATCACCGCGTGACGCGGAGCAAGGGATTGCGCGTCTTCATTCCTCACCGACGAGGGTGCGGCGACGCGGAACCGGTTCGACATGGCTGTACGCTTTCACGCGCATTGCCCGACGGAGCAGAAACAATCGACCGGCGCCGCCAACGCCAAGGACCTCGTCTTCGACGAGCTCGACTCGGGCTACAAGGTCGGCACCGCCGGGACCAAGGGGGTAGGGTGCTCCGCGACCATCCAGCTCCTGAGCGGCTCCGAGGTCGCGTTCTGGCCGCATGCCGAGACGCATGCGGCGGTCGACAGCCACTCGCGGCTCCGGCTCGAAAGCAAGGAGCGCATGCGAGCGCGCGGCGCGAAATCGCCCGACGAATGGGACGCGGTTGCGCTGACGTTTGCGGAGCCGGTCGTGGAGGTTGCGGGGTTTCGGCGCAAGCTGGTGTATCCGCCGTCGGGGGTGGCGTGACGAGGTTGCGAGCACGCTGCAGCCCGGCTTCGGTTTCCGGAAACCATCGTGGCCACTGTCGGAGATAAACTATGAGCGGAGACAAAATCATCAGGGGACCGAGCGAGGCAGCCCGATACGTCCGTGGTCGCAGGGGTGCGGTTGTGCGTGAGCTCAAGGTCCCGGAAAGCGTCGACGTGGCAGCCGTGCGTCGTAAGCTGGGCCTTTCGCAGGTCGGATTTGCTCGCCGTTTCGGTTTCAGTCGGTCGACGGTCCATAATTGGGAGCGGGGGCGCCGGTCGCCCGAAGCGCCGGCGCGTGCGTTTTTGACCCTTATCGACAAAGAGCCCGATGCGGTCGAACGCGCGTTGAAAGTGAGATAAACAGGTTCGCGGCCGCCTCAGTTGACGGCCTCTTGCTGTCGGTGCGCGCCTCGACCGTGGCTGCGCTGAACTGCATGACCGCATGCTCGTCGGCCTGCGCGTCAACCGCTGCGAGCTGGATATGCTGCGGCGTTCCTAAAGAGCACGTTCCCACTGATGCTGCCGACTGCCGGCACATCGCTGACCGAAGGACTATGCGCATGGAGAAGGGCGAGGTTGAGGTTGGGGTTCGCAATTGCGAGCAGCGAGAGCTCGCTTGTGGATTGCCAGTCAGGCAGAGGACATCGTTGACGTTTCAGGCCAAGATCGCTCAACTTGGCGCGTCGCTTGGTTTTAGAATCTGGCTGCCGCAGAATGAGAGAAATCGAATTGTCAAACGGTTGCCGGCCGCCTGCCATCCGAGCGTTGTAACCGCGCTGCCGCTCAATTACGACGCGGAGACGCAGAAAACGATCGAGGCCATCGATGTGATATGGCTGCAAGGGCGGACGATAGCGCGCGCTTTCGAAGTGGAGCACAGCACGGTGATTTTCAGCGGCTTGTTGCGGATGGCCGATTTGCTGGCGATGCAGCCGAGGACGAAGATTCCGCTTCACGTCGTGGCGCCGACGGAGCGGCGCGATCAGGTGAGACGCGAAATAGTGCGTCCCGTGTTCTCGGTATTGGAAGGCGGCGCGATGGCCAAGCGCTGCTCCTTCATATCGTATGAGGCGATCGACGAGATGCTCGCGCAGCCGAATTTGTCACATATGAAAGAAACGGTCATTGAGGATTACGAAGAATATTTCGACGCTGTGTGATGTATCCGAACGGTTGCTGATTTCAGCGAGTGGCCCGCGTTGAGGCGTCGGGTCTCGGCGTGGGCCAAGCCGGAGGCAAGTTCCGCGACATGCGGAGCAGACGTCCCGGATTTCGCTGCCGCTCCATCCGGGCTACACTTGTCGCGCTTGCTGTCACCGCAACGGAGCGGCGGGAACTCGAAGCCCTGCCTGCGAGTTCGTTGGAGACCGGCTTCATCCAACGGAGTTGCAGATGCGATCGATCGTCATCATGTTCGCGGTCCTCGGCGCACTTGCGGCCTCGGCGCTCGTCGCGAGGACCGCGAGTGCACAGTCGCTCGCCGAATGCCGCGCCGCCTGCAATGCCCGCTACAATCCGGTCGATGTCGAGAAAACCGACCGTTGGCGGGTGGACGGGCAACGACACGCCTGTCTCGCCCGGTGCGGCCGATAGCGGAGCGCGCGGCGGCTCCCAGCGCAACGCCCGCCCTCGGCAGTCGGACAACTTTGCGCATATTCCGCGCGACGGTCCCGCGCGGAACTATGGTCCGATCAGCGCCCGGCGAGGTGACGCGAGGTCGAGCAGCCGGCGACCGGCGTCGCGTAACCACGTTGCCGGCACGGTAGAGCAGTAGCCTCGGCACCTCGGCTTTCCGGGGAGACCCGAAAACATTCGCTCGATCAGAGCGTTACCGTCATGACGGGGCCCGCCTCCTGGTGGATCTCGACCAACGCGTCAATTGATCTCGATCAACACCTTCCGCTGCGGTTTGTGGAAACTGCGCCCAGCAAAAGTTCGTAACGGAGGAAACCCATGAGCATGCCCGCGCGCGTCAGCGCCGATCCATCCGCCGATTTGCCGCATGGCGCGGCGCTGCTGCGCGATCCGCTGCTCAACCGGGGGACAGCCTTCACCGAGGCGGAGCGGGATGCGCACGGCCTGCGCGGCCTGTTGCCGGCGCACGTGCTGACGCTGGAGGAGCAGGCCAAGCGCGTGCTGACCCACCTGCGCAGCCTGCCCGACGACCTCGAGAAGTACGTCGCGCTCAATGCGCTGCACGACCGCAACGAGACGCTGTTCTTCCGTATCGTCTGCGACAACATCGACGAGATTCAGCCGCTCATCTATACGCCGACGGTCGGGCAGGCCTGCCAAAAGTTCGGCCACATCTTTCAGCGGCCGCGCGGCATGTTCATCGGCGCCAACGATCGCGGCCGCATTGCCCGGCTGCTGCGCAACTGGCCATACCCGGCAAAGCTCATCGTCGTGACCGACGGCGAGCGGATTCTCGGCCTCGGCGACCTCGGCGCCAACGGCATGGGGATCCCGGTCGGCAAGCTCTCATTGTATGCGGCCTGCGCGGGCGTCCACCCCGAGCACTGCCTGCCGGTGATGCTCGATGTGGGCACCAACAACACCGAGCTTCTGGCGGACCCCTACTATATCGGCCTGCGCCAGCGCCGCATCGGCGGCGCCGACTACGACGCCCTGGTCGAGGAGTTCGTCACCGCCGCGCAGGAGACGTTCCCGGGCGTGCTGGTCCAATTCGAGGACTTCGCCAATCATTCGGCGTTTCGCCTGTTGCACCGCTATCGCGAGAAAGCTTGCGTGTTCAACGACGACATCCAGGGAACCGCGGCGGTCGCGCTCGCCGGCATCCTCTCCGCGCTGCGCGTGACCGGCAAGAAGCTCGGCGATCAGACCCTGTTGTTCCTCGGCGCCGGCGAAGCCGCCACCGGCATCGCCGATCTCGTCGTCTCGGCGATGACGGCCGAGGGGCTTTCGCAAGCCGATGCGCGACGGCGCACCTGGCTGTTCGACTCGCGCGGCCTCGTGGTCGCCAGCCGCAACGACCTCGCCGAGCAGAAGCGCCCCTACGCCAATGACCATGCGCCGGTGGCGGACTTTCCGGCCGCGATCCGCGCGCTCAAGCCGACCGCGATCGTCGGCGTTGCGGCGGTCGGCGGCAGCTTCACGCCCGAGGTGCTGCGCACGATGGCGGAGCTCAACGCGCGGCCGATCGTGTTCGCGCTGTCGAACCCGACGTCCAAGGCGGAGTGCAGCGCCGAGGAAGCCTATCGCTGCACCGCCGGGCGCGCGCTGTTCGCCTGCGGCAGCCCGTACGATCCGGTGACGCTCGACGGCAGGACCTTCGTGCCGCGCCAGGGCAACAACTCGTACATCTTTCCCGGCGTCGGGCTCGGCGTGATCGCGAGCGGCGCGCGCCGGGTGACCGACGAGATGTTCATGCGCGCCGCGCGCGCGCTGGCGGCGCTCGTGACCAAGGCCGATCTCGCCCAGGGCAGCCTCTATCCGGCGCTGCCACGCATCCGCGAGGTTTCCGCCCATATCGCGGCCGAGGTCGCCAAGGTCGCCTACGACCGCGGCCTCGCGGCAGGCGCCGCGCCGGCCGACATGCTCGCCTTCGTGCGCGCGCAGATGTACGAGCCGAGCTACCGCGCGAAGGTGTGATCGCCGGCGAGGCGCAATTCGCACACGGTGACATTCGCGCGTCTGCAAGCCATCGGCTTTCGCGCGCGCGTTGCTTTTCGCGGGAGCGGCTCGCATTTTCTGCGGAAAACCGGTGGTCGCTTTTCCTGCGAGCCGTCACCGTTGCGCCGGCAGGATCCGCTTGGGTGCACGAGATCAAGCACGACGGCTATCGGCTCATGGGAGGAACGCTTCTAATGGCCATTGCAGCTTCGGGCGCCCATTTCGAGATCAAGGTCGACGACGTGATCCGCTCGCATCGCGACGAGCGCCACACCGCGATCGAGGCCGCCCGGTTCCTTCAACAGCGCAATCCGGGCGCCAAGATCGCCGTCACCGACATGCGCGACGGCTCGGCGGTGTCGTTCGATCAGCGCGGCTCGTCGTAGGCTCTCGATCACCCCGAGGCTGGCCGCTCGCCGCGGGTCGATCTCCGCTATCCCCCCGACAGCGACCGGATTTGCTGCGCCACCGCAATCCGCCGCTTTGGGCCAGGAGGAGACATTGTCCCTTCCGCAGTCTCATGAAAGAGTCGTAGTCTATTGCAGCGGGCATCCTGATTGGATTGCGAGAGAGCGGCAGAGATGAGACTTCCCCGTCGACGATTCCTGCATCTGGCCGCAAGCGCTGCGGCGTTCCTGCCTTTGTCGCGCACTGCTTGGGCGCTCGACTATCCGACGCGCCCGGTGCGCATCATCGTCGGCTTTACCGCTGGTGGCGCGTTCGACATCGTTGCGCGCCTCGTTGGTCAAAGGCTGTCGGAACAGCTCCACCAGCCGTTCATTGTCGAGAATCGACCCGGCGGCAGCACCAATATAGCGACCGACGCGGTCATTCGGGCACCGGCCGACGGCTACACGCTCCTCCTCGGTGGTGCAACGAACGCAATCAATGCGACATTCTACGAAAAGCTCAATTTCAATTTCATCAGGGACACCGCGCCGGTTGCCGGCGTCGCTCGATTCCCCAACGTCATGGAGGTGAACCCGTCTTTTCCCGCGAAGACGGTGCCCGAATTCATCGCCTACGCGACCGCCAATCCGGGCAAGATCAACATGGGCTCTTCCGGCAACGGGACGACACAACATCTCGCCGGCGAACTGTTCAAGATGATGACCGGTGTCAACCTGGTCCATGTCCCTTATCGCGGCGCCCCGCAAGCGCTCATGGACCTCATCGGGGGCCAAGTGCAGGTTTCGTTCGATCCCTTGCCCGCGTCGATCGAATACATCAAATCGGGCAAACTCCGAGCGTTGGCACTGACGACAGCCACACGCTCGCAGGCGCTGCCGGACCTGCCGACCGTGGGGGAATTCGTGCCAGGCTACGAGGCCAGCGCATGGAACGGCATATGCGCGCCGGCCAAGACGCCCGTCGAAATCATCGAGAAGCTCAATAAGGCGATCAATGCGGGCCTCGCCGATCCCAAGATGAAGGCGCATTTCGCCGACCTGGGCGCCACGGCGCTCGCCGGCTCGGCCGCCGACTTCGGACAACTCATCGCCGATGAAACCGGAAAGTGGGCCAAGGTGATCCGCACGGCCAACATCAAGCCGGACTGACCGTTGAACGGCCGGCCGATATTCGATGATGCGTCGTTCGGTGAATTGCCACGTCGGCAACGGGCAAACACTCGCCGCAGCGGTCGATCCGATGAGGGCGATGTCGCATTCGGGTCATTCAAGACCGATTGCACAGCCGCCGCACGTGCATTCATGTCCGCTGTGCCGCCGGTAGCGACTGAAAGCTCGCAACTCGTCATCCCCGCGGCCGATCGCTGCGCCGGATCACGCGCGCCTTGTCGCGGATGGAGATGCGCTTGTCGGGATACTTCGCCACCGCGGCCTCGAATGCCGCATGCGCGACCGCGAGATCGGCGAGCCGGCCGAAGCATTCGACGTAGTTGCCGCGCTCGTCATAGACGTCGAGGGTGTAGCGCAGATATTCGGCGGGCGGCGGCGTCTCGCCCCGGCGCGGCGCAATTCGCACACGGTGACATTCGCGCGCCTGCAAGCCATCGGCTTTCGGGCGCGCGTTGCTTTTCGCGGGAGCGGCTCGCATTTTCTGCGGAAGACCGGTGGCCACTTTTCCTGAAAATGCTCTAGCGTGAGCAATCGCCCGTGACGTCGGCGCAATTTTCGACGGAGCGGCGGCAGGCGCTGCC
>Ga0209006_10007208_pt1 | contig 10047 bp, 10 predicted proteins | sample JacPin_JW_Ref_O2_FD_188567 | JGI IMG/M metagenome (GOLD analysis project Ga0209006, IMG submission 188567) | Forest soil microbial communities from Algoma, Ontario, Canada - Jack Pine, Ontario site 1_JW_Ref_O2 (SPAdes) (version 2) | ecosystem: Environmental > Terrestrial > Soil > Boreal...
CGTAGGCTCGTTTGCGAGAGCGTTACAGCAAGGCTGCCCGGGGTTTCTGGGATTCCGCGTTGATGGTATGCTTAGTTCGATATGGGGATTTCCAGGCTGCTGCGCAAAGTCTTCCTGCTCGACTTACTTCAAGGGCTGAAAGTCACCTTTCGTTATCAGGATCCCAGGGAGATTTATACCGAACAATATCCTTTGCAACGGCCGCAGGTGGCGGAGCGTTATCGCGGGGCGCCGCGACTGAATGTGAATCCCGACACCAACGAAACCATGTGCATTGCCTGCGACTTGTGCGCGCTGGCGTGCCCGGAAAATTTGATTGTCGTCACCAGCGCTCGCAACGAACAAACCCGCCGCAAGGAACTCACCAACTTTACCTACGATTTAAGTCGCTGCATGTTTTGCGGGCTCTGCGAGGACGCTTGTCCCGTGGACGCTTTGGAACTGACCCAGGACTTCGAGTTGGCAAGCTATACCCGCGAAGGGGCCATCTGGAATCGCGAGATGCTGGAGAAGGGTCCGCAGCCGACGCAATACAGGAAATAGTCGTTGGTCCTTGGTCGTTCGCCGTTCGTCAAACCTGCCAAATCATCCGTGCAAACGACCGACGACTATCTGCCAACGGCTGGTTGTTGTTGTGTCATGCAGTGCATTGCGCCGAATCCCCAGATCAAATCTCCGGAATAAATTCCGATGACTTCGCGGTCGGGGAAGAGGTCAGCCAAAATATCCAAAGCGAAACGGTCGTTGGCGTCGTTAAATACGGGAACCAGCACTACGCCCTTCGCGATATAAAAATTGGCATAGCTCGCCGGCAAACGGCGTCCTTCGAAGATCACCGGCGCGGGCATGGGAAGTTCGATGATCGCGAGAGGCTTTCCATCTTGATCGGTAGCGGCGCGCAGGCGGCGGATGTTTTCTCGTAGCGGTGCGTAGTTGGGATCGTCCGGGTTTGTCTCAACCGCGGTGACGACCGTATCGGGTGTGACAAAACGGGTGATGTCGTCCACGTGGCCGTGGGTGTCGTCGCCGGTGATTCCGGAGTCCAACCAGATCACTTTTTTGATTCCCAGATACTCGGCGAAAACTTTTTCGTAGTCTTTGCGTTTCATGGTTGGATTGCGCTGCTGGATCTTGCTGAGTAAACACTCTTCCGTGGTCAGCAAAGTGCCGCAACCATTCACGTCGATGGATCCACCTTCGAGGACGACGGGCCGCTTGCCAAATGCAGGCCGGATCTGGCCGGCATCGGCCGCGGTAGCCATGAGGCTACCGACTTTTTCATCGTTTTTGTAGTTTGAATATTTGGCCCAGGCGTTGAAACACCATTTGACTGCGAGCAGTTCCGAGTCTGCTGAGTCGGACCGATTCGCATTTGTCGAACTCTGCGTCGTTACAAAAGTGCAGCCCGAGTCGCGCATCCAGACGCGGTCAGTGGGCCATCGGTGGAAGCGGACGTTGTTGCTAAGCGCATGGGCGCGATCCAGAATTGTCCGCGCGCGCTTTTCGGAAGCGCCATCATTGACGATCACTTCAACGCGTTCGTTTCGCGCCAGGTGTCGGATGATTTCCGCGTAGACCCAAGGGATGGGTTCAAACTTTCCCGGCCAATCGTCGCGATAGTACGGCCATGCCAGCCAGGTTGCATCGTGTTGTTCCCACTCTGCAGGCATGCGCGGGCCGAGGACTTGGGGGTTAGCTGCGCGTGGGCCCATGCGAGGTCACTTGCGGAAGAGGTCGCCGATTGCCTGTTTCATGACTTCGCCGCCGACTTCGGAAATCGATCTGGTAAGTGGAATGTCCTTGGGGCACACCTCGACGCAATTTTGCGCGTAACCGCATTCCTGAATGCCGCCATCGCCCATCAGCGCGGCCAGGCGTTCACGTTTCAGCACAGACCCCGTAGGGTGGTTATTGAACAGGCGGACTTGTGAAATTGTGGCCGCGCCCACGAAGCCGGTGTCCTCGTCGAACTGCGGGCAGGCTTCCATACAACAGCAGCAGGAGATACAACGCGAGAGCGGATAGGCGTGCTCTTGTTGTTCAGGACTGACGCGCGGACCGGGTCCCAGGTCGTAAGTGCCATCAATCGGGACCCAGGCCTTTACAATTTTCAGATTTTCAAACAGAACGCTGCGATCGACGGCCAGATCGCGAACTACCGGAAACTTGGTGAATGGTTCGAGCTTGATTGGCTGATCGAGTCTATCTATCAGGGCGGAGCACGCCATGCGGGCGCGCCCGTTGATGAGCATAGCGCAAGAGCCGCAAACTTCCTCGAGACAGTTGGAGTCATAGGTGATGGGCGTGGTCGGCTTGCCATCGCGCGTGACCGGGTTCGCCGCAATGTCCATCAGTGAGGAAATCACGTTCATGCCTGGCTTGTGGGTCAGTTCAAATTCTTCCCACCGAGAAGTCGCTTTAGGATTGTCCTGACGTTTGATTTTTATAATTACGGTTCTTTGATTTGCCATTCGCGATAGCCTTTACCCCAAACCCTTGTCATTCTGAGCGAAGCGAAGAACCTCTGTACAGTGCTCGTACCGGCAAAGTGCATAGATCCTTCGCTTCGCTCAGGATGACAAGCTTTCTACTTAACCGCGTCATACTTCCTCGGACGCGGCGGAATTAACGAAATATCCACCGCCTCAAATTCGAATCTGGGCTCGTCTGCGTCTGGGGCGAAGTATGCTTTCGTTGTCTTCAGCCAATTCTTATCGTCGCGGTCGGGGAAGTCCGGCTTATAGTGCGCGCCGCGAGACTCGTCGCGCATGGCCGCGCCCTGCGCGATTATGCGGGACAGTTGCAGCATGTTGTAAAGCTGGCGGGCAAAGATCACGCTGGTGTTGGCCCACTGCGACCGGTCGCTCAAATTAATGTGGCGGAAGCGCTCCAGCATTTCACACAACTTAGCGTCCGTTTCCTTCAACTTATTGTTGTAGCGGATCACCGTGCAGTTGGCGGTCATCAATTCACCGAGCTCGCGCCAGAGCCGGAACGGATTCTCTTTGCCATCCGACTTCATGAGCATGGAGTTGTTTTCTTCTTCGCGCTTGCGTTCCGCATCAAAATAACCGTTGCTCGACGCAGCTTTCTGATCACGTGCGTATTGCACAGCGGCGGGCCCGGCAACGAATCCACCGAAGATGCACGAGACCAGCGAATTCGCGCCCAGCCGATTGGCTCCGTGATATTGGTATTCGCATTCGCCGGCCGCATAAATTCCTGGGATGTTAGTCGCCTGGTTGAAATCAACCCACAGCCCGCCCATGGTGTAGTGCATGCCGGGGAAGATTTTCATGGGAACTTTGCGCGGGTCGTCGCCTACGAACTTCTCGTAGATTTCCAGGATGCCTTCCAGCTTGCGGTCAAGAATCTTGGAGTCGATGTGGGTCAAGTCAAGATAGACCATGGGCTTCCCGTCGATGCCCAGATTGTGCTCGAAGACAACCTTAAAAATCGCGCGCGTAGCAATATCGCGCGGCACCAGGTTTCCGTACTTTGGGTACCATTCTTCGAGGAAATACCAGCGTTCGCTTTGTGGGATCGACAGCGGATCACGGTTGTCGCCCGGCGTCTTCGGAACCCAAACGCGTCCGCCTTCCCCGCGAGCCGACTCTGACATGAGCCGCAGTTTGTCTTCGCCGGGAATGCAGGTAGGATGAACCTGGATAAACTCCCCGTTGCCGTAAAAACACCCCTGCTGATATAGCGCTGACTGCGCCGACCCGGTGCAGACCACTGAGTTCGTGGATTTGCCAAAGATCGCGCCGTTGCCGCCGGTCGCAATGATGATCGCGTCCCCAGGGAAAGTGCGCACTTCCATCGACCGCAAATCCATGGCGCAGATGCCGCGGCAGATGCGGTTTGGATCGAGCACAGCCGAGAGGAATTCCCAGTGCTCGTACTTCTTTACTTTCCCTTCGGACTCGTAGCGGCGAACCTGTTCATCGAGTGCGTAGAGAAGTTGTTGGCCGGTGGTGGCTCCGGCGAATGCAGTTCGGTTGTAGAGTGTCCCGCCGAAGCGGCGAAAATCCAGCAAGCCCTCCGGCGTGCGATTGAAAGGCACGCCCATCCGATCAAGCAAATCGATGATGCCCGGCGCGGCTTCGCACATCGCTTTTACCGGAGGCTGGTTGGCTAGAAAGTCGCCGCCGTAAATGGTGTCGTCGAAGTGCTTCCACGTGGAGTCGCCTTCGCCCTTGAGGTTTTTAGCGGCGTTAATGCCGCCTTGGGCGCACACCGAATGCGAGCGCTTCACCGGGACAATAGAAAACAGATCTACCTGCCCGCCCATCTCCGCGATTTTTATAACGGCAGAGAGACCCGCCAGGCCTCCGCCGATAACTATGATTCTCGGATTTGCTGCCATCGTGTTCCAATCTGCCGGCGCATGCGTCCGGGTTTAACGTGTCATGACTAATGATAATTAACGTATGACAACCGATTCCATTCCGGCTGGTTCCATAGACTGCAGCGGAGTGTTCAAGAATGAATACATGGTGACGGCTCCCACCAAAACGAACAACAACCCAATCGCAATGCAGACATATCCAAACTTCTTGCGGGCGGAGTCACCGGTGGTGATGCCCCACTTCGCGGCGAACAGCCACAATCCGTAAGCGAAGTGCCAGGAAGCGCAAAGAATCCCCAGCGCGTAAAACGCGACTGCCCAGGGGCTCTGGAACTCAGCTTGCACTTTGCCAAAAGCGGCCGCGGGATAGCTCAGCAAATGCACTCCGGTGAAACGCAAATGCCAGGTGTGCCAGATCATGTAGAAAAATGCGACGGTACCGGTCCAGCGTTGCGCGGCGTACATCCAGTTTCCGGTCCAGGGATACTCGCCAATATTGCTGTCACCGCGATACCAAATGTAGAAACCGTAGAGCGCGTGATAAAGAATGGGCAGCCAGATGCCGAAGAGCTCAAGTCCTACCACGAATGGAAAGCTGCTCAGGAGTTGAACTTGTTTTGCGTAAGCCGCCGGGCCTCGGGTTGCAAATGCGTTGGAGATGAAATGTTCGATGAGGAAAGCGCCAATGGGAACGATCCCGCTGAGCGAGTGCAGACGTCGCAGCCAAAACGAATATCCCTGGCCCGCACGGAGCGGAGCCACACCACCTTTGATCGGCATTGGAGCTGCAGGACTGGCAGTTGCCGCCACAGAGTACTCCTTAAAAGTTCGAGTATGAATGTGGAACCTTTTATTATGTTGTGACGGAAGAAGGGAAGTCAAGGAAGCATGAAGACAATTGGAATGATCGGCGGCATCGGGCCCGAGTCGACGATTGAATATTATCGCTTGATCATCGCGTCATACGTGGAGCGTGTAGCGGATGGAAGTTACCCATTGATGATCATCAACAGCATCGATTTGAAAAAGCTCCGAACTATGGCGGAGGCGAACCAGAGAACCGAGATGACCGAGTATCTGGTCAGCGAAATTCATAAACTTGCCCGAGCGAAAGCAGATTTCGGATTTCTTGCTGCCAACACGCCACACATGGTGTTTGATGAAGTTCGCGATCGGTCGCCCATTCCGCTGATCAGCATTGTGGAGACAACTTGCCGGGCCGCGAAGGTGATGGGTTTGGAAAAACTAGGACTCCTTGGCACGCGTATGACTATGCAAGGGCGATTCTACCCCGATGTTTTTTCTAGGGACGGAATTGCGCTTGCCGTTCCCGATGAACATGATCAAGCCTATATTCATCACATGTACTTTAATGAGTTGGTCAAGGGCATAGTTCTGCCGGAAACCCGGCAGCGATTGCTGAAGATTGTGGATCGATTGCAGGAGCGCGAGGCCATCCAGGGCTTGATTCTAGGCGGGACGGAACTGTCTTTGATTTTGCGCGATGAGACGGTTTGCGACATTCCAGCCCTGGATACGACCAAGATTCACGCCAAGGCGATCGTGGCGGAGGCATTGGCTGAATAAGTATTCCACGAGCTTGTGGGATTTTATCTTCATTTCGGCGTTTCTTTGCATGCGACTCTTGTTGCGAATGCCGCCACCTATGCGTTGCTCGGTCTGCTCGTGGAGACACTGCCACCACGCATGAAGCACGCACAATAACTTCAGACTCGCTCCTTCATGGCCTTATACCACATCAGGAACTGGCGGAAAGCCGCGCCCCGATGGCTGTACTGAGCCTTTTCTTCCGGAGTCAATTCGGCGAAGGCTTTCTGTATTTGCGGGAAATAAAACAGCGGGTCGTAGCCGAAGCCATTCGTTCCACGCGGGCGATTCAAGATCGTGCCCTTTGCCTCTCCGCGAAACGCTTCTAACGTTTGTCCGTCGCGGGCCGCAACGATCACGCATACGAAGCGGGCCGTGCGCTGGTCGGCGGGGACCTCTTTCAACTCCCGTAAGAGGCGCGCGTTGTTAGCTTCATCGTCGGTATTGCTATTGATCAAGTGTGGAGCGTCCGCGGCGTAGCGCGCGGAATGGATTCCGGGTGCGCTCTTGAGAGCATCCACTTCCAAACCGGAATCATCTGCCAGGACAATCTCACCGGGAACCGCGCGGCTGTAAACCTCAGCTTTCTTGCGCGCGTTCTCCTCGAACGTCATACCGTCTTCGAGCACCGCCGGTAGCGAGGCGAAATTTGGAAGCGGGGCGATCTCAATACCCATCGGCAAGGCGGCGCCGGCAAAGTCCCGCAACTTTCCGGGATTCGAAGTCGCAATGAGAATGTGATTCATTGAGTTGATGGAGCTGCTTCCGCACCGCCTGACAAAATCATATCTACAGCAACCGAATGTTTAGCAAAATTCCACGTCGCATGAGCTACTTCGCACGGACATCGTTCTCTTGTGGGATTGAAAAGGAAATTATATGCCCGGCAGCCAGGCTTGCCGCCTGCGTCGAATAATGAAAAATCCTCCGAGAAACAACGCGGTAACACCTGAAATAATTCCACCGAGAATTCTGTCCCAGGTCCGCTTGAATGTCACTGTAACCCGGCTTTCGCCTGCTTGAACGGGGATCAGGATTTGTCCGGTGACCTCCCGTGTAGAGGTCGAGGCGGGCTGTCCGTTGACTTCGGCGCCCCAAGCGGGATAGTTGAATAGCCGCAACGCCAGTTCACCCGGACGTTCAAGTTGGACGGTGAAGATCTTGGCTTCGGCGTTCCATTGCCAGATGTGAAGTGATTGGATTTCACTCTGGATTGCGCCATCGTTCAAAACCACGCGTGGGGCGTCGTGTTTAACTTCGTATGAATCGGCTCCGGCTGGCACGTACTCGTCGGTGCCTTCGTATCCGGCACCGGCGTGCTGCTGCTCAAGCATCCCGGCAAAATCCTCCGCCGTCTCCCACCACGGAGGTTGGACGCGATGCCACACGAAAGCGAGCACCACCAACATCGCAAGACAAACTAACAATCGTGAAATCCATTGCCGCGAAGCCATGGTCACCAGCAGCGCGAAAGTTACATTCAGGCACAACAGCCAACGCCAGGGAAGTTGCACGTAGCGCAACTCGGGCAGATGCATCCATAGGAAAAAGGTGAACGAAAAGTTGAGCAACACGGCAAGTAAAGCCCAGCCGACGGTCGTATACCAAAGCTGAGGCCGTTTCCGTCTATATTGCCGTGAAAAGAATATTGCGGTTGCGAGCACGATCATTTCGGCAAATGCAACCAGCGAGATCAGCAAGTTAAAACGATTGTGATCTGCATCGTTGATCGTGGTGAACAGGAAGTTATCCAGTGGACGCACGCCGGGAGATAGAACCTCGGAAATATTCACCCAGCGACCTTCGTACGCAGCCGGTAGCAGGAAAAATGCTGCCAGGGCTGCGCCCAGAAAACCAGCCAGCGCGCCACAAAACAAAACTCGCGGCGATTGCTCGCGAACAGCCAGCATTACGATCAGCAGGGCGAGAGAATAGTTGACCATTACGGCAGCCGGAATATTCGTCAGCCATGCAGCCGCTACGATCAGGCCCAATGGAATAATTGCCTGTTCTTCCTCTTTGCCACAGCGCAACCCGTATAAAAGCAGCAGAGGCAGCAAAGCGCCCGCCAGCAGTTCCGCGAAAGCGCTTCGCCAATACACAATAACGATGTAATAAGGATTAGCGGCGTACAAGGCAGCCGCAAACATCGCATCCCGGCGCTCCAGCCATTGCCCGCTCAGAAGAAACATGGAGCATCCGGAAAGCGTCAGCGCCAACCAGACGTAAACGCCGGGCACGGCCTTCCACGGCAAAAGGGCGCCCAGTGCGGCTCCCAGGGTCCACGAAGCTGGAGGATAAAAAATAAATCGGGCCTCGCCGTACCCGTACTGCGCCAACGCAGCCCAACGCGGATAGACGATGCCCTGCCGCCATTGCCCCACAACTTCCATCCACGAGTTCACATGAAACTCGAAATCGTGTCCCGAGGGATTTCCCAGAAACAAGAAGGGAAGAACTACAAGAAAAGCAGTTGCCGCCACGATCAGTAGAGGCGTCGGAAAGATTGGAGTAGCGGTATCGCGCGCACTTCGCCTTGGCTCCGTGGAAGACGATTGCACCGCGGGATGGGCGTCGGCATCTGGCATGTCTCCGGCAATGAAGATTGTGGCTTAAAGCCTGGCAAATGAGCAATGCAGAGTTTTCGCGACCCATGAGATGAGAGGAAGACATTCGCGAAAACATAAACCTTTTGACATTTTCACGGGAAATTAACCTGATTGACACCGTGCCGAAACGAGCGACCGCTACATTGCACTTAATCTGGTGGAATTAAACCCGCCGCTGAGAGGCCCCGCACGAGAGACGGCGTGGGGGCCTCTTAGTTAAAAGTGATTATTTCTGTAGAAAAAAGAAGGGTCGGAATCAGGACGACGCGACTTCTTCGGAGTTGCGTTGCTGGCGGAGTTTCAGCAGAAATTCTTCCTGGTTAAAGGACTCGTGGCCGCGCAGCAATTCCAGAAGCGAATCTTCCAATTCCTCGGCAGGAAGCGGTTTGGCTGGGGTGTAGTCATCGCCGGCAGCCAGGGTGCGCGGCGTGATCAGCAATGCGGGATACGTCCCCGGGCGGCTGGTGAGAAATCCGATGAACCGCGCCACCTGCGCCCGCTCGTCGGTTGTGCGGGCCGCGAATTCGATTCCCATCCCGAATCCGGGATGCATCACCCGAACTAGGCCTTCCGCCTCTACCTCCATGTCCTCGGCTTTTAAGCACAGCGTAACTACTGCGCGCTCGGGAAACGGAGATTCGGTTTCGACATAACATCCGCCGAGGCTGAGATCGGTCAAAATGCAGTGCGATACCGGCTCGGGATCCGGAGGCGGAGTTTCCGGTGAATTCGCCAAAACCCATGTTTTTAGAGTATCGCGAAGGTGTTCAGAAAGATCGATGAAGCGCACACCGACTTGCCCGTTCGGGCTGGCCCAGGCAATTTCGCCGCTGACCTGAATGTCGGTATTGCTATCAAGAAGATTGAACCGTCCGCTAATGGTTGCGCCGGGACATAGCGCCTGGGCCGCCAGAACGTCCATGCCATCTTCGCTGAGATCCAGCAGGATGCCTTCCATTGGCGGGCCATTTTGTATCTGCAGCTCAATCGGAACCTGTACAGGCACGCGGAAAGAACGGCGCCGTTCACGCTTAATCAGGGCGGTAGCGGCACGCAGGCTGGCGTCGGCTTGCTCGTCGGAAATTGGTTTGTAGAGAATGAAATTTGCGCCGACGCCAAGAACGCTGCGTACTTTCGTCTTGTCACTCAGCAGGGCAACGGTTACAGCTGTGATGCCCGGAGCCGCCGGACTTGCACTTTGCAGTACCAATGAAGCGCGGTGCGGATCGTCGAAATCAACGATCACCGCGTCAAACTGTTCTTCCGTAAGCCGGCATGACGCCTCGGGATATCCGCAGACGGCGACAGCCACCCCGCAGCGATTGAGTAGCGGCGTTAATACCTCGGATGCTTGTTCGTCCTTGGAAACCAAAAGTGCTTGGAACGTCATAGAGCGATCATCGGTGCGGCAAGTAATTCCTACCGGTTAGGGCCAGCGCGGAGCCACGCCGCGCATCGGCTTGGCAGGGGGTGCGCCTG
>Ga0209006_10007209_pt1 | contig 10047 bp, 9 predicted proteins | sample JacPin_JW_Ref_O2_FD_188567 | JGI IMG/M metagenome (GOLD analysis project Ga0209006, IMG submission 188567) | Forest soil microbial communities from Algoma, Ontario, Canada - Jack Pine, Ontario site 1_JW_Ref_O2 (SPAdes) (version 2) | ecosystem: Environmental > Terrestrial > Soil > Boreal...
CGATCGACTCGGCCGTCTGGCTCGCGCCGACCGAGGTCTGCGTCGTAATTTCCTGAATCACGTTCATCGTTGCTGAAATGTTCGTCGCCGCGGCGGACTGCTGACGCGCCGCCTCGGAGATGTTCTGAATCAGATCCGCCAAGTCGTTCGACACCTTTTCGATTTCGCCCAGCGCCAAACCCGCGTCTTCGGCGAGGCGCGCGCCGGACACCACTTCGGCGGTGGTCTGTTCCATCGAAGTGACGGCCTCGTTCGTATCGGCCTGAATGGTTTGGACGAGTGTTTCGATTCGGCGTGTGGCGCCCGAAGCGCGTTCGGCGAGTCGCTGCACTTCGTCGGCGACGACCGCAAAGCCGCGGCCCGCTTCACCGGCGGACGCCGCTTGAATGGCGGCGTTCAACGCGAGAATGTTCGTTTGTTCGGCGATGTCGTTAATCAGTTCGACGATCGATCCGATTTCCTGTGACGACTCGCCGAGGCGTTTGATACGTTTCGACGTTTCCTGAATCTGGTCGCGAATCGAATCCATGCCCTGAATCGTCTGGCGCACGATGCCGGCGCCTTTCGACGCGATCTGCACCGAGCGCTGCGCGACGTCTGCGGATTCGGCCGAGTTCTTCGACACTTCGTCGATGGACACGGCGATTTCGTTGATCGCCGCCGAGGCCGACGTGATCTGCTGCGCCTGATGTTCGGCGGCTTCGGCGAGGTGCATGGCGGTGGCCTGCGTTTCCTGAGCCGAGGTCGACACATGCATGGCGGTGTCGTTAATCGTCGTGACGAGCGATCGCAACGCTTCGACGGCGAAGTTCACCGAGTCCGCGATGGCACCTGTGATGTCTTCGGTAACTGTCGCGCGAACGGTGAGGTCGCCTTCTGCGAGCGATCCCATTTCGTCGAGGAGTCGCAAAATAGCTTCCTGGTTACGCTGATTCAGTTCGGCCGTGACTTGATAACGTTGACGCTGTCCGCGAATCTGACTCGCGACGATCAGCACCACAAGGAAAATGGCGAGTGCTGCCGCGACGGCACCGAGCAACAAGTTCGGGAACGGACGGGCGCTCTGCAATTCGCCGATGCGTGTGGAAACCGGATCGGCTTTCAGCAGCATGCTCTGCGAGTCGATGGACGCCTGGTCGGCGGCCTGTTTCACGTCTTGCAACGCGGATGCGGAATCGAGCAGTTTCTTCACCGGGTCGGCGACGAGAGCGGTCCAGCTTTCGTTGATTTCCACCAGAATCGCTTTCGCGTTGGCGTTGTCCATCGCACGAATGTTCAGATCGGGGTTGCCGCTGATCAGACCTGCGAGCACCGCGCCGTAGAATTGCGCGTCGCGCTGCAAACCGTCGGCGGCGGATTGCGCTTCTTCACCACCCTGCAGAATCGATTGCACGCGGCGTTGCATGCGGTCGGCCAGCAACATTTCGCGCGAGGAAATCTGCACCTGCGTCGGCGAGCCGTTGCGCTCCGCGAGAATCTTCACCACTTCTTCCATGCGTGAGTTGAGTACGGGCATCTTGCTGTTGAAATCCGCGGCGGTCGACGCGGTGTTCAACACTTGTTCTTTACTGTCGAGAATTTTGGTGGCGTTGGTGTTCAGCGGCGCCCATGCTTTATCGAGATCGGCGATTTGCGTGGCGGCGCCGGAATTGGCGTAGCCCTGCATGCCGGTCGTCGGATCGCCCTTCTTCAACTTGTTGAGAAGATCGTCGATCGAGTTGCGCGTCTGTTCCAGACTCTTGAACGCGTCGATGTTGCCGCCCGCGGCATCGTTGGCCACTTTCGACAACTGCTGCGACAGCACCTGGATTTTCGTGACCAGCACGGATGCTTTCGCGTCCTGCGTGGCGTAGTACGTAAGAAATCCGAAGTCCGCCACCGCGAACAAGATCGAAACTATCAACAGAACGACGAGGAGCGTATTGGCGCCCGTTCGTTCCTTACCGCCGACCGTACCGGTTGTCACGCTCATAACTCACCCCTTGACTGCATTTGCATGATCATCGGCGTTCAAGCTGCCGCCTGTACGAAATCCGGGCTCCGCACGAGGGCCGCCATGCTGAAATGGCCCCACTGCACATCGCCCAATGGATATTTCTCGCCGATGTAACGGCTGTAGCGATCGTCGTCTTCGCCGACGGCTTCAGCACGCTGTTCTTCAGAAAAATTGCGTTGACCCAACACCTCGTCGATCAGCAATCCCACGCTGCCGCCGAGCTGACGCACGAGCAGCACGCGGCTCGAATCGGTCAGCACGGTGCGCTCGCCTTCCAGGTATTGCTTCAGATCGATCACGGGCACCAGACTGCCGCGCACGTTGGCTACGCCCAAAAGCCATTGACGCGTGCCGGGCACGAGCGTCAGCGATGGCTGGGTCAAAATTTCGTTCACTTCGTTGATGCTGCTCACCATGTAGCGCGCGCCGATGCGAAAACCGATGCCACGCCAAAGTCCGGGCGCCTCGATCTGTTCCGGCAATCCGGCCGTGTGCGCCAAACTGCGACGCTCGAAATCGGCGAGCGCTTCGAACGGCGTGAATTGCTGCATGTCTAGGACAGAAGCCATGCGTCAGCTCAGAAGTTTCTGGATGCGGCCGAGCAAATCCTGCTCGACGACGGGTTTGACCATGAAATCCTTCGCGCCTTGCCGCAATCCCCACACGCGATCGGTTTCCATCGATTTCGTCGTGATGATCAAAATCGGAATCTCGGACGTTTCGGTTTCGCGGCTCAATGTGCGCGTCGCCTGAAATCCGTTCATGCCGGGCATGATGACGTCCATGATGACGAGATCGGGCCGCTCGCGCTTGGCCATTGCAATGCCGGCTTCGGCGCTCGCCGCGCTGCTGACTTTGTGTCCGTTCTTCTCCAGCAAGGTGGTGAAGACACGCACGTCGGTCGGCGAGTCGTCGATGATCAGGATATGCGCCATTCGTTTCCCCTATAGCTCCGGATGGCTGGTCAATTACTTGTTGCTGACATGACGACGGATCGCTCCGAGTAACTCTTCGCGGGTGAATGGTTTTGTGAGGTATTGTTCCGAGCCGACGATGCGGCCGCGCGCCTTGTCGAACAGTCCGTCTTTCGAAGACAGCATGATCACCGGCGTGGTCTTGAACATCTGATTGTTCTTGATGAGCGCGCACGTCTGATAGCCGTCCAGACGCGGCATCATGATGTCGACGAAGATGATGTTCGGCTGCTGATCGGAAATCTTCGCGAGCGCCTCGAAGCCGTCGGTTGCGGTGATGACTTCGCAACCTTCCTTCTTCAGGAGCGTCTCGGCGGTGCGCCGAATCGTCTTGGAGTCGTCGATGACCATGACCTTCAGTCCGGCCAAGCCGCCATCTTTTGCTGTCTGTTCCACGTACTACCCCCAAACTTCGGAGTGCCCATTGCGAGCGCTTTGTGTCGAAGCGCGCGCAACCACGTCATGTGAATAAAGCCGTTTTTCGCCCGAAAACCCGCGGCTGACTACGCTGTTTAACCAATACTTAGCAAACCTGTCAAGTAAATCCGCTAACCACGCATCGCTACTCGAAAAAGTCCGCCTGAAAATCGTCCCTTTTCGATTCCGGAAACCGACCGGAAGCGTGTGCCGTCGATGGTAGTATAGCGTTGACCCGACCCGATCGCCTCGCCCAAATACGGAAGACTTGCAGCACTTCCCGTGCCAAGTTAGCGTGGTGCCGAGGCGAACGCGTCCAACGACCGAATGAGCCGATGAGCCTGACCTTTGCCGTACTGATGGACCCGATTGAGTCCATCCACATCGAAAAGGACTCGACTTTCGCGATGCTGCTCGAAGCTCAGCGGCGCGGGCATAAGCTCCTTTATCTCACGCAAGCCGGTCTGGCGGTGCGCGACGCGACACCCTGGGCGCACGCGGCGCCTTTGAAAGTACGCGACGATCCGGCCGGATGGTTCACGTTGGGTGACGCGAGTTGGATCGACTTGCGAAAAACCGACGTGATCCTGGCGCGCAAAGATCCGCCGGTCGACGAGCAGTTTCTTTACGACACGATGGTGCTCGAGCTGGCGCAGAATTCCGGCGTACTGCTCGTGAACGATCCGCGCGCGTTGCGCGATGCGAACGAGAAACTGTTTTCGCTGCATTTTCCACAATGTATACCGCCGACCGTCGTTGCGCGCGATGCGAAGACGATCAAGGCATTCGTGCACGATCACGACGAAGTTATCCTGAAACCGCTCGACGGCATGGGCGGACGTTCGATCTTTCGCAGTCACCGCGGCGATCCGAATCTCAACGTGATTCTGGAAACGCTCACGGAGAACGGTCGAAGTTTCACTGTGGCGCAAAAATACTTGCCGGAGATCAAGAACGGCGACAAACGCATTCTTCTCGTCGACGGCGAACCGGTTCCGTACGTGCTCGCACGCATGCCGCAAGGCGACGATTTCCGCGGCAATCTCGCGCGCGGCGGCAAAGGTGTCGGCCAGCCGATCAGCGAACGCGAACGCTGGCTCGCCGCGCAGGTCGCCCCGGAATTGCGCAAGCGCGGCATGATTTTCGTGGGGCTCGACGTGATCGGCGACTGGCTCACGGAAATCAACGTGACGTCCCCGACGTGCATTCGTGAACTCGATGCGCAGTTCGGGTTGAACATCGCGGGACAGCTGTTCGACGCGATCGAGAAAAGGCGTCGATGACACCGCGCAAGGTCAGCAGCGGCGACCGGTTCGGCGTTACGTTGTTGTTTTCGGTGATCGCACACGGCGTGCTCGCGCTCGGACTCACGTTCGAATACGAAAAGTCGAAACCGAGTTTGCCCTCGCTCGACGTGATCCTCGTTCAATCGGCTTCCGGCGAAAAGCCGACCAAAGCCGACTTCCTCGCGCAGGCGAACAACAGCGGTGGCGGCGAAAGCGAAAAAGCCGTACGGCCGAGCGAACTGGTGTCGAGTCCGATTTCCAAGAACGAATCCGGCGTCGCGCCGCGACCCATGCAGGCATCCGCGCCGAAACCGCAACCGCCCACACAACGCGAATTGCTCACGCAGCAGAAATCGAAATTCGATCTGCAAACCGAACACGAAGTGCCGGAACAACCACCGCTGCCGCAGCCGACCGTGCGCGACGTGCTGGAAAAGAAACTGGAAATGGCGAAACTCGCGGCGGAGATTCAGCAGGAATCGCAGGCGTACGCGAAGCGTCCGAAGAAAAAATACATCTCCGCCAATACGAAGGAATACCAATACGCGGCGTACATGTCGGCGTGGGTGGCACGTGTGGAACGTATCGGCAACTTGAACTATCCGGACGAAGCGCGTCGCGAGCAGTTGCACGGCGAACTCGTGCTCACGGTCGCGCTGCGACGCGACGGTACGATCAAGAGTGTCGACGTGATCGAACCGAGCGGACACAAAATACTCGACGATGCCGCTATCCGCATCGTCAACCAGTCGGCACCGTTCCCGCCGATTCCCACGGAAGACGGCGTAGACGAACTCTACGTCACGCGCACCTGGCAATTCCTGCCGGGAGACATCCTGCGCAATCGCTGAACGCCGGAATTGCCGCATCGCGGCACGATGCGCAAGCGCGGTAGAATGCGCATATGGACTCGATCAGCAGCCTGACCAATCATCTACTGATCGCTATGCCGAGCTTGCGCGATCCCACGTTTCGGCGCAGCGTCGCCTTCGTTTGCCAGCATAGCGATGAAGGCGCGATGGGGCTGCTCGTCAATCGGTTGTCGGAATATCGGCTCGGCGACGTGCTAGCGCAGATGAACATCCAGGCCGAAACCAGCAACATCGGCGATACACCGGTACTCATCGGCGGACCGGTGCAACCGGAACGTGGATTCGTGTTGCATTCGCCCACGGGAAATTGGGAATCGTCGTTCAAGATTTCCGAACGCATCTGCGTAACGACGTCGCGCGACGTGCTTGTGGCGATGGCAGCCGGCAACGGGCCGGAAAAAGCGATCGTAACCCTCGGGTATTCCGGATGGAGCCAAGGTCAAATCGAAACCGAGCTGAAAGAAAACGCCTGGCTCACCGTCGATTCGGATGAACGGATACTTTTCTCGACCGCGCTCGAGCAACGCTGGGAAGCAGCAGCAGCGCTCGTCGGTGTTGATATCGCAAGCCTCACGGATTATGCAGGTCATGCGTAGGACCACCGCGACACCGTTACCTGCTACGGCAACGGAATCCGAATCGACATCGCACTCGCTTCGTCCGACGCTCACGATTCTCGGCTTCGATTACGGCGCGCGCCGCATCGGCGTTGCCGTCGGCAATACTTTCACCGGGGATGCGCAGGCACTCAGCGTCGTCGGTAACGGCGACAACGGCGTGGATTGGCCGCGCGTCGACGCGGCCGTTCGCGATTGGCGTCCGAACGTGCTGCTGGTCGGGCTGCCGTTGATGCTCGACGGCTCCGAGCAATCCAACAGCCGCGCCGCGCGCGGATTTGCAACGGATCTCGGTGAGCGCTTCAAACTGCCGGTGCATCTGGTGGACGAGCGATTGAGTTCTGTCGAAGCCGCACATCGATTTGCGGATCGTCGCGCACGCGGACAAGCACGGCGCAAGAACGCGAACGAACTCGATGCGATCGCAGCGCAAATCATCATTGAAACCTGGCTGAAGCAAAGTCCGCAATGAACGACGGCGCTGCGCAAACGCAACTCGGCGCAAACGGCAAGCTGCGCCATTTGCTCACGCTGGAAAATTTATCGGCTGAACGAATCAGGTCGCTGTTAGACCGCGCCGAATCACTGCGCGAGCAGACGCACAATGGCGCGAAGCCGCTCGACATCCTCCACGGCCGCACCGTCATCAATCTTTTCTTCGAACCATCGACGCGAACACGGACGTCGTTCGATCTGGCGGCCAAACGCCTCGGCGCGAACGTGATCAATTTCGATATCGCCAGTTCGTCGACGACGAAGGGCGAATCGCTGCTCGACACAGTACACACGCTCGAAGCAATGCGTTGCGACGCGTTCGTCGTACGGCACAAGGAGTCCGGAACGCCGGAATACATCGCCGAAATCCTGCATTCGGACGCCAGCGTGCTGAACGCGGGCGACGGCAACAATGCGCACCCTACGCAAGGGCTGCTCGACGCGTTGACGTTGCGTCGTCATCGGCCCGATTTCTCGACGCTGACCGTTGTGATTTGCGGCGACATCCGCCATTCGCGCGTGGCCCGCTCCGACGTGCACGCGTTGCGCGCGCTCGGCGCCAAAGAAATTCGGTTGTGCTCGCCGTCGGAACTTGCGCCGGATCCTCGCGATTTTCCACATTGCCGCATTTTCCACAAATTCGACGAAGCCGTCGAAGGCGTAGACGTGGCCATCATGCTTCGATTGCAGAAAGAGCGTATGCAATCGGCCTCGATCCCATCGGAGGCCGACTATTTCGAGCGCTTCGGCCTATCGAGCCAACGGCTGGCTCGCGCGCATCCGCACTGCCTGGTGATGCATCCCGGGCCGATGAATCGTGGCGTCGAAATCGCCTCCGACGTCGCCGATGGGCCGCAGTCGCTGATCCTCGAACAGGTCGCCAATGGCGTCTTCGTGCGCATGGCGGCGCTCGCCGAATTGCTCGAACCCGCGAAAACTGCTGCGCGTAAGGCATAATTGGCGGCATTCGACCGTTCGTTTACCAATTTGGGGAAATAGGTCATGCGCCCGATCCGCCGTCTCGTTCTACCCGCACTGTGCGCAACGCTGCTCGCCGCTTGTGGCAAGCAGGCCGTCGACAACGCCGCGCCACTCGCTTTCGTTCCGGCCGATACGCCTTTCGCATACGCGAACATCGAGCCGACCCCGGCCGCCGTGACGGATGCGTGGTCCAAGCGCATGCAGACCTATTGGCCGACCTTGATCCAGATGTACGAAAACATGCTCGATCGCATCGGCACGGACAAAACCGGTCCGGAAACGGCGCACGCGATGAAGGTCGCGCGAGCGATCCTCGACGAATTCAAGACCGACGATCTGTGGACGCGTTTGCGCCAGATGGGTCTGAAACCCGATGCGCGATTCGCCATTTACGGCGTTGGAATGGTTCCGGTCATGCGCATCGAACTGGCCGATGCTGCGGCGTTCAAGAAAGAAATCGCGACGATTGAAGAAAAAGTCGGCGAGAAAATCCCGTCCGGGCGCGTGGGCGATCAGGACTATTGGCGGCTCGGCGACGAACACGTCGTCGGCGGCGCTGCGATCGAAGGCAACCATCTCGTGCTTACCGTGCTGCCGGCGACCGCGGATGACGCGCTGAAGAGCGCTATCCTCGGGCTGACCAAGCCCGCGCAGAATCTCGGCGACGCCGGCACGTTGCAGGCAATCGCCAAGCAGTACAACTATTCCGCGTACGGTATCGGCTTCGTCGATTTCGTGCGGCTCACCGAACGTTTGAGTAATCCGGCGGCCGGCACCGACGCGGATGTCGCCAAAGCGATAGGCCTTCCGTTGAGCGGAGCCGATCCGGCCTGCCGCGCCGACTACCAGGCAATTGCGCACAACTTTCCGCGTTTGGTCGTCGGCGTCGAAGAGTTGGCGCCGCAACGCGTTCGCATCGGCGCACAGATGGAAATCGATCCGTCGATCGCGCAACCATTGAGCGCCGCCCTCGGCGCCGCGCCGGGGACCGGCGCACCGGGCGAAGGCGTGATGGACATGAGCGTTTCGCTGCCGGTCTTGAAACTCAAAGACTTCTGGCTGAAGCAAGCCGATGCCGTCGCCGCGAAACAATACACGTGTCCGCAACTCGCTTCGTTGAACACGGAGTTTGCCAATTCGCGCGCGAAAGTCGACGTCACCGTGCCGCCTCCGTTCAGCGACATTACGGGCATGCGCTTCACGCTGGATCAGTTCGAATTGAAAGCTGGCGCGTCAGTTCCCGACGTCTTCGGAAAAATGATGTTGCGCACGAACAATCCCGTCGCGGTGCTCGCGATGGCACAACTCGCCGTGCCGCAATTGGCCACGCTGAAGGTGCAACCCGACGGCAAGGCCGTGGCGCTGCCGCTGGGTGTGCTGCCGGTGGCGACGCCGCCGCTGTCTGTGGCAATGTCGAACGATGCGCTGGCGATGTCGAGCGGCGCCGGCGAAGACGCCACGCTTGGCGCCTATCTCGCCGAACCGGTCGCGAAGGATCCTGTCTTCATGCGCATGCATTTCACCGGGAAGATTTACGGCCTGATGTCGAACATGTTCGGCAAGCTCAAGGCAATGATGCCGCCGGACAAGCAAGCGGAAATCGACATGCAGACGAAGATGTTCGCGGCGTACGAGCAGTGGCTGAAGTCGGGGGACTTCACGTTTACCGCGAATCCGAACGGCATCGCCATTCACGAAGTCGTCGAGCAAAACTGATCCCGCGGCAAAAAACCGGAATTGCTCTCACAAAATCCGCGATGACATCCACGGCGCACAGGAAGTGCGCCGTTCGACGCAGGCACAGGGATGTGGCTTCGGCGAACACGCCGTACGTGAAGAATAAACGTGCTTTCTTTGGTTACTTTCTTTGCGCGGGCAAAGAAAGTGACTCGCTCGCCGCAGGCGAGTGAAAGCTCTGGCTTTCTAGGACGAGAAGATCAAAGGCAAGGAACTAGATTCCCGCTTCCGCGGGAATGACAAGCGTAGAGCAATGTTGCTGGATTCCGGCTTGACCAGCTTCGCTGTTGTGGAGCGCCTCGACGGAACGACGAGCGCAAATCAGCCGACGAACAGCAGCCGACCGCGGAATCCGCGCCCGGCACTGTCGACATCGACCGCAAGCAGAACGGAACGTCCGGCATTTTCCGCGATGCCGGCGACATCGCTTTCTTTCAATGTGTGCATTTCCGCCGCCACGTCGATGGCGTGCACACGTTTGCGCACAGGCGCCAGCAACCAGTTCGGAAGCACACGGTACGCCATGCCGCGCGCGTCGTTGCTGTAACCGCTGGCGATCTGGAACGCAGCCAATCCGCGTGGCGACAGAATCCGCATGAACTCGGCAACGTAATTTCGCTGCAGCTCGGCCGGCATGTGATGCAGCGTGATCACGGAATAAATGAAATCGAC
>Ga0209006_10007210_pt1 | contig 10046 bp, 17 predicted proteins | sample JacPin_JW_Ref_O2_FD_188567 | JGI IMG/M metagenome (GOLD analysis project Ga0209006, IMG submission 188567) | Forest soil microbial communities from Algoma, Ontario, Canada - Jack Pine, Ontario site 1_JW_Ref_O2 (SPAdes) (version 2) | ecosystem: Environmental > Terrestrial > Soil > Boreal...
TGGGGTAACTCCGGTCGGGCTACGCCCTCCCTTCGTCACCCCAGCAGCGGCGCATCTCATCCTGATTGTCGCGGATTCTCATCTTGATTGTCGCGCCGCATCTGCCGCTATCGATGCGCAAGACCAATCTGGAGCGGCTGTTGCGTGGTCGCCCTGACGGCATCTTCATTAACCCGTTCGAGATCGGCGCCATCGGGCCTGACCTATTCCGCGCGGCCTGCGACAGTCGCGCCGGCCATGCTGAAACGAAGTGGCTGCGGATCGACCCCGACGAGCCTGTTAGCGGCCTCGGGCCTTTGGCAACTTCCGGGCGTCAAAAGATACAGGCCGGTAGGTAGGTTCGGGCGTCGGATCTTCTCGACTGGGTATGAGCGTCACTTCAACACCCACGCCAGGGGCCTGCTCGGCTGTGCCGGCACAAACCACCATCTCGCCCTGGCATCTACCCTCAAGCTTCAACACTACTTCGTCAATTCCAAACACAGTGGGCGGCCCATCGCAAACCCGCCTGGTTCTGACGGTAGCGGTGAGCCGATCGCCGTTTTGTTCATACGACCCGGAATACTCAAAAAAACTATCACCGCCGGTGATCGTCCCATCTGAAAGCGTGACGATCGCCGTGCCGTCTCCATTTGGGGTCCTGAACCAGGCGGAGTAATTGCCATTTTCGAGCATCCCAATAGTACGCGCTCGACAGCTTAGAGTTTCCTAGAGGTCTCCTACGGCCGCGCACATGGTTACTAATTTTTTATTTGTCGGTTTGGTTCAGCGGATTCGGGCTGTGGCACACGACTTTCCAGCTGTCCCCATCGGCCAAATAGACACGACGAGATTCTTCGGCAGGGATATGGCTTTTGCCGCCTCTTGTTTGACTAACGTCTCAAGCTGCAATGTCGTTTTTGTTGGCTTGCTCATACACCTCGCTCCGTCGTCCGGTGTCTAAGGCAAGCTTAAGCAATTTTCGGTCGTGGACCCGCGCCGCCGCGCGGCAGCCACGCCCGTGCGCCGGTTCGATCCGGCTGGCACATAGATACCCCGGATATGAAGGCACTGACAGGCGTCCAGCTTGCCCCTTGTCAGTCGGTAGCCGTCCGTTCGGCGGCGCCACCGCCTTGGTGAGGCACCCTCAAGGAAATTCCAAGCTGGTGCGCCTTCACGGCGGTCGCCCCAAGAGAGCGGCCGAGCTGTGCCGCAATGTTCGCGCTTGGCTCCTTCTGCGCCATGTTTTTCAACTTCGCGATGTCATCCGCTGTCCAGCGACGAAATGTAGGATTGGGCATTGGTAGCTCCCAGCGTCACATTAAAAATCTCAAAATGCTGCGGCTTCCAAAAAGTTCCACGGTCGACCGGCAGGCGGCGCTACGCATTTTTGGGCCGGAACGATTCCCGGTTTCGTGCTTAAATTCCGTGTGCGTGGCGTTTCTGGGAGTTGTGGGAGTTTGCGTATGCCTAGAACAGGCTGGACCCCGTCGATCGTGCCGATCGTGCCCTACGGCGCGGATCAGACAGTCTATCTGGTAGTCGACTGCTTCGGCAGGCTTGGCACCGCCTATCGCGAGACCGACATTGAGCGGACCGACCTCGAAACTGTCATCACCGATCTGATTTCGGGGCAATTCAACGATCCGGTCCGCGTCGTCGCCTTGAACACGCTTGAGCATTGGGCACAGGATGCTTCAAGAGATATCGCCCTCGAAATTCAAAGTCGCTGCGATATCGATGGTCACGACGTTCCCGAAACTCTTCGCGACTTTGTCGGTGGCTACGCCGGGCCTGATCGGCAGCTCGCCTTGCGGTTGGCATAGGCTATGTCCTGGGACCGTCCATTTGACCAGCCCGTTCCGCTTCCGAGTGGACCACCCGCCCGCACGCTACGCGACGCGGCCAATTACATCAAGATGCTTTCAAAGCATGAGCGCGACACGCCGGAATGGCGGCTCGCCGTGCAAATGCTTATCGATGCCGCAGAAGATCGCGGGCCAATGCTGTTCGCGAAAATGGGAATTTTTCGAGCCGTTGAACGCTTCGTCGAGCAGGAATCAATCAATCGTGCGAGGAATAACCTTAACCGCGCTGCGCCGCGACTCTGACATGCACCGGTCACGAATGTCATAACTTGAATCGAAAGGGCCGCCTCATGGGCGGGCCCCTCAATCTCTCCCTCCGCGATTGGTTCAAGCCGCAGCGCCCGGAAGATCGTGGCCTCGCCGACTTCGTATTCACGCGCCAGCTCCGCCATCGTCTCACCGGCAGCGTATCTGTCGGCGATCTTGCGCTTTTTGCCGGCATCCAGCGCGCTCGGTCGGCCGAACTTCTTGCCCTGGTCCGCGCCTTCTGGATATCCGATATTGAGCCGCTGTTCACCAGAGCATCCGGTCAAATAAGCGTCGACATGCACCCGAATTTCGGATGGGTAGAGGGGCGGCCGGCGCAGGGTCTGCCCGGGTCAGATAACATTTGTTAACCCGAATCAAACCTGATGGGCGATATTCATTCCCGGTTTTGATCCAATTCATAATGCAGCTTCTGGCACTCCGAGAATATCCAGCGATCGACGCTGAGACGCTCGTGGAATTTACAGGCCGCGAAAGGCTTTTTCGTGGAACCAATGGATCGTTCCTGCTGCACATGTCATCCGAAGGTCAGTCGATGATCGAGGAGCGCATCATCAGGCTCTCCACGCGGGACGCGATATCGTGGCTCAACGGTGAGCCAGATCAGCTTGGTTCGTTTTGGGAGTTAGCAGAGGTTATTCCCGCTGCGTAGCTTCCGAACACCAACCGCAGCCATTCACCGCCACCAAAAACGTTGAGGTTTTTCCAGGAATCAGCGATAGCTCGAAACTGCCTTTATCAAAAGCCTACGGCATAGACGATCCCGATGTTCTGGTTCGCACGATACATGCGCTGAAAGAAGAACAGACGGCGGCGTGGCGACAGCTTGCGGCACCATCTTTGACGACGTTCGAGCGCCGCGAAGTCCGAAATCAACTTCGGCAGAGCCACAGCGAGTTGAGGCAATATTTGCGGTTGATGTCAGAGCGTGTTCGCTTCCGAGTGCCGCCTTCTGAAGAAGTAGCCGTCGGATTCGGAAAACCCAACTTTCGACTTCTTGTAAACAGTTAACTCTCGTCGATTTTGCCATTGCCGCGATGTTGAATCGGTGGGTGCTGAGGAGAACATAAAATGATCGACCGGAGGGCTGATTTTGACAGACTGGGCGGCAGATACGAAAAGCGGTCGTGTCGAACCATCGACGCCGCCCACGATTGAGGCGGACCGGATGCCGCCGGTGAGTTTGAACAGCTCGCTGCGCGACGAAATCCGACAGCGCGTTTCAAATTTCAAGGCACTCCAGGCTCGCTTCTCGCGGGAGCGGGAGGAGTTCGCATCGTCCCAGCTGAAGAGGACGTCGTGTTTCTGATTGCGTTTCTGGCGCTCGTGATTGTGCGCGCGTGCTGGCTTACCTTGCCCGCCTCGCTTTCGGGGCGGGATTTTTGTGGAGCGCCTGCGAGAGCCCGCTCCATGTCCCCACCGTGCGGGTTGTTCGTCGGCAGCTATTGGAATGTGAAACGCCCCACATTCGAGCGGCCGAGTCCATGCTAATGTCCGGGTTGCGGCGCTCCTGAGCAAAGCGCCGTATTTAGCACCTCACCTTGCGAGAGCCCGCTCGATGTCCCCCATCGGGCGGGTTTTCATTGGGCCGGTCGCGGCAAGCGATAGCGGACCGTCATTCCTGCACCACTGGTGGAAACCAGGACATCGTCGCCGGGTTTCACCCCTGCCTGCATCGCCTCGCAGCACGCTTGGGTCGAACCGCAGCCCATGCGATTTTTTTTGCAGAAATCACCAGACGTGATCACAATTGTCGTCGCGCCCTGTTCGGCAGCATTTCTCAACTGCGTTCGCAATTCGTGTGCGAAATGGTCGACTGAGCCTATGCGAGCCTCCCGCGAGATCGGCACCTGGGTGTGGCGCCATATTATTAGGGCTGCGCCTATTTTTCATCAGTAGCGAATGAGCTGTTTTGATCAACGTCATTAACCAAAGACTGGCAGACTGCGCGGCGATGGCGAATCGAGCCACGGAGAAGTAGCCATGTCCGACGCCGACAGCCTTCGCAGCCAGACGAGAACATTACGCACGGTCGGACCGCGCTCGGCTCCGCGAGCTTCTACAGGGGTCTCGACAATGGTTTGACCCTTCTTTTCTGCCATGCTCGTCTCCAATAAAATGCAAAGAGGCCGCTAGACCGCGTGCAACTATCCTGCGCGCCGTTTTACGCCTCAGTAAGGTAGCGGCGTGCTTCACGCGTCGCCTTGGGATTTGGCTCGATCAACGAACCATGCAGAGTAATCGTGCCGTTGGCGAGTATCGGAAATCGAAAGATATGACCGTCACCTTTGTGGCCGACGACCACCTCATCAGTCAGAACCTCTGTGCTAAAATTCTCATCCGGTATATTGTGATGACCGCTAGAACTCAGCAGCAAGCCGAGACCGCCGCCTTTGGCTATCCGCGCGAGCGCTAGTTGTGAACAGCGGGCCAGAGGGCCTTTGGCTATCCGCGACATGCGCCGTCTAAGACGGCGGGCGACGGCCTCACTGTTTTAACATGTCGAGAAGGAGATCGTTCCAACGGAACCATATCCGCGATACTTGTGGCTGCGCTTCTTCGGGGTGATCTAAAATCTATAGTTCACCGATGCTTTGACAGTCTGCAGCGTCGGCGAAACACGGCTGATCCAAAACTTCCCCTCAGGAAACCGGCGTGAACAAGCAGAAGAAAACAGCGACCGAACTCGAAGAAATCGTGAAGCAGCGAATCGGCGCGGGCGATTTCAAGGTGACAGTTCATGCCAATTCCGAGATAGGATGGCACGCCACGATCTATGGACGCCAGCCAGCGGAGGTTCACCGCTGCCAAGTCATGGCCGAGACGATCGTCGTCGAGCTATGCCAGCATTACGACTTGGCCGAATAAGCGGCGGCGCGGCCGTGGCAGCGACAAATACTTCTCGGGCCGGTCGAGCCGGTTGAAGCCCACCAATCCGTCGCTGGCAACCGCGGAATTACTGAGTTGCCAAACCCTGACGGGCGACTTTCGCGCGTTCACCTGTTGCTTTCCGGAATGAAGTGATCAGTGCAACGTCGAGATGCACCCTCGGCGCATGGACATACGAGAGAACGCGCCCATTTCGATTCTCGACCATGGACGCAGGCCGACGATGACAAGCTGCGGAAGTTGGCGCCGACGGGTCTCAGCGCACGAGCGATCGCTATTCGGATGAACCGGACCGAAACTGCGGTCCGTTCACGTGCCAGACAGCTGCAGGTAATTTTGAGAAACATCAGGCTGGAGCAGTTGCAGATGGGCTGAAGGCGAAGGATGCGAAACCGTAATGGCTGAGCGATCAATCGACAAACGAGAGCAATACGTCGGCTACGCCACCCATTGCCTGCAGCTGGCAAAGGTGGCGACCGATCGCGAATCTCGCGCCGTCCTCAAGGAGATGGCTGCCGAGTGGCTGAAGCTGGCGGTAGCACCCGTTGACTGAGCGAGCGCCGACCGCGGATGCCCCTTCACGACTCAAGGAAGCCCACCGCTGGTTCAGGATGTTGCGGGCGGTGCAAAAGGCGGGGCAGAAAGCGCAACGACCTCACCCCGTATGAACACATCTGCAAAATCTGGACAGCCGAACCCGAAAGGTTCAGACTCAATCCAATCCATCAAATGCCGGGACTAAACAACTAGATTGGGAATGGCGATGGCGACCGATACGGCCAATGAAAAGACGCTCATAGAAGCGTTCTCAATCATCGAAAACACGCCGGAAATAGAGGTGGCAATCGCCAAGCTCCGGGATTTCCTGAACATTGACCATATCGTCTACCATACCTCAAAATTTGGAGCGAGCCCGTCAGCCGATCCTTATATTCGTTTGACCTATCCCGCTTCTTGGATCAAACGCTATCTCCAGATGGGGTATATCGATGTGGATCCCGTTGTACGCGAGGGCTTTTTGCGTACTCTCCCTTTCAACTGGAACGAGCTAACGATTCAAAGCGCGGCGGAGGCGTCGTTTCTGGCGGACGCACTTGCACATCATGTTGGACCATATGGGTTTTCCATTCCTGTCCAGGACAAGCACGGGCACCGGGCGCTTTTTTCAATTTCGTTTTCACGATCGGAACAAGAATGGACAAACTTTCTAGCGACCACTAAATCCGCGTTAATCCAGATTGCTAACCGGCTTCATCACCGGGTCATTTCAGAAGTGTTTGGTGAGGATCGGCCACATCTGACGACGAGAGAATTGGAATGCCTGCACTGGACCGGGCTGGGCAAAGAGGCGAGCGAGATTGCCGTCATTCTAAATATTTCTCCGCATACTGCGCGGGATTATTTAAAGTCGGCCCGCCATAAGCTGGATTGTGTTACGTCGGCACAAGCGGTTAGTAAAGCGGTTAAACTCGGACTATTGAGTCTATAACACGCGCTTAAATTGCTCCTGTAAACCAGTAGTGTCCCAACGTCGATAGATTGTTCGACCGCAACTGTTTTATTCCGAGTCTCGATTTGAACTGCGCCGCTGATATTTGCCATCCTGCGAGGAACATTCGCAGGGGGCATCGATGGCCATGGGCAAGCTGGTGTTCGCGTGCAGATCATGGAGCATCTGCCACTGTGACGTTTCGTCGCTGGGTAGCGCGTTACGGGGGCGAACACAAAGTCAAAACGTTTTCTTTCCTCGATAAGTATCTCTGCATGGCGTTCGCGCAGCTTACCTACCGCGAAAACCTGCGCGACATCGAAGCTTGCCTGGGAGCACAAGCGGGCAAGCTCTATCACATGGGCATCCGCAGCAGCGCAAACCATGCTTAAATTGCGAACTGTTTTATCAATTGACCCTTAACACTGCGTACTCAATAAACTTGCTTGCCCGCGACATTGACGGCTTCGCCAATCGGATTATCCGCGGGCATTTTCCGCGTTGAGACGATGGCAGCGGGAGGTACTGCGTGGAAGAGGAATCCGCAACATGATTGTCGTGATCGAGCCACATAATGCTCATGAATATTCGAATTTGATCGACGAGATGTTTCGATTGCGGGCTCGCATCTTTCGCGATCGGCTAAGATGGGATGTTCAGGTTGTGGACGGTAAGGAGCGTGATAAGTACGACGACGAAGCACCTGTCTATCTTATTTACACCGACGATGAGACAGGTGAGATCAAAGGCAGCTTGCGTCTTCTACCCACCACGGGTCCAACTCTTCTTGCTGATTTTTTTTCTGATACGCTTCCAGACGCGGTACATCTCTGCGCTCCGACGATCTGGGAATGCACTCGGTTTTGTCTTGATGATGAGATCTTAGATTGGGGGAGACAGGATGAACTACTTCTTGCTTCGGCTGTCTTGATCGCAGCTTTGGGCGAGGCCGCGATAAGTGCAGGCATTGAATCGATCATCGGTAATTTTGAGGCTCCAATGCTTCGGCTATATCGCCGCATCGGATGTGAAGTCGAGGTACTCGGTTCCACTTCTAGGTATGGTCGGCCAGTTTATCTGGGACTGTTCTCAATTTCCGAGCCGATTCTCCGGAGGATAAAGAAAAGGCTGAAGAACGCTCACTCGGCATTTGCGAAAACACGCGAGATGGCCGCTTAAGCCATTTCATACCCGCGTCCTTGCCCGGAGGAGAGTTTTGTCAGATTGCTTGTAGCTACTTCGTCGAGCAAAATGCGATTTTGGCTGCGCGGTTCGGGGCTTCCGTCAAATGTCAATTTCTAGTGGTACCCCCCTCAAATGGGGGGGTGACGATACGGTTGTGGACCATGTAGAAATTTATCTCGGCCCACAACGCCAACAATAAGCCATCAAATATTTCGGAAACGCAAATTGGAGCACCTATGCGGGTTCCAGAAATTCACTATGACCTGAAGTCGATGCCCTTAGAGGAGCTGTGGAAGCTTCATGAGGAGGTAATCGTCCGACTAGGCAGTAAACTCGTGGCGGAAAAGGCCAAGCTTGAGGAACGGCTGCATCAGCTGCGGCCGCAAGACCATCGCATGCGCCGCCCCTACCCGAAGGTATTTCCTAAATATCAAAATCCGAAAAATCCCACCGAGACTTGGTCAGGTCGCGGGAGGCACCCACGTTGGCTCAGTCCACAGCTTGGGTCCGGAAAAAAACTCGACGATTTCCGGATTCATAATTCGTCTGATCACGCTCGTCGGGCACACGCATAAGCAAATACGCCGAAAACGGCGTTCCGACGGTGGTCTCTATCGACAGAGTTTATTGTATGATCAGCAGTCGCGTTAACAGAGGCGTCGTCTTTCAAGGTTACTTTCCTTCGACTTATCGGCCCGCGATCTTCGGCCCACAGTTTTGCTTTCTTGAGCCGCTAGCGTTAGCTGGCTTGTGGGTTCAAGGCGTAGCGATCTCTGGGCCTGTTCTGCTTTCCTGACCTGCTCGCGCAGTTCGCGTACCTGAGCAATGAGATTAGCTGTCGCGTCGGAGATGGCTGCTAGACGCTGAAGTGTACACATTGGAACACCCCAAAACTTACGAACTTAACTATCAGAGGGCGTAGGAAACCCCTTTCGCAAGGTATATAGTCGCCGCGACCGGAACGTGTCAATGACTCGCCAGCGGGCACTTTTTGGCGTTGCGGCCGTCTCAATGGCGCACCACACACATTCTAATGCCAACGCCTATTTGCGGCGGTAGCAGCGGCACAATGCAAAATATCACCCTCGAACTGTGAACCTGACCACAATCCCTGATCACCAAGGAGCGGTAGGTTGCCCCGTGGACGTCGGTGCAAGGAGGGGTTCAAATGGGTGATTTAGAGAAATACCAGGCTGCGGAAGAACGACTTCAGTCCCTGACCGATGCCACTTCGACTTTCGCATCTCAGATGGCTGAATTGCTTGAATTACGAGAGCGGGTCCAACAAGCCCAATCCTCGAACGAGAAAGACGGGCAACAGCCGCGATACAAACGGGTTGCCCGCCCTGGCAGGCTATTCATGCAAAACCAGTGGATGATGGGTCGAAGTTATTACCCAGCACGAATTAGCTCACCATTCGCGTGAGCCAGACGACAATCTCCGTCCCGCCGCCCGTGCTTCGAACGCACGTGCCTTGTATGCCCACGCTGAAGCGGCTTCCCTTGATGCGCGCCAACGGCGTGTGCGGTCTGGTCTACTGTGCCGACCACAAATGCAGCCACTCGATCGAAATGAGCGGGGATCGCTCGGCTGAGGGCATCAGGCTTTCCGATATTGAGGATCAGTGCGTTTGTACGGCTTGCGGCAAGCGAGGCGCCGATGTCCGCCCGGCGCGACTCTAGCAGGCTCGCTGGTGAGTCGTCCTGCGGCCCACACCGGTTGACCGGGGCCTATTCGTCGACGCAAACGACCTTCCCGTTAGCTTGGCTGCAAAACTGGATTTTGCCGGTCCATCTGTCGAGACGTTGGACGCCTATCGACGATGAAATGACGTGCCACCGGAAAAGAAGAGCCATCGAGGCTGCGATAATAAGCACGGCGACAATGACGGTAATTGGGGAGCGGTTCATGGGGCCCAGCCTGCGGCGAGTAACAGGAACATGGCGTTATAGCCTTCGAACTTGGCTTCTATCTGACCATCCTCGAAGCCGTTTCGCGATCATTTCGCCGTTAGAGGCGACCTGCCACTCCCACCGCGGAGGCCGGTCGGACTTCACCGAGACCTCAAGCATGCGCGAGCGATACTTTTCCATGTCGTGAACATGCGCCCTGAATCGGGTCTTTGCCAGCCCTAGCAGGTTGTTGAAGAACTCAGCCGCGTTCGCAATCGTAGCCTGATGTCCATTTCGACGGTGCGCCGGCGGCCGGCAAAGGCCTTGGCGAAGCCGAGTTCCTCGGCCATCAGCAGGCCTCCGCTATCAGCTTGGGGAGCCGCACCAGATTGTAGGCGGCGGCAGCGAAGGTAAAAGCCCATCCGACGCGATCACGGCCACGGAACCTGGACTTCTCTTGCCCGGCGATCGTCTTG
>Ga0209006_10007211_pt1 | contig 10046 bp, 8 predicted proteins | sample JacPin_JW_Ref_O2_FD_188567 | JGI IMG/M metagenome (GOLD analysis project Ga0209006, IMG submission 188567) | Forest soil microbial communities from Algoma, Ontario, Canada - Jack Pine, Ontario site 1_JW_Ref_O2 (SPAdes) (version 2) | ecosystem: Environmental > Terrestrial > Soil > Boreal...
ACAGGGGTAGCTTCCTGCGGCTCAACCAGCGCCAGATAACGCAGAAAGGCGAATACGTCTTCGGTAGGCTCCAACCCCGGCGCCACGAATGAAACCTCGACATCCTCATGATGAAAATGCCATCCGAGCGATGCCGCCAGGCCAACCGCGCGTTCGTAAGCTTCAGCCGACAATACGCCAGGCGCCGGATTATCGAACACGATGCGCAACTTGCGCTCATCCTCACGGCTGAATTCGCGCACCTTCAGCGCACCGGTACGAGCCGTCGCCTTCCAGTCGACGTGCCGGGCGGAATCGTCAGGCATGTATTCGCGGATGAGATAAAGGTCATTGCCTCGTCCGCGCACAAAAGTTTCAAACTCGCCCGTTACCATCGGAAGCACTTCGAGAAACTGCTCGGTCGACTCCACTCGCGGATAGACAATCACTTCGCGAGCCAGATTAATGCGCCTCGTCTTCGTCAGAAAAGCGAATGGAAAACGCGTGGCTACGCCAAAGTTCCTTTCACTGAACCGACCTCGTAACGGGAACGTGATTTCCAGATCGGCCCGCAACTCCTGTCCCGCGTCCAGAAACGGAAAATAGACCGACTCTTTCAGAATCGGTTTTTCTTCTTCCTGCCGCAAACGCCGCCACCGGCGGTCAGGCAGCCGTATCCACTGATTCTGCGGAGCGCGGTTCCGCGGCCAGCCAAAAGTCGACGCTTCCCACCCCCAGCGCTCTTTCTTGTTGCGCTTCGCCGGAACCACTCTCACCGAGAACGACGGCAGCCACGAGCTCGCATTACGCAGCAGAAGACGGGCCAGCATCGGCCTCTGCGCAAATACATGTTCAGGTAGATGAACATCCAGCCGCAGGCTACGGAGGACCAGCGCCGAAGCTACCCCTGAAACTAAAATGGCCGAGAGCAGCGCCGCCACCACTACGTAGAGCAGGTTGTTTCCCGTGTTGATGGCTGCGATCCCAATCACCACGCTGATCAGAATGTAGATCATCCCCGCGCGTGTAACGTCGTAGTCCATCGCCTCCCGGACCCGGCTGGCAACCACCCGCCGCGCCAGGTATGGCACGGTAGTCAGGCCAACAAAAGCAGCCAGCAGCAAGGCCACCGAGGCCAGAACAACCGTTCCCCAAACGCTGCCCGCCTCACGCGATACGGTAGAAAACAACGCCGCGCCGAAAGCCAATATCAAACCGACCAGGGCCATCAGGAATCGCACCCAGATCTGCGACAATCCGAGCCGCGACCATCTCGAAGTCAGGTTGTGCGCGTCGAGCGGGTTAGAGACGGCGGAAACACTCATGATTCGTGACTCTCGTCTTCTTGGCTCACAGTTTCGTGGGATTGCTTTAGCGATCCGCAAAATGCCGTCGATAAGGCGCCTTTAAGGGGCCGGGATCGAAATTGTGCTCAGCCCAGCATATGACGATAACCACCCGAGGGAAAGTAACCGAAGAAACCGATAGTGTGCCAGTTTCAATGATCTGCTTTGAAGAACTTGACTTGCTTTGAAAGGGTGCGGCTTCCAGCCGCACCGCTAAATGCCTCGATTTCAACGCGGCTTTAGCCGCTGAGGCAAGGATCCGTCCGGTCAAACAATCGCTTCTTCTCTGACGTCCTCCGTATCCGGCAACCGCGGCGGATGAACCATTGAAACCAGAATGAAGCTGATGATCATCAGCAGCAGCCAGGAGCCGTATTTACCGAAACCCACAACCTGCCAGCCGTGCCTCTGATGCGGATAGATCCAAACCGCGGCGAACGTCCCGATATTCTCCGCGCCCCAGATGAAGAGAGCCACCAAGCCGAAACCGACGAGCAATGGCATGCGGCGATACTTTTGATAGGGACGGTAGTAAACCCAAGTCGGACCGAAAATCGCGGCCACAGCAACGAAGAGAGCAACCCGCATATCCGGAATAAAGTGATGAGAAAAGAAATTTGCGTAAATCAAAATGGCGAGCACCGCCGTTACCTTCGAATTGGGATACCGCGTATATCGCATCTCGAAAATGCGCGTCACCCGCGCCATATAACTGCCCACTGACGAGTACATGAAGCCGGAAAAAAGAGGAACATGCCCGATCCGAAAGAAATTATTTTCCGGATAAGTCCAGGATCCGACCTTCGTCTTGAAAAGTTCCATGAGTGTGCCAACAACATGGAAAATCAGTATGACTTTCGCTTCGCGAACCGTTTCCATGCGCAGAATTAACAAGAAAGCTTGTATAGCCACGGCAGACAAAAACAGAAAGTCATAACGCGCCAGCCATGCATGAGGCGGCCAATACCACTTTGTGAGCAGCACCAGGCCGAGGAGAATCGCACCGAAAAGACAAGCCCAAGCCTGTTTAAATCCAAAGAGAAAAAATTCCCACAGAACTCGATTCAGCCTGCCCGTGGATACATGATCTTCAAGACGAATGCGAATTTCATGGAATCGAGTTTTCGTATAGCTGAACATAGAGCGATTGACGACCGAAGGCAGGTACAGAATATGACGAGGATCGAGTCAGCGGAAGTGACGGAAGAAATGAGTTCTGGGTCGGTTGTAACAACGCTGCAAAGAGCGCGCACCACGAAGGACACGAAGCACCGCTAAGCCTTGGGCCTCATGGATTTTCTAGGTGCGCCGTTGGTGCCCTGCTGCTTGAAGGGTTGCAATCTGAATCTTCAGCCACTCACACTTTACGCAGCTTTGTGACCCGCCCCGATTCCACCCACTCCACAACGAAGATGTTGCCCACGTGATCGAAGCACGCGCCGTGCGGGCAAACAAACCGTCCAGCCACAAATGTCCCGGGAGCCTGATTTCGAACCGCGCTCCAGTCTTCTTTTGAATATTCGGATTCCCCGAGGCTGGCGACCACATTGTTCTTACGGTCAAGAACGATCACCTTGCTCAACAAATCCGCGATGACCACGTCTCCATTGTGCTCGTGCAAAAAGCACGGCATTTTCGACGTGCCCAGGATCGAATCTACATGTTTTCCATCCAGCGTGAACCGCTGCAAGCGGCTGTTGCCTCGATCGGTCACCACCAGTAGCGGAGTTTCCCCTCGCGTATCGACCCACAAACCATGAGGACAATCCACCTGGTCGTCGGCTTTTCCCAATCCACCAAAGGTCCGAATGAATTCGGCTTTCTGGTTGTACTGATTGATGAAGCTCGAACCGTATCCATCGCCGACGTAAATGTCGCCGTTCGGAGCGATCGCCACATTGGTGGGCCGGTAAGCGACCGCCGACGCGCGGTCTTTAGGCTTGTAGGCTTCCGATTCCGCCGGATAGCCGAGCGTGAATACTTCTTCGCCCTTCAAGGTTCGTTTCGTGACCAGGCCGTGCGAGAAATCGCAAAGGTAGAGATACTCTTCGCTTCCCTCTTTGCGGATCGTCAGACCATGCGCCCCGCCCTTGAATTGCCTTCCCCACGATCGGACAAACTTCCCGTTCGCATCGAACACTACCATCGTGTCCGCGCTGTCGCTCGCCGCGTTCACCGTGTGGTGGACGTAGATGTTGCCTTGCGAATCCTCGCAGACGCCGTGCGTGTTGCCGTATCTGATAGTCCGCGGCAATTCGCCCCAATCATGAATCGCCTCGTACTGATGCTCCCCCTGCCCCAGGACGGGAGCCTTACTACCCGCCTTATCCGTCGCGCCCAGAAACACGGGAGCGCAAGCTGCCGCGGCCGCCGTGACCACAAAATCCCGTCGAGTGATTTCCATCTCAGCGCTCCTTGTCTCGTTCTACTGTGAAGCGCTCGTCATTTCTGCGCGACTGCGGCCTTGTCGCTTACCAGCGCAGGATCCGCGAATTGAAGCCAAAAGCCCATCATCTCTTCATCGCTCGGTTCGCCCCAGCGAATCGCCTTCGAAGGGTCAGGATTCTGCGGATTGTTCATCGAATTGTCGAAATACGCAGTCGTCACCAGCTTGGTCCCTTTGGGTAGCAGGTACTGGTGTTTCAAAAAGTAAGTCTCCTGCCAGCGGAAGTCGTAGTTCGGAATATTCAAAATCACTTCATGATGGCCATCGGGATAAATCGCCTCGGTCATCATGCTCTTGCCGCGAAAGTGCATGTGCGCCGTGTAAGCCAGCACCGTGACATCTTTCGGCAAGGTGTAACACGAGGTGACTTTGTGATTGTCATCATTTGGCGGAATCAGGAACATGTCGTTCCAGATTTCATACTGTGCAATCTCGTGCTTCACTGGCTCTTTGGCGAACACCAGTCCGATGCTCGTTCGATCTTTCACATCCTCGCCAGTGCGGTTGCTGTAATGAATCTGATATTGCAAGTACGCGCCCGCTGGAATTCGCAGCGCGTAGCCCGCAGGGCGAGTCTCTGCCAAATGCCCCGGCAGATAGATACCCGGCACGAGGTTTATCATCCCGGAATCCATCCCCGGAACTCCCCCGCCATACGGAGACGCGCACCCATCGTCAATCACCGGTGCGTCCGTCCTCATGTGTAAGACTTTGCCAGTGCGGTAGTGGTATTGGTCAACTCCGGCATCGGCCTTGCCGTGCTCGGCTTGTTCCTTTGCAACTTTGTCTGCTGTGATCACCGAGACTGTGGCGTGATGCACCACCCGCCGGTCTCCCGGCATCACCTCGGCCGCTTGTATCCACCTGTCCTCGGTAAAATTGGTCGGAACATAAACGTATTCGTAGTCATCCTGATTCGCACCCTGCACCGTAAATTCTGGGATGGTGAACACCTTGTCGGGCTTGATATGCCAGCTTTCGGCAAACACTGGAGCGGGCGGCAAATCTTTCGCATCGCCTTCCTTGGCTCCTGTCCGGGCCCAGGCGTCAATGGTCGCAATATCCGCGTCACTCAACCGCGGATCGTTCATGAAATCGCCAACTTTGGGATCGGCGTGCCAGGGCGGCATCTTGCGTTGCACCACCGCCTCGCGAATCATCCGCGCCCACGGACGAGCCTCCTTAAATGTCATCAGCGACATCGGAGCGATGTCGTTCGCCCGGTGGCAGACCACGCAGTTCTTGTACAGAATCGGCGCCACATCCCGGTTGAAGGTGACTTCTTTCGGGGATTCCTTGGCAACATCTTTCGCCGCTACCGGATCCTTGGCGGAATCCTTCGGCGCATTTGTACTCTCCTGACCAGCTCCCAATAACAGCCCACAACCCACAACAGCAACCAATGCAAACCCGATTCGACGCGGAACCATGTATCCCCCAAACGGAACGGCCCATTTTAGGCCCAGCCCTGATCGAGTACAAGCACCAGAGGTTGTAAGCGCGGGATCTCTAATGAACGCCCGGCTTCGCGTCTGCCGCCGGATGGATTGCCAGAGCAGCCGCTTCGGCCGCGCAGTCGCGACTGGGTTTAAGACCTTTGGCGAGCGCGACCGCATACTCTGTTTTCGCCGCCTCGAGATCGTCACGGAACGCCGCATCTGCGTGCAGCCTCGCCACCGTGCTGGCCCCCATAAGCCTTCCTTCGGCCACATCGCTTTGCCAATGCGCGTTGCAGATCAGTCGGCTCTCCCCGTATGCGCGCCCGCGCGTCAGCACTGCCTCCGCTCTCGCCGGAGCAATCTCCGTAAGAATCAGCGCCCATGCCCATCCCGCTGTGGCGTGTCCAGACGGGTAGGAGCCGTCTTTCGTTAGCCTCGCCTCCTGGTCGGGGGTGCAAGTCGACTGCTGGTTCTCCACAAACGGACGGCTGCGCTTGTACTCAGCCTTGGCGGCGCTCGTCGAAAGACCCGCATCGGTCAGCGATCGCCGGAGCAACATATACAGGTGCGGCGTCTCGGCCTCACTTATCGGAATGCCGATGGCACAGGAAAAGGTTCCAGCCGCTCCCGGAAACGTAAGGTCGGCATCGAGCTTCGCTAACTCCCAGCGCAGCGATCCCATCAATGCGAGGTCTTGCCGACTCACCTCTTCGTCGAGTGCATACGCCGCAGTCCCAGGCGTCGGCGCCGGTGGAACCAGGACCAGACTATTTGGCAATTCCTCGCGTCCCAAATATCCCGCCAGGATGCCGGGAAGAATTTCTGGAACTGAGATCAGTCCGTAGGATTTTGCCTGCGCCGGCGCGGAGGACGCAGATATCGAAGATGGCAAAACGGAAGTCGGCGGTGCCGCAGCTCGACTTTGAGCCGGACTTTGGGTCGGACTTTGGCCCGTACTTTGGCCCATTGACTGGATCGCAACCGCAACGCAAAAAATTGGAACAAACAGTGCGCTGAACGAATTTGTTTTCAATTCTTATCCTCTACCGAATTTCCCGTGCGGGCCGAACTAGGATGCTGGCTTGGATGTAGCGCTCAAGGAACGCTTTCGCCTGTGCCAGATGTAAACCCCTACAATCACCGCTGCAACCAGCACGACGATATTAAAACGCTGCATGACGTGTATCAGGCTGCGCCAATTCCGTCCAAATAAATATCCGGCGCCCGCGATTGTGGTAACCCACAACGATGCTCCCAGAAAATTATAAAAAGCGAATGCACGCCAATGCATGCGCAACACGCCGGCCAAGGGTCCAGCGAAAATTCGCAAGCCAACTATGAAGCGAGCCAGGAAAACAGCGACTGCGCCGTAGCGCTCGAACATCTCTTCGCCGCGTTGCAACGTGGCCGGCTTGATCCGAAGCACTCGCTGATAGCGATCGAGCAACGGACGGCCCCCGTAATGCCCAAAGACGTAGCCGAGATTATCGCCAAGCGTGGCAGCGGCGGTCGCAACCACGATAATCCATCCCAGATGAAGCCGATGTTCCGAAGATGCGAGAAAGCTAGCAAACAGCAGCGTCGACTCGCCTGGAACCGGAATGCCCGCGTTCTCGCACAGCAACGCCAGAGCCACGGCCCAGTAGCCGTATTCCGCAACAAACGAACGGAGCGATTGAAAAATTTCGTGATGCATCAGAAAGAAACAGTATGGCAGATGGAGAGCTACGATTGGCGACCAGCGACTACCGATTTTGGAGACAGACCAAAACGATCTTCCGTCTGTCGTTAAGGATGAGTCAGAAAATCTATCAAAGCGCTATTAAATTCTTCGGGCGCCTCTTCGTAAGGTAAATGCCCGACGCCGTCGAACGTAACCAAGCGTCCACCGCGAAAATTGCTCCGCAGTCGCTCCGCCGACTCGAATAGGACGGCTCGATCCCCGGTGCCCCACATCAACAGCGTGTGGGAATCGCGAATAGAAGGTAGCACTCGTTCCAGTTCCGCCAGATCCGCCGTCCAGCTGCGCACGATGCGCGATCCATGAAGCATCGCGTTATTCTTGAGCACCGGCATGCGATAGCCCTCCAGCGAATCAGAAGGAATCTTCGCCTTATCGCCAAACATGCGGCTCAGCCAGAACGAATCGAGCCCGCGCCATTCCTGAATCGTATTGCGAAAAAGCACGGAGCCAAAACGACTGCCGAGAAAAGGAGCCAGCCATTTACCATGCGCCGACCACGGATTAACCGGCGCCACCAACACCAAGCGCCGCAAAGAGGAGCCATTCCGTTCCGCAGAAAGCGCCGTGACCATGATCGCGACCCCACCACCGTGCGAAGTCCCCAGCAGATCGAACTCGCCGATACCAAGTGCATCCGCAAACTGCAGCAGGCGCTCAGCCGTCCCGCGCATGGTGCAATCCATACCCTCATTCGCGTTGGATAACCCAGCCCCCAGGTTGTCGACGGCATAAACGGTTGCATGTGCCGCAAGCGCCGGCATCGTGAATCGCCAGGAAAACGAATACCCCATCAGCCCATGCACCAGAATCAGCGGACGCCCTGACCCGGCCTTGAGATAACGCATTCGTCCATCGCGAAGCTGAAGCCAATGCTCCTCAACGCGGGTTCGTGTGTCCGCTGTATTTTCATTTCCGGTCGCGATTTTTTTCTCAGGATTTTGCGTTTCGGCGGGCAACGAATTCCTCACAGAAAGGTTCTTACTGATTGATATCGCCTCTAGCTAAGGGGGGAGCTGAATCATGGCTCCCCTATTTTTTTGACCACGATTCTCGCCGGGAAACATAACAAATCATCACGCCGCCTTCTTCCGCTTCCGCCCCAACAATTTCTTCAGAACGCGCACGCCTTTGTCGACATGCTTTTCTTCCAGCAGAAACGGAGGCAGGAACCGCAGCACCGTGTCCTGGGTCACGTTAAACAGAACTCCCTCCGCCAACCCCTGCTCCACCAGCGGACGCGCCGGAATCTCCAGTACCAGACCCTGAATAAATCCGCGGCCGCGCACTTCACGAGTCGCAGTATATTTGGCAACCAGTTCCTCCAGCTGACTCTTCAAATAACCGCCGACCTTATTCACGTTTTCCAGCAAACGCTCTTCCTCAACGATCGCCAGATACTCCAGCCCTACTCTGCAAGCCAACGGACCGCCGCCAAAAGTAGTGCCATGTTGTCCCGGCGAAATCGCCGAAGCAAAACTTTCCTTCGATAAGAACGCCCCTAGCGGCACTCCGGCCGCAATCGGCTTGGCGATGGTCACGATGTCCGGAACCACGCCAAAACTCTGGAACGCAAAAAACTTCCCCGTGCGCCCCAGCCCACATTGGATCTCATCAAAAATCAACGCGGCGTGATGATGGTCCGCCAGTGTCCGGCAAGCCAGCAGGAATTCTTCCGAACATTCCAGAATGCCGCCCTCGCCAAAAATCGGCTCCAGCACAATCGCGCAAGTGTTCGCGTTCACCGCCGCGTGCAATGCTTCCAGATTGTTCCGCTCCACAAACGTTACGTCTTCGAGCATCGGCTCAAAGCCCTTGCGATATTTTTCCTGTCCCGTCAGCGACATCGCACCAAAAGTTCGCCCGTGATAAGACCCCTGCAAAGCCACCAGCTGAGACTTCGCTTCGCCGCCGGCCCGATGTCCCGCGAGACGCGCCAGCTTTATGGCACCTTCCATTGCCTCTGTTCCGCTGTTCGAAAAGAAGGCGCGGTCGAGTCCCGAAAGCCGGCACAGGCGCTCGGCTAGCTGGCCTTGATATTCGTTGTAGTAGAGATTCGAAAGATGGATGACCCGAGCCGCTTGCTCGCGCACCGCCTTCACAACGCGAGGATGCGCGTGTCCCAGCGCATTGACCCCCAGTCCGGCCACGAAATCGAGGTATTTCTTGCCGTCAAAGTCGTAAAGAAACACACCCTTGCCACGCTCGAAGGCGACGGGATAGCGATTGTAGGTAGAAAGAAGAAAGCGCTTCTCAAGATCAGCAATCTGTTCCAGGCGAGACATGAATGAATTGTAGAACGAACCGAGCCACGTTCAGAACGACTAGAAAGGCAAGAAAAGCTCAGAAACCACCGCTCAGTCGTTAGCGATCAGAGTTCACTCGCCCAGGCGTCCCTTAGTCGTGCCTCGCGGATTTTCCGGATCCAATCCCGCCGCCGTCATAATCGCCCGCCCCAGCTCTTCGCCAGAAACGGCAAATTTGTCGGCCGGCACTTGGCCAGGGACCACTTCCTCGGCGTTAGGCGCAACAAAGCGGTAGCCGCGTCCCACCACGGTCTGAAGGTAGCGCGGTTCGTCGGCATCATCAGCCAACGCGCGCCGTATCTTTCGCACCGCGGTATTAATTCCCTGCTCGACGTCGACAAACACGTCCTTGCTCCACAAGGCGCCGGAGATCTCCTCGCGGGTCACCAATTCCCCCCGCTTTTCGACCATAAACATCAGCAATTGCAGCGGAAGTCCCTCAAGCCGCACTGCACACCCATTACGGCAAAGCTGAAATCGTGCATAGTCCAGCTCAAAATCGTCGAATCTGACTTTCTTATCAGGCAAAGCGCTGCTCCTGTCGTTTCTCGACGGTGATTCTCGATCGGCCAAAGGGATGGTAAGAAATTCTGTTCTGCCGCGCCGAACGTGTCAAGCGCGGTCGCGTAAATTTCTTCAGATTGCTTCAGATAGCTTCATTCCGCCTCCATGGACCTTTCCCCGGATCGGGAGCAATATCACACTCACTTGCGGGATTTGCTCATCACTCCTAAGCGAGTCTGGTGAGCCCAGTAAGTGAGGGGTTCGGGAAACGGGGAAGGTTCCCGG
>Ga0209006_10007212_pt1 | contig 10045 bp, 7 predicted proteins | sample JacPin_JW_Ref_O2_FD_188567 | JGI IMG/M metagenome (GOLD analysis project Ga0209006, IMG submission 188567) | Forest soil microbial communities from Algoma, Ontario, Canada - Jack Pine, Ontario site 1_JW_Ref_O2 (SPAdes) (version 2) | ecosystem: Environmental > Terrestrial > Soil > Boreal...
GCTTCTTCGCGCGCTCGGCTTCTGCCGTCATCACGTACGGCGTGATCTGATCGCGTGCATACGGCCGCATGACGAAGAAGGCATTGAATTGCTCTTTGATCGTGGCCTGGTTGATCCAGCCAGCCATGCCGACGATGATGCCGACCAGCAGCGCATAGAGGAGCGTTTGGGTGAGGCGCCCCCGGTCGCGCGCCTGTTGCTCGATCTTGCGGCACGCCGCCAGATAGTCCCACTCGTTTTTGCCGAACAGGGCGACAAGGTCCGGCCGGTCGCGCAGGCGCTCGGCCAATTCGAGCCGCCCGGTCTTGTGCGTGAGCCAGATCGCGTTGCGGCCGTTCTCCTCCCACTCGCGCGTCGCCCGCCGCACCGCGACCATTGAGAGCGCGACCGCGTTGCCGCAGCAGGAGCAGGGGCAAATCCAAAGCGACTTGACCCGGCAATACGGCCCGGGGCTGGCTTTTATTTTTACGCAGAATCCCGCCTTGATTGGCGGCGTCCGCATCCAGGTGGGCGGCGATGTTTATAATGGCACTGTGCAAGGGCGCCTCGCGGCCTTGCAGCAAAGCGCTTGAGAATTCGACCAAATTTATGAGTACATTGTTGCAAGATATTGAAGCCCAGATTTCGGGTTTGAAAACCGGCGTCACCCGCCAAAACGTCGGCACCGTCCGCGAAATCGGCGACGGCGTGGCCAAGATCGAAGGTCTTTCCGACGCCATGCTCAACGAGATGTTGGACTTCGGTGACGGCATCATCGGCCTAGCCTTGAACCTGGAAGAAACGGAAGTCGGCGCCATCGTGCTGGGCGAATACACCGCGATCAAGGAAGGGCAGGAGGTCCGCACCACCGGCAAGCTGCTGCAAGTGCCCGTCGGCAAGGCGCTCCTGGGCCGCGTGGTCAACTCGCTCGGCCAGCCGCTGGACGGCAAAGGCCCGATCAACACGGAAACATTTTATCCCGTCGAAAAAATCGCCCCCGGCATCATCAAGCGCAAATCGGTCACGCAACCGGTGCAGACCGGCATCATGGCGGTCGATGCCATGATTCCCATTGGCCGCGGCCAGCGCGAGTTGATCATCGGCGACCGCTCCACCGGCAAAACCACCATCGGCGTCGATACTATTATCAGCCAGGCGCGCCAGAATCGCGCGGCGGAGGCGGCCAAGGACGCCACCTATCGTCCGCTTTATTGCATTTACGTGGCCATCGGGCAGAAGCAATCCAACGTCGCGCGAGTCGTCGCGGTCTTGGAGGAAGCCGGCGCGATGCCCTACACAATTATTGTTGACGCCAGCGCCTCCGATTCCGCCACCAACCAATACCTGGCGCCCTTTGCCGGTTGTGCGATGGGCGAGTGGTTCATGGACAACGGCATGGACGCGCTCATCATTTACGACGACCTTTCCAAGCACGCCGTGGCCTATCGCCAGGTTTCGCTCGTGCTCAAGCGCCCCTCGGGCCGCGAGGCTTATCCGGGCGACGTGTTCTATTTGCACAGCCGTTTGCTGGAACGTTCCGCGCGCGTCGGCGAGAAATATGGCGACGGCTCGCTGACCGGTCTGCCCATTATCGAAACGCAGGCGGGCGACGTCTCGGCTTACATTCCGACCAACGTCATCTCCATCACCGACGGCCAGATTTATCTCGAAACAGATTTGTTCTACCAGGGCATCCGGCCCGCCATTTCGGTCGGTCTTTCAGTTTCGCGCGTTGGTTCCGCAGCGCAGATCAAAGCGATGAAACAAGTGGCCGGACGCGTGAAACTCGAACTGGCGCAATACCGCGAGCTGGCCGCCTTCGCGCAATTCGGCTCCGATCTCGATGCCAAAACGCAGGCGCAACTGGAGCGAGGCAAGCGCATCGTCGAAGTTTTCAAGCAGCCGCAATACAATCCCATGCCCGTCGAAGTCCAGGCCGCCATCCTCTGGACGGTGCAGAACAGTTTGATGGACGATGTGCCGGTTGAGAAGATCAAGGACTTCCAGACCAAGTTGACGGAGTACCTGTCCAGCCGCAAGACGGCCTTGATGGACAAAATCCGCGCCGAGAAGGCCTTCAGCGACGCCCTCGCGGCCGAGTTGAAGGCGGCGGTGACGGAGTTCAAACAAACTTACCGATAAGCCGACATGCCCAGCACACGCGACATTCGCCGGCGCATCAAGTCGGTCAAGAATACCGCCCAGATCACCAAGGCGATGCAGATGGTGGCGGCCTCCAAGATGCGCAAGGCCCAGCAAGCCGCGCTGGCCGGGCGCCCCTACGCCAATTTGATGAACAAGGTGCTCGGCGCGCTGGTGGCTGAGTCGCGGGATTTCAGTCATCCGTTTCTCGAAGTGCGCGAGAACCCGGTGCGCTGCGTCATCCTGGTCAGCACCGACAAAGGGCTGTGCGGCAGCCTCAACAGCAATCTCATGCGCGAAGCGTCCAAATTCCCGCCGGAGACCATTTTCATCGGCGTCGGGCGCAAGGCCTCGCAGTTTTTGGCCCGGACCAAGCGCAAGCTGGCGGCCGAATTCACTTACAAAGACGCCCCGCTGTTCTCTGAAGCGCGCGCGATTTCCAAGTTCGCCCAGGAGCTTTACCTGAAAGGGGAAGTGGGCCAGGTCGATATTCTTTACACGCAATTCATTTCCACCTTGAACCAAAAGCCGGACGCGCGCCAATGGCTGCCCGTCGCTGAGATCAAAGGGGTCACAGCAGGCATTGGAGTGCAGCCGGAAGTGCCCATCCCGCCCGTTTCCGGCGCCGGCGAATTTTTGTTCGAGCCGAACCAGGAACAAGTGCTGGGCGCCTTGCTGCCGCACGCCGGGAATTTCCAGGTTTATCAGATTCTCCTCGAAGCCAAAGCCAGCGAACACAGCTCCCGCATGGTGGCGATGAAGAACGCAACCGACAACGCCAAGCAATTCATCAAAGACTTGACACTGGAGTACAACAAACTGCGCCAAGCCAACATCACCAAGGAGCTGCTGGAAATCAGCAGCGCAGCCATGGCGATGGGGTAGCACGGCTCGATCGCTCCGAAATGGTTCCTTGCTGACCGCCACGCTTGAAGCTATCTTGACAGTGTGAAAACAGCGACGATTCAGCAAGTGCCAGAGCAATGGCCGGACATCCTGAAATGGGTGGCGGCCGGCGAGGAGGTTCAAATGACCGACCGCGACAGGGTAGTCGCCAAACTAATCCCTGCCGCCGTTTCTCAGCCGGACTTTTTGAATCGGGCCAAGGCCGTGTGGGGCGAAAATCCCCCCGGCAAATCCCTGAGCGAGATTGTGGCTGAGGCGCGGGGAGGCGAGCGGTGATCTATCTGGACACCGGCTGTCTTGTAAAACTTTATTACCCGGAGCCGGAGAGTCAGAAAGTCGCGGCCTTTGTCAAGGGCAGGCCAATCTGTTTTAACCCGCTCCATGAGTTGGAATTCACAAATGCCCTCCACCTGAAGTTGTTTCATCGAAGCGCCAACCCACCTCAGGTGCAGGCGGCGGCGGCGCTGGTGGCAGGTGATTTAAAGTCAGGCGTTCTCCTTTTTGTAGTCGCAAACTGGGAAAAGATTTTTCGCGCGGCCTCAGACCTTGCCCGGCAGCATTCCGCTAACTTTGGTTGTCGATCGTTGGATGTGCTGCATTGCGCCGTCGCTTTGGTCGTAGAAGCAACGGATTTTCTCACCACGGACACCCGCCAGAAGCAACTGGCCGTCGCGATTGGATTGAAGTTGGGCGAAATCTGATTCCACTGACACCTGGCTCGCCACGATTACGCTGGAATTCACTTCTCCTTCTTGCTTGGGAGACGTGATTATAATCTTAACAGAGACGCGCGGGAACTCCGATTTGTCGGCAAACTCTCACTGCAGCTTAAACGGCATGTCCACGACGACGCTGTAGAGGCTGGCCAGCGTTTGGGCGGTCGGCTGGTTGCGGCCGTCGGGGCCGAAACGGAAGGTGGCCGCAGTGTCGAAGTGGCGGATGACGGCGCAATAATTGTTGTTGGCCATCACGCCCAGCAATTCTCCCTGCATGCTCAACACCAGGTCGCCGCTGGATGGGTTGAACTTCCCGAACAATCCCTTGAGCGAATTGTGGTCCATCTTCAAATACTGCGGAGTGGTCACGTCGATGGTGAATTTGCATTCGCCGTAATAATCTTCGCGCGTGCCAACCACCACGGCGTCCTGGAACACATAGGGGTCCTTGGAGAAGTGGTAAACCTTGCAGCCCAAGGAGTGCGCTTGCGCGGCGGGCACGGGGATCAGCACGATGCGCGGGTCCATGGTGCAAAAGGAAACCGTCGGGATGTTATAGACGACAGAGCCGCGCCTCAGGCTGCCGCTCAATTCCTGCCATTGCGTGCCCGGACTCCAAAGGGTGAGCGGCGTGTCTTGCACGTGGCAGAGGGCGAAGGTGTTGGTTTCGTCCGTGATCAAGATGAGCTGCGTCGATTTGTCTTTGGAGGCCTCTCCAAACACGCCCGGCTTCACCCCGGTGAAGCTGGCCAGCACGCGGTTGGTCAACATTTCCTCGAAGATCATGTTGGGCGTCAGCGAACGGTTGGCGTGGATTTCCTGCGCCAAATCAGACGACTTGGCAGCCAAGACCTTGACGCCCTCGGCCAGACGGACGTTCTCCCGCCGCTGGGAATCGACTTCTTCCTGCAATTGCCCCATTTGAGCGAAGGCGGAACGGTTGGAGGCTTCGCTCATCTGCAATTGATTCGCCAGGGCCACGCGGTCGGACAAGATCGATTGATTCGTCTTTTGCAATTGCGCCAATTGCTGCTCGAGCGCGGCGGCTTTCTCCGCCTGTCTGCGCGCCTCGATTTCCATGGCGGCGCGTTGTTCCTTGGTGATGACCGACTCGACGGTCGTGGCGTGCAGTTGCTGGTTCAAATCGGCAATATTCGTTTGCGCGGCGGCGACCTGGCGCTGGAGATTGGTTTGCTCCTCGGCCAACTGCGCCGCCTGTTGCTCCTTGGTCAGCAATTGATTGCGCGTGTTCTGAATTTGCTGGTCTTGCTGGCTGACAACTGCGCGGGTCCGGCTCAACTCGCCCAGCAACTGATCGTGCGCCTTGCGTTCTTCGTTCAGGGCCAGAAGCATGACATCGCCCAAGTCCTGGCGACCGGAAGCTTGATTGGTGGGCGTCGCGGCGCCGGGTTGCGTGAGTTGGGGCGTGCCTCCGGGATGGGCCACCTTGTTGATATCGACCGTGGAAAAGGCCAGCAGGCTGACCAGCAGGAAATCGCAAATGACGATGAGGATGCTGCGGTTCATGCGCTTGTGGCTAGTGAGGGCGTGCCGGAGACTTCAGCCGTCGGCGCGCTGGGTTGCATCTCCGATTGCATGAGCAACCGGCGGCGGGCGGGGCGTAAGCTGAAGATTTTGAAGATCGAAACGAAAATGACGCCGCAAGCCGTGCAGGAATAGGCGGCCATCAGGCTGAACTTGATGCTGCCCAATGACACCAGAATGAGGCAGACAATCGTCCCGGCGAAGCCGAGGTAAAGCCCGGCGTCAAAGAGATGTTCCTCATTTTCAAGCAGCTTGAGCTGCACGCGCGCCGGCACTTTTTGCCGTCGGATTTCGGCCAGCTTGACCAGGCAGGCGCAATAGATCAGCCCCTGCAGCACAAAGAACAGCAGCAGCGTGATCAAACTTGTTGAATTAAATGATGTTTCCATAAGCGATGTTTTGACCTGTGGCGTTGTGTTCGCGGTAGCGGCGACGCTCGACGGCAATCGCAGCCGGAAGGCCACCTCAGCCTTCTGGCTTTCCTGAGCGAGAAACGGCTCGCTCAGAAGCAGTACCACCAGCAAAAACCCCAGGGCAAATAATAATTCGCGAGCCACGTGAAATCCACGCACCCGCAACGGTTCCTCGATCTCCGTCAGTCTCGGCCAGGCGAAATGACCCGCCGCAGCCAGGAGGAAACCGCCCGATATGTAAAAGAACCACTTTACCATCAACGCAAACCACGGCTCGCGCAAGGCACAATCTGAGGCCGCCCGGCCAAACATCGCCACCGGCCCTGATGCCGTCCACAGCGGTCGTGCCGGCGGCGTGTAAAGTCGCTGATGCCGCTTCAACAATTCGTCCACCCCGCGTTGGCCATAGTGCAGGCTGGCGCCCAGATCTTTGAGGCCGGTCTGGCTGAAATCGTTGAGGTAATTGGCCACCTCCTCCGGCTTTTGCGTTAGCGCCACCGCCGCGAAAAGCGTCGGCAACTGCGTGTCCGCGCTGCGGGCCTGGGCCGTCAGCAGAGCCAGGGTTCTAGGATCATCGACACTGCTGACAAAAGACTTGAGCTCTCCCCAATCCATACGCTGCGCCAACGAAAGCAAATCCATGAGAATCTCCTCCAACGGCTGGGCGCTGGCTCGGGTTCTGGCAGTGGCGGATCGTTCCACGATAACTTGCGCCAAACCGGGCGAGAGGTGGTTGCCCGCCATCAGCAGCCCGCAGACCGATACCGCCGCGTCAAAAGCCTGACCCGAAGCGGACGAGGAAGGCGGGAAGAGCGCGGTGTTGGTCAAGTCCCGCGTCCGAAGCAGTTCCTGCACGGCCGGGGATCCCGTGGACTGTAAATACGCCAGAATACGCGACCTATTTTCCAATCGGATAACCGTCGTTGTCACTGGCGTGGAATGGGTCACGGTCGGCCCGCCCGGAAATAGAGGCTCGCTTTCGGGATGCGTGGCTAGGGACGAGGCCAGTTCGCCGGTCCAGCGAATCTTCTCATTCTCGGCGGCTTGCAAGATCATGCGGGCGGCGTCCGCGTTACTGGCGTGTTCCAGCGTCATGCCGCAATCGACCAGCGAAGGCCCGGATTCCCCGGCGCGTTGCAAAACGGAAGCATCCGTCGCGCGTATGTGCATGGGCACGAGCCAGCCGCACAGCAGCACCACGCCCGCGAAGGCGATGCAAAGCGCAGCCCAAAGCCAACGGCTCTTGTCCGTAGTCATGCGGTAGTATAGATTAAAATGGGCAAAAAGTCACTATCATTTTCGGCATTTTACGAATGGTACTTTAACTTGTTCATCAGGCAAACCCTGAATTTCCCCTCGGCGCGCCCCATATTCGAAGCGGCGGCGAAGGCCGGGCTGGACTTCGTTTTTTGCCTTCGCTATGGTCTTTCATGGTATGCGCACGCTCATTAAACACGCTCTAGTTTCCGCCGAAGCAAAGGAGAACGTTTGCGTAAGCGGTTGGGTCCGTTCGCGACGCGACTCCAAGGGCTTCTCCTTCCTCGAAATCAATGATGGCTCCTGCCTGAGCAATTTGCAAGCGGTCGTGGATGGCAACGTTCCGGGCTACGATAAGATTGTGCATTTGACTACCGGTGCTTCGGTGATCGTGGAAGGCCGCCTGGTGGCGTCGCCCGCCGCCGGGCAAAAATGGGAAATTCACGCCACGAACTTGAAGATCGTGGGCTTGGCCGATGCCACCTATCCCTTGCAAAAGAAAGGGCACTCGTTGGAATTCTTGCGGACCATCGCGCATCTGCGGCCGAGGTCAAATCTTTTCGGCGCCATTTTCCGGACGCGTAGCCGGCTGGCTTACGCCATCCACCAATTTTTCCAGGAGCGCGAATTTGTCTATGTGCATACCCCCATCATCACGGCCAGCGATTGCGAAGGCGCCGGGGAGATGTTTCGTGTAACGACGCTCAAAGACGGCAGCGCGCCGGCTCCCACCGCGGATTTCTTCGGCAAGCCCACCTATTTGACAGTCAGCGGACAGCTCGAAGCAGAAACTTTTGCGTGCGCGCTTTCGAACGTGTACACCTTTGGCCCGACCTTCCGCGCGGAAAATTCCAATACCTCCCGGCACGCGGCGGAGTTTTGGATGATCGAGCCGGAGATGGCCTTCTGCGATTTGACCGGCGATATGGATTTGAGCGAGGAATTCATCAAGGCGATGGTCCGCCATATCTTGAAGGATTGCGCGGAGGACCTGGGCTTGTTCGAAAAGTTTGTTGACAAAACCTTGCGCGAGCGTCTGGCCTTCGTGCTGGAGCGCCCCTTCCAGCGCGTGACTTACACCGATGCGTTGGAAATCCTGACCAAGTCCGGACGCACGTTCGAGCATCCGGTCCAGTACGGACTCAACTTCCAGTCCGAGCACGAACGGTTTTTGACCGAGGAGCATTTCAAATGTCCGGTCACGGTCTATAATTATCCCCGCGAGATCAAGCCGTTTTACATGCGCTTGAACGATGATGGCAAAACCGTCGCGGCCATGGATGTGCTGGTGCCGGGCATCGGCGAGGTCATCGGCGGCTCGCAGCGCGAGGAGCGGCTGGACGTGCTGGAGGCGAACATGCGTCTGCAGAAGCTGCAGCCCGAAACCTACTGGTGGTATCTTGATCTGCGCCGTTACGGCACCGTGCCGCACGCCGGTTTCGGTTTGGGCTTCGAGCGGCTGCTCATGTTCTTGACAGGCGTCTCCAACATTCGCGACATCATCCCCTTCGCGCGCACGCCCGGCAACGTTGAGTTCTGAGCAACATTTTCGGGAGGGATGAGCGCCTGCGAGTCCCTGATAATCCGATTCAATATCACGGGCTCGTGGCACTCGCCCCTCCCGAAATATGCCTCCGCTCCTGCAACTTGCGCTTAACTTCTTCTCGATTCTCGCCACATTGCCCTGCACTATTTTTGCGATATGAAACTGGCTGCCACAGCAGGTAGGGACGGCCCGCCGGGCCGTCCGCGGACGCCTCGGCGAGGCGTCCCTACCTCGATGAACTGTCGTTGCATTTTGTTTAAGATATGAAACTGGCCGCCCTGACTGCGGGCAAACTCAAAGCCATGCTGGCCAAGAAGGAAACTTCTTGCGCCGACATCATGCGCTCCGTGCTCGATGAGATTGAAAAACGCGAGCCGTCCGTGCGCGCTTTCATCACCGTGCGCGACCCCGCCGATCTGCTCCGCGAAGCCGAAGCGGTGGACCAGCGCCGTGCGCGCGGCGAGGCGGTCGGGGCGCTGGCGGGAATGCCGGTGGCGGTGAAGGATAATCTTTGCACGCAAGGCCTCCGCACCACCTGCGCCTCCAAAATGCTGGCCAACTTTATTCCACCCTACGACGCGACCGCCATCCAGCGCGTCAAGGCGGCGGACGGAATTATTTTGGGCAAGACCAATATGGACGAATTTGCCATGGGTTCCACCACCGAGAATTCTGCCATGCAAATGACGCGCAATCCCTGGAACACGGATTACGTGCCCGGCGGCACCAGCGGCGGCTCGGCGGCGGCGGTCGCGGCGCACGAGACCATTCTGGCGCTTGGGTCCGACACTGGCGGCTCTATTCGCCAGCCCGCCTCCTACTGCGGCGTGGTTGGGCTGAAGCCGACTTATGGCCGCGTTTCGCGCTACGGATTGATTGCTTACGCTTCGTCGCTGGATCAAGTGGGCGCGCTGGCCAAGAATGTCGAGGATGCCGCGCTGCTTTTCTCCGTGCTCGCGGGTCACGATCCGATGGACTCAACTTCCCTGGACGTGGCCGCGCCCGAAGGCCTGCTCTCCGATCCGCCCGCCAATCTTCGCATCGGCGTGCCGAAGGAATTTTTCGGTCCCGGCCTGGATGCCGAAGTGCAACAAGCCGTCGAAAACGCCATGAAAGCACTGGCCGGCCAGGGGGCGCAACTCGTCCCCATCAGCTTGCCGCACACGGAATACGCCATTCCCATCTACTACATCATTGCCTGCGCGGAGAGCAGTTCCAATCTGGCCCGCTACGACGGCTGCAAATTCGGTTACCGCGCCAAATCGGAAGGCAATGTGATTGACATGATGACGGCCTCGCGCACGGAAGGATTTGGGGATGAAGTCAAACGCCGCATCATCCTGGGCACCTCCCACGACGCCATGATCCTCCTGGACGCCGCCGGCCGGATCGTGGAGTTCAACGCGGCGGCGGAGGCCATGTTCCGCCGCCCCGGCGCCGACGCGGTCGGCCAGGACATGGCCGAGTTGCTGCTGCCCCCCGACCTGCGCGCCGCGCACCGGGACGGCCTGGAGTGCTACCTGCGCACCGGCCGGAGCGAG
>Ga0209006_10007213_pt1 | contig 10044 bp, 9 predicted proteins | sample JacPin_JW_Ref_O2_FD_188567 | JGI IMG/M metagenome (GOLD analysis project Ga0209006, IMG submission 188567) | Forest soil microbial communities from Algoma, Ontario, Canada - Jack Pine, Ontario site 1_JW_Ref_O2 (SPAdes) (version 2) | ecosystem: Environmental > Terrestrial > Soil > Boreal...
CCATCACTCGAACTAGCAGCTCCTCGGCTTCCTTAATCCGCTTCTGACGCAAGTAGATCGCTGCAAGGTTATCCATGGTGGCGAGCGTGGATGGATGCTCCGCCCCAAGTACCACCATCGTTGTTTCCATTATTCGAGCATGCATCTTCTCGGCTTCCTCATACCTCCCCTGATCCGTGTATACTGTGGCCAGGTTATTCATGCTGGTGAGCGTGTCTAGATGGTTCGCGCCTAGTACCGCCTTCATTGCCTCCAATACTCGAACATGCAGCTCCTCAGCTTCCTTCCACAACCCCTGCTTCTCGTATACCATTGCCAGGTTATTCATGCTGGTGAGCGTCGACGAATGGTTCGCCCCAAGGACCGCCTTTGCTGTCTCCATTACTCGAACATGCAGCTCCTCGGCTTCATTCCACCGCCCCTGCTCCCGGTAGGTCATCGCCAGGTTATTCATGCCCGCAAGGATGTCTGGATGGTCCGCGTCTAGTACCACATTCCTTGTCTCCATCACTCGAACTTGCAGCTCCTCAGCTTCCGTAAACCGCCCTTGTTCCAAGTAGGTCGACGCCAGGTTATGCATGCTGGTGAGCGTGGATGGATGGTCCGCGCCTAGTACCGCCTTCCTTGCCTCCACCACTCGAACCTGCAGCTCCTCAGCTTCCTTCAACCGCCCCTGACGCATGTAGGTCGACGCCAGGTTGTTCATGCTTTCGAGCGTGTCTGGATGGTCCATCCCCAAAACCTTCTTCCTCGTCTCCGTCACTTGAATTCCCAATTCCTCCGCTTCCTTCAAATCTCCGTTTTGATAATATACCAACCAGAAGCTACTATACTCGTCATCGTTGTAAACTTTAGCCACCCCTGCTTCTGCAGCGAACTGGGCGTTGGCCTGGATATGAGGAATGAGGCTTCGACGGAAGGCATTATCTTCACTTGAAAACTTGATTGTGATGGAGTGATATAGTAGTGCATTGGCGGAATGACACTTGGTCTGTTGCTCGACACCTGGTATTCTGTCCCGACTCCAGGAGTGCACCAAACCATGAACAGAGTAAGCGTTGTCGGATGCCCCTCGTCTAACAAGTGAGAAGGACAATAAAACACGGATGCCTTCCCTAAAGAACATGGGATCCCATCTGCCGTTCTTCCCAAGCTGTAAAAGTCGAAGAGGTGGCTCGGGGATGGTTGGGAACGAATGGTCATTCGGGTCGATCATATCACGTCCTCTCGGTGTTGGCGTCTCCGCAGCTCGCTTAAAAATCGCCTCCGCAATGTTCTCATGGTGGAGGAAGGCAAACGTTTCGAGGATTATGATGGCACTATCATATCCCGCGTCCCGTGAGTTGCGATGTCTAGTTGCTCTATCTTTGATTGCATGGTACGATAAATCCCATGTTCCGTAGACTGCGCGCCCGTAATCTGATGCACCTTTGAATAATGGATCGTCCAACAGCCGCTCACGGTGCTCAGAGTACATCTGAGAGTAGTCGTTGATGCTGCAGAGACCTCCTTGGATGGCAGCTCCAGCTTGATCAATCGCAAGGGGTAGGAGGAATAAAAGCTGCACCACGATCGATCTCGCTACCTCTCTCGATTCAGGTGAGACCTCGACGGCAGCAGCCTTCAATAGCAGTGAGATAGCCTCCTCTTCATCCATCTCGTTGACCTCGATGGAATCCGCGCGGGACACGACACGCGAAAGACTTTGTGATCGACTCGTAATGAGCACGTTTCCTCGATTCCCTCGTGGAATGAATTTGGAGATCGCGTCGGGTCCGTCATCTGCATTATCGAAGACGAGTAGCCATTCACGGTCCATTGCGGAAGTCCATTGCAAAACTGCCTCGGTAGACTCTTCCACATGAGATGCTTGAGCTTCCGGGGAGGCGGCAATGTCCTTGAAGCTCAATTTGATGGTCTCGGCACTAGACGCGTCAATCCAGAAGACCTTCCAGAATCTGAGTGACAGATAATGATGAGAGGGTAACAGAGCTCAAGAAGTAAACTGCTGCGAACCGATCTGCATTTTCCTGAATGAATTTCAAGCAAATCTGCGTCTTGCCTGCCCCTCCCATCCCATATAGGAGGAATCTCCGTTGCGACTGCTCGACTCGTGGACCAAAGTGACGTCTTAGTGTCTCCAAGTAGCGAAAACGTCCTGTAAAGAGTTCGCTTGGAGTCGTCACATTGTGTGTGGTGTTCATCGGGGTGCCCGAAAGGATTTCTGATAGCAAACACATCGTATTAAATAAAAATGTGCCTTTATCAAAGAATCCGTAACCACCTTCTGATCTCCTGTACAGTATCCACTTGTGAGCAACCCTCTGCGGTGCCTTGCTCGCCATGTCGGTAAGGCATCCGCAAACAGTCCGAAAGTCATCATCTTCGGATGATACGAATTTAGCCATCCCGACATGGTCCTTAGAGATGGCGATTGCTTCGACATTGATCGTTCCAGGAACCACGGCTGATGACTTTGGGACAAGCTAAACAGATAAGGTAAGATAACGTGGGTGTATCTCTGAAAGAAACATCGCCACTTGCCATCATTTTCATTCCTCCGGGGAGGGGTGTAGGTAGAAGAACTTGGTCTCGAAATTTCCGCTGATCGATACGTACTGCGCAAGTTGTGATTGCAAGAACTCCGAGTCCCTCCCAAGATGCTTCACGACGGCATCGTTTGTTGGCGAGTAGAAAGATTGGATTCGAAGGAGAAGGGAGGCCAAGTTGACGCTCTCTGTTCCCTGATGTGGTGTTCCTAAGAAAATGATGCCGTATGTCGATAATTCGATCGCCTTGTGATGGGGGAGGTGACTTCGAGTCGCGGCATTGGCTTGGATGAGTGCCTTTTATTGTACTGTCAGCGACGTTTTGGACGAGACCAACGTAGGATCCACGTACATATTTGAGTACAATTCCGCCAAGACTATGAGCTACAAATATAATCGGCCTATCCTGTGTCTAACGCGGCGATGTAAGTAGGCGTCATGGACGACATCATGGGCTTACGAACATCTGTTTTTTGCCTGAAAGACGCGAGTTTCGCGAGAAATGTCTCCGCATGATCGTACAATGTCTGTGATGACAATTGTACGTGACCACGGGTGTTTGCATCGTAGCCGTAGGTAAGGATTCTAGCTGTCGGGATCTCATTGGGCAAAAGGTCCCGAAGCCAAAGCACGTTCTTGATTGTCCACGAGTTTTCACGGTGACCGTCCAAGCCATGAATAGCAACAATGCTGCCAGAGGTGTGAATTTCATTGCTAACCCTAGACACTCCATACAACTTACTCTACTGCGGGTGAATCTCCGGGAGCGAGTTGCTTGATCCCAAGAGAAGGGCTGACAGAAGTTTCCTGCAACTCTCTGAGCGACAATTGGGGTGAAGAACAGAACGGTTCGCTTACTTGCACAACCTCGACGACTTCATGTGTCCAAGGCCACCTCGGCTTCAGTGGTGCATAGAATGTAACAATAAACCCAAAAATAAAGAAAGTAACCAGCAAGTGCACAAGGGTATGCTTGAGAGCAGACATGTAAGTTCCCCAAGTACCAACGTTTGCCTTTTTCAGAAGCACTTGAACTGCCTGCTGCAAATGATTTTTTTAAATCCGGGTGGACCGTGGCTGTAGCCAGACGCTGGTTTGGTAGCTGGGTGGGTCAAGTGAAGGGCCGCTAGCTGGCGACATGCTACTGGCGTACGTACCTACCACCCTAAAACCACTTCAAATACTCAACACTCTCCCGATCCTTCTCGTTCCCTGCTTCCCACTTACCACCCTGACCATAAAACATCATGGCTCGAAGACGAAGATAAAGAGGACGGTGAAGCCGATGACTACCTATCGGACGCCGAAGAAGCAAGCGCTTGTACACGCACGAATTCAGCGAAATCCCCACTATATCATCACCCCTTTCACCCTCTCTTCTATCCACTCTCAGACCCGCAGATAATCCACCAGCATCCCTTCTTCGTCCAAGCGCAGACGAAGTGCCATTTCCCAATCCAAGCACCCCCCATCTCCGATTCCCTCGAGTCCCACCCGACCTCCCCCACGAATCTCCCTCCCAGCTGATATCCTCTCCTTCGAACCAGACGAAGACGATTACGATTACAAGTTCGAATCCGATATCACGCGTGTATCCCCAAGACGAAGTCACTTTCGAAGACGACCATCTCAAAGAACACCAACTCCCGATTACACTATCGTTTTCGCCTGTAGATTTGGAGACAGAGTTCGCTGATGAGATGTTGAAACTTACCGAGAAGAATCGCAAGGGTAACGTTTCTACCCAATAAACTTCTTCAAAGACTGACAACGACAAGACCACTATCGACTCTACCGCTAAGCCAACCATTCCAATGGTCCTCATCCTTTTCTGCCACCACAACCAGAACCCCCGATCATCCTCTGCCCATCTCCATCCTCATCCAAACTACGTTTCCTTCACCTCTGCAGAGGGATGGTTTTCTCCGTTGCGTTTTCGTCCGATGGCAAGCAAATCGTGTCCAACTCGGATGACCACAAAATTCGAGTGTGGGCCGCCAAGACTTGGGACGTGGTGTCTTGGCCATTCCATGGATAAATTTCTTTCGTTTCTTCCATCTCGTTTTCGCCCTGATTTTGCACCGGTTTTCCACCCAGAGGCATTTGTTGAGAAGCGGCGAATTACCCTACGAGTTAGAGAGAAGGCGGCTATGGTGCTAGATGGTTGGGGACCAGAGTGAACGTCAAGATAGAATATCGTGAACGTACCCTTACTCGCGAGATTTGCCAAACAGAAAGGACGGTGGCAAGGAAAGCACCAGGGTACATTGGAATAGCTGCAGCGGAGAAGCTTTGCTCCAGGTTACATTCCTAAGTCGGGCCATATGTGAGTTATAGTCATGAATATGACTGACATTAGTTGACTCCGCAGGCTATTGGTTTGCGCATGGAACACATCACAAGCACTGGTATTTTGGTGTTCGTGGTGACGGAGGACTGTATCCTTGGTAAGCATGCAGGCTCTCGGCACGAATCATGAATGGATGAGTGGTCAACTTTTCGTGATGGCCACTGAATACACGAAGAGAAGAAAACACATCTGAACAATCTCATGAAGGCCCGCCGAAGACGGCTTGTTCACACAGAGCCAGGACTGAAACAGCCAGCTAGTCACTGCTGAGTGATGGCGCGGAGAAAGATTGGTTCCTTGAATCATGCGACACAATTTGTGTCAGAACGGAGTCCCATGGATTCAAAGTCAAGCTCGGATCACTGGATCGAGATTCTGGCAAAAGGCACCGAACAGCCAGTCCCTTATATATAGGAAAATATGAAATTGCACCGTCGTGTATACCTGCGATGCGTTTCACCAATGATTAATGAGCAATCCAACATTTTGTATGTTACGAATTTACATACTGTAAATCACGATAACTGCTTGAGGCGATTGGCGAACTGCACGAACGTACTTCGAACTCGCTCAGACAGGTATGAATACATGGCACTTTATCTGTCCTACGGCCAGTAGTAGTCATGTACTCATCTAGGGCAATGGCAAAAACATTATAAATTTCGTTTCATCCCTGGGCTGGTAATAGTCTCAAGTTCGATCAATGCTACGGTTGATCCTGCCCCTAATTGGGACCAGAAATAGATCGATCATATCCCTTCTACTTACACTTACACGAACTCGTCGATCACAGCTGTCATCACAATAACTATATCGACGATCAAGTTTTGGGGTGAGATATACCTTTCAGTAACATCACCAGGATGTGTTACAAGGACAGCACGTAACGAATAGTTGGACAAAACAATAAGAACAAAACAATATCTCAATCTCGATATCGATAGAAATGGTATACTGAATTAGGAAGTGACCTTGGTATCGGACTCGACAAGTGACTCGAGTGGGAACTTCGACGACAAGTCGTCACCGATGCTGGTGGTATTGAGATACGTGGGCAAAGTAAAAGTGCGAGCGGATCTAGTAAAACAAGGTATTAAGTACGAAGAGCAAATTTTATTTAGTGTCGAGGGAGATTTGTACGTACCCAGTGCGAGTCGTGGACAAGGGCATCGCTGACACTGTCTGCCTGAGAACTCTGGTCCTAAACGAAACCCCGAATTTCTGATAATCGGACAAGACATCTCGACTGGTACCAAAAAGCAGAAAGTAAAGATAGGCTGCGCCGGGGATAGACCACCACAGTGCGAAGTCGGTTGATAGAGCCTTTCGTGTCGTGACTATTGATGGGATATCAAAAGGGGTTGAATCGCCAGCATGAATGGCTTTCCAGCTAGGCGGGGGGTTATTGTTCTCTACGACGTTCAACGAGAACTCGAAGGCGATCCAAACCACCCCCCAGATACCAAGTACCATACTCATTATCATCAGGCGGTAATACTGAGTACTTGATAACGACGAGTTACGGGACTTGAGATGTGATGCAAGGAGACCAGCATGCGTCCTGTGATTTTTCATCAAGTGGTGGAGAGCGATACCTGAGGGCCAGTTTTGATATTAGCGTTGACGGAGGAATCGATAGAAGATCCTGCGTACATCCATAGACGAGAGTTGCCAAGGATAAAAGTAGGGTGGGCAGGATAGTGAGAACAGCCGCAACATTAGAATAGATAATCGAGGAGTCGCAACCGAAATCTTCAATAATCAGATAGCGGGTCCATTGAAAGCAGTAAACTGCACAACCGAGACAAATATTTAGTCGAGTTGGTTGGTCTGTGAGAACCGTTTGACGCACACAAAAATGCCCCGAACAAAGGCAGTATGAAACACATGGCGAATTCGAATATTTTCCTGAGGCGGAGTTGCTTGTTATCAGGAATGACAGGATGGCCGGACGAAATACGCTCGAGATGTTTGCAGATACAGAAGGTTGCAGCGGGAAGTCCGAAGGTCGCAGCAGCTTGAAATTTCGTTGCTTGAGGGAGACATTGTTAGGCGAATGATCAAGGTAGACCTATCTTAGGAGCTCACTTATGTCACACCAAACTGGGATAGGATCGTTCACATTCCCTGCCCAAACAATCGCGTTTACAGAGGCGATAAGGCATGTCCCAAAAAACCACCACGTCAATGAGATGGTAGCGATATTGCGCGCCCGGATCTGTCGTGGGAGGGGGATGAGCACCAGTAACGCCGCAATAAGGCCGAAAGTGGGGAGTTGAGGATACAACATTGCAAACTGATCAAGGAGGAGATGCAAAGATTCCGACGGTCCCACATCCACCCATCCACCCAAGTATTTGAGTGGCTTCCACGGCTTACATCACCTCCGAACCACATACCTCGTTTCAGGCAAATAGGAACGAGCGAAGGAGCATCACGGTTACAGGTTAGAAGGGTGCCGTAAGAGAACCGTGCGATCGGCGGCAGGAGACGCGAATTCTTAATAAGGAAATAATAAACAAGGGAACCAGGTAGGGGAAGATATATGATTGCATGTACTGTGACTATCTTGCAAAGTGTATGAACGGGCATAAAAAATGTGCAAATCATCGAATCTCACCTCCAGAATTGGATGCACCGGTGCTATCTGGCATAAAAGCTCCGAAGGTGATCTAGGAGACATCACGCTTGATTGATTTGATGATAGCATATTGTTTCAACCTGAACCCAATGAGTGGCAAAGCATACCCAGCACTAGATGTACCGTTGAAGTAGTGCCAGGTCTGGTGTTTATATGATTGAGCTTGATTCTCGGAACCATTTGATAGGCAGGGAATCCATCGGTATTCTGGTGTCATGAACGGCATAGAAGCGAGCTCGAAGCACACTGTACGGCACGGCAGGATACCTTGAGCTGCAACTATTTTCCAGTCGTTCTTGTTGAAGAAGTCGTAGGCTCCCGGATATACTGGCATGGAAGATCATCCTACTAGTAAGTAGATGCTCTTGGAACGCCTCCAAAAAGGCTGCTGGCAGAGGTTGATTGAACTGAGGAGTCGAATTACACCAGTCTCTATCGACTGGGTCTAGCCTTCAGGAAAGGGTTTGGAGTCCAACATAGACTCCTGATCCAAGATGAAAGACTCAATTGCCGGACCGTCATCCATATCTGCGTCGAACTTTGCCTCGCGCGAAACCCGTAAAATCGGTGTTTTTTTGGCCTTCTATGTATAGCTGTCGCATCGGAAGCGCTCTATGAGTCGATGACCAATGTTCAGTCTGACTTAGTCTGAGGCAAGTATAAAAATCCGGCCCAATACCCTACGTACTTCATCCGAGGCCATGACTACGTTTAATCGCGCAAGTCGATCCCGTCTCGCTCGTCTCAATCTGGACTTTTCAGAGTTGCTCGCGTCCCCTTACCCTGGCGTCTCCGTTTATTGGGAGGAGTCTGACATTACCAACTTCTGTCTTCACCTATGCCCTGACTCGGGGGCGTATGAGGGACTGCGTTTGCATTTCGATGTTTGGTTGCCCGTTGCGGTACGTGTATTCCATTCCTTTTGTATTCCGTTCTATGGTGAACTTTGAGGCATAAAGTGGCCATCCCAACCACCTCAAGTAAAGAGCAGTGCTGAAGTTGACCATCCAAACGTGCGTCCTGCGAAGCTTTGCTTGAATAACCACTCATGATGCTCGTAGGTATTCGGATCATTTATATGTTGCGATTTACTCAAGCCAGCTCACGGGCTGCCTCCAGGTTACAGTGGAGGGTGTGTATTTGGATTGTTTTGCGTCAACCTATCTCTGACTAATTTACATAGTTACACACCAGCCCTCACGCTCCAGGGTCTCTTTATACAATTCCTATCGTTCTTTGCAAGCGAAAGGGTAAGCCACTTCGTGCAATTTTGGGTATAATCTCGTGACCCGTTCATCAATAGGTGGAACAGACTGTTGGCGAAGTCACTCTAGGTAAGGCCTGGGAGATACGGGAAGGGGAGACCGTCCCTACACGTAACCCGCGGTGGGTGACTACTGCCGCAAGTTCGTCGGAGTTCCTGTGCTCGAAATGTGCTTACGGATACACCATCTCCCATCTCGTTGGCGCGCAATCACCCCCCGACGGACCCGAGGTCCAAGTCATACGAAACGGATTTGACCAGCCAGTGATGATCAACACCGACAATTCTGCTGCTCTCCCTCCGTACATGTACCCGCCTGCAAAATGTCAAGTACAAAAGCTGAACAGTGATACCCTGTATGAGTTGCTACTCATACTACCAACGGAGAGCCTTCTTTCCTTCTGCTCGGCATACCAGTTTGCTCACGATATCTCGCGCCAATTCCATATCCTCCTTCAACGTGAGCTGAGATGCTTTTTCCTTCGTCAGACTCTCATGGACTGTGTCCTCGGAATCGGCGTACACTTGGACCACTCTACGTCCATGCTGAGCTCCGAGTTTGACTGGTTGTCGGAGCAAGCATTCGATGATTTCGCGTTACGAACGAGCATCCGCAAACGACCATTCGAGTTCTTCCTGCCGCTAGCGTTCAGCGGACCGCATTTTGCGCGGGTAGAAAGCACAATTTGGAGCCGTCTCGCAAAGATTGATGATGAAATTCAGGGAATGACATCGAGGAAACGTCAGTTGGGGGCGCGGAGGCGTCGCGTACACTTGTACCAGTCGGTGCGAGTGATTTACCAGTTCATGAACAACGTCATTGTGTCACTTATGAAGTCTGCGGACGCCAACTTGGACGACCCATCACGCGCCCGAGGTACGAGTCATACAGACCTGCTTCTGGCTGAACGCGCTGTCGTCGCATACTGCCAACTATACCACCTCCTCACTTCTCTTGCAAGAGCTAACCCTGTCATCCTCAGGGAAGCGACTGCTAAACTCTGGCAGTTCCTCAAAGATCCCCAATACCGATCCAAGGCGAACGTCCCAGATATGGGCGAACTAATCGTCATGGCGAGCCTCGTTTTCGGCTCCACCCCTGTGGGCCACCCGATTACGTGGACGAACCATCTGGATGCGCCATTTCTCGAAGAGGTGTTTGTGCGAAATGTGAGGTGGACGTTAAAAGATCATCCTGAGCTTGGCGTTATGGAGAGCGGGTTGAGCGAGTATCGGCTTT
>Ga0209006_10007214_pt1 | contig 10044 bp, 11 predicted proteins | sample JacPin_JW_Ref_O2_FD_188567 | JGI IMG/M metagenome (GOLD analysis project Ga0209006, IMG submission 188567) | Forest soil microbial communities from Algoma, Ontario, Canada - Jack Pine, Ontario site 1_JW_Ref_O2 (SPAdes) (version 2) | ecosystem: Environmental > Terrestrial > Soil > Boreal...
TCATAGTCCCAGAAGTCATGCAGCAGGTTCAATCCCTGCTCAAACCACATCTTTGCCTCGGAGTTTGCGGTGATCGCAAGATGGCTGTTGCCGATGCCCGTCATCTTCACTGGCGGCGGCAGCTTCTCCGGCGGCGGCGCAGGCTGGTTCGCCGCGGCGAAGAGCGGTCCGGCGAGCGAAATCTTGGACTGCGTGCGCTGCGCCGCGATCAGTACGGCCGCGATATGTTTACAATGACGCCCGACCGGGCAGCTGCAGGTGCCGGTAATCCGCAGCCCATTGACCGATTGGCTGACCACCAGGCGCTGCACATAGGGGTCCGGAGCCGATCCCTGCGTGGTCGCCGTAATGACCGCACCATTTTCGTGGATACGCAATTCCTGCACCCGGCCGCGTTGTTCATAGGTGCGGCCGGCCACGAGATTGGATGGGTGCACAGTTCTACGGATGTCCGCATCGCTGATGACGAGCGAGGGATCGAGGTCTGGAGCGATCGACACGATATGGGAATTTATTCGTGGTTGTATCTGCGGGAATTTTGTCCGTGCGCGGAGTGCTCGGCGGCACGGGGAGTTTGAGGTAGGGTGGGGTCCTTCGACTACGCAAAACTATCCGCTTCGCGAATCGTTTTGCTGCGCTCTGGATGACAGATCTTTTATGGTGCGGATTCGATTGGCGGCGGAGGGCGATGTTCCGGCGCTCGGCAAGTTGATTGAGGCTTCGGTGCGGGGATTGCAGACGGCGGATTATTCCGCTGAACAATTAGAGGGGGCGCTGCGGTCGGTGTATGGCGTGGACACGCAACTGATTGCGGACGGGACATATTTTGCGGCGGAGGAAATTCCATTGGCGGAAGATCCATTGCTTGTTGGTTGCGGGGGATGGAGTAAGCGGAAGACGCTTTATGGCGGCGATCAGTTTGCGGGGCGCGAGGATTCGTTGCTCGATCCGGCGAAGGACGCGGCCAAGATTCGGGCTTTCTTTGTGCATCCGGAGTGGGCGCGGCGCGGGATTGGCGGGATGATTCTGGAGGCTTGCGAGACGGCGGCGCGGGAGGCTGGATTTCGACGGCTGGAGATGGGCGCGACGCTCACGGGCATTCCATTTTATCGGGCCAAGGGATATGTGGAGTTGGAGACGACCGACGTTCCGCTGCGGGATGGGCTGACTTTGCCGATTGTCCGGATGGCGAAAGACGTGGATTGAATTTGCCTGCTCCTGAGTGACTTTACCTTCCTACGCGGATCGGGAATTGTTCAGCCTGACCTTCGAAATCCATCCACTGCGGCTGGAATAAGCTCGCCGAAACGCGGAGACGCAAGGTCCCTCCACTGCGCTTGGCTTCGCCTGCGCTTCGGTCGGGATGACAATTCTGTTGCTGGGATCGGGATGACAATTCTGAAATGGCTTGGCGGGCGCGCTTAGGGTTTTACCCCTAGTTCTGTGTAGAGTTCGGCGGGTTGGTAGATGACTCCGTCTTTTACTACTACGGCGGTCTTTCTTATGTCGCTGATGTTTTTGGTGGGATCGCCATCGATCAATACCATGTCGGCTAGTTTGCCGGCGGTGATGGAGCCCAGATCTTTATCCATGCTCATGATGCGGGCAGCGTTCAGAGTGGCGTTTTGCAGGACGACGTTGGCGGGGATTCCGGCCTGGACGTCGAGTTCGAGTTCGCGATGCAGGGCGAATCCGGCGATGTTGTCGGTACCGTCTTCGATGGAGAGGCCGGAGCGGTAGAGCAGTCCGGCAAATTCGATCATCTTGGCGAAAGATTTTTTGTAGGTATCTTCCATGCCCGGAGGCGGAGTCATGCCGGCGGTGAGGAGGTTGCGGCGGACCTGCGCGGGCAGACGGTTGGCGACGGGCAGAAAGCCGGGAGAAATTTGGCCGGGAGGAGCCATGTACTGGTCTTCAAAAATCGAGAGCGTCAGGTCGAGTTTGGTGTGGTGGTCCTGCAAGAGTTTGATGAAGTCCTGAACCCTCACGGAGTTGAGATCAAGGCTCGCGCCGAGTTCTCCGGGCTTGGTGAGGCGGGCGATGGTGTTGGTGTCTTTGACTTCGGGGAAGAAGTTGAGGACGAGAAAATTCATGTGCTGAATTTCGTCGTATCCATCTTCGACGCATTGTGACGCGATCATGTTGGCGGGAATGTGTCCGCTGACGCGCAGGCCGTTTTTGTGAGCCTCGTCGACGATGATGGGAACTAGCTCGGGCTTGACGGAGCTATAGATTTTGATTTGCACGTAGCCGAGTTTTTTGTAGTTATCGACGGCGGCGCGGGCTTCGGCTTCGGTGGAGACGAGGACTTTGGTGGGTCCGTGATAAGCGTCGTTGCCGTCGATGATTCCGGCTAGGACGATGCGGGTGCCGATTTCTTTTCCGTCGGTGATGCGCTGGCGGCGGGCGAGGAGCGAGTCGGTGTCGTTGGCGAGATCGCGGACGGTGGTGACTCCGGCGGCGAGGTTGAGCAGGCCGTCGTTATCGCCGACGTGGGCGTGCATATCCCAGAGGCCGGGGATTAGGGTCTTGTTGGTGGCGTCGATGATTAGAGGAAGTCGCCCCGTGGTTACTCCGGGGAGGGGTGCAGGAACAGCGGGGAACGGGCCTGCCTCTGGCCACGCGTCGGACAATTCCACATTGATGGCGCGATGGTCCAAGACTTTGACTATGCGATTGCCTTTGATGAGAACCGTTTGATTGGGAATAGTCGTCCCGGATGCGGCGTCGAAAAGGTTGACATTCATGAACAGAATTCCATTCCGTTCATGGTGCGCGAGTTTGGCCGCGAGTTCGGCGGAGCGCGAATCTTTGATCTTGCTTTGAGCAGCGAGCAGAGCGGGGATGGAGGCTTCCCAACCTTCGGGGACGATCGAGCCCCATTCGTCGGTGGTGCCGAAGAATTTGTCGGCTGCTTCAGCCCAGAAATATGTCGGGGAGAAATCGAGTCCGGCGACGGCGTAGAGGGTGACGTGCTTCTTCTTCCCTGCAGCTTCAACATCGAGCTCGGTCATGCGTTCAACGCGAACTTCGCCTTCGGGGAGCAAATTAATTTTGCCTCCATTTTCCAGGGCAGTGCGGGCGAGGAGCGCGATCTCGGATGGTGCGCCGTTGAGGGCGGAGTAGAAAGCGGGACCTGAGACTTTCTTTTCTCCTTGCTCGGCGGTATTTTTCCAGCGGGCGGTGCCAGACTCGAGCGAATAATTTTCGTTGACGGGCGATTTCAGATAGTCGTTGCCGGTGACGGTTTCAGAAACCGGAATGCCGTTGGCGTCGAGTTTGAGGATGCTGGTGGTTTTGGGGCCGCGTCCGCGGTCATTGAACTGGAAGAAAATGTGGAGCGTGCCATCGGAGGCGGTCCAGACGGCTTGCTGGCCGGCGACTGTGCCCATCATCAACATGGAGTAGCGTTCGGCATTGGCCGGAATGTCGGCGGGGAGCGCGGGCGCGGCAGATGGGAGCGGCGCTTGAGCTGAGGAAAGCGAAAGGAAAAGAGTCAGAAGAAGGCTGGTGAGGCTCACTCGGGACGAGATGGGCATGGAGTCCTTTCGATTTCGATTTCGCTTTGCCGACGGAAATGAGACGCAAGGTCCCTCCACTTCGCTTGGCTTCGCCGGCGCTGCGGTCGGGATGACAGGGTTGGCAGAGTTTCGCATTTTGAACTTCGTGGCGCGAGCGTGCGCTACAGTATAATCTTCGCTCGAACTCATCCTGGAACAAAACCGCATGACCGATACAACTCACGACACTCAGCACACTACGCCTTACGAGCCGGAGCCGGTGAAAACTAGCATGGATATTGGCGACATTCTGAAGATTCTGCCGCATCGTTTTCCGTTTCTTCTGATCGACCGCGTGCTTGAACTGGAGCGGATGAAGAGTATTGTCGCGCTGAAAAACGTGACCATCACCGAGCCGTTTTTTCAGGGACACTTTCCTGAAAAGCCGATCATGCCGGGGGTGCTGATTGTGGAAGCGATTGCGCAGGCGGGAGGGTTGCTGCTGCTGACCGAGGTTCCGAATCGCGACGAGATGCTGATGGTGTTTACGGGAATTGAGAAGGCGCGCTTCCGGCGCCCGGTGGTTCCGGGAGATCAGTTGCGGATTGAAGTTGCGGTAAAGGCCTGGCGGATTACGGCGGCGCGGCTGGAAGGTAAAGCTTATGTCGACGGAAAAGTTGCGGCCGAAGCGACGGTGACTTGCCGGCTGGTGCCGCGGGTTTCGAGTGCGGTGCAGGCGGAAGAAACGGAGTAAGTACTTCTTAGGTCATCGTGAGAACTCCCTGCGGTGTTCGTCGGAGCGCTGACGGGCATGGGGTCCTTCGACTTCGTTCGGCTTTGCCTCACTTCGCTCAGGATGACAGTGAGTTTATGGTTTGCCGATCGTTGAGCACTGGCTACTGAATACGGTTTGAATGTCTATCCATCCTACGGCGATCGTTGATCCTGAGAGCAAGACACATGCTTCGTGCGAGGTTGGTCCTTATTGTGTGATTGGGCCGGCGGTAGAATTGGGCGCGGGCTGCCGTCTAGGGTCGCATGTTGCGATTGAGGGTCCGACGAAGATTGGCTCGGACAATCACTTTTTTCCTTTTACTTCGATTGGCATGGCTCCGCAGGATATTACTTATGCGGGCGAGCCGACGCGCCTGGAAATTGGCGATCATAACGAGATTCGCGAATATGTCACGATTAATCGCGGCACGGTAAAGGGTGGAGGGTGCACCCGGGTTGGCGATCATAATCTGATCATGGCGTATACCCATATTGCGCATGATTGCCAGATCGGAAATCACGTCATCATGGCGAACGCGGCGACGCTTGGCGGACACGTGACGGTGGGGGACTGGGCGAATGTCGGGGCGCTGTGTCCGGTGCATCATTTTGTGCGGATCGGAACGCACTCGATCATTGGCGGCGGGACGACGATTACACGCGATGTGATGCCATTTTCGAAAACATCAGCGGAGCGCGGGGCGCAGGCTTATGGGCTGAATGCGATTGGGCTGGAGCGGCGCGGGTTTTCGAAAGAGCGGATCAAGAAGTTGCATCACGCTTATAAAGTGCTGCTGGCGTCGAAGCTGAATACTTCGCAGGCGCTGGAGAAGCTCCGCGCGGAAGAGGATCGGGGCGACGACGTGGACATGCTGATTCACTTCATCGAAGCTTCGGAACGCGGCGTGATTAAGTAATAAGCCGCCCGCCTACTCACAAAATATTCTTACCTTCTTTCCGCTTCCTTTCTCGACATCGATGTTCATGTTCTCAACCGCCGCGGCCCATTCTTTTTCGCTCATGGCATTTCCCGCCGAGAAATCCAATCCGATTTCGGCCAGTTTTTCGCTGACTTTGGTTGGAAGCACCGCCAGCAGTCCTCGTCCGCTCCGCATAAATGACAGCGGCATGCGAATGTTGACTTGATCCTGACCGGGCTTCTCGATCACAATGCGCATGAAGCGGGGCTTGGCTGACGAACCATCCTCGGCCTTTGCTTCGGTAGACGCCGGGCCGGCGAGCTTCTCCAGAAGCTGGTCAGCTTCCTCCGCCGAGATTTTCCCCTGCGCCAGCATTTCCAGGATTTTCTTTCGTTCTGCGTTCATAGATCCTCCTTAAGTATTTGTCGGTTTTTGTTAGCTGAGTTTTTCGAGCGCTTCTTCGACGGTAAGTTCCCCGCGTGACAGTTGTTCCAGAACATAAAGGTTAGGCGACGGGGCGGCAAAACCCTGGTCGAGCGCGGCTCCAATCGCGTTGAGGCGATTCTTGACGGTGGGGTAGCTGATGTTGAACACGCTTTCCATCTTCTTGATGGATCCGTGGTGACGCACGAAAGCGATCACAAACGCCTGATCGTCGACGCTGAGTTTGGCCAGCGGAGAGACTTCGAAGTTCCCCTCAACCACCAGCGCACAGGACGGGCATGCCATCCTGGCGACATTCAGCGGACGATTGCAGTCGGAACAATTGGCCTTCGATATATCCATATTACGGTCGCTATATTTATGTTGTATAGCTGAGTAAGTTAATTTTGTCAATATCAATATTGAATTTATTAATTTCCTGCTCGCAGGAACTTCGCCGAGGTCAAAAAACGAACCGCTCGGTTACACTGGGCAGCGCATGTCACAGAAAGAAAAACTTGGGCTTATTGCTGGTAATGGCACGTTCCCTCTGCTGGTGCTGGATGCGGCGCGGGCTCAGGGGTTTGAGGTTGTGGTCGCGGCTATTAAGGAAGAGGCATTTCCTGAGATTGGGTCGAAGGGTGCAGCTTCGGTTCATTGGCTTTCGCTGGGGGAGTTGTCGAAGCTGATTGAGACTTTTAAATCCGAGGGCGTGACTCGCGCGGTGATGGCGGGGCAGGTAAAGCACAAGCAGATTTTTTCCGCGATCAGGCCGGACTGGCGATTGGCGAAGCTTCTGCTTTCTCTGGGCACGCGCAACACGGATTCGCTGCTGGGCGCGGTGGCCAAGGTATTGGCGGATGAAGGCATTGTTCTGGAGAATTCGACGGCGCTGCTGGAACCGTTGCTGGCGAAGGCGGGCGTGCTGACGAAACGTTCTCCGACGGAGCAGGAACGCAAGAATATTGAATACGGCCGAGCGGTGGCGCGTCGGCTGGCCGAATATGACATTGGACAAACGGTGGTGATTGCGGAAGCGGCGTGCGTGGCGGTGGAGGCGATGGAGGGAACGGATGCGACCATCGAGCGGGCGGGAGAGATTATGAAATCGCTCGAATCCGAGGGCGAGGCTTCGACGCTGAGCCGAGCGCTCACCGTCGTCAAGATTGCGAAGCCGTCACAGGATATGCGATTTGATGTCCCGGTGGTTGGAGTAACGACGATTGAGACGATGGCGCGGGCGGGAGCGAGTTGTCTGGCGCTGGATGCGGGGCGCTGTTTGTTGCTGGACGGCGAGGCGATTGTTCGCGCGGCGGATGCGGCGGGGATTGCGGTTGAGGTCGGAGGTTAGTGGTTAGATTGCAGAGGTGAAAAATACTGTGTCTGAATCTGTTCGCATTGCTGACCAGCTTCGCCGGGCGTTCAATGGTGGGGCCTGGCATGGCGATTCTTTGTTTGAAATTCTGAAAGGTGTTGATGCGGCGCAGGCGGCGGCGCGTCCGATTGCGGGGGCTCATAGTATTTGGGAACTGGTGCTGCACATTGCGGCTTGGGATGACGCGGTGCGCAGGCGGATGGCGGGCGTGGCGGTGAGGCTGTCGGGGGAGAAGAATTTTGCGCCGGTGGTGGATAGGAGTGAAGCGGCGTGGAGCGAGGCGCGGGAACATCTGCGGCGGGTTCATGAGGAGCTGGTCGAGGCGGTGGAGAAGTTTCCGGAGAAATCTTTGAAGAAACAGGTGCCGGGCAAGAAGGGCGCGCACTATAACTTTTATTACATGCTCCATGGATTGGTGCAGCACGAGCTTTATCATGCGGGGCAGATTGCGTTGCTGAAGAAGGCTGGGTGAAAACGCCCTGAGGCGGCGGAGTGTGCCGTCCCTCCGGGACTTTTGATTGTTGCCTGCGCTCCCGGGGCTGACGCCCCGGGCTTTCTTGTCGCGGCCCTTCGGGCCTGACGCTGGTGGGCCTTCGGCCTGATGGCGACCTTAGTCCCGGCAGTCTGAGCCACTGGTGTGAGGCATTGGAGGTGGCCTTCGACTTCGCGCTCGGGATGACGGGGTGGTTGGGGTTTCGCATCGGCGAAGGATGACAGGTGTTGTGTTTTGCGCTTTGTTAGCCTTGCTGCGACAATAGCGTTTTGTTTCTTCGTTCTGGAGTAACTTTCTGAGCCCAGATCCTGCGAGCACAAATTTTCCGATCAATGTTGCGGTGATTGGCGTCGGTGCGTTTGGGCGTAATCACGCTCGCGTCTACAAGCAATTACAACAGGCCGGCACCGTGCGACTGGTGGGAGTGGTTGATCCCGACACGGCGCGCGCCGATGCGGTTGCTCACGAATTCGATTGCAAGGCATTTGGATCGGTCGAGCAGATGCTGACTACGCACAGCGAGGTGCAGGCGGCTTCGGTGGCGGTGCCCACGGTTTTGCATCTGGAAGTGGCGCGCACCCTGATGGAATCAGGGGTTGACGTGCTGATTGAAAAACCCCTGGCGCCCACACTCGATGAGGCCGACGAGCTGATTCATCTCGCGGCACAACATAAACGTGTAGCGCAGGTCGGGCATCTGGAGCGGTTTAATCCGGCGGTGCGGGCTACTTTGCCGCTGATTAACAAGCCGATGTTTTTTGAGGTGCACCGGCTGAGTGTGTTTTCTCCGCGCGCGCTGGATGTGGATGTGGTGCTCGACTTGATGATCCACGATCTCGACGTGGTGCTGACCTTCGTCAAGTCTCCGGTGAAAGAAATTCGGGCGGTCGGGTTGCCGATTCTGTCGGACAAAGTCGACATCGCTAACGTGCGCATCGAGTTTGAAACGGGGTGCGTGGCGAACTTTACGGCCAGCCGGGTTTCGACGGAACGCGTCCGGAAGCTGCGTTTCTTTCAGGCGGGGCAATATATTTCTATCGATTATGGACGGCAGGATGTGTTGGTGTTTTCGGTAGGCGGCGCTGCACCAACGTCGGCTCAGCCGAGCGTGAATCCGCAGATCTCGATGGGTAAGCCTCCGATAACGGCGGAAGAGCCGCTGCTGGCGGAGATCAACGCGTTTCTGCAATCGGTTCGCGACCGGTCAGTTCCGGTAGTTTCGCTGGAGGATGGACGGAAGGCGCTTCAACTTGGGCTGGCCATTCTGGGCGAGATTGGGCGGCACGCGGGAAAGATCAAGGTGAAATTGTAGAGGTGAGATTTGAGATTGTAGATTTTGAACCTCTGCAATCTGACCTCTCACCTCTGACCTGAGTTCTTACCTCTACAACCTCAAATCTGCCGTCTTACTACTGTGGCGGTGGAGCGGACTGGTCGTCGTTACTTCCTCCGCGCCGGCCTTTCTTTCCCCATTCTTCTCGTTTGGCTTGCATTTCATCCCACTTCTTTTGCTGGTCGGCGTCGAGCAGCGCGCGGACTTGCGAATTGGTCGCGTTCCGAATGTCCATCATCTTGGTGCGCCGATCCTGTTGCGGGGTTGAGGTGTCGTTGTGCAGGCTCTCCATTTGCGACTGCTCGGACTTGAAAATGTCCTGCACCTTGGCTTGCTGATCGGAGGTGAGGTTGAGCTTCTTGGTCAGTTCCTGGGTGCGCTGTGCGGGATCGGGTGGTGGGCCGTGACGCCATCCGCCGCGATCGGTTGGCGGTTGCTGCGGGGGCGGAGCATCGTTCGATTGGGCTAGCGCACCGATCGAAATGAGGCCGACAGCGAGTAACGTAAGCAAAGAATTTTTGGGCATGGTATCTCCTTTAATTGGACGAGGTGTCTATTAGTTGGAACGGAATTATGCCCCGGAAGTTGCGCCCAAAACAGCATTCGGACAAATCTTTGCCTAACTTTACAAAGGGTGGACGGCGCAGCGGCTAAAGCCGCAATCAGACGCGGCTGTTATGGCACGGCTAAAGCCGTGCCCTTCCACGAAGATCTGTGGGCTTAAAGGTTCCTGGTGCTTCCGGACGGGGCATAGCCCCGTCACCACACGAGTTTTTTCGCCTCTCGAGCCGGCCCTTCTCTTTGGACCATGGCGCGGGTTATTTTGATCCGGCTTGGGCTGAGAGACGTTGTTTTAGTTGTGCGGCGAATTGTTGAGTTTGTTCGTCCGTGAACTGGAGTTGGCCGTTGAGGATCAGGTTCATCTGGTCGGCGCCGGCGTTCTGGAATTCTACTTGCTGCAAAGTGGCCGACTGTTGGGCTACCGGCGGAAGGATGGTTTTAAGGTCCGACCCTTTTACGAGGGCGACGAGAATCGCGGCGGCTACCTGGTCGCGCAGCGTGGTGCCGAGATCGCCGGTACGAAGCGAGTTGCGCAGGAAACCTTCTGCCTGAACCCGGGTGGTTTCGGGAGTGAGGGTGAGGCCTGAAGCGGGGTCGATGGTGGGAGTGAGCTTGATCTCGATGTCGGCATCTCCGCTGGCTACTTCCATGGCGCCTCCGCGACC
>Ga0209006_10007215_pt1 | contig 10043 bp, 8 predicted proteins | sample JacPin_JW_Ref_O2_FD_188567 | JGI IMG/M metagenome (GOLD analysis project Ga0209006, IMG submission 188567) | Forest soil microbial communities from Algoma, Ontario, Canada - Jack Pine, Ontario site 1_JW_Ref_O2 (SPAdes) (version 2) | ecosystem: Environmental > Terrestrial > Soil > Boreal...
AACCCCGCCATTATCCTGCCGCACCGCGGCGCGCGTATCCGTGTCCAGGCGATCCGAAATGCCGCATCGGCATCATCTGTGGCAGCTCATACCGCGACGTGCCCCGTCACCTCCAACACGACACCCGTGCCGACGGCCTCAGGGCATGCGATTCGGGGTCAGGAAGCGGACCGCTTAGGTGGTAGCAGGCCGTAGGAGTGTTCCAGCTAGTCCGGATTTCGTTGACTACATGCTTGGCATCCTCAGCTCACCATCAGGTGGCCTAAGCCGCTGAGTACCGGAGATCTTCGGCTTCAGCAGTTGCTTCCGCCCAAACTGCCGCGCATCAAAGGGCACCGCGAGGCGATGACCGGCTTTCAACAAGGCAATCTAGATCAAGTGAATGCGTAGTCGCTCAACGGGAATCGCGTCGACTCCCGCACTGCATTGCGGGTGGAGGTGGGGCGCATCATCGTCGCCTTCCCGCGGAAATAGTAGGACCGCGATGAGGCACAGTTGCCGCGGAAGAACACCATGTCGTCGACGCGTTCGGTCATCCGGTCGAAAAAGCGGGCATTGGCTTCTTCGGTGACCTCGAAGGTGGTGCCCGTTCGGCGGCGCAACTCGCCGAAAAGCCGGTCCATGTGGCGCATCTGGTATTCCATCGTGTTGAAGAATGAGAAGCCGGCGAAGGCGTACGGACTGGCCAGGCTGAGGAAGTTGGGGAAGTACGGCACTGAGACGCCTTGATAGGTGTGGAATCTGTTGTCGCGCCACCACTTTCCGAGGTTGCGGCCCTCCCGCCCGACCACCTCGATTGCCGGAAAGTTGGCGTCCCACAAATCGAAGCCGGTCGCGAGCACCAACGTGTCGATGACTGTCTTGCGGCCGTCGGCGGTCACGATGCCGTCGGGTTCGATCCTTTCGATCCCCGCGGTCTCCAGGTGGACATTCGGTTTGGTGAGGGTGCGGTAGTAGGAGTTGTGGTACGTGGGTCGCTTGCACCCGAAGTCGTAGTCCGGTGTCAGCTTTCGCCGCAGCTCTTCGTCGCGGATGGACGCGAACATGTGCATTTTGGACAGCTTCGCCGCGGCAACGGTCAGCGGTCTGGCCCACCGGTAGTACACAATGCCGGGCACCACGCCGAGTTCCCCCATGGCGTCTGTCACCCAGCGAACGGCCCGCTGCAGAAACGGGAATCTGGCAAACAGCCGTTGCACTGCGGGGGGGATTGCGAAATCTATCTTTGGGATCACCCAGATCGGCGTGCGCTGATATATGGTCAAATCCGAAGCGTTGTCGGCTAGTTCAGGGATCAACTGCACTGCCGTCACTCCCGTTCCGATGATTCCGACGCGGCGGCCCTCGAGCGAGTAGCTGTGGTCCCACCTGGTGCTGTGAATCACCTTGCCGTTGAAGCCTGTGATGCCAGGGATATCGGGGGTGCGGGGCTGGGACAAGAAGCCGGTGGCGGTGATCAGGAACCGGGCCGTCAACGTTTCGCCGCCGGCCAAGGCTACTCGCCACACCTGTGCTTCCTCGTCCCACCTGGCGCCCTCTACGGTGGTATGGAACCGCATGTACCGGCGCACGTCGTATTTGTCGGCCACGTGATCGGCGTATTGCTTGAGTTCCTCACCCGGCGCGTACAACCGCGACCAGTACGGGTAGGGCTCGAACCAATAGGAGTAGGTGGTGGTCGGTACATCGACGGTCAGCCGGGGGTATCGATTGATATGCCAGGTTCCGGCCAAGTCATCCTCGCGATCGAGGATCGCGATGTTGTTGTATCCGACGCGATTGAGCTGGATCGCGGCGCCCATCCCGCCGAAGCCGGCCCCCACAATGATGGCGTCTAGTTGCTCCGCACCCACCATCACACCGTACCTGCTCAAGAGGTCTTGAGGACCCAAAAGAACGGAGGGTACACCACAATCAGTTGCTTGCTCCTCAGTCGTGGTTCCACCGACGACCACGTCGATGTTTGATGGGTTGTCCACCTCGGCGGCAAATATTGACTCGTCGAAGAAGCGAAGGTTGGCTAACGATTCTGGGTGCCCTTCCGTGGTACTACGGCGACCGCTCTTCCGACCCATACCCGGGATTTGCTGCGTGGCGTGGGCCTGCTACTGAAGAGACACTCTTGGCATTATAAGGCCTGGTGCTACACGGTTCTGCTTCCATGTGCGAATTATCGCACGCATCGGTTGACGTCGATAGGTTTGCGGAGGACTGTAGCTCAAGCGCACGCACAGACCCTTCTGCCATAAGTATTTGCGGTCCCCACTACTTGGGTTTGGCCCGGAAGCTGGTAGCTGTTCAGCGAAAACCACAACGACGCCGCGTGTCATGCATTAGGCTCCCCCCGTGTGAGGCTACGTGTTAGCCCACCGTGTTAGCCCACTTCCAACAATGCGGGGCGCGGAGGTAGCCATGGGGGGACATCGAAAAGTCGCCGCGAACAAGAAGGTGGCGTTTCACATGCGGGTCCTGATCCGGTCAGCCGGCGTCGCTCTTCTCGGAATCGTCGCGGCTGCTCTGTCGGCCCTCACGTCGACGATGACGACGGTGTTCACCCTGGCGGCGGCGACCTACATCGTGGGGGGCACGCAGTTTGCCCCTCCCTTCTGCGTCCCCTTCTGTGGGACCCTGGCCACGCCTCAGCAGAACATCGATCTGGCGACGCCGTACGTCAACTTCTTCGTGCCCTCCACGCAGAATCCCGGGAACCCGTCCGTCGTGCCCTACCCGGCAAGCTTCTGGCCGATCTCCACTGGCTACCTTTTTGCCCCCACCTACAACCAAGCGGTGGCGGATGGAGTGGCTGCACTCCCGCCGCCTAACGGCCCCAACGGTATTCAACCGGGAAGTGTCATCTTCGGATACTCGCAGGGCGCCAACGTAGCGACGGTCTACAAGCGAAACTTCAATGCCGCCTGGGCGAGTAACCCGTCAGGCGCGCCTCCAATCACCTTCGTGCTGATCGGGAATGGCAACCGCCCGAATGGCGGGGCCCTGGAGCGTTTTAACGGCCTCTACATCCCGATCTTGAACTTCTCGTTCAACGGTGCTACACCGACTAATACGGCGGGTGCGGCACCAGGCCAGATAACAACGTACGACATCGCGCGCCAGTACGACGGCTTCGCTGATTTCCCGACCAATCCGCTTAATCTTCTTGCCGACGCGAACGCTATGGCGGGTATCATCCTCGTGCACCCTGGCTATGGGAGCGTCAACCCGAACCAGGCAGTGTTTCAGGGTACTTACGGCGACACGGCGTACTACCTGATCCCCACCTATCCTCTGCCGCTTCTGATGCCGCTGCAAATGGTTCCGGTAGTCGGACCGATTGCAGTTGACGCGTTGGATCCCGCACTGCGCGTCCTGGTGGAGGCGGGATACAACCGCACGACAAATCCGGGCGTGCCTACCCCGGCGAACCTCCTCTATTTCCCCAACCCGACAAATGTTGGTCAGAGCCTACTCGTCGCAATTCCGTTGGGCTTGCAGCTCGCGCAGCAGGACATCACCGGTGCGCGCGTACCCGGGACCCCGCCCGACTATGTGCAAGGGCAGGGTACGTACGGCATCGGTGGTCCGCCGGTGACGCTGCCAGGTCAGACGCCCCCTCCGATTCCGCTGGCGCAGACCATCGCGACCACGACGTCGACACCGAACGATCAACAGTCGACAGCGCCGGCCGCCGTCACCGCGCCCGCAACGACTCCGAATCCAAGCCCGTCGCCCGCGCCCGGTCCGCTCCTCAATGTCGTTCGCCCGTCTCTGGGATCGCCGCTGTTACCCAACGGAAACAGCGTCGGCTCATCGGGTAATGGAGCGGCGAACGCGGTGACCTCGACGATCAACGGAGTGGCCTCAGCGATTAGCGGCGCGGTGACCAATTCGGTGAATGCGGTAACTGGCGCGCTCGGCGGTCATCCCGCGAGCAACGGACAAAGCAGCACTGGCGGAAGCAGCACTGGCGGCAGCACCGGTGCCAAGTAATCTCAGGCGGCGAGCGTCATTGCACAAGCCGCTTTATCAGCGTCCGTGCCAAGCTCCAGATTAAGAGCGCGACTGGGCTTTGGCGAACGGCTTCTGCCGCGAAAGTTGTTGTGACCGTGGCTCTATCACAGGTGTCGTCGTAGGACTGGTGGTGATGAGCTAGCGGGCCGGCCCAACCGTCCGCGCCGTCACCGCGGTGAACAGTCGTTGATATCCCCCCGAGCCGGTGATGCGGACGATGATGTCGAGGATCTTGGCGTCCGGTCCGACCAGCACGCGGGCCTTGTTCTTGCGGACCCCTTCAAGGATTATCCGTGCCGCCTTCTCCGGGGACGTGATGGCAAACTTCTTGTCGAAGGTCTGTGCCAACTCGGCAACATCGATTCCCTCGGCTGCGATCATGTTGCGGGCGACCGCGGTCTTGGTGCCCCCCGGATGCACGGTGGTCACCTTCACCGGGTGACCGGCCAGCGCCATCTCCTGCCGCAGCGCCTCGGTGAATCCGCGGACGGCGAACTTGGCGGCGCTGTAGGCGGCCCCCCCAGGCTGCGCGAACAGCCCGAACAGGCTGGAGATGTTGATGACATGTCCGTCGCCCGAGGCGATCAGGTGAGGCAGGAACACCTTGGTGCCGTTGACGACACCCCAGAAGTCCACGTCCATCACCCGCTCGATGTCCTTGAACTGGCTGATCTCGATGTCACCGGCGGAGGCGACCCCCGCGTTGTTGTAGATCTGGTTCACGGTGCCGAAGTGCTCGTTCACCGCGTCGGCGTAGGCCGTGAAGGCTTCGCGCTCGGTGACGTCGAGCTGGTCGGCTTTGACGGGTGCGCCGATGGCCTTGAGGCGCTCCTCAGTCTGCGCCAGGCCGTCCATGTCCATGTCGCTGATCGCGACCTTCGCGCCCAATTGGGCCAGTTTGATGGCCAACGCCTGGCCGATACCCGAACCGGCGCCGGTCACCGCGGCTACCTTCCCGGCGAACTCCTGCATCTACGCATTCCTAGAGTCGACTGGTGTCGAGGCTAGCATGTTCGAAAGCATAAGCCCCGGCGTCGAGCGTGCGCAGAATGACTGCCTGGTCAAGGCGTTCCTCAAGGCTGGTGTCCTCACCGGTTGATCATCCAGACCGCGCCGTAGTGTGATTCACGGGCGCCCAGACGCGGTCGGTCTTCCGACCCGGCCCGAAATCAGCTACGAGACTGGCGTATGAGAGGAGAGCTACATGAACATTGCCGTCGTCGTCGTCTCGATCGGTCTGGCGGTATACCTGGGAGTCGCGGCAATCCTGAACATCTTCTATCTGGAGGAGGCAAGGAAAAATGGAGCCCGTCTAGGCCTCTCGTCGGCGCTGAGTCGCTTCATCGGCTGGTGTCAACTTGCTGCCGTCATCGGTCTCATCGCCGGACTGTTCTGGCGGCCGTTGGCCATTGCCGCGGCAACGGGTCTCCTGCTGTTGTTGGTTGGTGCCGTCATTGCGCACCAGCGGGTTGGAGACTCCATGAAAGAGATGGTGCCGGCGCTGGTGGTGTTCGTCCTATCCGCGTTCGTCCTGGCAGGCCATATCTCGTTACTACGAAGCTGATTTCCCGAGCCCCTCAACGCAATTACGCCGATGCTGTGCTAACTTAACTAGCCAGACGGGCCTCGGCCAGACCAGCAATACGTCCAGTTGTTGCAGCAAAGGTCTCTTCGAGCCCTTTGCCCATCAGGCGGGCAGCAACGCCAGCCAAAAGCCCTCGCATGATGACGCGCTCAGTCAGCATCGTGCTGTCATCGACATCTCCGATCACATGCTCGTATGTCATCGTCAGCCCGGGGAACTTCGAGACTCCGACCCACATTCTGGGTGGATCCAGCCGCATGACGGTGGATGTCGTCGCCGGACCACCCTTCACCTTTGCCTTAATCTTTGCGCCCACAACAAAATTCCCATCGATCTTCGCTGAGTCGATGACCCCTCCAGGCCACTCCGACGGGTTCGTCCAAACCGCCCAAACCGTCGATGCTGGTGCAGAACACTTGGACGATCCTTCAAACGATCGACGTCGTTTCTCCATCAAGCAATGATCGCACCAAATCCGAGCGATCGGACCAGTTACGACGGGTTGAGTGCTGCCAATCGGGGCTCAAGGTGCGATGTGACTTCGACATTGCCGACCCGAGCGGAAGTGAAAAACGGTAGCCTCCTTGGCTATGCCGCGTTCAGTCGACTTCTCCGTTGAATCCCCGGCGAGCGTTGAACAAGTCCTTTCGGCGTTCGCCGATGAGCATTACTGGCAGGCGCGGCTGGCTGCCTTCGGTGGCGGCACCGCCACGCTGGGTTCATTGACGGTTGAGCCAGACGGCACCGTGGCAGTGGAGGTCAGGCTTAGCCTTCTCCGTGACCGATTGCCCAAAATCGTCACCCAGTTGCGCCGTGGCGATCTGGAGATGGTGCGCAACGAGAGGTGGAGTCGGATCGGCGGCGGCCGTGTGCGCGGCCAGGTCAACGTGGCAGTCCCCGGGGCGCCGCTATCCGTGCTCGGGGAGGCCCTGATGGCGCCGGAGCCGACCGGTTCGCGGCTGCAGTATTCCACCACCGTGGAGGTCAAAGTCCCACTGATCGGCGGCAAGATCGAGAGCTATATCGGCGGGCAGGTCCCCGAAGAGATCACCGCACTTCAGCGCTTCACCTCGGAGTGGATTGCCGAAAATAGCTGACCTGTAAAGGGTCTCGTTGTCGCTACCACTACGTCCGTATGACCGGCAGGTCGATGCGAGAGGCATGCAGCCGGCTACGGTGGACATGCAGCGTCGGCGGTCCGCCGGGCAGGACGGCGAAGTGGCTCGCGTCGGCGCCGCCAATGGCTAGGCGGATACGATGCCCCGATTGGAACAGGTACGACGTTGGCAGCAAGTCGAACGTCAGCTCGGCGATCTCACCCGGCACAAGGGGCTGCGCGTCGCTGCGCTTGAAGGTTCGGTACGGGACGGTTTGGCGGTACGGGGAGCGCGCCTCGCTGAGCCGGCGGTTGATGGCGCGAAGCTGGCCCTCGGTGACGTAGGTGACGTGGTCGCGCTCGTCGACGTCCTCGAGGTAGACAAAAAACGTTCCGTCGCTTGCCGTCGAGGTCACGGAGAGAGTGACGAGGGGATGCCCGGTCACTTCGAGGGGATGGTCGAGCGCAGCCGAAGTGTAGGTCAACAGTTTGGCGTCCTGGGCGCTGCGGTGCGGGTACCGGACGGCGTCACCAATCGTCACCTGCGTATGCCAGCGTGAGTGCTCGCCCGTTCCCGCGGTCTGATCCACCACGTACTCATCCACACTGCTTTCGGAGGCGGGCGCGTCGATGCCGAGCTCTCGGTCGGCGGCGAGGTAGTAGCTCAGTGTGACGGCGGGCGGGGGCCAGGCATCGGCCGACTTCCAGCGGCCTTCGACCATGGTGAAGTAGTGAACCCGCGGCTCCGAACCAATGCTCGTATCGCCCTCCTTGAGGTGACGATCGAAGAACCGCAACAACTCGCCGTCGTGATCGAAGCTTGACTTGGTGGGCGCGCGAAGTGGGTCGATATGCCAGCCGCCACCGTGGTTCCACGGACCCAGGATCAAACGGCTGCCGGCGGTGGAGACCGTCAGGAAGCGCTTGATCGCGGAATGCGCATACGCGCCGTCGAACCAGCCGCTGTAACTGTAGACGGGCGCGCCCGATGCCTCGACGTCATGCCAATAGTTGTGGGGGCTAAAGAGGTTGATACTGCCCGATGCGTCGATCGGTGTGCCGATCGGCTCGAGGCGGGTAGCAAGCTGGTGATGGTATGGATCCGACGGGGCCACGTCGTCGCGGAAGGTCAACGACAGTGCCTGGCCGTGCACGTGGTAGTTGTCGCTATGCGCGGCGATGGCGCCGGCGCGCAGCGAGCGGTCGTGATCACCCTGCACCGGCTGGACCCCGGTCACCGGGAGCTTAAGCCACCAGCCCGCGACCTCGTGCGGCGCGTTGCGGTCGAGCGCGTTGTTGTATCGCCCCCAAGTCTCGGTGAACCACGCGGCATGAATGCCGCCGGGGAATGCGATGTCGGTGTAGGCATCGAAGAGCGCAAAGCGCGGCGCGATGGCGCGTACGGCGGGATGTCGGTTGACGAGCAGAAACTCAGCCGTGGCGCCGTTGTACGAGGTCCCCAGCGCACCGACTTTCCCGGTCGACCACGGCTGGCGCACGATCCAGTCGACGATCTCAGCGCCGTCGCGGATCTCGTCCGGGGACCATTCGGACAGTCGGCCGCCGTACGAGGCGCCCGAGCCGCGCACATCCACGTCCACCCAGGCGTAGCCGTTGGCAACGAAGCGCTTGCGGCACCGCGCAGTTAGGGGAATGTGGTGAAATGGCCTGCCTGCGAGGAACATTCGCAAGGGCCAGCGCAGCTCCATTGCGCGGTAGTAACGCGTTTGATGAAGGATGGTGGGCAGCCTTGCACCGCTCGTCAACCCCGCGGGCAAGTAGAGGTTGATGGCGATCCGCACCCCGTCGCGCATCGTCAAATAGCAAGAGAAGTAACGCATACCGCTGTGCAGCGGCCGTGGGCATTCCGCGTTGTACCACGCCGCATCCGAGCCGCTATTCACCATAAACCCTCCGTGACCGACGGTAGACGCTGGCTTCCGCAACCGGTGGTCGAACTCGTGGCCAGAACTCGCCGCAGGTGGGGCGTGGTGGGCAGGCCGTTGAAGCGGTCGGCGATCCCTGCATGCCGCGTTCGCCGTCAGCATACGAAGTCAGGACGTGGTTGACCGCAAGTTTGTTGAGGACGGAGGCTGTTCGTTGGTCCAGAACTGAACGGCGGCGCCTTGGGGGCAACGGTCGCGGCCCAGTTGGCTGGTCCCGGTCCACGGCACCAAGGGGTTGCACCTGAAGGGCATTGCCCGGGCGCCGTCCGTGCTCTAGTCGGAACTCAGAGGGCGAGCACAGAGTGAGCGGTGGTGATTGTCGGGCCATTGGCCCGTGTATCGTCCATCGTGCCAATGGGCAGGCGGGCGGATGGTCGAGGACGGGGTTCGATGAGAAATCTGTCGGGTGCGGTCGCGCTTGTCACCGGTGCAGCCGCCGGGATCGGCCTTGCGGAGGTGAGGCTGCTCGGCGACAAGGGCGCACAGGTGTGCGCGGTCGACATCGACGAGGACGCCGCACGGCGCAGCGGTGCGGCGCTGGCCATTGGCGCCGACGTCGCCGACCGCGAGGCGATGGCGACCGTAGTGGACCGGGTGGTCGAGCAGTTCGGCAAGCTCGACCTGGTCATCTGCAACGCCGGGATCACACATCGGCCGGCGACCCTACGGGTACTCAAGCCGGGTGAGGCGCAACGCGTTTTCAACGTCAATTTGATCGGCACGCTCAACACGGTCCAGCCGGCGATCGAACCGCTGATCGCCTCGCGCGGACACGCCGTCCTCATTTCCTCTTTGGGCTGGCCGCCGAATCTCGAATACGGGGCAATGCTCCCGGCCGCGGGTGGAGTCGCCTACGCGTCGAGCAAGGTCGCCGTCGAGATGCTCGGCCGTGGGCTACGACTCGAACTCGCGCCGTACGGGGTCGGAGTGACGATTGCCTACTTTGGACTGGTCGACACGGCGATGGCGAGGATGACGCTCGATACGCCCAGGGACAAGGCCCTCGAGAAGATGCGCATCAGCCCCGACAAGGCGGCGGCCGGGGTGCTCCGCGCGGTCGAGCGCGGCAAGGTTCGCACGATCATTCCGGCCCGCTGGAAGGTTCTCGACTTTATTCGCCTATTCGGCGTGCACCTGGACAACCTGCTGCTGCGCAGCAAGAGCCAGCGCGATCTGATTCAGGCTTACGATTCGTCCTGACCGCAACACTTCCCGCTAGGCCAGGAACGTGGCGATCGCCGAGGTGAGCTCCGGCGACGCGGACGAGGTCAGGTTCTTGTAGCCGCCGCCCGCTCGCCTGGGCGACGGCTTCCCAGCTGGCGCGGCTCGGGTCGCCCCCACCCCAGTCGCCGCCACCGAAGTCGCTGCCGCCGAAATCGCCCCAGCCGCTGTTGTTGTCGCTGGCGCC
>Ga0209006_10007216_pt1 | contig 10041 bp, 8 predicted proteins | sample JacPin_JW_Ref_O2_FD_188567 | JGI IMG/M metagenome (GOLD analysis project Ga0209006, IMG submission 188567) | Forest soil microbial communities from Algoma, Ontario, Canada - Jack Pine, Ontario site 1_JW_Ref_O2 (SPAdes) (version 2) | ecosystem: Environmental > Terrestrial > Soil > Boreal...
CGAATTCTCCAGTGCCCGTGTCGAATCGGTGTCTCCTGACTCCTGCGATATGCGCTGCGGCGAAATACGGGCCAGCGATGCCCCGGTGTGGATCGTTGGCGGCGGTAAGACCGCGATGGATACCGCCCACGCGCTCATCACGGAATGTCCGGGCCGAGAGGTGAACCTGGTGGCGGGGTCGGGCACCTACTTCCTCAGCCGCGATCGGCTCCTTCCTGCCGGGGTCCGACGGTGGCTGAGCGGCACCCCCGTGAGCAATCTCGCCAGGGAGTCGGCCCGTCGCTTCGACGGACGCAATGAGCAAGAAGTTGCGAGCTGGCTTCGAGCTCAGTACGGCGTCTGGTCGACTCCCGAAACCGGCAACCTCCTGTTTGGTGTGCTGTCCGAGTTGGAGAACCTGACGATTGGCGTGGGGCTGAACGACGTGATCATGGATTATCTCGTCGACATTGTCGATCGTGGCGGTGCGACGGAGTTGGTGTTCCGGAGCGGGGCCAGCAAGACGATCACACCGGGCAGCTGGGTGGTTAACTGCACCGGATACGTCCTGAAAACCGACTACCCGTATGAGCCCTACGTCTCCGATGGCGGGGCGGCGGTTTCCATTCAAGCACGCTCTGCCACAATGCATTTAACATCGTTGATGGCTTACTTCCTAACGCACCTGCTGTTTCTGGGCAAGATCAGGGACGTGCCACTGTATGAGCTCGACGCATACGATATTCGACGCAAGGCACCGGCGGCGGCGCCGTATGCGCTCCTTTCGCTTTTGCAACACAACACCAGCTTGATCGCTGACATTGTTCCCACCAAGGTCTTTCTCGACTGCGGTATCAACTTGGATCGCTGGTACCCGCTGCCGCGCCGCATGGTAGCGACAGCGGGGTTCATGCGCGCACACCGGCGCGAACGTGAGCATTGCCGCCGAGCCCTCGACAGCCTGCACGAACGGTTCGACATCCGCTGCGGTCCGGTGGTCTGACCTAGGACTGGTGCGCAGGTGCGAATTCAGTTATGAGCCGGGCAAGTTCGGTTCTAGTGGCGGTGCCAACCCGCCCGCAGGCGCGATAAATATGGCCCTCAATGGTGCGCACCGACAGGGTGAGGGCTTGCGCGATCTCGATGTTGGACAGCCCCTGTGAGATAAGAATGGCGATCTCGCGTTCGCGGTCGGTCAGCGGCAGCTTCATAGCCACCGCCTGCGTGGCCGGAGTCGTGGCGCCGCAGGCGGTGACCAGTCGCTCGGCATGGCCGCTCGCAGTGAGTGCAGTTCCGCGCCGATTCTGTTGGTGGAACACGCGCGAGGCGTGCGCGGATGCATCGGCTGCAGCGATGCGATCGCCCATTGCCTCGAGGTCGTGCGACACGGCACGCAGAGCATCGCCGTCGTGGTCGGCCAGCGCCGCCGCCCAACGCGCCACCAGGCCTGCGCGGGGGCCCTCCACCAGTTCGGCGAGCTCAGCAAGCCGGGTAGCGGTGTGCAGGTCACCCAACTGAATCGCGGCCTGTAGACACACCACCTCGCGGGCGTGCTGCCCGTGTGTGCACGCGAATTCCGCTGCCTTCCTGGCTAAGTCGCGTGCTTGGGAGGTGCGTCCGTGCGCGGCCGCCACCCACGCGGCGGCCAGCAGGCTTGCCGATTCGAGGTACGCGTGGGCCGGATGTCGATTCTGCTGCATTTGGGCGAGCGCTTCGTCCGCCGCGTCCAGGTCGCCTGCGCATGCGAGTGCCCTCGCGTGGGAGATGCCAAAGTGATACGAGCCGCCATCTGTTCTATCGGCGAACTCGGCGACCGCGTCGCCAAGGCACTCCGTCGCGGTGCTGAGATCGCCGTTGCCCAGTGCCGCCATGCCCCGAATGGCGGCGGCGAACGTTTGGGCGACGCCCGGCACGTCGGCGCACCGCTGGTAGGTGTGCTCGGCAAACGCAAGGGCCTCCGCGAGAAAGCCACCGAGAAGCAAGGCCTCAGTGTGATAGACGGCCAGGATGACCGCTGTGTTGGCGGCATCCAGCGAGTCCGCGGCCAACGCGGCGGCCGCTTGGGCAATCTCCGCGGCGTGCAATGGACGTCCGAGGTCACTCAGAGCGATGGTGTGGGCCCACGCCAGAACCATTGCCGGAAGTGGGGCAAGCTCGGCCTGGTCGATGGGCTGACAAACTTTCAGGGCTTCAGCGGGATGCGCCTCGACGGCCAGTTGGACGGCGCGGAAAGCCAGAAACCCGTGCGATTTGGGACCGGAACCGGACACGATGGCTAGCGCAGCGTCGATCACTGCGCGGGATTGCTCGGGTTGACCCATTGCCCACAGCAAGTTGACGGCGCGCAGATTCACTGCGGTCGAGCAAGCTGGCCCGGGCAGCTGACGGGCGGTCAGCGACTTGAAGATCGCCTCAGCCTCGGCGCCCCGGCTCAACATTGTCAGCGTGTTACCGCACAGAAGTTCAGCATCGATTCCGGCGCCGGCAGCGATCGCCGCTTCGGCGAGTCGCTGGGCCAAGTCCATATCTAGTCGTCGCAACGCCGCCTGGGCGGCCCGGGTGAAAAGATCGTGATCCGGCGCCAGATCCGACTGCTGCCACAGCAGGGCCAGGCGCACCGGATCCGGTTCGCCTGCAGTCTTATTGGAGTCGGACATATCTCCGGCGACGCGCCCCCGTAAGCGTTTGAGTCGCAGGTGCCCCGCCTGCGCCAGCCGGACTTCTCCGTACAGGGGATGGCCCAGGCGCGCCACAGTTGTCGGGGTCGTGCGTGACACGGTGATCAGGCCGCGACGCTCGGCGTCCTCGATCGCGGCCGCATCGGCCAGTGCGGCCAGGTGCGCCAGCTCGAGTGGTTCGGCGACGGCGACCAGGTCGATCACCTCCAGCACTGGCTCCGGAGTGGAGCCGATGCGCAGGTCGACGAGGTCGATCAGCGACGGTGACACCTCCATGGTGCCCACCCATCGCCACAGGCCGTTGGGGCGGAGCAGGCGTCCGGCCTGCAATTCCTGGTTGACTAATTGGTGCAAGAACAAGACGTTGCCACGGGTCAAGCGCCACATGCGCTCGGCGCAGGCGGTGCTGATCGGGCCACCGAGGGCCGCCTGCAGCAAGATGTCGGATTCGCTACGTGACAGCGGCTGGAGATCCAGCCGCTGCAAGTGTCCGTCTTTCCACAGTGCGGTCACCGCGTCCGGTGCCGGCGCGCCAGTGCGGATTGTCGCGATCACGGTGGCCGCTCGTCGCAACACCAACTGATGCAGCACGAACGCCGACAAGTCGTCGAGGAGACGTGCATCGTCGACCACGACCAGCACCGGGGCGCCGTTCGGCGACGCGGTGAGCTTGGCGATCACGTTGCTCACCAGCTGCAACGGGTCCCCATCGAGTCGATCGGCCCATTGCACGCACGCGCCCAGCGGGATCGACTGAGCCGCAAGGGTGCCGGCCACCCAGCGCACGGCCCAGCCGCGCTCTGCTGCGAGCCCCATCGCTTCACGCGCCAGCCGCGTCTTGCCCACGCCTGCAGAACCGGAGATCACCACACCCACGTACGGCCTGTCCGGGCAGAACGCATCGGCGATGACGTTGAGTTCTTCGGCGCGACCCGTCAGTGGCCAGGTCCGCATTCGAGAATGTTAAATCAAGATCGTTGTACGCGCGTCTATTAAAATATTGAACGGATTCGGCGGCTACCGCTTGCGGAGTTCAGCGTCGAATTTCCGTTCGGCAATCCGCAGCAAAATATTTAGTCCTTGCGGCTCAATGTGCAGGTAACCACAGACCACCTCATCGGCGACGCCGGCGCGTTTCAATCGCAACGCCAGTGAATGCGCTTCAGGCAGCCGTCGCAATGCTGCCTCGTAAGCATCGATGCCGTCGTCGGCCACGAAGCCATTGTCGGTCGGAGGCCACCCGCGGTATGGGGTAGTCGATTACTCGGATTGCGCCGTTGACACTGATTTCACGCGTGCGCCAATCATCTTGGCCCTGCCTGCCGCAACGCCGCTTCGGTAAGCGGCAATGTCGTCGTGTGTCACCGATTCATTGTCATTGGCGGTGGGCTCGCTGGATTAAGTAGTGGACTACTCACGACGTCCGGAAATCCGGACTTTATGGTCGCGTGTAACGGGACTACCGGCGTCGGGAGAAGGCCATCATGTCTGTGCATTTGTCGGACACCGGCAGCCACTCAGAGCAATTGGCAACATTGACGGCACCGGACGAGGCTAGCCGCCGAACGGTCCTCGACGGCGCCTTCTCTGTCCTGGACGCTCTTGCTGACGCCGATGACGGTCTCGGACTGACGGCGCTGGCTCGCGCAAGCGGGTTAGCGAAAACGTCCGCGCATCGCCTCGCCGAACAACTGGTTGCGCTCGGTGCGGTGGAGCGCGTCAACCACCACTATTACGTCGGTCCGCTGATGATGCGGATCGGGCAGCGTTGGCAACCAGAGCCGCTGTTGCGGCAGTGCGCGCAACGGCCCGTCCACAGCCTTGCCGTGCAATCGCGCGCTATGGCATCGCTGCGGATTCTCAGTGAGAATCGGCTCCGCTATATCTGTGCCGCCGTGCCTCACGGTCACGCCTACATGCCCGACCACCTTGATCCCGACTCGATTGCCCGCACCGCCACCGGACGTGTGCTCTACGCGGCCCAGCCCGCCGGGACGGTTTCACTTCCTGACTGCTGGACCCGAAGCGAATGGCGCGATCTCCGTGATTCCCTAGCCGATCCGCGAGCGACGGTGATTGACCATCAGGACGCAGTTCCCGGCATCTGCTGCATATCGGCGCCAGTCTGGTGGCCCAATGGTGCGTGCGCCGCGGCAATTACGGTCTCGGTTCACGCAAACAATCCGCCTGTCGGGCTTCCAAATCTCGTGTCCCGCATCGCTTCCCGGATCGGCGCCGCCCTTCAACAATTGCAGCCGAAGTGCTGAACGCGGCGCTGCGGGTAACCGCCCCGCTAGCTGAGTGCAACCGATGATCCGTCAGGCACGGAGTTTCGTCGCAGGTAGTGCACTTTCGGGGCACTTGAGTGTTTGAAGATTCATTCGGTCGGGAATTACAACGATGTAAGTATTAGTTACCACGGGTGTTGGTTAGGAGGAACCATGAACACGCGAGCCCAAGTTCGAGGCCGGCCTTTGATGGCCCTTCGCACCGGCGCAATCGTTGTCACAGTCGCGTCCGGGTTTTACGCGCTGGCGGCACTTCTCGTCGGTTCGCCACTTGAATTCGGCGCGGGACTGGCATCGTGCGGTGCATGTTGGATCACCGCAGACTTCATCAAATGGACGGATGAGCGCGAACGTGTTGCGGGCAGAAGGCCTGTGGCGGCAGCACTGCTTGACTCTGGCTCGCGTTCGCTGGGCTCGGATTACGGCTTTCTTCGACCGCAGCGCCGGCGAATGGCCTTCGGGCAACCGTCGCAATGCGGCCGCGCTGGATTAAGCAGTCGAGTACCTATTCGTTGTTAACCAGGGACAGGGGGCGGGCTGTGGCGGTTTCGTCACTGTGACAAATCTGACCCTGTCGGGCGGTGGAACTTAGGCAAGCAAAAAGATTCCGGCAACTGTCCGCATGCTTTCGTAGAAGCTCTTCTGTGCGAGTTCGTTCGACGGTGTCGATGAGAACGGGTGTCGATGAGAACGGGGCCGTGCCAGGAATGTCTCGACGGCCAGATACTTCTGGAATAGCGGGCAGGATCGGACAGCCAAATTCGCAAGCGAGGATTTGCCCTTTGGTGACCTCGGTAGAAAATCATGCCGATAAGCGACATTATGTCAACTTACGTATGCCGAAAGTTGGCTGGTAGTCAACGCTTTTTGGTACCGAGTAGCCGAGTAGCGCCTTCCCTACTGGTGATGAGGATGCGTGACCGACCGGAGCGCAAGCCGCGGGATTCCTGCGAAGTCGTCGGGATTACATGTGTATAGCGGCAACGTGGCGAGACCGTCGCCGTCTTCCCTAATCACACTTGCAAGGCCGTCAACTTGGTCCCCGACTCATCGTCGTCGAGAACAACGCCACCGCGGCCCGCGTGGCCCGCCGCTAGATACGTTTGCCAGAGGTGGGGTGCCACGGTGATGTCGGCAGGGGTGAATTTCACGAGCGTCCTGTTCCGCGCGGCGAAGCGCCACCGGATGTCGAGGCGCCGCCCGACTGCTTCCGCGATTTATGGCTCGGCGACATCATCGCAGCGATGTGCGAGGGTTATCCCGACACTAAAAGCGCTGTCGCTGAACGTATCTCCCGAAGTCGTTGGTGATCTGCTCCGTTGGTGAGTCCGGACGATATCGTCACCGAACCGACGAGGAAGAAAGTCGCAAATCTAAGTACTCGACTACTGGCGTCGCTGTGCTCGGACCTGACGAGAATCGCCAGTATCGTCACGGCGAGAGGGCTTGGCATGAGAGGCGCACGGTCTCGCGTTCGCTCTCGTAAAGCTGCAGTAATTGCGCTGGTGATGGCAAACGCCGTCGCTTTGGCAACGTTGTGCGTGGCGGCGGCGCCGGCTTGGGGCGATCCCCCGCCTAGGCCTGACCCTTCATTCACCACCACGCCGCCACCGGCGACACGCACACAGCCCCCGGCGAAAGGCCCGTCGCCGGCGGGGACTACCAGCAAGTCGCCGGAGCTGCGCCAGTTAGTCGTGCCCGCAGTCAGGCTTTCCCGTGATCACGGCGCTCCGGGTACGACGTTCTCTGCCACAGTCACCGGGTCCGCGGCGTGCCGTTTGGAGCCGGTTAAGCTCCAATGGGACAGCGATACCCCCGTGGATGTCGACAAGGCCACTGCGACAGCCAATTTCACTGTGCCAGTGGATGCGGCTACCGGTCCGCACAAAGTGAGCGCAACGTGCATTGGAAAAGTGTTCGCCTCGAGCCCGTTCACAGTGGTCGAGAAACCAGCTCTCACAATCGATCCTGACAGTGGGCCACCCGGCTCACAACTGAAAGCGACTGGCACCGGGTTCGCCTGCGGCGACGACACCGACACTGTCGACATCGCTTTGGACAGCGACGTGCGGGGTCACGGCTCGTCCGGCACATTCAGCGAGCAAGTCAGTATCCCGGCCACCGCGCCCGTCGGTGACCACACCGTGGTGGCGACCTGCCACAACCACCCCGACATCACCGACAGCCAAACCTTCACGGTGACAAGCACTACGACGACCACGGTGCCCGGCCCCAACCCTACGCCCGTGGTTCCCGTGACCAGTTCGGCAGAACTCACCCCCGTGCCGGCCACCCCAGTGCCCACTACCACCGCGGTGTCCACCAAGGACGTGAACGACACCAGCGACCTGGCATCGTACTGGTGGGTGCTCGTGTTGATTGCCGTCGCCGTAGCATCGCTCGGGTTCGTCCACCACATGCTCAAGCTGCCACCCGTCCACGCCGTGTCGCGCCTCGCCGGCCCACCGCTCGTCACGGTGCACGAGACACCCGCCCCCGGCGAATCCACCCACGCCCTGCGACTGGAAACACATTCGGGCACCCGCACCCTGACTGTTGAAGAGGTGAATGATGGTCACATCCCTGCTGAATGAGACCTCGACCGCACGGGACCTCCTCTTCGGCGGGCAATCCCAGGAGCCTGCCGACGCGCTCGCCGCGGCGCTGCACGAGCGGGGCGCTCTCAATACTTCCGTTGCGCGCTACCCCGGCGTCCGGTCTCTGGCGGAATGTGAAGTAGCGCGCGAGGCGAACAGGCTTCTATCGACGGATGTGTTCGACCTGCTCATCGCTGGATGGAAAAAGTACGACGCCCTCACCGACGCCGCGCGTCGCACCCGCGACGCGCAGGGCGCCGAGGAGAAAGTCGAACTGGCGACACATCAGATCAAATCCAGCCACACATCGACGGTGCAACTTTTCATCGATGGCAAGTCGGCCGGGACACTCGAAGTCGAGTTCAGCGTCACGTTCAAGATCGTCGCGGTGCGCTGTGTGATCAGTCAGGCTCGGCTGACAGCGATCGAGACCGGCAGGTGCACGGTTACCGGCGCTATTGCGGTCGACGGCAACGAGATGGTCAAGCGCCAGTGCGGTTTCGATCTGCCCGGCGCGGTCCGCTTGCGCGGCGGCGTGCCACTGCTCGCGCCCGTCGCAGAGGCCACGACCGCTACGCATGCCGCCGAAGATACTGGCCAAACTCTCGCCACTACCGCGCGCTGGTGTGCCGATCCGACGCTGCGAAATCAATACCGCCTATGGGACGGGTCACGCTGGACTAACCGCGTCTCAAACAACGGCCGGGAATCTTGCGATCCTTTATCTGGCTTACCCCGCTCAAGCCGATGACCAGCCTCAGTACCGCCAGCTCAGGTTGTCTTGCGTCGAGGCCGGTAGAAAATTCCAAGCAGGAGTCCGGCTGTTCCGACGATCACCAAAGGAATCCCCCAGCGGCGGCGTGACGCGATCGCCGAGTCGCATTGAGCCGCGTAGTCGGGATGGCTGACCGCTTGCTCGGGGACATCAACGCTGATCTGGCCGAGGTTCGTCGTTGAGGGAGCCGGCTTTTCGGCAACAATGGCATTGCCGCACCCAACGGTCGAACTGCCACCATTCCAGACCGACACCGGTAAAAGCAGTCCGACCACACCGGCGATCAGGACGGCCGCGCCAACCAACAGATTGCGCACTCGGTTCTTCACGTTGCCCTCCTGAGTGGTACGTGTTGCCACCCACGTGCGTGGATCTGCAATATTCAAGAATCCGTGGGTTCACCACCGCTTCGGCCGTAATTTTCCGACGATTCTAAGCCTCAGACGGTCCTGGAAATCGCCGAATGTCGAGCCAGCCTGATACGGGTGGGGGTCCGTGGGCCACTCCCCTGCCGGGGGATTGAGGCCTCTGCAGTGGGGGCTGATCAACGATATGTAGGTGGGTAAGGTACGGCGATGAAAAATGTCGTCGTTCTCGGCTCCGGCTTCGCTGGCCTGTGGGCCGCAGTCGGGGCGGCGCGTCGGCTCGATGAACTGCATATCCCCGCGGTCGATGTCGTTGTGACCGTGATCAGTTCGCAGCCGTTCCACGACATCCGAGTGCGCAACTACGAGTCCGACCTGACCGCATGTCGCATCCCGCTGAGCGACGTGCTCGATCCGATTGGCGTCGTGCACATCACCGCCGACGTCACGGCGATCGACACCGCTGCACGCACCATCGTGTTCTCGGGCTCAGACGGATTCGGCTCCCAGGACTATGACCGGCTGGTGTTCGCGCTGGGCAGTTCTGTGGCCAGACCCGACCTACCCGGTTTGCGCGAATTCGGCTTCGACATCGACACCTACGACCAGGCGACCAGATTGAGTCGGCATCTCGCGGCGCTGGCCGATGGCCCGCCTACGCCTGGCGCGGCGACCGCCGTAGTGGTTGGAGCGGGATTGACGGGAATCGAGGCCGCCTGCGAGCTGCCGGGCAGGCTCGCCGGGCTGTTTTCCGGCCGTGACGGGTTTACGCCGAGGGTGCTGCTGATCGACCACAACCCATTCGTCGGCTCCGATATGGGTGACTCCGCGCGTCCGCTGATCGAGGCGGCGCTGTCCGATATTGGTGTGGAGGTGCTGACCGGCGTTGGTGTCACCGCCGTCGATGCTGACGGTGTGACGCTGTCCAACGGGCAGCGGCTGGCGGCCGCCACGGTCGTATGGTGCGCTGGCATGCGGGCTAACCCGTTGACCGCGCTCTTCGGGATCGAGCTTGATCGGTCGGGACGTCTGACGGTCGACGACTATCTCCAGGTGGTCGGCGTGCCGGGTGTCTTTGCGGCCGGGGATGTTGCGGCGGCGAAGATGGACGATCGGCACCTGTCGGTGATGTCGTGTCAGCACGGACGGCCGATGGGCCGGTACGCGGGCTACAACGTCGTCAGCGACCTACTGGGTGAGCCGATGCTCGCGCTTCGGATTCCTTGGTACGTAACCGTTCTCGACCTGGGGTCGGCGGGTGCGCTGTATACCGAAGGCTGGGATCGGCAGGTGGTTGCGCACGGCGCCCAGGCTAAGGCCACCAAGCGCGTCATCAACACAGAACGGATTTATCCTCCG
>Ga0209006_10007217_pt1 | contig 10040 bp, 12 predicted proteins | sample JacPin_JW_Ref_O2_FD_188567 | JGI IMG/M metagenome (GOLD analysis project Ga0209006, IMG submission 188567) | Forest soil microbial communities from Algoma, Ontario, Canada - Jack Pine, Ontario site 1_JW_Ref_O2 (SPAdes) (version 2) | ecosystem: Environmental > Terrestrial > Soil > Boreal...
GCGGATCATCACCGGCATCGAGATCAGCGCCATGGCGATGACCTGCGCCGCCACCGTGCCGGTGATGGCGCCGAGGATGAAGCCGACGATGATGACGGAATAGCCGAGCCCGCCGCGGATCGGCCCGAACAGCTGGCCCATCGAATCCAGCATGTCTTCGGCGAGCCCGCAGCGCTCGAGGATCGCGCCCATGAAGGTGAAGAACGGTATCGCCAGCAGGAGGTCGTTGGAAAGCACGCTGCCGAATACCCGCCCCGGTATCGCCTGCAGGAAATTGAGATCGAAGAACCCAAGGTGGATCGCCAGGAAGCCGAACGAAAGTCCGACCGCCGCAAGCGTAAAGGCCACGGGAAAACCGATCAGCATGGCCAGCACCAGTCCGCTGAACATCAGCGGCGGCATCATGTCCAGCGTTATCATTGCGTCGGCCTCTCGTATTTCGCGTCGATCGTCACCTGGCCCTGCAGCGCGGCAATGCGCTTGATGACTTCCGACACGCCTTGCAACGCAAGCATCACGAAGCCGGCGGGTATCACGAACTTGATCGGCCAGCGCACCAGGCCGCCGGCATTGCCCGACATCTCGCCGACCGCATAGGCCTGATGGAAAAACGGCCACGACAGGTAGCAAAGCAGCAGGCAGGACGGGATCAGGAAGAACAGCGTGCCGATCAGATCGAGCCAGAGCTGGCCGCGCTCGGAGAGAAACAGATAGAAGATCTCGACCCGGACATGTTCGTTGCGCTTGAAGGTGTAGGACGCGCCGAACATCACCAGCACGGCGAACATGTACCATTGCAGTTCGAGCCAGCCGTTCGAGCTGTAGCCGAAGGCGTAGCGGATCATGGCGTTGCCGGCGCTGACCAGGCAGGCCGCCAGCACGAGAAAATTGCAGAGGTAGCCGATCTTTTCGTTGAGCTGGTCGATCGCCGCGCTAACGGCCAGCAATGGGCGCATCATGTTTTCTCCGGCGCTCGCCATCAAGGCGCGACGACCGTTGCAGCGAGCATGGCTTCGACCATGGCTTTCTTGCCGCGCGTTGCGCGCGCGAAGCCAGAACACGCGAGGTCATGGCTCACCTGCAGGCGCGATAGCAACGTTCATCCTCCCCCCCAATTATGCTTCTGCCGTCTTGAGCGCGCGCTCTGCGAAGGCGCAGCGGCCTTTTCCGGCCGAACTGGCATCGAAGCAGCCGCACCATTTCAGCGCGTCGTGGCGCCGTCAATTGGAAAATGGGTAAATCAAGGCGGTGTCAAAGCGTCGCGGGCTGGGCTTGCCGGGCAGGGGATTCTCAGCCGCCGGTGACGCTCATGTGGCGGCTGACACTGGGACGATTATGCCGGCGATCGATGATGAAGTCGTGGCCCTTCGGCTTGGTGCCGATGGCGCGGTCGATCGCCGCGGCCAACAGGGCATTGTCGGCGGAGGCCCGCAGCGGCTTGCGCAGATCGGAGGCATCCTCCTGGCCGAGGCACGTATGCAGCGTGCCGGTACAGGTGATGCGCACCCGATTGCAGGACTCGCAGAAATTATGGGTCATCGGCGTGATGAAGCCGAGCTTGCCGCCGGTCTCGCCGACCGAGACGTAGCGGGCAGGGCCGCCGGTGTTGTCGTCGATATCCCGTAACGTGAATTGCTGGGCGAGACGCGCGCGCAGCAGCGACAGCGGCACATACTGCTCGATGCGTCCCGCGCCGATATCGCCCATCGGCATCACCTCGATCAGCGTCAGCGCCATGCCCTTGCCGTGCGCCCATCGCATCAGCGAGGGGATTTCCTCCTCGTTCAAATCCTTCAGTGCAACCGCGTTGATCTTGACGGCGAGCCCGGCGGCGCGCGCCGCCTCGATGCCGGCCAGCACCTTGTCGAGATCGCCCCAGCGGGTGATCGCCCGGAATTTCGCCGGATCGAGCGTGTCGAGCGATACGTTGATGCGGCGTACGCCGCAGTCGCGCAATTCGCCGGCAAAACGCGCCAGCTGCGAACCGTTGGTCGTCAATGTCAGTTCACCGAGCGCGCCACTCTCGAGGTGGCGCGACAGCGAGCGCACCAGCGACATCACGTTGCGCCGGACCAGCGGTTCGCCGCCGGTCAGCCGCAGCTTTCGCACGCCCTTGGCGATGAAGGCCGAACAGAGCCGATCAAGCTCCTCGAGCGTCAGCAGGTCGGCCTTGGGCAGGAAAGTCATGTCCTCCGACATGCAATAAAAGCAGCGCAGATCGCAGCGATCCGTGACCGACACCCGCAAATAGCTGATCGTCCGGCCGAACGGATCGGTCATCGGACGGGACAGCGATGCGCCAGGACTCAAGGTGGCTCCACTCATGGATATCGGCCTTTTCGGGCGGCAGCCGTCACAGTCGCAAAACGGCGTTCCCGCAGGCTCAATCTAGGCACGTTGCGATGTCAGTACAATCCGCAAGTCTGTTGCAATGCCAGCTCTGTGCAATGCAAAGTCTGTTGCGATGCAAGCGATTAGCGGGCGGGCGCGGCGGGCGGCGGCGGGGCTGCCGGCTGAGGTGCGTTCGGGTCGGGGAATGCCGAATCCGGGCCGGCCGGCGCCGCAGCGCCCTTGGGCGATTTTGGCTTTTTCGGCTTCAGGATTTTTTTCCGCGCGGCAGCTTTCGGCGGCGGACCCATCGGCTCGAGTTCCGCCACCACCGGATTGGGATCGATCACCGTCGAGGAGGGCGTCGTGAGGTCGGCGGGATTGTGGATGACCTGCACCGGGATGGTGGCCGGCTGGAACTTGGGCAGCGTATAGGTGACCGAGAAACCGCTGTCGGGAGCGGGCACCGAGACCGAACATGGTGTCTTGCAACCCGGTCCCAGCGAGGTGCGGGCATCAGCTCCCGGCGGGGTCGACTCGAGCCGGACCTGCACGGGCGCCGGCGTCGACTTGAAAGCGTCCCATGAAAGCGAGGAGCAGCCGGCGAGGCTCAAACCCGCTATCGCAATCGCGATGACACGACGCATGATCAATCCGTCAAATCCGATGCGGCTTGCGGCCGCAATCCCCGCGGGGACCATAAGAGTGTCCGCACAGGGGCGCAACCGCGTGGAACCCAATCGTTAATTGATGGTTAATGCCGGAATAGGCTGTTAAAAAATATGAAAACAAAATCAAATGGTTAAATAGAGTTTCGATGCAGCGTCAGGGCTTCCACCGCCGCCGGCAATTCGCGCATATGGCTGATCACCCGGTCGGGCTTCAGGTCGGCGATCGGAACTTCGGTATAGCCAAAATCAACGCCGATGACCGGTACGCTGGCGCGCCGGGCAACGCCGATATCGGGCCCGGCATCGCCGACCATAATGGCGGCGGACAACTGCCCGCCGGCGCGAGCGACCGTCTGCTGCAGGATCGCCGGGTCGGGCTTGGAGACGCCAAAGGTGTCTGCGCCACAAATCGCGGAAAATCGAAAAGCCAGTCCCAACCGGTCGAGCAGGAGCTTCGACAGCCATTCCAGCTTGTTGGTGCAGACTGCAAAGCGATATCCGCGCGTCGAGAGATCATCGAGCGCGCTTTCCAGGCCTTCGAACGGGCGCGACGCGTCGGCGATGTGCGCGGCATAGTGATCGATGAAGTCGGCGGTGAGGCGGTCGACATCCGCTGGCGTAGCCGCGCGGCCCTCCACCTCGAGGCCGCGTTCGATCAGCTTGCGGGAGCCGGCTCCAATCATGTGGCGCGCGGAATGCAGCGGGACCGGCGGCAGGCCCTCGCGGTCGAGCACAAAATTGAGGGCGTTGATCAGGTCGGGCGCGGTATCCACCAGCGTGCCGTCGAGATCGAATACAACAATGCGGGCTGAGGTCATCGGGACCAGCTATCGGTCGGCGCGTAATCATGCAAGTAGGGGGGGTTTTCGCGGAAAGTATTTTCGCCGGAAAGGTATGCGAGGAGAAGATCATGCGCGAACTGAGCGGCAAGGCGGCCTTTGTCACGGGCGGAGCCAGCGGAATCGGACTGGCGCTCGGCCGGGCGTTCGCGCAAGCCGGAATGAAAGTGATGCTCGCCGATATCGAGGGCGACGCGCTCGCGGCCGCGCTCGAAAGCCTGCGCGACTTCGGGCCTAACGTGCGCGGCGTCGCCTGTGACGTTGCCGATCCCGCCAGCGTCGCCCATGCGGCCACCGTGTCGTACCGGGCGTTCGGAAACGTCCATGTGGTCTGCAACAATGCCGGCGTCGCCGCCGGCGGCGGCATCGACTTTATCTCGCTGGATAGCTGGCGATGGGTGCTCGACGTCAACCTGATGGGGGTGCTCCACGGCATCCGCAGCTTTCTTCCCCACATTCGCGCCCATGGCGAAGGCGGCCATTTCGTCAACACCGCGTCGATGGCGGGGATGAATGCCGGGCTCGGGTTCAGCGCCTACGTCGCCAGCAAATTCGCCGTCGTCGGCATGTCGGAGGGGCTGGCGCAGCAGCTGGCGCCGCTTGGGATCGGCGTCACCGTGATCTGTCCCGACTATGTTCGCACCCGCATCGGCGCGAGCGGGCGCAACCGGCCGGAGCGCTACGGCCCGACGCCGACGTTCGATCCCGCAAGCCCGACCGCCATGCTGCTCGCCCGGATCACCCAAAATATCGAGGCCGGGCTAGACCCGTCGGCTGTCGCGGCGCAGGTTCTCAAGGCGATCCGGGAAGACAAGCTGTACGTCTTCACCCATCCCGGCGTGCGCGGCGAGCTGGAAGAGCGGTTTGCCGCGATCATGACCGCGATCGACGAGGCGGCGGCGGCTGACTGATGCAGAATTTCAGCCAACCCGGGCAAAGCGCTGTTCCTCCTGCCCAAACGACGCTAGATATGCGCCCGCCGGACGACCGGCGGCGGCCTTCGGAGCATGGTTTGCCCATGGACATGGATGGATTGAAACGGCAGGCGGCGGCGCGCGCGCTCGAATATGTGCGCGACGGCATGAAGCTCGGCCTCGGCACCGGCTCGACCGCGAAGCACTTTGTCGAACTGCTGGGCCAGCGTGTCAGCGCCGGGCTTAACGTCATTGGCGTGCCGACATCGGAAGCGACCCGCGCTGCCGCAGAAAGCCTCGGCATTCGCCTGACCACGCTCGATGACATCGACCGGCTCGACCTCACCGTCGACGGCGCCGACGAAATCAACCCCGCGCTGGATGTCATCAAGGGCGGCGGCGGCGCATTGCTGCGCGAGAAAATCGTAGCCACGGCATCTGATCGCATGATCGTGATCGCCGACGACTCCAAATGGGCCGACATTCTCGGCCGCTTTCCGTTGCCGATAGAGGTCGTTCCGTTCGGCCTGGCGGCGACCCGGCGCGCCATCGGCAGGGCGTTTGCGCAAAGCGGCGTTTCCGGGCAAATGGTGCTGCGAAAGGGCGAGGGCGGCCACGTTTTTGTCACCGATGGCGGCCACTGGATTGTCGATGCCCATCTTGGGCAAATCGGCGATGTTTCGGGCCTGGCGGGACGGTTGGCCTCGATACCGGGGGTCGTCGAGCATGGGCTGTTTATCGGTGTCGTCAGCATGGCGATACTTGCAGGCCCGCAAGGAATTCGCGTTGTTGAACGGCGCTAGCGCCGCAATCCCAGGGAGAACTGGAATGAAGATTCTATTGAGAATTTTATCGGCCTCGAGCCTCGCCTTGGGGCTGGCGCTGGGCAGCGTCCCGGCGGGCGCGCAAACGGCGCCCAAGGCACCGCCCTCTGCCGCGGCGGTCGCCGCGGCAAAGGAAATTCTGGATATGAAAAATGCCGACGCGATGTTCACCAACGCCGTCCCCAACATCGTCGAGAAAACCAAGGCGGCGCTGGTCCAGTCGAACCTCAACTATCAGAAGGATCTCGGCGAGGTTGCCGTGATCGTTGCCCAGAACCTCAACGGCCGCCAGAAAGAGATCATCGGCGGCATGGCGCAGGTCTATGCCATGCAATTCACGGAGCAGGAATTGAAAGACCTGGTCACCTTCTACAAATCGCCGCTTGGCCAGAAGTTGCTCTCGGCCGAGCCCAGGGCGATTCAGGCGACCATGTCCTTCATGAACCAGTGGGCGCAGCAATTTACCGCTGTCGTCAACGAACAATTCCGTACCGAGATGCACAAGCGCGGCAAGGACATCTGATCCGGCAGTCCGGGGTTCTGGCTCAATCAGAACCGCGACGCCGACTTCGGTTTCGGACGGGGTGAATATGGCTGAGTTCGACGTCGATCTGTTCGTTATCGGAGGAGGTTCGGGCGGAGTTCGCGCCGCCCGGATCGCCGCCGGGCACGGCGCGCGGGTCATGATCGCCGAAGAGTACCGGATGGGCGGCACCTGCGTGATCCGCGGCTGCGTGCCGAAAAAGCTGCTGGTGATCGGCTCGCACGTTCACCAGGAGATCGAGGACGCCGCAGGCTTCGGCTGGTCGATCTCGTCAGTGAAGTTCGACTGGCCGACGCTGATCGCCAACAAGGACAAGGAGATCGCGCGGCTGGAAGCCGCCTACACCACCAATGTCGAAAAGGCCGGTGCGCGCGTCGTCAAGACCCGTGCGGTGTTCGAGGACGCCCACACGCTTCGGCTCGCCACCGGCGAAGCGGTCAGGGCCAAATATGTGCTGATCGCGACCGGCGGCGCTCCCAATCACGGTCGCGCCATCCCCGGCATCGAGCACGTGATTTCCTCCAATGAGGCATTTCATCTGCCAGAATTGCCGAGGCGCATCGTGATCCAGGGCGGCGGCTATATCGCGCTGGAATTCGCCGGCATTTTCGCCGGCTTCGGCTCTGACGTGACCGTGGTCTATCGCGGCGACAACATTTTGCGCGGCTTCGATGACGATGTTCGCCGCCATCTGCGCGCCGAGATGGAAAAGGCCGGCATCACCATTGTCACCGGCTGCACGGTCGATAGAGTCGCAAAGCACGGCAAGGAATTCACCTCGCATCTGTCCGGCGGTTCCAGCATCGCCTCCGAGCAGGTGATGTTCGCGATCGGACGGCATCCGAACGTTGCCAATCTCGGCCTCGACAAGGCCGGCGTCGCCATCAATCCCGCCAATGGCGGCATCGCGGTCGACGGTTTCTCGCAGACGTCGGTGCCGAATATCTACGCGATCGGCGATGTCACCCATCACACCAATCTCACGCCGGTCGCGATCCGCGAAGGCCACGCCTTCGCCGATACGGTGTTCGGCAAGCGCCGGGTCGAGGTCGATCACGCCGATATTCCGACCGCGGTGTTTTCGCAGCCGGAAGTCGGTACGGTCGGATTGACCGAAGCCCAGGCACGCGCGCGATTTAGCCACGTCGACATCTACAAAGCCGATTTTCGCCCGATCAAGGCCACGATGTCGGGCCGCGACACCCGCGTCCTGATGAAGCTCGTGGTCGACGGCACCAGCGATCGCGTGGTCGGCTGCCATATCGTCGGCGACGGCGCCGCCGAAATGGCGCAGCTCGTCGCCATCGCCGTCAAGATGAAGGCCACCAAGGCCGATTTTGACGCCACCATGGCCTTGCATCCGACCGCCGCCGAAGAACTGGTGACGATGCGAACGCCGAGCGCGCGGTATGTGAGGGAAGCGGCGGAGTAGGGGGCGTTCCTTGAACGTGCCGATTTCTCGTTTTGTTCCTTCAGAACGAATGGCGCTGGCCTATTTCCGGCCTCAGTGGCCTAAGTTGAATTTGGCAGTGGCCTAATTCGTTGGAGGGAATAGCGCGACGGATCGCGCGCTATGGCCGAAGTGAACCTTACCGGTGTCGATTTGGTCCTTGATCCAGAGAGGACCGGCACCAGATGCCTCCAAGCAATCGATCACAATTCCCATAAACGGGGCCATCCGCCACTCCACCCCAAACGGCCGCCTCAGTTAGCGGCCTCTTTGATTTTACAGGATGCTCAGCAAGTAGGCCAATTCGCGCTGATAGCGTTCGGCCAATGAATTGACCTGCAGAATTACGGTGACAGTGCACTTAATTTGCCCATCGCTCGCCAAGGCGCTTGGTCAATTCAGTGCACTGTCACCGTAATTCTTTGATTTTGCTATGTGCCAGTCGAGGCGGATGACCTGCGCCTGCGGCAAGTCCAGCCATTGTTGCCGAAGCGAAAGCAGGTCCCGCCATGCCGACTGAATCAGTGCCTCATCCAAGGCCGCTCCCATGGATCGGAGGCGTTCTCGGAGAGCGCGATCGGGCGGGGTAATTCCTTCGTGCAGCACAGTTTGGAACACGCCGACGAACGCCTCAGCCCGTGAGAGAGATGCTCGGTTCGCGGCGATTACCCGTGCCGACACTTCGTTCGCTTTTGGCTTCTGGCGACCCTCTACAACCTCCATGCTGTCGAACTTGGCGCCGGAAGCAATTGAGCCCCAAAACCCGCCCGAAAGCCGCAGCCCCTTCTCCACCGCAAAATGAGTGAGATCATGCGGCGGTGTAAACTTGCGATCAGGTGACCGAATACGCACGCTTACGCCATCGTCACGCGTAGCAGTGATGATCGGTCGATCCGCCGTTTTTTGAGCCATAACAAGCAAGGTCGATACCCTAAAGGCCGGATTACGGTGACGATGCACTTAATTGCTCATTGCTCGCCAAGATGCCTAGCCGATTTAGTACAGCCGCTCCGGTTCGGGATTATCGATTTCTGGAAAGCTATCTTAAGTAGGCTTCATCGTCTGGAGCAGGGCGATCAATCCACGCTTTCGCACCGGCTCGATCACCAGACGATCGCCATAGCGGCGCATGATCGCCTCGCTGCCCGGGAGTTCGAATTCGACGGGAATGCGGAGCGTCTGATTGCGGCCATTTCGAAGGAGTCTGACGTGACGTTGTTCAGACATCGGGTGACCTCGCAGCATATGCCGGAGAAATATCCCGCGCCAAGCTCTCGTGCAAATCCTATGGTTGAGGCGAGTCGCCGGATTGCCTTGCGTAGGTACTGAATATCAGTATATACGAAGTCGGGGCGCGCGATGGACTTTGAGTGGGATACCGCCAAGGAACTGGCCAACCGGAACAAACACGGCGTCGACTTCCGGACCGCCGCGAAAGTGTTTTTGGATCCCTATGTGGTCGAGTTCGACCATCTCGATGCCGCCGGCGAACTGCGCTTCAGTGCTATCGGCCTGGTCGACGGCCGAATGCTATTCGTTAGCTACACGATCCGAGCGGACGTGATCCGCATCATATCCGCAAGAGGAGCGGAGCCGCATGAAAAGAGAAAATATCACGAGATTTAAGCTCGCTCCGAAGAAGCCGCCAAAGACGGATTGGCGCGCTTTCGACGCCATGAGCGAGGACGAACGTCATCGCGCCGCGCTCGCGGACGCCGACGCTCCGCCGGCGACGGAGGCACAGCTTGCTCGCGCGCGCCGTGTCCCGTCTGTGCGCGCGTTGCGCCAGAAGTTGAGCCTTACACAGGAACAGTTCGCGGCCCGGTTTCACCTTCCTCTTGGCACCGTGCGGGATTGGGAGCAGGGCGCGCATCGTCCCGACAAGGCCGCGCAAGTGCTGCTAACGGTCATCGCAAGAGACCCGGACGCGGTAGCGCGCGCGCTTGAAGGAACGGCGGTTTAGTGGAATCGGCGTCGTCGGCGCGGCGCCAATTACGCGCACCGGGTTGATTCAAACGTACTAGCACCGCGTTTCCGGCGGCATTACCTTGATGCCAAGTGACGCTGAGCGCAGGATCGTGACACCGGCATAAATATCAGATTTGACAGGACCTTGGCGAACAGCAAGGGAGAGATCCATGGCGGAGATGAGAAAAGAAACCGACAGCCTCGGAGTGGTCGAGGTCCCCGCGGACAAACTGTGGGGTGCCCAGACCCAGCGCTCGCTCGAGCACTTCAGTATCGGCAAGGACCTGATCCCCCGCGAGATGATCACGTCCTATGCGATCCTCAAAAAGGCCGCCGCCACCGCGAACCACAACGGTAAGCGGCTTGACGATCAGCGATACCAGCTGATCGTCAAGACCTGCGACGAAATCCTCGCCGGCCAGCATCACGACATGTTTCCGTTGCATGTCTGGATGACGGGCAGCGGCACCCAGTTCAACATGAACGTCAACGAGGTGATCTC
>Ga0209006_10007218_pt1 | contig 10039 bp, 7 predicted proteins | sample JacPin_JW_Ref_O2_FD_188567 | JGI IMG/M metagenome (GOLD analysis project Ga0209006, IMG submission 188567) | Forest soil microbial communities from Algoma, Ontario, Canada - Jack Pine, Ontario site 1_JW_Ref_O2 (SPAdes) (version 2) | ecosystem: Environmental > Terrestrial > Soil > Boreal...
GATTCTGGCGCGCTATCCCAATTTTGATCCGACGGCGGAGTATTTCGATGGCTTCGCGGCCGATGCGATTGCCCCGAATCGCGTGGCGCGCTGGGCGGACCCGGCGGGCGGCTATTTTCACGCCATGCATCCTGCGCTTTGGGGCGATTTCACATGGCGGATTACCGGCAAGGATGCGCAGGGCGGACTGACGATGGAAGGCGGATGGCAGAACAATCGCGGCGCCGCCGCCCATGAAAAGATTCGTTTTGTGGAAAATATTTTTGAGGAACTCGATGCGCCCGGTGAATGGTTCCTGAATGTCAAAACCCACACGTTGTATTTCTATCCGCCTAGCGGACTCGATCTTGCCGGCGCTACCGTGGAAGCGACGCGCTTGCGCAGTCTGGTCGAGTTTCGCGGCAGCGAGGAAAATCCTGTGCGATTTGTCACTCTGCGCGGGCTGATTTTCCGCCAGGCGGCGCGCACGGTCATGGAGACGAAGGAGCCGCTGTTGCGCTCCGACTGGGCGATCTATCGCGGCGGGGCGGTTTTTTTCGAGGGCACGGAAGATTGCGCGCTGGAAGACTGCTTCATGGACCGGGTTGGCGGCAACGCGGTTTTTGTCAATAATCACAATCGCCACGTGACTCTGCGCGGATGCCACATTGCCGGGGCCGGCGCGAGTGGCGTCTGTTTTGTCGGCGACCCGCGGGCGGCGCGCAATCCGCTCTTCAATTACCAGCAAGTGAACAAATTGGAGGACCTCGACCGCACGCCCGGGCCGCGCACGCAGAATTACCCGGCGGAGTGCCTGGTGGAGGATTGCTTAATCCATCTCACCGGACGCGTGGAAAAGCAGACCGCCGGCGTCGAGATCGACCTCTCCCAAAACATCACCGTCCGACACTGCTCGATTTACGACGTGCCGCGCGCGGGCATCAACATTGGCGACGGATGCTGGGGCGGGCACGTTATCGAAGGGTGCGATGTATTTGACACGGTCAAGGAGACCGGCGACCACGGCTGCTTCAATTCCTGGGGCCGCGACCGTTATTGGCGGCCCAACATAACCGAAGTCAACGAATGGGTGCGGCAGGTTCCCGGCTTGCCGAAGCTTGATGCTGTCAAGTCTAGCATTCTGCGGAACAATCGGTGGCGCTGCGATCATGGCTGGGACATCGATCTGGATGACGGCTCTTCAAATTACATCATCACGAACAACCTTTGTTTGAATGGCGGCATCAAGAATCGCGAAGGTTACGGGCGCGTGGTCGAGAACAATATCATGGTCGGCTCCGGCTTTCATCCGCACGTTTGGTTTGACGCCAGCGGCGATATATTCAGCCACAACATCGTCTGGCGCGACTACCAAGCGGCATTGATGCATCCCCCGCCTTGGGGTCAGGACATGGATTACAATCTGGTCCAGAAAGACGGTGCGCACCTCTCGCCCGCCACCCGATTGCAACTGAAAAGCGGCCGGGATATCCATTCGATCGTGGCGGACGCGCTCTTCGTTGATCCCGGCACGGGCGATTACCGCGTGAAGCCGGGTTCGCCCGCGCTGACTCTGGGTTTCGTGAATTTTCCGATGGATCAATTTGGCGTGCAAAAACCGGCCCTGAAAGCCATCGCGCGCACGCCCGTGCTGCCGGGGCGTGAGCCCATGACCGGCGCGCCCGCAGCCCGCGACGCAACGCCATGGCAATGGTTGGGCGCGAGCGTTCGAAATATCGCCAGCAAAGGGGAGATGTCCGCTTTAGGTCTGCCGAACCTCACAGGCGTGCTGGTTTCGGAAGTCCCAGGCAACTCAGCGCTGGCGCAAAGTGGCTTGCAAAAAAACGACGTCATTCTGTCAATCAATGGAATCAAAACCGCTGATGTCCTGACCCTGCTTAAGCAAGCTCCGGTCTTGAACGTCGGGCAAACCCTGGCCGTCGGTATTTCCCGGCATCAGAAAGAAACCACTCTTCTAATCACGGCCGGGAAGTAACTCTCTGCAACTCCAACAAGTTTCAGGCCAGGCGCCCGTCGCGCAGTTGGAATTTGCGGCCCATTTGTGCAGCCAAGTCGAGCGCGTGCGTCGCTATCATCAGCGTCACACGCTCCTCGCGGTTCAACTCGACGAGCAGCCGCGCCAACTCCTCGGCAGCGGCCCGGTCAAGCGCGCCGGTCGGTTCGTCGGCCAGCAGCAAGCTCGGCTGATTGATCAAGCCCCTGACTACGGCCACGCGCTGGCGTTCGCCGCCGGAAAGCTGGCCGGGGCGGTGATGCAGGCGCGGACCAAGTCCGACGCGGTCAAGCAAACGGCGCGCACGCTCCGGTGCGGACTGGCGAAGCTGCGCGTCCTCGCAGACCAGCGTGGGCACGAGCACATTTTCAAGCACGGTGCATTGCGGCAGCAAATGGTGAGCCTGGAAAATGAAGCCGATTCGGCGATTGCGCACGGCGGCCAACTGCGTTTCGTCCAGTTTGGCGAGGTCCTGCCCTTCCAGCAGCACCTGCCCGCGCGTGGGCCGATCCAAGGTCCCGATGATGTTCAGCAGCGTGCTCTTGCCGGAGCCTGATGGGCCGAGGATGGCGGCGGATTCGCCTTGCTGGATTTCCAAATCAATGCCGCCCAGCACGGACACAGCCGGGCCATCCAAAACCGATTGATAGGCTTTGGCCACATCGCGCAGAACCAGGAATGACGCCATAACGATTAACCACTGTTGCAGGAGAAGCTAATTGAATCGAGCCTTTTGCAGGAAGCGTGTTAATTTGACTTCCGCAGGGCATCCCATCGTGTGACAGCTTCGATCGCTTCCTTCAATTCTCCCTCGTAAAACTCAGTATCATCGTCCACGTTGTTTTCTACCCTGTTCTTGGCAATGGGCAGGATTTGCATTGCGGCGATTCGTTGCTGCAAGAACGTCGCGAGATCCTTGTTTGTCAACTGCTCCAGTGGCTTGTTCCATGCTTCCTTACATCTTAGAATTAAACTAGTTTCCAATTCCGAGTCCACCCAAGGGCCTACCAAATCCGCAATTGAAGTGTTGGAGTTGTTCACATTTCTGCTCGTAGGCATGAGCCAACATTGGCTCTGACGACAGGAAAATCAACGGGAAAGTTTCGGGGACCTCCTCCAAATTGATGCACCACTCTTTTTCAACCCGCCTGGGCTCTGGAAACAATTTATTTGGCCGGACGCGCGTAAATTTCGACTTCCGTGTATTCGTTTAGCAGACTGTCGCTGTTGCCGTTGGAATAAAGCCGGACGAAACGCGCCCTCGCGCCCTTGGCGTCGATGATTTTGCCTTGATTGCTCTCGAAATACTGCCGGTCCGTGCCGATGCCCAAACCAGCGCTGTTCTCCCGGTCATTGTTGAACAAAGCGCGCGCGTTCTCGGTGAAATCCGCGTCGTCGGCTATCTGGACAATGACCGAGCGATAAATCTTGGGCGCGTCAAAGGCGTGCCAGACGACGACGGCAAAAATCTCGTGCGGCATGCCTAAATCGATTTGCACCCATTGCAAGCCCTTATGCAGCAGTAAGATGCTGCTTTCTTCGGCCTCCTTGTCGCCGTCAGTCAATTTGGCCAGGTCGCCAGCAGTGGCATTCTTGTCGCTGCAGGAAATCTTTTTGCCGGGAGCGACATTAACGGCGTCCTTGGGCATGAGCAGCGGCGGCGGCGGTTTTGGATTCAGTTCGACAGAGCTGCCGGGAGGGACGTTTTTAGGTGTGCCCGCGCCTACGGCGGCAGGGAGTTTCAGCTTAAGAGGCACCAAAGCATCGGGGTTTGCCTGATTCGCATCGTCGGCCAGCAAGGGCGAAAGGGCCAGCGCCAGCGCGCAAGTTGAGCCGACGGAGAAATGTTGAAAAAACATAGTGTTTTTCATGAAAATTGGAGAGGCGACGAGCGGCCACGTTAGGATTGGCGCAGGCCCATCAACCCTATCCCGCCCCCGCTAGCCATCCCCGACGCGCAGGCGGACCGCATCAGGGCAAAAAAAACCGGGCTAAGTGATCAGAGGGTGACCAAGAAGCCCGGGGAATTTTCGAATTTAGTACAAACGTAGGATTAGGGGTTTTCCGGGCGATGCTGTACAATACACCAGCCGAAATCATAACGGGCAGTCAAAGAACAATTCCAAACATTTGGCCCGCTCAAAAGTCATCAAACCTAATCCACTGTTAAAAGAACATGGCTTGCTACTAAAGTCAAAGACTATTTTTTAAAAAAAACATTCAAAATAATTTCATCTTTTTTTCAATATTTTTCAGTTTGCTGTTTACACCAACGCCATGATCGTTAGTATGAGCCTTGCGCACGACGGACGCCATGAAGAAAATCGATGCCATTATCAAACCCTTTAAACTTGAAGAGGTCAAAGAGGCGTTGGCTGGGGTCGGCGTGCAGGGCCTGACGGTTTCGGAAGTCAAAGGTTTTGGGCGCCAAAAAGGCCACACTGAAATTTACCGCGGCAGCGAATACACCGTCGATTTCCTGCCGAAAATAAAAGTTGAAGTGGTCGTGCCCGATGCGCTGATGCGGCAGGCCATCGACGCCATTGTTCATGCCGCGCGCACCGGCAAGATTGGAGACGGCAAGGTTTTCGTCAGCAATGTCGAGACCGCCATCCGTATTCGCACTGAGGAATCAGGCGAAGAGGCAGTTTGATTTCGGTCCCCGCGGGATTTCTTCCTGACGGGGACTGCTTGTCCGCAGATGTGGAATAAAATGAACCGACAGCAAGATAAAATGAGCACTCCCAAGAGCGTGATAGAGATGGCCCGCAAGCAGGGGGCGAAAATGGTCGATATCAAATTCGTCGATACCTTTGGCACCTGGCAGCACTTCACGGTGCCGATGTCCGAGTTGAATGAGGAATCCTTCGCCGACGGTCTCGGTTTTGACGGTTCGTCCATCCGAGGTTGGAAATCCATCGAGGCCTCCGACATGCTGGCCATGCCGGATCCGGCCACGGCTTTCATCGATCCCTTCTGCGCCGTGCCCACCTTGTCGTTGACTTGCACCATCGCCGAGACGGGGACCAAGGAGGCTTACAACCGCGATCCGCGCGGCATCGCCCAGCGGGGGGAGAAATATCTCCTGTCCACCGGTTTGGCCGACCAGGCTGTCTTCGGGCCGGAAGCGGAGTTCTTCATCTTCGACAGCGTGCAATTTGACAGCAAATCCAACGGCTGTTTTTATTCCGTGGATTCGGAGGAAGCCATCTGGAACACCGGTCGGGACGAGCAGCCCAATCTGGGTTACAAAATCAGGAACAAGGAAGGATATTTTCCGGTTGCCCCCAATGACACGCAGCAGGACATCCGCACCGAGATGTGCCTGGTCATGGAGCAGTTGGGCATCAAGATCGAGCGGCAGCACCACGAAGTGGCCACGGGCGGCCAGGCGGAAATTGATTTCCGTTTCGACACCCTGGTCAAGACGGCCGACAACATGATGCTCTACAAGTACGTCGTCAAGAACGTGGCCCGCAAGCACGGCAAGACGGCCACCTTCATGCCCAAACCGCTCTTTGGCGACAACGGTTCGGGCATGCACACGCATCAGAGTTTGTGGAAAAAAGGCAAGCCGTTGTTCGCAGGCAAGGAGTATGCGGGCTTAAGCCAGATGGCACTCTATTACATTGGAGGAATCCTCAAGCACGCCAAGGCATTGTGCGGCCTGTGCAGTCCGACCACCAATTCCTACAAGCGCCTGGTGCCTGGTTACGAAGCGCCCGTCAACCTGGCTTACAGCGCGCGCAATCGCAGCGCGGCCATCCGCATCCCGACCTTCAGCGAAAGTCCCAAGGCCAAGCGGATCGAGTATCGTCCGCCGGACCCGACGGCTAACCCGTATCTGTGTTACACGGCCCTGTTGCTGGCGGGCTTGGACGGAGTGCTCAACAAGATTGATCCGGGCGAACCGATGGACAAGAACATGTATGAATTGCCGCCGGCGGAACTGGCCAAGGTGCCGCAAGTGCCGTCCAGTTTGAGCGAGGCGCTGGACTACCTGGAGAAAGACCACAAATTCCTCTTGCAAGGGGATGTCTTCACCGGCGACTTCCTGGAAATGTGGATCGGCCACAAGCGCAAAGAAGCCGACGCCCTGCGCCTGCGCCCCCATCCGTACGAATTCTATTTGTACTATGATGTCTAATATTTCGCACGCTAAAATCGGGGTTTTCACTGAGCGAAAACCTCATGGAAAGCCTGATATTAAAGGGTTTTTTTCATTTGTGAATAAGTCGTTAATAAGAGTTAATATGTTCTCCTAGTCAGGCTGGCTAAGTTTGATTAAAACACACTCGCCAGCCGAAAGTGAAATCGATGGTTTCAGCGACGGCACGAGACGAGAAAATAATTGACAAAAAGATTCAGATGCAACGCCTTCATAATAAGGGATTTATAACTGTTTTTCAAGGGTCGCGGGGAGACATGTCGCCGGGTGGCGACTTTTGGGGTCAAATCAGAGCGCGGAAAGCGGATTTTGCCTTGCAGAAGAATCCCATTGGAAGAGACGGGAATACGACGGTGAATAATTGTTGAAAATTAGGCATTTGCCGCTGTTTTCACTGAACTGACATGCAACCATCCGCCGACATCGTCTGGGCTGCGGCGCAGCAACAACTGCGCGCCATGTTGAACACGGATATTTACAACTTGTGGTTCCTTCCGATCAAGGCCACGACGCTGGATGAGGAAACTTTGACGCTGGAAGTTGCCAACGATTTCTGCGAGGTCTGGCTGAAAGACAATTACCTGGGCTTGATCCATGATGTCCTCATGCAGGCTTCCGGCCAGAATCTGAAGGTCAAGTTCCACGTCAATCCGGCCGGGGCGGCCAATGGATTGTCGGCCCCTGAGGGCAAGGGCAAGTCCAAAGCGGCGCCGGAACCGGCTGAACGCAATGCCCCCGCCTTGCGCGAACTGTCATTCAACCCCAAGAATACGTTCGAGACCTTTGTCGTCGGTGAAAACAACAACCATGCCCACGCGGCCGCGATGGCTGTGGCGTCGTCGCCGGGCAAATCCTACAATCCCCTTTTTCTTTTCGGCGGCGTGGGCTTGGGCAAGACCCATTTGCTGCACGCCATTGGCCAGCACGTGGCTGCCAGCAAGAAAAGCGCGCGCGTGACTTATCTTTCGTCCGAAAAATTCACCAACGAGTACATCGACGCCATCCAGAACAATCAACTGGTCCGTTTCCGCCGCAAATACCGCCAGGCCGACGTGCTGTTGATCGACGACGTGCAATTCCTCGCCGGCAAGGAACGCATCCAGGAGGAATTCTTCCATACCTTCAACGCCCTGCACGAGGCGCACAAACAAATCGTCTTGACTTGCGACCGCCCGGCGGCGGAAATCCAAAACCTGGAGCATCGGCTGGTCTCGCGCTTTGAATGGGGTTTGGTCACGGAAATGCAGCCGCCGGACGTCGAGACCCGCATGGCCATCTTGCGCAAAAAGGAAAAAGCCATGGGGGTGGAATTGCCCGAGGACATCATCAACTTCCTGGCCAGCCGCATCCGCACCAACATTCGCCGCCTGGAAGGCGCGTTGATTCGGGTCGCCTCGTTCGCCTCGCTGACCGGCAAGAAAGTGACCTTGCAAACGGTGGAAGGCTTGCTCCGCGAAGTTCTGCACGAGGAAGGCCGTTACACGGTCAACATCGATATCATCCAGAAAAAAGTGGCCGAGCATTTTGACCTCCGCATCTCCGACATGACCAGCAAGCGCCGCCCGGAGAACATCGCCTTTCCCAGGCAGATCGCCATGTTTTTGGCCCGGCAGATGACCGAAAGCTCCCTCAATACCATCGGCGAAGCCTTCGGCGGACGCGATCACGGCACCGTCCTGCACGCCTGCCGCCTGGTCAAAGACCGCATGGAAATCGACGCCCACGTCCGACAGGTCGTTCACTACCTGGAAAAGCAACTCCTCCGCTGATCGGAGCAGAATGCCTCTGATCGAAGTCCAAGCGCTGACCAAGGCCTTCCGCACCTACAAGAAAGAGCCGGGCTTTCGCGGCGCCGTCCGCGGTCTCATTCATCGTCGTTACGAGCAAACGCTGGCGGTGGATCAAGTCAGTTTCACCGTCGAGCAAGGCGAGTTGGTCGGCTTTCTCGGCCCCAACGGCGCAGGCAAGACGACCACCCTCAAGATGCTCGCCGGCCTCCTGCATCCCAGCGGCGGCTCGGCGCGCGTGTTGGGCTTCGTGCCGTGGGAACGGCAGGACGGTTACCGGCGGCAATTCGCGCTGCTGCTAGGCCAGAAGAATCAGCTTTGGTGGGACTTGCCCGCCCGCGAATCGCTGGAATTGAACGGCAAGATTTATGGCCTCGACCCAACCGCCTTCCAGCGCACCGTCGATGAATTGACCGACCTGCTGGTTGTGCGCGACAAATTGGATGTGATGGTGCGCGAACTTTCTCTAGGCGAGCGGATGAAGATGGAGCTGATCGCCGCTCTGTTGCATCAGCCGAAAGTCCTTTTCCTGGACGAACCGACCATCGGCCTGGATGTTGTCTCGCAAAAAACCGTGCGCGAATTCCTCCGCCACCACAATGCGAGCCACAAAACCACCATCCTGCTGACCAGCCATTACATGACCGACATCCAGGAGTTGTGCCACCGCGTCATCATTATTGACAAGGGAAAAATTTCATTCGACGGCCGCCTGGGCGAAATCATCGACCGCTTTGCCGATTTCAAAATCGTCACCATTTCCTGGCAAACCGGGGCCAGTTTTCCCGCGCTGGATTTCAGCCGTTACGGCGAGTTGGTGGAAAACAACCCCAACTGCATCCAGCTCAAGGTCAAACGCGACCAGGTCATCACCGTCTGCAAGGAGTTGCTCGACAAGGTGCCTGTCAACGATATCGACATCCGGGAGGTCCCCATCGAAGACGTCATCCGCCAGATTTTCGCGCGGTAGGAAACAACCATTGACGGTGGGGTGAGACTCCGTCGAACCCTGATTTACGCCCCAATCGCTTGAAAGGATGCAAGAAATATCGGAAACTTTCATGGAAATCAACGACTTACGTGAGCTTCCGCCTTCGCTCTGAAGCTACGGCGCGACAAGCCGCCTTCGCCAAAGGGCTCAACCACCCGCCCTTTGCCGCGCCGAAGCACCGCATAGGCGGGTCTGCAAACTGTCAATGAACAGGCGCTTGCGCGCCTCACAAATTTCACGTTACCATGCTTGGCTGGGAACGCAAGTATAAATATGCAACTATTTTCAGCGCGTCAGTCATGGATGGTAGGGACGGCTCGCCGAGCCGTCCGCGGCTTCATCCCGCAGCGGACGCCTCGGCGAGGCGACCCCGCTTTGACCAATCCTGAAGGGATTGAATCATTCAGCCCAGCGTTGCGAGGAACGAGCTACGCTGGGTTACCGTGACCAAGATTCCAATACCCTGAAAGGGTTACATCAGGCGTCATAAGATACGGCTATTCAACACCTTCAGCGTTGATGAATTTAAATGTCGCCACCCAGGGTAGGCCCTCTCGGAGTCGGGCCAACCCAGGGCTGAATGATCCAATCCTTTCAGGATTGAAGGACTGACCATCGAAGCTGATTGATGAACCGCCCTTCTCATTCCAACGTTCTCCGGGTTCGACGCCGCCGCGTGGGACAAACAGTTTGAGGAGGACGTTGCCGCCGGACATTTGGACGCCCTTGCCGACGAGGCCAGCCGTGATTTGCGCGAGGGACGCTGCCGGGACTTTCTGGTTTCTTGAAGGCTTTTGCTCGCGCAGAGTCGCGGAGACCGCAGAGATGGAAATGGAAATTTGCGACGCAACCTATCGTGAGACATCGACTTTCAGTTGATTCGCAAAACCAAATCTGTTCTTTCTCCGCGCTCTCTGCGCGAACCTGTCTTCAAGGAAAAGGAAATCGCATGGCAGCCCAAACGGTTCAAACCCCACTCGCTCATATTCAATTGGACGAACCTATTGTTTAACCCCTTGAATGGCAATGTGAGGAACCGACCCCTTTATGGCAATGTGAGGAACCGACCCCTTTATGGCAATGTGAGGAACCGACCCCTT
>Ga0209006_10007219_pt1 | contig 10039 bp, 14 predicted proteins | sample JacPin_JW_Ref_O2_FD_188567 | JGI IMG/M metagenome (GOLD analysis project Ga0209006, IMG submission 188567) | Forest soil microbial communities from Algoma, Ontario, Canada - Jack Pine, Ontario site 1_JW_Ref_O2 (SPAdes) (version 2) | ecosystem: Environmental > Terrestrial > Soil > Boreal...
TGCCCAGGGAACCGCGTACGAGCTGCCGTGGCTTTTCGGCCCGTCCATTGCACTTGCACTGGTCGGCGTGGACGAGGAGGGAACCCTCCGCAACTGTATCTATGCGGAAGCAGTGGCTGAGCTCCGCTTCGTGGGATGTGACCCCAAAGCCACCGCCTGCAGCCGCGGAGAGATCGACGGCTTCGTTTACGTGTTATCGCGGATGGGCTTTCGCTGGCTGGAATGCTTTGTGCCCCGCAAATTAAAAAGGTCGATTCAGAAACCGCTCCAGCGAGCCGGATTCACCTGTGTCGATCGCGAGCTCGCGCACTTTACCCGAGACCTGAGAGGAAAATCATGAGCAGAGGACAATCCACGCAAGCACTCAACACCGCATCGAATGAGAACGCGACCGACTTTGGCAACGCGCAGTCGGCTTTCGGCGGCACCGAAGACGCCATCGGCAATTACAACAATCAACTGGCTAAGTTCGTATCCGGCAATCCTTATACCAAGGGCGGCGAATTCGACCAGACCATCAACAACGGTTTGACAAATGTATCCGACGCGGGTGCAAATTCGCTCGCCGGAGCTCTTCAATCGCAGGCGCGGCGGACGGGCCAGAACAGCGCCGCCGATGCAGCTACGGCCGCGGCAGGAGCACAGCAGAGCACACGCAATCTTTCGAGCGACCTGGCCCAGGCGCAGCAGAGCCGCATCGCCGGCGAGGCAGGCTATAACCAGGCCGCGCTGGGCGCATCGGCCTTGCCCATAGGCGCCAACCAGTCGCTCTACGGGACTTCGTCCAATGGCGCCGACAGCCTCTTAGGCGACGAGACCCAGGCAGCAAAGACGCCTAGCTTCTGGGATGAAGTGGGCAACAGCGTTGCCGGCAATCTAGGCAAGATAGGAAAACTGTAGCCATGGCAGACGATCAGGAAGACGAGTCCAGCAGGCTGTTGAAGAAGATCCTCTCGCCGGCCGAAGCGCAAAGCCTGGTGATGCCTCCCCCGGACCATCCGCCCACCAGCGGGCCTGGCGTCTCGACACCGCTGACGGGGAATTTGGCCAAGCCGCCATCGCAAGCCACGCCGGCGCGCCAGGGGTTGGCAGGATATTTTGCCGGCGCATCGACTGGTTCAGCGTCGTCTCCGCCCGACCGGAGCGGGGATCCGATGTACGTCAAGGTTTACTCGAAGGGACAGATCGGCTATTTGCCCAGGGCCAATTTGTTAAAAGCCCAACAGATAGACAGCAACCTTAAAGTACTAAGTGAAGGCCAATGAAAACAGGGGCCCGGCCAACGTAGCAGCCCCGGATTTCCTGACATGAGCCGTGGCTTCGAGGGCCTGCATGCGGCTCTCTCCAAGGAGAGCCGCACACGTAGTCGTCGCCAGCGGAGCGAAGTAGGAAATCCGCGGCCGGGCCCAACGGAACGTCCTGGAAACCTTAGCGGTGGTCGTGTCCCCAGTCATGGTGGTCGCCGTGATCTTCATGATCCCAGTGGCCCTCATGGTAGGCCCATCCACGGTCATAGCGGTCGTAGTGGCCATGGGCCCAATAAGCGCCGGCATAGGGCGGTCGGCGCCACACTCCGGGGACCCAGACATATCTGCCCCCGTACCAGTTCCAATATCCGTCGACCCACGCGTAACCAGGACCCGGCATCCCCGGCCGTACCTCGTAACGAAGGGGTGGCGGCTCATGACCAATGTAAATACCAACCTGGGCAAACGCTGGAGCGGAAACTGCTGAAGCGAGGATGAGACTAGCAAGCCATTTCGTTTTCATCTTTCTCTCCTTACAACAACCTCACATACGATGCGAACCCCACTGTGGGCGAGAGGTTTCGCTCATAATTTTCGAGAAACGGTTACCTCCCGAGCAACCTTTTGGTAAATGATGATGTCGACTCATCCGCTGCATACGCTTGGCTTTGAAGCCGTGCCCTCGCTGACTGAATTGGGATTCGAGCCCCAGTTGGCGGTAGGCGCGCAGGAACCTTTGTCTGGCCGCAAGATCGTGCAGCCAACCACGAGCCCCGCCATCAACCAGACTCTGGCTACCGAAGCCATGGCAGCCTACAAGGCCCGGTTGGCGGAGGTGATCCGGCAGATTCCCGGCGCCACCCTGGTGGCCAGCCGCGATGCCAAGAATCCGCATCGCCTGCGGGAAAAAATTCAGCAGGAGGGCCAGCCGGCCGAAACTGTCAGCGACTATGGAGCAGCCCAGATTGCGGTCGATTCCCCGCAGGCAAAAGATGCCATCGTAGCCGCAATCAGACGGCATTTCACGGTGTTACGAGAGCAGGATAATTTCGCACTGGGCGACGCGGAGTATCGCTATCGCAGCGATTCGCTGCAGTTGCAAATGCCCAACGGAGCCTCGCAGGAGCTGCAGATTGTTCCTCGCCCGGTGTTCGAGGCGAACCGGCAGGAGCACCACGACTACAAGAAGGCGCGCAATGCAGAACTCGCAGGGCGGAGCGCTCCCGCGGCGGTTGCTGCTGCTCGAGCGATCAACGATCAAGCGATGGAGCGTTTCAACTCCAAAAATGGAGTCGTGAAAGGGATGGTGATGAAAGGTTCAGAAGTGCGGTTGGCGGATGGCACCGTCGGCAGGGTGCTCTACGCGGATCCGAACATGCGGATCGCGCGTGTCCGCACCCAGGACGGTCGCAACATCACGGTACGCCATAGAGATCTGAAGAGGGATCCGGGCTCCTGATCAGATCTTGGGTGGGGGTCCACCCAGGCGAGTATCTTCTCCGCGCCTGCGGCCGGGTTCCACTTTCGGCTTGGGTTTAGGTGCTTTCTTGGTCTCTTTTTTGCCTTTATCTTTGCTTCCCATGAAGCCAGATAATACACGAACTCACAACCAAAACGAGGTGCATTGTATGAAGTTTGATCGCGATCAAATACTTAATAGGTACTGGGAGTTGGCCAACCTGACCCCCGAGCAGACCAAAGGAAACGTCACCGGGCAGTTGAAAGCCCTCGAATTGCTGCTCGAAGCACTGGCGGCAAAGCCGGCAGCCGCCGCCAAGGTAGTGCCCTTCTACCGCTCCGCCTGGATGGATCTGCCAACCTCGGACCGGGAAATGTAGTTCGTAAATTCGGAGCCGCAGGGGCTGTAGCCCCTGCGGGCACTTTCCACTCGCCATCCCCTGCAACTCCCCCATGACCCAAGACCCCGCAAGCAACTGGATGCCCGCCACCGCCGCGCAGCAGGCCGCGCTCGATTCGCAAGCCGACATCCTGCTCTTCGGCGGCTCAGCCGGCTCCCTCAAAACCGAAACCATGCTGATGGACGCCGTGCAGGAATACCTCAACCCCAACCTGCGCGCCATCATCTTTCGCTCCTCCTTCGTCGAGATGACCGACCTCATCGACAAGACACGCCGCCTCTACGCGCCCCTGGGCGGAGTCTTCGTAGGTCCCCCCAGATACACCTGGAGCTTTCCCTCCGGAGCCACCATCCGCTTCGCGTATATGAAGACCGATGACGATGTGTGGAAGTACCTGGGCCCACGCTATTCCTTCATCGGCTTTGACGAATCCACCCTGCACACAGAAAAGCAGATACGCAATATTCTCGGCCGCCTGAGCTCCACCGATCCCAGCCTGCGACTGCGCATGCGTCTCACCTCCAACCCCGGCAATGTCGGCGCAGCCTGGCACCAGTCTCTGTTTCTTCGCGGGCACTGCCCGGTGCACAACCGCGAGCAAGCCGCCCAATCCGGCCAGCTTTACCACGATCGCTCCTGGCCTTCCGATGGCGAGGCGATTCCCTTCTCCGTCGCCTTCATCCCGGGCAAACTTTCCGACCACAAATTATTGGACGCGAATTATGCCCGGCGCCTGCACATGATGTCCGGCGGCGCCGCGGCCGCCATGGAGAAAGGCTGCTGGTGCACGCTCGAGGGAGCCTACTTCCCTTTCATCAACGCAGGCATGATTCGTCCCCTGGCCGAGGCGGGCGTGGAGTGGTGGCACAACCACTTCCTCTCGATAGATTACGGCTATGGTAAGTCCTCTTCGTCCGTGGGACTCTACGTGCGCGGCCCGGAAGAGATTCACCATCCGGTAGCAATTCAGGGCCTGCAGTCCCGAAGCCCTCAACATCAGGATTTCCCCCAGGGACGCATTCGCAAGATTGGCGAGCTGGTAATCCCTCACGTACCCGCCTACGAACTGGCACAAATGATAGTCGACGCGTTTATCAAGCCGGACGAAAACGGCCAGCGCCGGCGGATTGTCGCCGCCTATCTCGACCCGTCTAACTTTAAAGAGATTGGCGACGGGCACACCATCGCCGATCAAATCAACGAGGTGCTTGACCCGTGGGAGATCACCTGCGAACGAGCGTCGAACGATCGCCTGGGCGGCTGGCAGTTACTGTACCGCATGCTGCGCACCGGCGAATTTGAAATCACCGACGTGTGCCGGCGCACCTTCGAAGCCCTGCGAACCCGCATGCATGACGATGCGCGGCCGGGCGATATCCGCAAGATCCCCGGCGATCCGCTGGACGACGTAGCCGATGAAACCAGGTACGCGCTCTACACCTTCATCCAGCAGGCAACGCAACCGCGGCAGTTACTGCTTCGCGACGCCGTCCGCGGGCTCGACCTGGGCTCCTCCACCATTCGCTGGCAGCAAAAATCCGAAGCGCTTGACCGGGAGGACGTCCCCATCCAAACCACCCAGCGCCGCCGCCGGTAACGCCTTCCCTGCCTTCACTCGGAAAACCGGCAGGTGCGCGCGTCGTAATGCAGGTGGATCGTTCCCAGCGGCCCGTTGCGTGCCTTGGCAATAATCAACTCGCCCTTGCCCGTCAACGATGCGTCCTTGCGGTCGTAGTATTCCTCGCGGTGAAGAAACAACACCACATCCGCATCCTGCTCAATCGCACCCGACTCCCGCAGGTCAGAAAGGATCGGCCGCTTGTCCATCCGCTTGTACAGCTCCCGGTTCAACTGCGACAGCAGAATCACGGGCACGTTGAGACGCTTGGCCAGTCCCTTCATGGCCCGGCTGATGGCCGCGACCACCTGCTCGCGGTTCTCCATTCCTTTACGCTCCGCGGCCATCAGCCCAAGGTAGTCAACTACCACCAGATCGAGACCATGACTGGCTTGCAGCCGTGCCGCCTTGGCCTCAATCGAGGCCGCGGTCTGTCCAGGCTGGTCGTCGATGTACAACGGCACCTGGGTAATCTCGGCCAGCGCGTGCAGATAGTGTTCCTTTTGTATCTCACTTAACCTCCCGTGACGATGAGCTTGTAAGTCAACCTGGCCCTGCGCGCAGCACATGCGATCGATGAGCGCCTTGCTGGGCATCTCCAGGCTGAAGAAAGCTACTGTCTTTCCTGACATGGCAACATGCACGGCAATGTTTCCCGCGACCGCTGTCTTGCCGATCGAGGGCCGTGCGCCCAGAATGGTCAACTCCTTGGGCTGAAACCCGGCGGTAAGATTATCCAGATCGCGAAAGCCGGAAGAAATGCCGCTCAGCCGCGCACTCTGCTCGAACATCCGGTCGATGGAAGGATAATGGCCGGAAACATACTCAGCCACCGACGTAAGTCCTGAGGTGATGGCCTTACCGGCAATGCGGCGAAAGGCCGACTCCGCGTCCGCTAAAATATCTTCAGCGGTGCCGGACTGGTCGCCGGCCAGCGTCCCGACCCGGCCGCTTTCCGCGATCGCCTGCCGCAGCAGAGACTTGTCTTTGACGATGCGGACATAGTCTTCGATCGACAGCCGCCGCGGCAGACCCTCGGTCAACGAAGCCAACCAGGCGACTCCGCCGACCACCGAGAGCTGCTTGTGGCGCTGTAACTGCTCCGCCAGGGTTACGATATCGACCCGGGCGCCTTGCGTGATCAGCTCGCCCATCCGGGCAAACACGCGGCGATGGGAATCGAGCGAAAAGTCCACCGCCTCGATGCGGCCGGCAGCCTCCTGGTAGTGGCCGTTGTTCAGCAGGATGGCGCCCAGGATCGCCATCTCCGCGGCCAGATTTGCCGGTGGAGGATTCGCGGGCATAGGGATGTCGCCGTTGTTTTTCATCCGCGCCCGCCGTGCCGCCAAAACCAGACCGGAGGAACCCGCGGCATTGGGGTAACCTGTCCGCTGACCCACTCGGCAATCTCCGGCGCGTCGGGCCCCAGGAAGCAGATAATTTCCTTGGTAGCGCTGCTGTAAAGAAAGGCCCGCTCGCCGCCTTCGTGATCAAGCACAATCACGGTGCGTGAATTGGTCAGCTTACGGGCGTACTTGACGTCGCCTTTGCGGACGCGGCGAATCATGCTCTGCCGCTCCAGTTTGCCAACGTCCAGTCCCAGCCGCGAGTGGGCACACTCCTTCACCAGTTGCCGTCGCGCCGGCAACTGAATGGAGTAGTCCCGGCTCACGCACGCCCTGCTGGAATCCGGCTGCGCATGCCCAGGGCCCGCATCCCGCCGGTGTATCTCACTATGGGGGGAATATCGCGGCGCTGCGCGGCAGCATACCGCTTGCTTTCGTACACCATGATGGCCATCAAGTCATCGCTCACCTGCTGCCTGGCCAAACGGCGCGCTGCTTTTTCTGATATTCCCCAACGCTCGGCAACGTCCAGTGTGGAATGGGCGGAGCGAGGACGTCCGCCGCCATGTCTCCGTAGAGGACTCATAGCATTCTCCGGTCTTCTTCGGGGGAGAAACCAACGGCATGAAAGAAGGGCAGGGCCGGGGAAGAAGGGCACCCTTCAAAACATAACTACATGCAGCGGATACCGCGGTGGGTACAGATGCCTTTCCGCGCGGGAGCCGCAGGACAACAATAGTTACGACTGTCTAATTCAGAGTATGCCCCAGTTTTGCTGTTTGATCAACAGCCTTAAGCACTATTTTTGCTACATCGTAAGTAACAAATGTGAGAGAGTTTTAATTACGTAACCTTGTCTGTTATTGATTGGGATAAGCCCGGCGGTTTACTCTTGATAGACAGCGGGCAGTGTTGCGGATCGGAGGAAACTTGCGCCAAAGTCGCTACTGGACAGGCACTTGGCGATGTCAAATTCAGAGCCGGAGTCGCTTGCTCACTGTTGCGGATCCGCAACAAAGCCCAGCGAGGATTGATCCGGAGGCTCATCCGGAGCAATTTCGAGTAAGTGCGCGGCATCATTGCGCACATTGCCCACCGACTTATCTACCTTCCAGGCAGTCATTCTTTCTGCGGGAAAGGGACGCAGCAGATCGACTGGCGGCTGCGTGGAATCGCTACCACCATCAAGCCAGCGAGCGTAGTCCTTGCGCTCGATAATCACCGGCATCCGGTTGTGCAGCGGGGCAACCACTTCGTTGGCATCGGTGGTGATGATGGAAAAGGTTTCCAGCCACTCGCCGGTCTTCTGATCCTTCCATCGGTCCCACAGTCCGGCTAATCCGTAGGGCTCGCGGCTCGCAAGGGCAATGGCAAACGGTTGCTTGTGTTTGGGATCCAGCTTCTGCCACTCATAGAATGCATCTGCAGGCACCAGGCATCGCCTGCGGCGAAAGGCTTCGCGAAAAGCCGGCGCCGTGGCTACGGTTTCGGCCTTGGCGTTGATGGTGGAGTAGCCGACCTTCGCGTCCTTTGACCAGTAAGGAATCAGGCCCCAGCGCATGAGCACAATTTCCCGCTGGCCGGTATCGCGATTCAGGCGCACCACCGGTTGGAAGGTCTGCGGCGCGACGTTGTAGCTCGGGCCCCACTCCACTCCTTGCGGGTCTTCAGCGGCAAACCAGTTAGCGATCTCTCGTCGGGTTGACTTACGAACATAGCGTCCGCACATAGGGTTATCGATAACTCCCGGGGAAGGCCTCGGCCAGCGACTGTCCCACTTCCGGCAGCGGTCCTTTGCTCAGGATCAGCAGCCGAAGCGGCGTGGCATTTTTCTTGACCTCGCGACATTTCACGACACGGGTAGAAAATTTCTCCAGCCGGGGGAAGGTACGGAAATTCTTGTTCAGGGTACAAACCAGAATTGTCTTCTGGTGCAACAAGGGCTCCAGGTCGTCCAGATAATATTCGAGCGACCAATGAAAGCCGATGCTGTAAAAACCGTAAATCAGGTCAAAGGGTCCGGGTAAGGCAGCCAGAGGCATTTGCTGTGCATCCAAGATGCGAAATTGCCGTACCTGGTTATAGGTCAGCATGGTCTCTAACAGGGAGAGATTGCCGCAGAAGGATGAGGTGTCGGGCCACCGGGGAGGCTGGTCGTAATACTTCTGCTTATACCGGGTGCTGGTCCCGTCGGCGTCGTAGAGACTTATTTCGCTGTCCGCGAACAGGCCTTTCTTTTGAAAGAAAACTACCGAGCGTCCAAAGCCCGGACCAATTTCGAGCACCCGGCCGGGTTTTTCAATTTGGTTAAAGAGGGGCTGCAGGGCCTCGTATTCGGCTGCGCTCGCGGCATTACTTTCGTTTTGCCATAGCAGGCGTGAGGCCTCATCGGCCCTAAGAGGCAAGCGGGTGGAGATAAGGCGAATGGCTGCCACTACGTCTTCGCTAAATGGTGGTGCGAGAAATAACTGCTCTGCCGCGGCTGCTTTGGGATCGAGAATCGACCTGCCGCGTAGTCGATTGAGTGAAGTTTTCAGGAACAAGCAGAGACTCCAGTTCCACTTAGGCACTTGGGTGTGGGCTCAATAAGCATTTCTTGTAGCACTGCGGTATCTGCCATGAGTGAGATTTGCTATTCTATCTGGGACGACTTTATGCGTCCGGAGATGAGCGTTTTGAATACTAAAGAGATCTTAGAACACATCAATGACGAAATTTCCCGGTTACAACAAGTGAAGGCATTGTTGCAGGGCTCGAACAACGGTCACAGCCGCAGCGCGGTGAATGGTGCAGCGCCTAAGGTCAAAGGCAAGCGCGTGTTGAGCGTGGAAGCGCGGAAGAAGATTGCCGCCGCGCAACGCAGGCGCTGGGCCAAGGCAAGAAAAGCTGCGGTCTAACCAGGCCGGCGATTTCTTCATCTATTTGTAACCTTTCTTCAAATGTTCCAACCGCCATCGATGACATGGGTTTGCCCGGTGGTGAAGCTGGACTCGTCGGATGCCAGATAGACCGCCAGGGCGGCAACCTCCTCCGGGCGGCCTAATCTTCCCATGGGCTGGCGCGCCACAAACTCGCGCCGCACCTGCTCTACATCTCCCTGGGCTGCAATGCGGCCCTCGAGCGAAGGCGACTGCACCGTGCCCGGACAAATCGCATTGCAGCGAATCCCCTGGTGCACAAAATCAATAGCAATCGCCTTCGTGAGTCCCACCACCGCTGCTTTGGAGCTGGTGTAGACGAAACGGTTCGCCACCCCGCGAATACTCGACGCGATCGACGACATATTGACGATGCTGCCTCGACCGGCGCGCAACATGCCGGGCAGAAATGCGCGGCAGGTGCGATACATGGAGCGGACATTCAAGTCGAACGAAAATTCCCAATCCTGTTCACTGCAATCGAGGATGGTGCCGTGGTGCACGAAGCCCACGCAGTTGAATAAGATGTGCGGCTCGGGAAGCTCGCCGGCGAGCCTGGTGATCTCCTCAGGCTTGCGCACATCGAGGGGGCGGCACACCATCTTTGGATATTCCTGAGCCAGCGTGTTCAGGGCATCCTGGTTGATATCGGTAGCCCATACGGTGGCTCCTTCGTTAGCAAACGCAATTGCGGTTGCTCGTCCAATGCCCTGCCCTGCAGCCGTGACTACAGCGGTCTTCCCCGCTAACCTTCCACTCATCGTTCGATTCTAACGTGAACAGAAAGCATTCGAGGGCCTTCGCCCCACCGTTTCCGGCCCACGTATCCCGGATTTCCTGTCAAGGTTGGTGGCGTTGAGCAAAGTCGTGCGGCTTTCTTTGAAAGAAAGCCGCATACGTAATCGTAGCGAGGGCTACGTAGTAGGAAATCCGGGCAACGCCGGTGCGAACATGGGACACCCGTGAAGAGTCGCGTTACAAGAACATTGCTTACAAACGCCACGACTCCGTCCGGGTGCCCCACGTTCGCACCGGCGTACGTGGGCCGAAA
>Ga0209006_10007220_pt1 | contig 10038 bp, 6 predicted proteins | sample JacPin_JW_Ref_O2_FD_188567 | JGI IMG/M metagenome (GOLD analysis project Ga0209006, IMG submission 188567) | Forest soil microbial communities from Algoma, Ontario, Canada - Jack Pine, Ontario site 1_JW_Ref_O2 (SPAdes) (version 2) | ecosystem: Environmental > Terrestrial > Soil > Boreal...
ACCAGCTTTGTATGACCGGCGCTGTGGGATGGGGAAGGCTGTCGCCGCATCCGGCGACGCTGGATACGGGCGGCGCGAAAGGTGCGGCGTCTGGTTCTTCGTCGAGTCATACTGCCGACAGCGCGAGCGCGCCACGGCAGCGGCGTGTCATCCCGACCAGCGTTGCACCCATCACATTCTTTGTACGCGAAGAGGCCGACTGGATGACGCCGCGGCACACCGCAGGCGATGAGGCAGAGGCCCGCGGTTTGAGTCATGGAGCGAAGCTCGTCCTTGATTTTCTGCGCCAACGCGGAGCATCTTTCTTCGCCGATATCGTACGCGGCACCGGCAAACTGAAGTCGGAGATTGAAACTGCTTTGTGGGAGTTGGTCGCGGGCGGCCTGGTCACGGCCGACGGATTCGACAATCTTCGATCTTTGATCGATCCCAAGCGGCGAGCCGGGCAGGGAAGCGGGCGCAGTACTCGTCCGCGGCACAATGCGGGTCGGTGGGCTTTGCTGCATGCCGACGTTGCGGTCGAGCGTCCGCGGGCGGTCGAGGCCGCATGCTGGATGCTGCTGCGGCGCTACGGAATCGTCATCCGCGACGTGCTGGCGCGCGAAGCCAATCTTCCGCCGTGGCGGGAGCTGCTGATGGGATTCCGGCGGCTCGAAGATCGTGGAGAAATTCGCGGCGGCCGATTCGTCGATGGCTTTCTGGGAGAGCAATTTGCCTTGCCGGTTGCCGTGGAGTCGGTTCGCAACATGCGCACCCTTCCGCTCAGCGGAAACACGATCACGCTGTCGGCGGCCGATCCCCTCAATCTGGTTGGAATTCTGGTTCCAGGAGATAGAGTTCCGGCGATTTCAGGCAAGAGCGTCCAATATCGCGACGGAGCTGCGGTGATGGCGATTCAGACAGGTCCGGATCAAACGTCGCCCGCAGATGCGATCGCTGGCTAGTTTAAAAATCAGGACGGCCTCAAGGTCGGGACGGGGAAGCAAGTTCACTAAGAGCCGGGCCCGCAAGAAGAGGATTGTCCGGCGCCTCGTCGTAGACGAATCGGCGACGCGCCGGACGGCCAAGACTGCACTTACCATGAAGCCGATTAAAAAGTCAGAAGCCCGATGAGGGGGTCCCCCGAGCCTCTGACTTTGTGATTCCGGCCGGAACAGATTAAAAGCGCTTCCCCCATCGCTTTGTGCCGGGTCACTCCACGGGGTAGAGCATTCTCGCTTCCAAACCTTCTGGGGTTTCAAACCTCCGTCCTCTACATTGATGCAACTGCCTGCGCTTCAATCGGTTAGGGACCACCGGCCCCTGCGCACGGCATGTGTGCCTTGGGAAAGACGTCAACACCGAAAAGCTAACCGATCGGATAGTCCAACTCACCGTTCGGATACTCCAACTCAGCCGTACGGATAATCGAACACGGAGCGATCGCGGCTGCATTTCCGCTGGCGCTGTGATAAGAAAGTTGCTGCGCACTATCGGAGCCCTGATTGCATCCGAGACTACTGGCCATTGCAGGACCGTTAAAAGACTCGATTATTCCTCTATCCGACGGCGAATCCACCCTGGGCCGGGAGCCGACCTGCACCCTTCCGGTGGTCGATCCATCCGTGTCGCGCAAGCACTGCTTGCTGCGCAGCGAAGACGGCTGTTTTCTGATCAAAGACCTCGGCAGCCGCAACCAGACCGTGGTCAATGGTGTAGCAGTCAAGGAACAATGGCTGCGCCACGGTGACGAGATCGTTCTGGGCGACTCGGCCTTCCTCTTTCTCACGGAGGAGGAAAGCCGGCAAGTTCCCGCCAGTCGCGTCGAGTTCGATGAGAGTCATCCTCCCGCCGAGACCAAATTAATCTATCCCAAAGAAGTGGTGTATCTGGATCCGGACCGCCTGCTGCGCGAGCTGCCGGAGAAATCGCAGTTGTCGCGGAATCTCAACGCCTTGCTCAAGATCGCCCGCGTCGTGCACGCCATCCGCGACCTCGAAGAACTGCAGGCGCAGTTGTTGGATTTGATCTTCGACGTCGTGCCCGCAAGCCGCGGCGCCATTCTTCTGGCTGAAAAAGGCACGCAGGAGTTCAGTTCGCTCTACGCGAGAACGCGGCATGCCGGCCAGACCCAGTTGGTGCGCGTCAGCCGCACGATTGCGCGGCAGGTCATGAACGAAACGGTCGCGATTCTCGGCGTCGATGTGCCGGCCAGCGATAAATTGCGCGACGTGGAAAGCCTCGCGGCTTCCGATGTTCGCTCATTGCTGTGCGTGCCATTGACTGTGTTTCAGCGTGTCATTGGATGCATCTATCTCGACAGCACGCGGCTGGGTAACCGTTTCAACGAAGATCACCTGCAATTGATGGTCGCCGTCGCGGGAATTTCGGCGGTCGCACTGGACAATGCGCGGCGCCTGGAGTGGCTGGAAAAAGAGAATCAACGCCTGATGGAAGTCAGCCAGGAAGAGAGCCTGGTGGGCGACGGCGCGCGCATGAAGGAGATTTATCAGTTCCTTGCCAAGGTCGCGCCCGCCGAGTCGACGGTGCTGATCGAAGGTGAGAGCGGAACGGGCAAGGAACTTGCTGCGGCGGCGCTCCATCGTAATAGTCCGCGAAGCAAAAAGCCGTTCGTGGCGATCAACTGCGCCGCCATTCCCAAGGAACTGCTGGAAAGCGATCTGTTCGGGCATGAGCGCGGCGCATTTACGGGAGCGACTTCGCAGAAAAAAGGCCGGTTGGAAATTGCCGACGGCGGCGTCGTGTTTCTGGATGAAATTGGAGAACTGGTTCCGGAGTTGCAGGTGAAACTGCTGCGCGTGCTGCAGGAACGCAGCTTCGACCGTGTCGGAGGAACGCGCCCGATCAAAGTCGATATCCGTCTGATCGCGGCGACCAACCGCGACCTGAACGAGGCGGTGCGCAACGGCGGCTTCCGGCAGGATTTGTACTATCGCCTCGCGGTGGTCAAGGTCACCATGCCGCCGCTGCGCGAGCGCAAAGAAGACATCCCGCTGCTGACTCGGCATTTCGTACAGCAGTACGCAAAGAAGGGCCATCAAAAACCAAAACCGGTTTCCCGCGAAGCCATGGCCACGCTCATGAACCATGACTGGCCAGGCAATGTGCGCGAACTGGAAAACGCCATCGAGCATGCTCTGGTGCTGGGCTCCTCCGATAGTGTGCTGCCTGAAGATTGGCCCGAATCGCTTCTGGAGCATGCGCCGGCCGCAGATATGACGGAAGGCAAGTACCACGCCAGCGTCAAGGAACTCAAAAAACAGCTGATCATCGATGCAGTCGTGCAGACGCGAGGAAACTACGTGGAAGCCGCGGCGTCGCTCGGCGTTCATCCGAATTATTTGCACCGGCTTATCAAAAATCTGGGATTGAAAGAGGCGCTGCAGGATGCGTTGCGCGGAGGATCTCGCGGTCGAGGCCGCTAGGCAGTAACGACCGCGTGCAACTCACTTCAAGGCAAGGCCAACTGCAGAAGCCGCGCCGGATCGAGATACGTGCCCTGCCAGCGGACGCCAACGTGGAGATGTGGACCGGTAGCTCGCCCGGTGCCTCCGCTGAGGCCCATGATCAGGCCGCGCTTGACCGTGTCTCCCTCTTTTACTTTGAGTTCCGACAAGTGAAAGTAGACCGTGAGCAGTCCCTGGCCGTGGTCCAGAAAAATGCAATTTCCTTCGAAGTAGAGGAAACGCGCAAGCAGCACGGTTCCTGCATTCATGGCTGCGACCGGAGTACCGGTGGGGACACGGTAGTCGAGCCCTTGATGTTCGCGCTGAGCCTTGCCGTTGAAAATGCGCTGCGAACCGAAAACGTCGGAGTGGGGTGCGTCGGCTGGCGGGGCGAATGGACCGGACCATTCGCGGTCCGGTGTAACGCGGTTCAGGTAATCCTGCTTCGTCTTTTGATCTAGTTCGATTTGTTTCGTCTGCTCCGGGCTAGGCTCGGTAAATTTCCCTGGAACGCCGAGTGGAACTCGCACCTTGGGATATTTTCCCGGTCCGACGGCCAACTGCTTTCTGAAGGAGACTGTTTTATCAGCCGGCGCGTCAGAGGCCCGCTCGGCTGTCAGTTCAAGCGGATAGTTTCCCGGCGCCGTCTCAAAACTTGAACCCGCCAGCGCGAACCATGTGTGCGATTGCGCATCGTAACTGAACTCGACTGAGTGCCCGAGCCATGTACCCTTCAGTGATGAAGCTTTCATCGGTATATGCACGCGCAGAAGAAAGGGACCGCCGTTGACCAACTTCGCCGGTTCGGTTTGAACCGACCAGGTTGCGGCCGACGCCGAGGTATTCGCGAAAAAGCAGAGGACTAATGCGACTGCAAACGTCCAATTTGCCCGATATTTCGCGAGTCTGCGCCCGCGCCGGAGACTCTGTACGAAGCCCTTCACTTCACCAGCCTAGCATCCTGCGCGAATCGCGGCGTCTATAATTCCGGGCATGCGCACCCGGCTTCTCACTGGCTTCGTAAGTCTGTTAATGTGCGCAGTCGGAGTGTCGCAGACTGCGATCAAACCTGTATTTCAGGCTGACCGCGTAGTCGTTCTCAAGAAAGAGCACAGGCTCGAACTACTGCGCCGCGACAAAGTGGTCAAGACATACCAGATCGCATTGGGCGGCGATCCGGTCGGGCCGAAGGCAAGGCAGGGCGACCACAAAACACCTGAAGGCGTCTACGTGCTCGACTCGCGCAATGAACATAGCAAGTTCTACAAGTCGATCCACATTTCCTATCCAAACACACGCGATCGTGCGTCGGCGCGCCAGATGGGCGTCTCACCCGGCGGCGACGTGTTCGTGCACGGACTGCCGGACGGTTTCGGAGCAGTCGGCGCTGCGCACAGGCTCAAAGACTGGACCGACGGCTGCATCGCTGTCACCGACGAGGAAATGGACGAGATTTGGCGGGCGGTGCGTAACGGCACGGTAATTGAAATTCGCCCTTGAAGGTCAGCGTTGAGATAAATCTTGAATAGACACGACATCGCTTGAGGTGCTCGGCCCGCGCTCATAAGCAGACCGTTGGCACGGCGCCGCAAAAGCCGCTGGAGTTTAGCCTCACGGACGAGGGCTGTCGCGTTGACTAACTCATCATAGTCAGCGAGAATACTTGAGGTCACCCCGCAACAGAGATCGTAGTGTCCCCGCATGTGGGCCTGTGGCGCAGCTGGGAGCGCGCTTCCATGGCATGGAAGAGGTCGTCGGTTCGATCCCGACCAGGTCCACCAAATTCCCATCCCTCAGTTTAAGCGCCGTTGCGGATGAATCCGCCGGCCCAAGCCACCACAAACAATTGCGCCGCCCACGGTGGTAGAGGATTTTTTCCTGTAACCTCATTTCTTTTCTTCCGGAGATTACTCGATCTGGCTCATCCGAGAATTTTCGACAATCGAAATTTTGAACAGATTCTCCCATTTCTTCCACAGGCATTTTCTGGCATAATTGATCGTGCACGCCACCTGCACAATTTTCCAATCAAAATTTAGAGCGAGGGACAGATGCCTGCGAAGTACATCTTTGTGACGGGCGGAGTTGTGTCTTCCCTGGGCAAGGGACTGGCTGCGGCTTCCATCGGTTGTCTGCTGGAAAGCCGCGGGATGAAGGTCAACCTGATGAAGTTCGATCCCTACCTGAACGTCGATCCGGGGACAATGTCGCCGTTTCAGCACGGCGAGGTCTTCGTCACCGACGACGGAGCGGAGACCGATCTTGATCTCGGCCACTACGAACGCTTCACCCACGCCAAGCTTTCTCGCGACAACAACTGGACCACAGGGCGACTCTACGAGCAGATCATCGCCAAGGAACGGCGCGGAGACTACCTTGGCAAAACGGTACAGGTGATTCCTCACGTTACCAACGAGATCAAAGCCGCGATGAAAAAAGTCGCGCAAGACGTGGATGTGGCCATCGTCGAGATCGGCGGCACCGTCGGCGACATCGAGTCGCTGCCGTTCATGGAAGCGATCCGCCAGATGCGGCAGGAGTTGGGCCGCGAGCACACGTTGTTCGTGCACGTCACGCTGGTTCCGTTTATCGCCGCCGCGCAGGAGCTGAAAACAAAACCGACGCAGCACTCGGTGAAAGAGCTGCTAAGCATCGGAATTCAGCCTGACATTTTGCTCTGCCGCACCGATCGTTTCCTGGCCAAAGACATCAAGTCGAAGATCGCGTTGTTCTGCAACGTGGAAGAAGAAGCCGTCGTCACGGCGAAAGATGTCGCTTCGGTTTACGAAGTTCCGGTCGTGTTCGCCAACGAAGGCGTTGACACGCTGGTACTCAAGCGTCTGCACATGGAAGCGAAAGATCGCGACCTGTCGAAGTGGGAGGACCTGGTCCACCGCGTTTACAACCCGAAAGATACGGTGACGATCGGCATCGTCGGCAAATACGTTGAGTACGAAGATTCGTACAAGTCCCTGAAAGAAGCGCTGGTGCACGGCGCTCTCGCACACAACCTGAAGCTGCAATTGAATTGGATCGAAGCCGAAGGCCTGGAAGCGAGCGAAGCCAGTTGTGAGGCGCAACTGGAAAACTACGACGGAATTCTTGTGCCGGGCGGCTTCGGTAAGCGCGGCATCGAAGGCATGCTGGTCGCGATCCGTTATGCGAGAGAGAAAAAGGTTCCATACTTCGGAATTTGCCTGGGCATGCAGACGGCTTGCATTGAATTCGCCCGCAACGTGGTCGGACTGGCGGATGCGAATTCGAGCGAGTTCGATCCCGCAACGCCGCATCGCGTAATTTACAAGCTGCGTGAATTGCGCGGCGTCGAAGAACTGGGCGGGACGATGCGGCTGGGGGCATGGCCCTGCAAGATCGAGCCCGGCACGCTGGCTCATAAGATCTACGGCGCTCTCGAAATCAGCGAGCGGCACCGCCATCGCTACGAATTCAATCGCGAATATGAAGAGCCAATGACGGCCGCAGGTCTGCGCATTTCAGGCTCAACTCCCGACGGAACCTACGTCGAAATGGTCGAATTACCCGATCACCCGCATTTCATCGGATGCCAGTTTCATCCTGAGTTCAAGTCGAAGCCACTCGAACCGCACCCGCTGTTCCAGACATTTGTGGGCGCGGCGTATGCCCATGGATCGAAGCGGCGCGCGGAGAAAGACGTCGCTGCGGTCGAAATGTTCCACCGTCCGGAAAAAGTTGGTCATCGGTAAATTCTGTATTCACTAGGGAGACACGGAAACCCGGAGAGACTATTAAGTAAGATTTTCCCCGTGACTCTGTGCCTCCGTGGTGAATGTTTCCGCAAATTGATCACCTCATTTCAAGTCGGCGATGTTCGCATCGGGTCGGGAGATTTGTTTCTCATCGCCGGACCGTGTGTGATCGAGAGTGAAGAACACGCCATCCGCATGGCGGAGATCATCAAGGGCGTGGCGCGATCGCTCGATTTGCCTTTCATCTTCAAGGCGAGCTATGACAAGGCCAATCGCACGTCGATCCGCAGCTTTCGCGGGCCCGGGATCAAAGATGGTCTGCGCATTTTGAAAAAAATAAAAGACGAACTGCAGTTGCCCATTCTGACCGACGTGCATGAAACCGCCGATGTAGGCAGAGTTGCCGAAGTCGTGGATGTGTTGCAGATCCCCGCATTTCTCAGCCGGCAGACTGATCTTGTGGTGGCTGCTGCGCTGAGCGGGCGAGCAGTGAACATCAAGAAAGGCCAGTTCGTCGCGCCTGCGGATATGCGGCACGCGGTCGAGAAATGCCGCCAGGCGGGCAACGCGCAGGTTTTTCTGACCGAGCGCGGCGCCAGCTTCGGCTACAACAATCTCGTCGTCGACATGCGCTCGCTGGCCATCATGCGCAAATTCGCCCCGGTTGTGTTCGACGCCACGCACTCGGTGCAACTGCCCTCCTCGCAGTCTGAAGGAGAAGCCGCGACCAGCGGCGGCCAGCCGGAGTTTATTCCATTACTAGCGCGAGCCGCGGTAGCCGCGGGAGTCGACGGCGTGTTCATGGAAGTTCACGACAATCCGAAAGAAGCGAAATCCGACGGCGCGAATGCCCTCGACTCGACGAAACTGCGCGGGGTGTTGAAAGAGTTGCAGGCCGTGAAGAAGGCGCTGGCCGAGGCGCACACGACGCCGTAGTTTCAGTTGTGTGATTCACACAGCCAGAGCGATCGCAGGCGGGATGCGTCTCAAACGCCTTACCCAGAGTGCCAATCGACGAAAGCCTAACAGCGGCGGGATGCAGAGCAGTAGTCCTGCCAGTAGGTCGAACCAGCTGAACCGAAATCTGCTGTAAACAGTATTGATCGGCTCCAGATTCAACCTGATGTTGAGTTGTAGTGCTTTGCTTCGGAGCGCATCAACGGTACTGTGTTAAATTGAAAATCCTGCATGAAACACGTTGCCAACTGGGCGTTGAACACCGCGTCGCTTCGCGGGGCCACTTACGCCGACACGCGCGTCGTGGCGATACGCAGCCGAGCGCTCTCCACGAAGAACGGCAAAGTGGGCAGCGCGTCTGACGCTGAGTCCGTCGGCATGAGCGTGCGTGTGATCGCCGACGGAGCTTGGGGATTCGCGGCTTCGTCAGAGTTAGGACGCGGCGCGGTTGAGGCCACTGCGGCACGCGCCGTTGAAATCGCCCGCGCTTCAGCCCGCGTGAAAAAAGAAGACATTCGCCTTGCGCCGGAAAAAGCTGTTATTGCCGAGTGGACCACGCCGTACAAGATCGATCCCTTCAGCGTCTCGGTCGAACAGAATATCGAACTGCTTCTGAAAGTCGACAGCGAACTCCGCTCTGTCGAAGGCGTCACGCTCGCCGAAACGAATCTGAACTTCAATCGCGAAGAGCAATGGTTTGTGTCGTCCGAAGGTGCGGACATTCATCAGACAAAAATTTCCACCGGCGTTGGCTACGCGGCCTATGCATTTGCTGGAAACGAAATTCAGAAGCGGTCTTATCCAACTTCTTACGGCGGCCAGTGGCAGAATAAAGGTTACGAACTGATCGACGAGCTGAAGCTCGTCGAGAACGCCCGCCGCATCGGCGAAGAAGCCGTGGCCTTGCATCACGCCGATCAGTGTCCGGAGGGAAAGTTCGACATTATTCTGGACAGCTCTCAGCTGGGTTTGCAGATTCACGAATCGGTCGGGCATCCCATTGAGTTGGACCGCGTGCTCGGCATGGAAGCGAATTTTGCCGGTACTTCTTTTCTGACTTTGGAAAAACTGCGCACGCTCCGCTACGGCAGCGATCTGGTGAACGTCGTCGCAGACGCGCGCCAGGAGCATGGCCCGGGCCTTGGCACCTTCGGCTTCGATGACGAAGGCGTGCCGGCGCAATGCACGCCGATCATCACCCACGGATTGTTTACTGGATACTTGAGTTCGCGCGAGACCGCGCACACCATCGGCGAGACGCGCTCGGGTGGGACGTTGCGCGCCGAAGGCTGGAATCGGTTGCCGATGATTCGCATGACCAACGTCAGCCTGCTGCCTGGAGAAAAGCCGCTATCGCTCGAACAACTGATCGCGTCTACCGATCGCGGAATTTTGATGCAGACAAACCGTTCGTGGTCGATCGACGACAAGCGCTACAACTTTCAGTTTGGCTGCGAGATCGGATGGGAGATCAAGAACGGCAAGCGCGCGCGCATGGTGAAGAATCCTTCGTACTCAGGAATCACGACGGAATTCTGGAATTCTCTCGATGCCATCTGCTCGCGCGACGAGTGGACTTTGTGGGGCACGCCAAACTGCGGAAAAGGCCAGCCGCAGCAGGTGATGGGAACCGGCCACGGCGCGTCGCCCTCGCGTTTTCGCGGAATCAAAGTAGGGAGCGCGTTTAAGAGTGCGTGAAGTTGCTAAGTACCGAGTGCTGATTTCCAAATGCTAACTCGCGACCAAGCCGCCGACATTTTCGACCGCATCAAAAAGCTTTTATCCGCCGATGAGGTCGAAGTTTTGTTCTCCGGCGGCAACTTCGCGCTCACGCGCTTTGCCAACAACACGATTCATCAGAACGTCGCCGAAGAGAACTACAGCGTTTCGGTGAGGACGGCATTTGA
>Ga0209006_10007221_pt1 | contig 10038 bp, 9 predicted proteins | sample JacPin_JW_Ref_O2_FD_188567 | JGI IMG/M metagenome (GOLD analysis project Ga0209006, IMG submission 188567) | Forest soil microbial communities from Algoma, Ontario, Canada - Jack Pine, Ontario site 1_JW_Ref_O2 (SPAdes) (version 2) | ecosystem: Environmental > Terrestrial > Soil > Boreal...
TGCAGCGCCATCACGCCGAGACCGGCTCGGCGGTCGCGGCCGGGCTGCTGGCGGACTGGCCGGCCGCCATGCCCCGGTTCGGAAGGGTGATGCCGGTCGACTACAAGCGGGTGCTGGCGGCCCAGCAGCAGGCCGAGCAGGACGGCACCGACGTGAGCCAGGCCGTCATGGCCGCGGCGTCAGGCTGAGGAGCGAGCCCGATGGCTGACCCCAGGGGATTCATGAACACGCCGCGACGGCTGCCGCAGCGCCGCCCGGTCGACATCCGGATCATGGACTGGAAAGAGGTGTACCACGAGTTCCCGGCCCGCGACCTGGAACGGCAGGCGGGCCGCTGCATGGACTGCGGCATCCCGTTCTGTCATCAGGGCTGTCCGCTCGGGAACCTGATCCCGGAGTGGAACGACCTGATCTCCGCGGGAGACTGGCGCGCCGCCGTCGAGCGCCTGCACGCGACGAACAACTTTCCCGAGTTCACCGGTCGGCTCTGCCCGGCGCCGTGCGAATCGGCGTGCGTGCTGGGCATCAGCGCGGATCCGGTCACGATCAAGCAGGTCGAGGTATCGATCATCGACCGGGCCTGGAACGAGGGCTGGGTTCCGCCCAGGCGACCCTCGCCCGCGGCCGTAGCGGCTGGTCAGAAGGTCGCCGTGATCGGCTCGGGCCCGGCCGGGCTCGCGGCCGCCCAGCAACTGACCAGGGCCGGGCACACGGTCACCGTGTTCGAGCGGGCGGATGCCCCCGGCGGCTTGCTCCGCTACGGGATTCCCGAATTCAAGATGGAGAAGCGGCACCTGGATCGCCGGCTGGTGCAGATGCTCGCGGAGGGCACCGAGTTCCGCTGCGGGGTGAGCGCGGGCGAGGACATCAGCGCCGCCCGGTTGCGCCGGGACTACGCCGCGATCGTGCTGGCCTGCGGTGCCGCCGTACCGCGCGGCCTGCCGGTGCCCGGCGCCGACCTGGACGGCGTCCACCAGGCGATGGAGTACCTGCCGCCGGCCAACAAGGCCGCCACGCGGGCGGGCGGCGGCCTCGGCGCCGACGATCCGGAGATCTCCGCCCGCGGCCGGGACGTGGTCATCATCGGCGGCGGCGACACCGGCGCGGACTGCCTCGGCACCGCGATCCGCCAAGGCGCCGCCTCGGTCACCCAGCTGGAGATCCTGCCGCGGCCGCCCGACTCCCGGCCGGCCGGCCAGCCGTGGCCGGTGCATCCGGCGATCTTCCGGGTGTCGAGCGCGCATGAGGAAGGCGGCGACCGGGTCTACGCGGTGTCCACCCAGCGGTTCGTCGGCGATGCGGCCGGCCGGGTGCGCGCGCTGCTGTTGGTCGAGGTCGAGCTGATCCCCGGCTCCGCGCCCCGGCCCGTGCCCGGCACCGAGCGCGAGCTGACCACCGATCTGGTGCTGCTGGCCATGGGGTTCACCGGGGCCGAGCCAGGACCGCTGGCCAGTGGCCTCGGAGTCGACTTCGATGACCGCGGGAACGTCGCCCGGGACGGCTCATTCGCTACGTCGGTGCCCGGTGTTTTCGTCGCCGGGGACATGGGCCGGGGTCAGTCGCTGATCGTGTGGGCCATCGCCGAGGGCAGGTCCGCCGCGGCGGCCGTTGACGCCTACCTGAGCGAGGAGACCTCACTGCCGGCCGTGATCGGGCCTAAAGCTGCGCCGATCCGGTGACCAGCGGTGTGATCACCGGGCGTTAAAGGCGCACAACCACCGGGATCATGCGGGTAACGTCCTGTTCATGCCGGCGGCTTTCCTCCCGAGCCCCGCCAGCGACATCTGGCACGTGGGCCCCATCCCGGTGCGGGCGTTCGCCCTCTGCATGGTGGCGGGCGTGCTGGCGGGACTATGGCTGACGGACTGGCGCTACCGCCGATCCGGCGGTCGGCCGGGCACCGTGCTGAACGCGGCGACCGTGGCCGTGCCCGTCGGCATCATCGGGGCTCGCATCTACAGTGTGGCGACCAACTACCGGCTCTACTTCGGTCCCGGCCGGGACTGGCTCGGCGCGCTGCGGATCTGGGAAGGCGGGCTCGGCGTCGCCGGCGCCGTGGCCGCCGGGGCGCTGGCCACCTGGGCGTACTGCCGTCAGCACGACATTGACCTAGGTCCGCTCGCGCTCGCCGCCGCTCCGGCGCTCCCGGTCGCCCAGGCCATCGCGGTCTGGGGTAACTGGTTCAGCCAGGGCCTGTACGGCCGGCCATCCGGGCTGCCCTGGGCGGTAGCGATCGCGCCGTCGCACCGGGCCGCCGGCTTCCAGGCCGCGGCGACATTCCAGCCGATCTTCTTGTACGAGTCGCTGCTGTACCTGCTCGTCGCCGTAGCCGTCGCGTACTCGATCCGGCGGTTCAGGCTGACCGGGGGCCGGGCCTTCGCCCTGTACGCGGGGCTGTACGCGACGGCCAGATTCTTCGTCGAGGCGCAGCGAGTCGGCTATACCCCGCGGTTTTTCGGGCTGCGTACCAATGAGGCTGCGATGCTGGCGATCCTGATCGCGGCCTGGTCCTACCTGCTGGTCGTCCGGAGTCAGCGCAAGCGGGCGCTCGCCGGGCTGCGCCGCCGCTCCGCACCGCTGGAGCCCGCGCGGGCGCCGCGGCCGCTGCGCGCGCGCTCCCGGACCGCGGTCGCGGCCAGGCTCGATCAGCCACCCGAGGCTGGCGTCGTCCTGCCGGTTGCGGGCACGCCCGCGCTGGCGGTCTCGAATGCCCCGGCCGATGCTGGCCTCGGGCCTGCGGACGCTGGCCTCGGGCCTGCGGACGCTGGCCGCTCGCCAGGTTCCACCGGCCGCAGGCCTGCGGACGCCAGCCGCTGGCAAGCGGAAGCTGCCGACGTTGATTTCGCCCCGGCCGATGCTGGCGCCGAGCAGCAGCCAGCCGGCCCGTTGGAGCCGCCATCCAGCCCCGCGGGGACGCCGCCCGGCTCGGTGGAGCCGCCGCCCAGCGCCGCCGGGCCGCCGGAGCCAGCTGCCCTCTGAGCCTGCCGGCCGGATAGCGACTGGGTACGAATTCGGTAGCTATAGCTACCGAATTCGTACCCAGTCGACGGGTCGGGCGGATTTTGCTCGTCAGCCGGGCGTGATGTCGGCCAGGAAACTGATCGTGGCCTGGGCGTTCGCCCGCCGCCAGGCCAGCAGCGTGGCCTCGAAGCCAGCAGGATCCGGACGCTCGGCCGTCATCGCCGCGGCGATCGGGGCGAGAACGTCCCGCTGGCGCCGCAGCAGCTCGGTCGGATCTAGGCCGGCCCGGTGCAGCAGTGCCAGCTTCATCAGCAGGTGCGACCGCACGTCCCGGACGTGCTCGACGGGAGTGCGCAGCCAGGTCATGGCAGCTGACCGCCCTGCCGGACTCGCCGCGTAGATCGTGCGCTGCGGGCCTCGGCCCGGCTCCGAACCGTCCGCGCCGATCAGGCCCGCCTCCGCGAGCCTGGACAGGGCTCGGTACACGACCGGCCTCGGCACGTGCCAGATGCGGCCCAGGTCGCCTTCGTGGGCGGTCAGCTGGGCGATCGGGAAGCCGTGCGTCGGCCGCTCGGTGACGAGGACGAGTACGACCCATTCCGCCAGGGACAGCGGCGGCGAGGCAGTCATGCGGCCGAGCTTAACGGCCCGGGAACGCATGGCGGCCGCCTGGCCGCGGGACGCAAGCCGCGAGGGTAGTGACGCGTGAGGCCGGACTTAGTAGTCTCATTGTTACTACTTAAGTCCGGAAGCCGGAGGCAGCGATGATGCTCAGCATCGCGGGTGCCGGCCAGGCCGCGCGGCCGATGGCCGGGCCCGCACCGCTCGGGATGCTGGCCGACGGCACTCCGATCTTCGCGCCGGTCGGCGAGGTCATGGCGGACGGCGATCTCGTGCTGTGCCATCTGTGCGGTAGCTGGCGTCGCTCGGTGACCGCGCATCTGCGCGTGCACGGGTGGACTAAGGACGCGTACTGCGCCGCCTTCGGCCTGGAGCGCGGCCAGTCGCTCGAGGGCGCGGCAACCAGGAAGATGCGCTCCGCATCCTTCAGCGCCCGGCTGCTGTTCGAGCCGGCGATCCGGGCCGGCAGCGCGCGGGGCCGGGCCAGGGCTAGCACCGGCGAGCTCGCCAGGGATGCGGCGACGGCGGCTCGCGGCCGCCCGCTACCCGAGCAGCGTCGTCGCCGGGCGAGTCAGGCGCTGGCGGGCAAGCGGCATCCGGGCAGTGCCGAGGCCAGCCGGGAACGGGCTCGCGCGCACCTGCTGGCGGTGGCCGCCAGGGTCGCGGGCGAGAACGGATTCGCCGATATCGGGGGATTCGTGCGGGCCAGGACAGCGGAGGGCGAGAGCCTTGCCGCGATCAGCCGGGCGGCCGGCTTGCATAAGGACTGGCTGTCGCGGCATCTCGCCGACCTGGACCCGGCGGCCGCGGCGGATGCGGCCACCATGCGGGATGTGGCCCGGCACGCTGATGATGAACGCTGGACGGAGCTCGCCCGGGCGGCTGGTTTCGCGGACGCGGCCGCCTACCTGCGGCACCGGCACGCCGAGCAGCACTGGTCGGTGAACCAGATCGCGGCCGAGGCCCGGATGAGCTACCACGCGGTGGCCGCGGCGATGGCGCGGCACGGCGTTCCCAGGCTCGCGCACGCGGCCACCCGGCATGCGGCCCGCGAGCGGGCGGATCAGGTCGCGGCCGGGCTCGGTTTCGCGGACGTGGCCAGCTATGTGTCGGCGCGCAGGCAGGCCGGCTGGACCTGGTTGGCGATGGCCGCCGAGGCCGGCCAGCCGCAGACGTGGCTGCGCCGGCACAGCTGACGGTCGGCCCTTCCGCTGACGGCCCGCACGGCTGACGGCCCGCACGGCTGATGGCGGGCCGCGAGGTCAAGCCACGTTAAAGTGGCCAGATGAACGCCGTTACGGCGCGGCCGCGGATCAGGCTGGCCGAGCTGGTCGCGGCACTGTCGCTGGGGATCGACCTGGGTTTCGGCCAGCCCATGGAGCACGTCCTGCGCCAGTGCCTGATCGCGCTGCGGCTTGCCGATTGCTCCGGGCTCGGCGATCAGGACCGGGCGGCGGTCTACTACACCGCGCTGCTCGTCAACGTCGGTTGTCACTCCGATGCCCATGAGCAGGCGAAATGGTTCGGCGATGACATCAGGCTGAAGTCCGGCAAGTACGACCATGAGTTTGGCAGCCTTCGCGGCGTGCTGGCGACGATGCGACTGATCGGCGCCGGGAATCCGCCGCTGCATCGAGTCAGGGTCGGACTCGAGTTCGCCGTCTCCGGGCGCCGCGAGCTGGACGGCATGGTCTCCCAGCACGCCCGGCTCGCGCAGTTGCTGGCGGAGCAGCTGGGCTTGCCCGCCGGAGTGCGGGACGCGGTCGGGGCGGCCTATGAGCAATGGGACGGTCGCGGTTGGCCAGGAAACCTGCGCGGCAGCGAAGTCCCGGTCGCGGCGAGAATCGCGCAGTTCGCTGAGTTCATCGAGGTGGCGCACCGGGTCCGGGGGACCGACGCGGCCATGTCACTCGCCCGCAAGCAGGCCGGGCGGCAGTTCGATCCCGCGCTGACCAGCCTGCTATGCGAACGCGCCGGGAAAATTCTGGACGGACTGGATGCGGTTCCGCCCTGGCAGGCAGTGATCGCGGCCGAGCCGGCGCTCGCGCTGCCCTTGCCCGATGCACAGCTCGAGGCCGCACTTACCGCGATCGCGAACTTCGTCGATCTGAAATCGCCGTTCACGCTCGGCCACTCCGTGGCCGTGGCCGACCTGGCGCAAGAAGCAGCCCGACGGCTCGGCTTGCCGCGCGAGGATGTGCTGACACTGCGGCAGGCCGGGCTCGTGCACGGCTTCGGACGGCTGGGCGTGTCGAATGCGATCTGGGATCGCCCCGGTCCGCTCAGCGCCGGAGACTGGGAGCGAGTCCGCATGTACCCGTACCTGACCGAGCGCATGCTGCGGCAGTCCGCGGCGCTTGCCCCGCTGGGGGAGATCGTGGTGCTGCACCGGGAGCGGCTGGACGGAAGCGGCTACCCGCGCGGCCTGTCGGGCGGCGCGATCTCGCGCCCGGCGCGCATTCTTGCCGCCGCCGAGGCCTACCAGTCCAAGCGCGAACCCAGGCCGCACCGGCCCGCCCGGTCGGCGACGGAGGCGGCGGCCGACATGCAAGCGGAGGTGCGGGCTGGTCGGCTGGATGCGGATGCGGTCGGGGCGGTGCTGCAGGCGGCGGGTCACCGGCTGCCGCGCCGCAAGGACGCGGTCGGCGGGCTTACCGCCCGCGAGATGGAGGTGCTGGTCCTGCTGGCGCGCGGCCGGTCGAACAAGCAGATTGGCGAGCAGCTCGTGATCACGCCCAAGACGGCGGGCAATCACGTGGAGCACATTTACCTCAAGATCGGGGCGTCCAACCGGGCGGCGGCGGCGATGTTCGCCATCCAGCACGGCCTGCTGCCCGAAGAGAAAAGCGTCGCAACCCCGCCAGCCTGAGAGCGCGAATCTCGCTCGCATTGATGAGGTAAACGCCTCATGCCCCGGCGGCGCGGCCCGGCCTAGCGTCAGGACATCAGCGCACTAAGCCGTGAGGAGATGATCCAGATGCCCAAGACATCGCGGGACAGCGTCAGCCAGGTGCAGGACTACGGGATGTCCGAGGACCGGAGCGAAGACCTCGGCGGGTACACCGTCGACTTCGTGACTATCCGGGAGGACCACGATCTGTCGGAGGTTCTCTCGGGCCTCGACGGGGGTCATTGCTCGTGCCCGCACTGGGGCTACGTGTTCCAGGGCAAGATCACGGTGACCTATGGCGACCGGGAGGAGACCATCGGAGCAGGCGAGGCGTTCTACATGCCGCCGGGACACGTGCCCGCCGCGACCGCAGGCAGCGAGTTCATCCAGTTCAGCCCGGCCGACCAGCTCAGGACCACCCAGGAGGCGATCGTGAGGGCTATGCAGCAGCGGCAGGGGGCCTGAGCCGGGCTGACGGCGACAGCACGCAGAGTGGCGCGGCTCCGGCAGCGGCGACGGCTCAGTACTTCGGGCCGACGAACTGGTCGAGTCGCGCCACGGCGTCCCTGTGCGCCACCGAGATGGTGTTGCGGCGTGAGAATCGCCAGCTGACGCCCAGCTGGTCCAGCGCTTCGCCGCAGATCGCGAGGATATCGGCGGACTCGTTCGTGAACATGTACCGCGGGTACTCGTACCACCGGTCGCCGTTCTTTAATGGCCGGCGCACCCGGTTGGTAAACCGGCAGCCGTCGGAATGAATCAGCCCGCGAATCAATCGATTCGGATACTGCGTAGTGACGGCTCGCTGCCAGTCGGCCAGCTCGATCTTGCGCTCGTGCTTGCGGCCGGGACCATGCTGCGGGAACAAGCATGGCCAGTGCCGGGACGAGGCGACGACGGACTTGCACCCGTCCTTCGGCACCGTATTGACCTTGTTGCCTGGCCGGACTGCCATCCTCGCGGCTATGCACTCGTCCACTAGACCGGGCCAGGCGTCTGCGCAGGCGATCCGCATGACCCAGACTCCCTTGGCCGGATCGCCGATGACACTAATGCAGCCATCACCGAGATACAGGCCGAGCAAGTAAGCGTAATCGCGGCGTGCCTCTGGCAGCGAGGGCGGCGACGCGCATCGGGGACAGACTGCGCGCTGCCCGTCTCTCTCCCGGTGGTCACGCCATTCCCGCAGCGCTGCGAGACTAATGCCGGTGGACCGGCTTATGGAGAGCAGAGACTCGCCCGCCTGCATTCTCCGGCGGGCATTGCTTCTGTTCTGAGGACCATACATGGCCGGAGCATGGCACCAGGTACTGACAATTCCGATTTAGTTAGGCGCTGGGTGCCCCGAGTGGGATTCGAACCCACACTGTGCGGTGTTTGAGACCGCTCCCTCTGCCGTTGGGGTATCGGGGCGCGCTGCGGGGGGACGGCTGGACGCCAGGGTACTGGATCTTCGGTACGCTCGGCTCGTGAGTAACACCCCCTTCAACGTGGTCATAGCCGAAGACGAGGCTCTCATCCGTCTCGACCTGCGCGAGATGCTTGAGGAAGAGGGCTACGTCGTGGCCGGTGAGGCCGGCGATGGCGAGACGGCTGTGCAGCTGGCTGAGCAGCTCAAGCCCGACTTGGTGATCATGGACGTCAAGATGCCGGGCCTGGACGGGATCTCGGCGGCGGAGCAGATCACCGGCAAGCAGCTCGCGCCGGTGATCATCCTCACCGCGTTCTCCCAGCGCGACCTCGTGCAGCGGGCCAGCGAGGCCGGCGCGATGGCGTACCTGATCAAGCCCTTCACCAAGGCTGACCTGGTGCCGGCCATCGAGGTCGCGGTCAGCCGGTTCGCCGAGATCGCCGCGCTGAACTCGGAGGCGGCGAACCTGCGTGAGCGGCTTGAGGTCCGGAAGCTGCTTGACCGGGCCAAGGGCCAGCTGCAGGACAGCAAGGGGATGACCGAGGCGCAGGCATTCCGGTGGATCCAGAAGACCTCGATGGATCGCCGGCAGACCATGCGCTCGGTGGCTGAGGAAGTCGTCGCCGAGGCGGCGCAAGCGGCGGCCGCCGCGGTCGAGAGCACCGCCGAGAGCACCGCTGACGGTGCCGGTCCCGCTGGTGCCGGCCCCGATGGTGCGAGCCCCGCCGGCGGGCCCAGCGCCGCTGGCTGAGCCGGCCCAGCGCGAACTCGATTGCGCTCTGGTGGAGATACACGGGTGACCGTGTCACCTCCCGGAAGGAGCGCAGTGAAAAGCTCGCTGCAGTCATGAGGGCGACGGCCCCGGCGATCCCGGCCCGCGAACCCGGCCCGTCCGGCGGCACCGATGCCGCCGCCATCGAAGAGTCGCTGGCGCAGCCCGAGCGGTTCGCCGCGCTCTACGACCGCTACGCCGCTGCCCTGCACCGCTACGCCGCCCGGCGGGTCGGGGCGGACGTCGCGGACGACCTGGTCGCCGCCACGTTCCTGGCCGCGTTCGGGGGGCGTGTGCGCTACGACCTCACCCGGCCAGACGCCCGGCCCTGGCTGTTCGGCATCCTCACCAAGGAGATCGCGCGCCAGCACCGGACCGAGTCCGCGCGCTGGCGGGCGCTGGCCCGCAGCGCGCCGGACGTCCCGGCGGACGGGCTGGCCGATCAGGTCACCGCTGACGTTTCGGCGCAGGCTCACCGCAGTGCGCTCGCCGGGGCACTGGCCCGGCTGGCGCAGGCCGACCGCACCGTCTTGCTGCTGATCGCCTGGGGCGATCTGAGCTACGACGAGACCGCCCAGGCCCTCGGGATACCGATCGGCACCGTCCGGTCCCGGCTGAGCCGGGCCCGCGTCCAGGTCCGCGCGTCCCTCGGCGGCGTCAATCCCGCCACCCTGAGCAAGGAGGAATCAGCGTGAACGAGCTGACGATCATCACGGAGTTTGGCCGGACGCTCGACGGCGACTCGCGGGGGCCGTCACCAGAGCTGCGGGCTACCGTCGTGGGCCAGTTCAGGCCGGCCGCCCCGGGTCCGGCAGGTCCTCCGGCCCGGCGTGCGGCCGGTCGTCCGGCCCGGCGTTCGGCCGGTCCTCCGGCCTGGCGTCCGGCGCGGCACCTGGTCCGGCGGATCGGGCTCGCCGGGGGAGTCGCGGCCGCGGCGGCCGCCGCCGTGTTCGCCACTTCGAGCCTGGGGCTGTGGGGCGCGCCGCAAGCCGCCAGCGCGCAGGCAGTGGTGCTGCTGCGGCAGGCCGCGACCGTCGCGGCGCGCGCGCCCGTCGTGACGCCATCCGCGGATCAGTTCATCTTCGTCAAGTCGGTGCAGACGGCTGCGGTGATCACCAACGGCAGTTCCGTCCGGGAGCAGACCGACCTGCGCGAGATCTGGGCCTCCGTGGACGGGACCAGGGTCGGCCTGATCCGGACGTTGCCCGCAGGCCGCGGCGCGAGCTGGCGGGAGACCTCGCTGGCCGGGTGCAAGAACGGCGTGCCTACGGGCGCGGATGCCGCGGGCTCGAGTGCGCGGTGCTCCCCGACGCCTGCCTATCACGCCGGGCTGCCCACCACGGCCGCGGCGATGCTGACCTACCTGTACCGCAACAGCCAGGG
>Ga0209006_10007222_pt1 | contig 10038 bp, 7 predicted proteins | sample JacPin_JW_Ref_O2_FD_188567 | JGI IMG/M metagenome (GOLD analysis project Ga0209006, IMG submission 188567) | Forest soil microbial communities from Algoma, Ontario, Canada - Jack Pine, Ontario site 1_JW_Ref_O2 (SPAdes) (version 2) | ecosystem: Environmental > Terrestrial > Soil > Boreal...
AAAATCGGCACCAAAGTAGATGACGTGCTCCAATGCTAGCGTCTGCCCCGCCATTGCTTCGTCAACGATCGCCCGATAGTCGGCTCGCTTGTCTTTCTCCCAAAGAAACAGCGCCTTCATCTTCGATTTGCGCAGCACAATGGCCAAATCGTACGAGCGGTAGGCCGGATTTACATTCACCAGCACGGCGCCGACGCGCGCGCATGCCAGATGCATCTGGATCCACTCAACGCAGTTCGTCGACCACACTCCTATCCGATCCTGCGCCCCAATCCCCAAGCCTGCCAGTCCCCGCGCCGTCCGCTCCACCGCTGCAGCCAACTCCGAAAACGTCAGCCTGACGCCTTGATGCCGCGCCACCAGAGCTTCTCGGTCCGGAAATCGAGAAGCGGTTTTTTCGAACACTTCCCAGATACTAGCGTCAATAAGCGGTGCATCGTGGCCCCGCGAGTAACTCAACATGGACGATACCAGCCTCCAAATCTGGGTCTCAGTGTATAACAATTAGCTATGCGCGTTCGCAATTTATTCGGCCTTGTTTTCGCGTCTTCGCTCGCCTTCTCCTCACCCGCCCATTTCTCGCTCGAACAAGTAATGAGCGCTCCATTCCCGTCCGATCTGACTGCGGCCCCCAAAGGAGGAGCAGTTGCCTGGGTGCTCAATGAACATGGCGCTCGAAACGTCTGGATCGCCGACGCCCCCACTTACTCCGGCCGCCGCGTCACGAACTACCACGAGGACGATGGCCAGGAGATCGCCGAACTCACGTGGACCCCCGACGGTCGATCCATCCTCTTCGTCCGCGGTGGCGATTTTGACGATCAACGCGACGATCCCAACCCCGCCAGTCTTCCGCAGAGCGTGGAGCAAGCCATTTGGATTACTTCCCTCTCTGGCGGCGTCCCCCGCAGAATCGCGGAAGGCAACGAACCCGCCGTCTCACCCGCCGGCGACCGCCTCGTCTTTCTGCGCAAAGACGAAATCTGGTCCGTCTCGCTCGATGACAAGGCCAAGCCGTCGCAGCTCATCCACGTCAAAGGGAAGGTTAGCCAACTCCGCTGGTCGCCCGATGGCTCCCAACTCGCTTATGTCTCCACGCGCTCCGACCATGCTTTCATAGCCGTCTACAACGTCAGCGCGCAATCCATCCACTATCTCGATCCCAGCGTCGATCGCGACTCTGAACCCGTCTGGTCGCCCGACAGCAAACAAGTCGCGTTCATCCGAACTCCCGCCGCTACGCTCGCATTTGGCGCTCACCGCAGCGCGTCCCCGCCCTGGTCCATTCGAATCGCCGATCCTGAATCCGGCAACGGCCGCGAACTTTGGCACGCTTCCGACGGCCCTGGCAGCATCTTTCACGAAATGTCGGCCGATTCCCAATTATTCTGGGGCGCGGGCGATCGCATCGTCTTCCCCTGGGAGCGCACCGGCTGGCTGCATCTCTATTCCATTTCCACCCACGGCGATGTTCCCAAACCCCTCAACACACCGGGCGAATTCGAAATTGAGAACGCCGCGCTCACCCCGGACCGCCGCACTGTCCTCTTCTCCTCCAATGAAAATGACATCGATCGCCGCCATCTCTGGCGCGTCTCTGTCTCAGGCGAAAATCTCACGCCACTTACTCCTGGCGATGGTATCGAATGGTCCGCGGTCGAAACCGGCGACGGCGCCGCCATCGCCATGCTCCGCTCCGACGCAAGAAATCCCGCGCGCGCTTCCATCAAAATCGGCGCCTCCGATACACGCGATCTCGCTTCTGCGTCCATCCCCGCCGCCTTCCCCGCCGCATCGCTCGTCGTTCCGCAACCCGTCATCCTCTCCGCGGCGGACGGCCTGCGCATTCACGGGCAGCTTTTCCTTCCACCGGATGCCGCCAATCAACAGCACCCTGCTGTCATCTTCTTTCACGGAGGCTCCCGCCGCCAGATGCTGCTCGGCTGGCATTACATGGATTACTACAACAACTCTTACGCGATGAATCAGTATCTCGCCAGCCTTGGATACATCGTGCTCTCGGTGAACTACCGCAGCGGCATCGGCTACGGCCTCGATTTCCGCGAAGCTCTCAACTATGGCGCAACCGGCGCAAGCGAGTTCAATGACGTTCTCGGCGCCGGTCTCTATCTTCGAAGCCGTCCCGATGTCGACCCCAAGCGCATCGCCCTCTGGGGCGGTTCTTACGGAGGCTATTTAACGGCCCTCGGCCTCGCGCGCGCTTCTAATCTATTCGCCGCCGGCGTCGATTTTCACGGTGTTCACGATTGGTCGGCCGAGCTAACCTTAGACGGTATCACCCAGGACACTGCCACCGCCCGCCTCGCCTTCGAGTCTTCACCTTTGGCCTCCGTCGGCACCTGGCGGTCTCCAGTTCTGTTGATCCACGGCGACGACGATCGCAATGTCCCCTTCCACCAAACCGTCGCGCTGGTCGAAGCTTTGCGCAAACAAGGTGTCGAATTCCAGGAACTCATCTTCCCCGACGAAGTCCACGGCTTCCTCACCGAAAAACGCTGGCTCCAGGCCTACCACGCCGCCGCCGACTTCCTAGAAAAGCACCTGCAATTCCCCTAACATTGGTGTTGCTGTGGCGCACGCACTCTTGCGTGCCGCGTTCACACTCGTGTGAACGCTTTTCAGCGATCCGTTCGGTTGCTCGTTATGCCTTCCTCCAGCGACGCGACAAACCGCACTCTGGCATGATAGTGAGTACATGTTCTTCCGCCGCGAGAAACTTCACGAGCTCACCTTCACCGAACGCATCGACGGTCTGCGAAAGCTGGGCTTCAGCACCAGTCCCGCCGGCCCAGGCAAAGCGCAGATCATCCGCGATGGCATCGGCGCCATCATTGAAGATCGTCCTGGTCAGCACCCGCGCGTCAACAAAGCCGGCTTCGTCCTCGGCGACGAAATCGGCCTATTGGTGAATCGTGGATTTCAAATGTTCTGGAAAAGTCCCACCGGACGGACCGCGCCCGCGCTCTCTACACATCTCAAAGCGCTGCACGCATTCGAAGAAGATTTAAAGGAAGGCCTCGGCCTGCCGAGTCTTTATAACGAAAGCCTGGGCACGACCTCTGATTTGCATCTTTACGACCGCGTCCAGCACCGCGATCAAGGCGACGGCGACAAGCCTTGGGATCACAAACCCGTCAATTCCTAGCGCCCCCGTATTTCGAATCCAGCTCCTGGCTCCTCCTGGCTTCATCTTTCTTGCCTTGGTGCTCCAGGACCACGCTTCGCACGAACAAGTACAGAGGCAAAATCGGCGAGGTAAATTGCGGTTCGCCGAACGACAGCACAAGTGGAGTACTTTCCACCAAGCTCGCCGCCTTGTCGATCGCACCAGTCTCCACATACGCCAGCGCCAGCAACGTGCGAATTTCGCCATCCACCGACGGGTTCGTCTCTGCGTACGCTGCCTGCAATAGGGGCAACGCCTCGCGATATTTCTTCACCGAGAGCAGCGCATACGCGTCCGCCAGCTTCGAACCGGAGCTCGTCGCGCCTCCAGCGGCGATCACTGCCGCAATCGCGCTCATCTTTCGTACCACCGGACTTTGCGCTCCTGCTACGGCTTGTTTGGCTAAATCCGCCGCAGCCTTCCCATCCCCGGTTTCCAGCTTCCAAACAGCAAGCTGGCTCAGCGCCAGAGACTGCAAATCCCCTGTCGTCTCCTGAGACAGCTTCTCCATCCGGGCCACCCCCGCCCGCCGGCGCCCGGTCTGAAGCTCCCATTGCGCCACCTGGTATTCTGCGCCTGCGCTATTCGCATTTGCCTCCGGTCCCAGGCGCTTCAAAAAAAGCGCGTCCGCTCCGGGCAAATCGCCAACCATGAGCCGCGCCTCAGCCGCCTTCACAAACTCCGCTGGATTCTTCGCCGCAGCCTTCTCAAAGTACTCGCCGGCGGACTTGAAGTCGCCGCGCATGTAACTCACTTCACCCTCGGAATCGAGCACATTGGCATCACCGGGCGCAAGCTTTTGATATTCCGCCAGCGCCTCCCGCGCACCGCTCAAATCCTTGGCCCACGCCAGCGCATAACCCAATTCGTTCCAAGTTCCCGGCTCGTCCGGATCCAAATGCGCTGCCACCCGGTATTCCATCGCCGCTTGCTGAAATTGGCGCCGCGCGAAACGCATTTCCCCTAGTTCCTTGAAAATACTCGGGTTAGCCGGAGTCGCCGAAGTCAATTGCTCCAGCGCGCTCATCCGGCCCGCGCCGTCTCCACTTGCTGTCGCGGCCACATACTCCAAGTTGGCACGTTCAATCGCATCCGGACGCGTCCCCGCTCCCACCTGGATTACCTGGCGGGCGCGTTCCCGGTCCCCAGTCTCCTCAAGCACCTTCGCTTCATCCACGTAACCGGCACTGAATCCAGGATCAGCCTGGACCGCTGCTTCGAGCGCCTGCTCCACGTCTTTCGAGTCCCTGGCAGCCAGCGCCTCGCCATAAAATCGGAACGCCTTCTCGTTGCTCGTGCTAAACGTTCGCGCGCTTGAGCTCAGCCTTCGCGCCAGTTCATTCGCCAGCGGCAGAAAACCAGCCGAAGCCGCGCCCTCCAGCTCGAAACTCTCAAGCGTCTTCGTTCTTCCCAAATCCTCCAAAGTGGCGCGAATGCCAATGCGGCCGTTTCGTTCGAAGAAATATCCCTGCAGCAATCGCGATGCTTGCATGGATTGCGCGGCTGGAACCGAATCTACCTGTCTCGCGAAAATGTCCTTCGCGCCCGCCAGATCGTACACCACCACCGCCGACGCGGCACGGCTTCGCCAATCCCACTGCGCATCGGAACTTAGATTCTCCATCGGCATCACGCCCAGCCGTTCCACGCCCGAAGCTGGTCGCCGGGCACACCCGTCCCAACCAGCGCTTACAATCAACAAAGTTGTGGTGAAAACCAGGGATTTCGTTCGCTTACAAAACACGCGGCTCGCTCGCCATCAATTCCTTAAACTCGGGAAGCTCCCTCAGCGAGGCAAACGCAGGATCCTCCTGGATCTTCTTGCGTTCCTTGTAGCCCTCTTCCAGCGCCTTCCGGATATTCTGCAACGCCAGATCGATCCGGCCTGCCTGGGCGTAGGTGTGCGCCAGGTAGTAGTGGAATTTGCCGCGCTCGGCAACGCTGCGCTCCTGTAGCAATACACCCTGCGTGCTGCGCGTCTCGAACACTTCCGGATCCAGCCTCAACGCCGTCCGGAAGGCTTCCTGGGCATGCACCTCGTCATTGCGGGAAAAATAGGCCATGGCGAGATTGCTCCACACCGAAGCTGCCTCCGGACTCATGCGTAGCGCCTTTTTATACTCATTGATTGCGCGCCGGTAGCTCTTTTTAGCGTAATAGATGGTCCCCAGATTGTTCACCGCTTCGGAGTATTTCGGATCGGTGCGCAGCGCCTGCCGATAATACCTTTCCGCCAGGTTCAACTGGAGCATCTGATGATACGCGATCCCCGTCTTATTCAGCATCACGGCGGACCCCTTGGAGTTTTCCCGATACATCTCCGCGGCTTCCTGGAATCTCTTCTCCGCCATGAAAATGTCGCCGCGCATCTCCGGTGTCAGCACGACGGCAGACTTCTTTGGAGCTGGCGACGTCAATCCTGTGTCGGACGCGTTGAGGAAAACGCTGGACGGCGGCGTGGACTGTTGGGCGGCTGCGGCCGGAATAAATACCTGGGCCGTTCCGATACTAATTGCAACTAGCCAAAGGCTGGAAACCATGGTCAACCTCCCCGGATCATACGGTTTCGGAAGGCTCTGACGATCCCGTTTCAGAAGCTATAGTTCTTACACTATCACTTTCGGCAGAAACTAATTACTTGAATATACCTCGGAAACGGTCCAGGAATCCCGCCGCCTGCCCAGGTAGGGGGAACGCTAAAAGGGCGGGCGATCGTTTCTGGCCCAGCTAACTACTTGAATATGCTCCGAAGCCGGTCAAAAAAGCCCTTACGTTTGGGTGGCGGTTGAGTCTGGGAAGTGGAATCGGGCTGCGCGAGAGCGTTCTGTGCGGAGGCACCTTGTTGCGGCGGCCCTCCGGCAACGCCCGCCGGCGAGCCTGGGTCCGATGCGCGTGCGGGCTGTCCAGTCTCCCAACCTGCCACGCGGGTTCCTCCGCCGCCGTGGAGTTGACATAACTCCACCGGCTGCGTTCCGTCGATAAAATATTCCGTTCGAACCTTGGGACAAGCCGCCGTCGCCAGTTGCCCTGATGCCGGATCAATCTGTACTCCAACCACTCCAGCCGGAGCTTCGAACTCACTGACGTTGCGATATTCACGATGCTCGTGTGCGCGCTTCATGAATTCGGCCCAAACCGGCAGCGCTGAATGTGCGCCCTCCAGGTTCAACTCACGGTTGTCGTCAAATCCCACCCAGACTATGCAGATCAGCTTCGATGTAAACCCGGCAAACCAGCCGTCGTGTGATGTCCCCGTCTTGCCCGCGATCGGGAAGTTGATGCCCCGCCCCCAAACGCCCGCGCCGGTCCCGCTGCGGACCACTTCCTCCAGAAGCTGATCCATCAGGAACGCCACGCGCGGATCCAGCACCTCGCGATGCTCGGGCTTATTGTCGAACATAACCGCCCCGTGGTCGGTGGCGATGTCGGAAACAAAGTAAGGCTTGGAGTAAATGCCGTGATTGGCGAAAATCGTATACCCGCCTGCGATTTCGAGCGGCGTCACTTCATAGGCGCCCAGCGCCATCGCCGGCGTAGGATGGATCTCCACGTTCAGTCCCGCGCGTCGCGCCAAATCCACAATCGGATCGTACCCGGTTTCTTCCGCTACCTTCACCGTTGCGACGTTCAGCGAGCGCGCAATCGCGTCCTGCACCCCGATGTTGCCGTAGAATTTGTGCTCGAAATTGCTCGGCTCATAAGGCTTTCCGTCGAAATAAAACGTGGTCGGCTCGTCCAGGATCATGGTCGCCGGCGTGATCACCGGCCCGCTGTTCGAGAGCCCGGTGTTCAGCGCCGCCGCGTAGACAAACGGCTTGAATGACGAGCCCGGCTGCCGCTTGGCTAGAATGCGGTTGAGCTGGCTCATGCCGTAGTTTCTGCCGCCGATCAGCGCCTTCACCTCGCCCGTCTGCGGGTCCAGCGCGATCAAAGCGCACTGCGGATCGGGATAGTTGGGATCCTTCTTCTTCCGGGCCTTGATTCGCTTGTCCGCCTCTTCCATTCCGATCCGCACGGCTTCGGCGGCGTCGTTCTGCAAATTCGGATCAAGCGTGGTGTACACGCGATAAGTGTTCGACTGGAAATTGTAGTCCGGGAATTTCTCGAGTAGCGTGTCGTTCACCAGATCGACAAAAAATGGCGCTTCGGTGGACCCCATTCCTTGCTTGGACAGATCCATGGGCGCTCGAATCGCGTTTTGATACTCTCCGTCGCTGATATACTCGTTCTCCCGCATCAGCTTCAACACCACGTTGCGGCGCTGGCGCGCACGCTCCGGCCAACGGAAAGGATTGGTGAAACTGGGCTGCTGAATTAACCCCGCTAGCGTCGCCGCCTCAGGCAGCGTCAATTTGCTGACGTCTTTGCCGAAATAGACCTGGGCCGCCTCGCCGAAACCCCGAATGCCAAAACTCCCCCGATGCCCCAGCGGCACCTGGTTCGCGTAGTACTCGAAAATCTGCTCTTTCTTGAGCTTCTGCTCCAGGTGCATCGTGATGAGCACTTCTGGAATCTTGCGCCGCCAGGTTTTGTCGTTATCCAGCCAGAAACTGCGCGCCAGTTGCTGGCTTAGCGTGGAAGCGCCCTGCGCGTAGCGATGCTCCCGCACATCGATGTAAGCTGCCTTAATGATGCGGATTGGATCGAACCCCGAGTGCTGGAAAAATCGCTTGTCCTCGGCCGAAACCACAGCATGCACCAGCACCGGCGGGATGTCCTCATATTTCACCAGCCGCCGTTTCTCGCGATTCTTATCGAACAGGTTCGAGATCAGCTCGGGCTCCAGCGTATACTCGGTTCGATCCGTGTTGTCGGCCAGCGAAATGATCTGCGTCACCTTGTGCCCGGTGAACTTGATCACGCCCTCGTCCCGCTTGAAGTAAGAGTCGGGACCCGGATACACGTCAATCTCAGCGGGCTTCAAGGTGAAATAGCCCATCCGGTTGCTCGAAGATTCGGTGTAACCGCTGCGCCGCAAGTCGGTCGCGATCTCCTGCGGATCTGCAATATCCCCCACGTCCACCGTGCGCGGGGCCGCAAAAAGCATGGAGGTGTTCGCAAATGGGCCAGCCGCCAGCTTCGCCTCGATCAGCCGCGAGTACTTCACGTAATAGTACGTGAACGCCGCCAGACCGGTGGTGAAAGCCAGCACCAGCAGAATAAGGAGAATCTTGCCAACGGGATGCAAAGCAAATCGCACCGCGGAGGCCTTTTTGGGGACCTGGACTTTTACTGCCACGCCACTACTATCTTCGCACGGCTGGCTTATAATATGAACAAGCTCATGAGCGCCGCGACAACAGTCTCTGTCGAGGACTACCTTCATCGCACTGAGAAACCCTACTGCGAGTACATCGACGGCGTCTTGTACCCAAAGGCGATGCCGACTACTCTTCACGCGCTAATTCAAAAGATCCTGATGAGGCTGCTTGACAGACAGGGTGTCGAATCACTAGCCGAAGTCCGTGTGCGCTTGAGCTCGAACAAATACCTGATCCCCGACGTAATCGCTGCAACCAAGCTTCAGCACCCCTATCCCACCGATCCGGTGCTCCTGTGCGTCGAAGTTCTTTCGCCCGACGACCACATCGGAGCAATGTTAGCTAAATGTGAGCACTATCACACCTGGGGCGTGCCATACTGCTGGGTCATCGATCCCGAAAAACAGACCGGCTGGCAGTATCATTCCGGAGGCGAACCCGAGCGCGTGGAGCGTGGCGGGACACTCACTGCGGGCGAACTCAGCGTCCGGCTTGAAGATTTGTTCTCAGACCGTACAGTTTAGCCGCATTATCGTGCAGCACCATATGCGCTAATTCCAAGGCGCGATCCTGCGTGATTTCCCCGTCATTCACCATTTCCGTCAACGCCAAGCCCAGCGCCTGGCGTGTGGTTTGCGTCGCGATCCAGCCCGATGCTTCCCAGCCGTTTTCGTCCGAATAAGGATAAGCATCGGTGCCAAACAGGACTTTGTCCGGAGCCAACTCCAGCCATTCGCGAAGCACCCGCGCCACCGCGCGCGGAGGATTGATCAACGTCTGCGCGGAGAAATCGGTATACACATTTGGCTTGGTGAGCAGCGCGGTAATCTCGCGCGTGAACGGCCAGCCTCCATGCAACAGGACGAAATTTGTAGCGTGCAAGCGCGGATCGTTAAACACGGATTCGAGCAACAGCGGATTGGTTCCCGTGATACCAAAATAGGGCAACAACTAACTTGACATACCAGGGTTTGGCCGGTTATCCTTCTAGTCATAGAAACCAAGAGCTTGATGGTTCTTCCATCGAGCATCTTGCACGTACTTGTAGTGCGTCGGACTGGGAGAATGTAAACATGGCGATGCTCACTGCTGCCATTGATTGCAGCAAAGACAAAGACCGGAAATACTTCGTGATGGCCGCGTTCGTTTCGTCGGCTGAAGAGTGGTCGGAGTTTGACTCCGAATGGCGGGCGCGTCTTGCAGTAGATTCTCTGCCTTACTTTCACATGAATCCGTTTGCGCACGCGAGCACTCATCCACAAAAACCTTTCGACAAAACTTGGATTGGGCAGGACAAGAGGCGCAAGGCGCTCTTATCCGATCTGCTCGACATTATCCACTCACATGCATGGCGAAAGTTCATGTGCATGCTTCCGATGAACGTCATGGATGCGTTCTCGCTGGATGCGCGTCGCCACTATGTCCCGTCCCTCATAGCCTTCGCTGGGCAGCTCCTATGGACTGAGATCGAGAGGTGGAGAAGAGAAGAGAAGTGGGCTAACCAAGTTGAAATGGTGTTCGAACAGGGCGACGAAGATGTTGGTACGCTCATAAACGTCATAAGGGCCGCGACCGGAGTCATTCCCTCAT
>Ga0209006_10007223_pt1 | contig 10038 bp, 6 predicted proteins | sample JacPin_JW_Ref_O2_FD_188567 | JGI IMG/M metagenome (GOLD analysis project Ga0209006, IMG submission 188567) | Forest soil microbial communities from Algoma, Ontario, Canada - Jack Pine, Ontario site 1_JW_Ref_O2 (SPAdes) (version 2) | ecosystem: Environmental > Terrestrial > Soil > Boreal...
GACCGACGCTGCAGCGCTGGAGCGAGCCATTCGGCCCAATACGCGCCTGCTGTGGGTCGAGACTCCCACAAATCCGCTCCTGAAAATTGTTGATTTGAGCGCGGTTGCAAAAATCGCCAAACGCCATCGACTCCTCTCCGTGTGCGACAACACCTTCGCAACGCCTTTCATCCAGCGGCCCCTCGAGCACGGTTTCGATATTGTCGTGCATTCGACCACGAAGTATTTGAACGGCCATTCGGATGCCGTGGGCGGCGCCGCGGTCGTGCGCCAGGACGAGGAGCTGAAGGAGCGGCTCGGATATCTGCAGAATGCGCTGGGCGGCGTTTCGAGCCCGTTTGATTCCTTTCTCACGCTGCGCGGCATCAAGACACTGGCCCTGCGGATGCAGCGCCACTGCGAAAGTGCCCTTGCAATTGCGAACTTCCTTGCGAGCCACACGAAAGTCGAGCGCGTGTATTACCCCGGCCTTACGAGTCATCCGCAGCACCCACTTGCAAAGAAACAGATGCACGGCCTCTACGGCGGCATCGTCACGGCGGTGCTGCGCGGCGATATCGACTCCACACGAGAAGTCCTGGAACGCTGCAGGCTTTTTTCGCTCGCCGAGAGTCTGGGAGGAGTGGAGAGCCTGATCGAGCAGCCGGCCCTCATGACGCATGCCTCGCTGCCGGCCGCGATGCGCGCCACTTTGGGAATCAGTGACACTCTCATACGCTTGTCGGTGGGCATCGAAGATCCGGCGGACCTTCTTGCGGAGCTCGGCCGTGTACTCTCCTGAGCACTGCGCGTTGCGCGCACGCGGCGCTGATCAGAGTCCTGCCACGAGCCGGCGCGGCGTCCGGCCCTTAGGTCTTCTCTTGTTTGCAGCGGTCTGTCACGGCGCCGTCGGCGCGCAGCCGCAGCCCAATGCGGACGGACCGTACCGCACTCTCGAGCACCAATACGTGGTGTACTTCATGAGTCGCTTTCCGGTCGTCGCCACTTATCTCGGCGGATCGGCGTTCGATCCGTCGCTCGCCACCATCGATGGCAAGCTGCGTGATTGTTCGCCGCAGGCTCTCATAGAAGAGGACGCTGAACTTACAAAATTCCGTGAGCGATTTAGCGCGCTTGCGCCCGAGACGCTCTCGGCACCGCGACGCATCGACCGCAGCGTCGCCCTTGCCGAGATCGAATTCCTTCTCCATCAGCACCAGGTGCGCCGCCATCAGGAGCGCGCTCTGGATTCCTACGTGGATGAGCCTTTTCGCGGAATCGACTGGCAGATCCAGGGGATGACGGCGACGGGCGCCACGACTCATGGAACAGATGCCGAATGGCGTGCGGTCATTGCGCGCGCGTACGCGATCACCGCGTACATGGAGAATGCGCAGCATCAGATCGCAGCCGGAGTCGCGCGCAAGAATGCGCCGGACTGGCGCGTACTCGTCGATTTCGGACTGCGCAGCACACTGGCGGATGCAAAGTATTTTGAGGAGACGCTGCCTGCGATGGCAGAGCAGGAGATCTCCGCAGGCAACCGTTCTGCCTTAATTGGGGACCTCAGGAAGGCGAGCAATGCGGCCTCCGCCGCATACCTGGGTCTGCGGCGGTTCGTCGTTGCGACCTTCTTCGACAACTCCGCGGCGCAGGACGCCACTGCCTTGCAGGCGCAATACCGAGCCGACCACTTCGCATTCGGCGCGACGGAATACGACTGGGCTCTTAAACACAATTTCAAGCTGCAGACGGACTCAGCAGCGCTCTTTGATGCAGCGTGGCCCATCGTCGAGGCCACGCGTGCATCCATGGTCACTCTGGCGCGCACCATTGCCGCAAGTCACAGCTGGCAAGTGCCGGCAAACGGGCCTGAAGCCGTGCGCGCGGTCTTCGAGAAGTTGAGTCACGACGCACCTAAAAGCGACGACGAGATGGTCGAGTGGTACCGCCAGACCGGCGTGCGCCTCGTGGCCTACGCGCGCAACACCGGTCTCTTCGATGTTCCGCGGGATTATCGGCTCACCGTCAGCATCACGCCGCCCCCGCTGCGCTCTTCGATCGAGGGCGCAGCGTATTATCCGGCGCCTGTCTTCAAAAACACGGGTGTGGGCCGCTTCTACGTCACGCCGACCGACAATAATCTGGCGGCTCTCGCCCACGAGGACAATCGCTCGGCGCTGGCGGATCTCGCGGCCCATGAGGGATTTCCCGGGCACGACTGGCATTACAAGGTAATGACCGAATACCGGGACGGTATTTCGCCCGTGCGGTGGATCACGCCCGGGGCGGTCGAGGATTCCTCATCCATGTGGCAGGACTCGCTCGCCGCGGAAGGTTGGGCGTTGTACTCAGAAGCGCTGCTCGCCGAGCCGCAGGACAAGGCAAAGCAGGGCTTCTACACACCCGAAGAGCGCCTGTATCAGCTGCGCGGCAAACTCTATCGGGATCTGCGCGTGCGCATTGATACGGGCATTCACACCGGGCGGATGTCATTTGAGGATGCCGTCACCCAGTTCTCTGAGGTCGTCGATTTCCTGCCCGGATCCTGTTCGGACGCGAAGATGCTCGCGAATGAGAGCAAGCGTGCGAGCTGCGAAGCCGCGCGCGGTGCGGTCACGCGCTATTCACGCTGGCCGACGCAGGCCATCACTTACCGCCTGGGCAAGGATGCGATTCTTGCACTGCGCCAGCAGGCGCAGAATGAGCTCGGGCCAAAGTTCTCCGCGCAGCGCTTTCACCTGGAGTTCATGAAGCAGGGCACCATTCCTGAAGGGTATTTCGGTGCGGAGCTCTTGCGCACGCTTGCTGGCCCGGCGCCATAGCGCCGACTGCAGCGCTATAGGCCAGCAAGGACTTCGCGCGCGGCGCGCATTCCGCTCTGCAGAGCTCCGGTGACCGTGGCCATCTCTCCTTCGGTGTCGGTCGCCTCGCCGGCAAAGAAGAGTGTGCCGGCAAGCGGCGCGGCCAGGACTGCTGGTGCTGCGCAGCCGCCCACCGTCACGTAGCTGTAGGCGCCCCGTGCAAACGGGTCCAGCTGCCAATCATGGTAATACGCGCCTTCAAAAGCTTCCGTCACGTTGCAGCGATTGCCGAACATCGATTGCAGGGTGCTCAAGCCCTGCGCAACGATATCGGCAGGTGCGACGGAGGATGACAGGCGCGCCGCTTTTGGTCCCCCGGCCCAGGCGACGAGCATCCGCGCCCGCAGCGGCAACTGCGTCCAGAAAGTCCGGAAATCCGAATTAGGCGCATGAAAGAAGGCGGCGTTGCGATAGCGCCCGCCATCAAGCTCCTCCCAGAACGCTGATCTGAAGCGCAGCATGAGCTTGATCACGGCTCCGGAGGCGAGTGCCTGCAGGGCTCCTCGTTTTTCATCGAGAGCGGGGCTGAACTCGACGGCGCCCAGCGCATCCGGCGGCTGCTGCAGAACTCCCAATGGCAAGGTAATGATCGCGCGGCGCGCGCTCGCGCTAAACGGCCTGCCGATGAACGTTCCTTCGAGGCGAACGGATCCTTGCGACCAGCGCACCGAGCGGACGGTGGTCTGCAATTGCAGGTGCACACTCTGACTTTGCATAGAGCCTGCGAGTGTGGCGATGAGCGCATCGTAGCCGCCCTGCGGGCGCGATTGCGGGGCGTCGTCATTCATCATCTCCCCGGTCCACTCTGCGGCAATGGCGCGCGCACTGGCATGACGGGTGTCGGCGGCGTCGAAGCCTTCAGCCATCGACTTGGCGGAGCGGCGCACCTCGGCGGACAGATCCTTCGATTGCTCGAGAAAGTCGTCGAAGGAGATATCCTGCTTTTGCAGTTCGGTGCTGCCGCGCATTGCACGCTGCACATCGTGGAAAAAGTCGTTGCGCGCTGCAACTTCACCGTCGTGAAGACTAAAATGCGTGTCGGTCGATTCGATGGCCGTTCCGCCGCCGCGCCGCAGGATGGCCATCGTCGTCAGGGCCTCACCGTGAATGAACTCGGCCCCGTATTCGATGGGTGCTGCGAGATCGGGCGTGTTAAGCGTCCACATGCGGCCGCCGATGCGATCACGCGCTTCAAGGAGCAGCACGCGCCGCCCTGACTGCGCGAGTTCAGCGGCGGCGGCAAGGCCCGCCGCGCCTGCGCCAATGATCAATATGTCTGCTTCGGCGTGTGTCATGTCGGACCGCGTTCTTACGGGCAAAGGTAGAATGATCCCATGACTTTAAGCCGTGTTCCCAGAGCGCTCGTGCGCCACCCCTCCATGGCCTGCGAGGCCGTCCGTACGCTGGATGTGTCGCTGTGCGCCTTCGATGCCGAGCGCATCGTGCTGCGTTATGTCCTTGAGGGCGATTTTGAGTACCTCATCATTCCGGCCGAGGACGCCGCGCGCCGCGCGCATGAGCTTTGGCTGCATACCTGCTTTGAAGCGTTCCTGGGCGCGGTGGGCTCACCCGGCTACTGCGAGCTCAATTTTGCGCCGTCGCGCGCCTGGGCCATGTACCGCTTCAGCGCGCGCCGAGAGGGCATGACGGTCGTCACCGATGCACGCGCTCCACACCTTGCCATGCAGCGCACGGCCGCGGGGATTACGCTCGATGCGACCGTATTTTGGCGTGACTTAATCCCGCAAATTCCGCCCCCGCGGCTGCGCATCGCCATGGCCGCGGTTGTGGAGGATGAGGGTGGTAGGCTCTCCTATTGGGCGCTGCGGCATCCGCCGGGAAGGCCTGATTTCCACCACCCCGACAGTTTCACCCTCGAGCTTGAGCTATGAGATTTGGGATCGACCGGCTTCTTGATGAGCCGGCCTTGCGCAAACCACTCAAAGGGCGCCGGGTGGCGCTGTTGGCGCATCCGGCCTCCGTCACCGCTGACCTGACGCACGCTCTGGATGCGCTGATGGCGCTCGGCGACATCCGCATCGTTGCAGCCTTCGGGCCGCAGCACGGGCTGCGCGGCGACAAACAGGACAACATGATGGAGTCGGAAGATTTCGTCGATCCGGTGCACGGGATTCCGGTCTTCAGCCTGTACGGCACGGTCCGGCGTCCTACGGCTGCGATGATGGACAGCTTCGATGTGCTGCTGGTGGACCTGCAGGACGTCGGCTGCCGGATTTATACCTTCGTCACGACGCTTCTCTACGTGCTCGAAGAGGCGGCCCGCTACGGCAAATCAGTGTGGGTGCTCGATCGGCCGAATCCTATCGGTCGACCGGTGGAAGGGCTCCTTCTGCGTTCCGGGTGGGAGAGCTTCGTCGGCGCGGGCCTTTTGCCCATGCGTCATGGGCTGACCCTCGGGGAGCTTGCGCGCTGGTTCATCGACAAGGCGCACCTCGACGTCGACTGCGAGATTGTGCGGCTTCAGGGCTGGACGCCCGCGACCGGCCCGGGGTTCGGCTGGCCGCTGGGCGAGCGCGCCTGGGTCAACCCGAGCCCCAATGCACCCAACCTGTGGATGGCGCGCTGCTACCCGGGGACGGTCATGCTTGAGGGCACGACTTTATCGGAAGGGCGGGGAACGACGCGGCCCCTCGAGCTTGCCGGCGCGCCGCAGCTTGATATACAAGCCCTAATTGCGCACATGCACAAGCTTGCGCCCGAGTGGCTGCGCGGCTGCCGCCTGCGCCCCTGCACCTTTGAGCCTACGTTCCACAAGCACGTCGGAATGCTCTGCGCCGGGTTTCAGATTCATGTAGAAGACGCATCCTACGATCATCATGGATTTCGGCCCTGGCGTCTGGTCGCGCTGACGCTCAAGGTATTGCGGCGCCTCCTGCCCGACTATCCGATCTGGCGCGACTTTCCGTACGAGTACGTCAGTAACCGCCTGGCCTTCGACGTCATCAACGGCAGCGATCTGCTGCGCCGTTGGGTGGATGACGGCCAAGCGACGCCCGCCGATCTTGAGGCCATGGCCGCGCCGGATGAGGCGGCATGGCAGGCCGAGCGCCGCGGGCTCCTGTTATATGAGGAATGAATGGCTTCTTTGATTGCGCGTAAAACGCTGTTCGGCAATCCGGTGCGCACCCAGGCGCGCTTGAGCCCCGACGGCCGCTATCTCTCGTTTCTGGCACCCAAGGACGGAGTGCTGAACGTATGGCTTGCGCCTTTTGCAGATCTCAATCAGGCCAAGCCCATCACTGACGACAAGAAGCGCGGCATCCGCGAGCACTACTGGGCACTCACGGGCGCTCACGTGCTGTACGTGCAGGACGAGGGTGGGGATGAGAATTGGCGGGTGTTCAGCGTCGATGTGCAAAGCGGCATTGAGATTGATTTGACGCCGCTCGATGGTGTGCAGGCGCAGATCGTCGGCCTGTCCGCGGCGCGGCCCAATGTTGCGCTCATTGGCTTGAATGACCGCAGCCCCGAATGGCACGACCTCTTTGAGATCGACGTCGTCACTGCGCAGCGCAGGCTCGTCGAGAAAAATGTGCAGGGATTTGCAGGCTACCTTGAGGATCTTGAGCTTGTGCCGCAGCTTGCGTTGAAGACGCTGCCGACGGGTGGCGGCGAGCTCTTTCGCCGCACAGGATCCGGCTGGCAGAGTTTCCTGCAGTACGCTCAGGCCGACAGCCTGACCACGCGACCGCTCATTGTTGAGGACGGCGGCACGGCGCTCGTGTTGAGCGCGCTCGGTCGCGACAAGGCAGCGCTGGTGCGCGTTAACCTCGCAAGCGGCGAGCAGCACTGCGTTGCAGAAGATGCACACGCCGACATTGCCGATGTGTGGCTGCATCCGCGCACGCGCGCGCTTCAAGCCTATGCGGTCGACTATCTCACGAGCGAGCTTGCCCCCATGACGCCTGCTGCCGCGCGCGACATTGAGACGCTGACGAGCGCACTTGGGCCGCAGTTCGCAGTTACGAGCCGCACGCTGGATGACAACACCTGGGTGGTCGTCGTCGATGATCCGCTACGCGCGCACGCAAGCTATCTGTACGAGCGCGCGAGTGCTGCCGTGACGAAACTCTTTGATCAGCGCCCCGAGCTTACCGGTGCGCCTCTGCAGAGCATGCAGGCGCTTCAAATCCGCGCGCGCGACGGCCTGACCTTGGTGTCCTATCTCACGCTGCCCGGCGGCAGCGCGGGACCGCGACCCGCAAAGCCCGTGCCTCTGGTGCTCGATGTCCATGGCGGTCCGTGGGCGCGCGACAGTTACGGATTCAATTCCGAACATCAATGGCTCGCCAATCGCGGCTACGCGGTGCTGGCTGTCAACTATCGCGGCTCAATAGGCTTCGGCAAGAGCTTCGTGAACGCCGGGGACGGCGAATGGGCGGGCAAGATGCACGAGGATCTCATTGATGCGGTCGAATGGGCAGTACGGGAAAAGATCGCCGATCCTGCCAGAGTCGCGATCTATGGGGCCTCCTACGGCGGCTACGCCGCGCTCGTAGGGCTCACGCTGACGCCCGAGCGCTTTGCCTGCGGCGTCGACATCGTCGGGCCCTCGAACCTCATCACTCTGCTTGAGTCCATCCCGCCCTACTGGAAGGCATTTTTCGAGGACATGGCGCATCGAGTAGGCGATCCGCGCACGCAAGCCGGACGTTCACACCTCATGCAGCGCTCGCCGCTGTCGCACGTCGAGCGCATCAAGCGGCCGCTCCTCATTGCGCAGGGCGCCAACGACCCGCGCGTGAAGCAGGCGGAGGCCGACCAGATCGTCGCAGCGATGCGGGAAAAAAATCTTGCCGTCACCTACGTGCTGTACCCGGACGAGGGCCACGGTTTCGCGCGCCCGCAAAATCGCCTGTCCTTCTACGCCATCACGGAGGCTTTCCTGTCGCAGTACTTGGGCGGCCGCTTCGAGCCCGTTGGCGATGACTTCCATGATTCGAGCGTCGCGGTTGCCGCGGGCGCCGACTTTGTGCCGGGCATCACCCAGGCCCTGCGCGCGCCGCGTTCGACTGAGGCTGCATAGCCCGTCATGCAAGCCGCCCGCGACATCACCAGCTACCGGAAATTCTGGGCAGCGCGCTTCGGCACGGCGCCCTTCCTGCCGACTTCGCGCGCGGAGATGGACGCGCTCGGCTGGGACAGCTGCGACATCATCCTCGTGACCGGGGATGCCTATGTCGATCATCCAAGCTTCGGCATGGGCGTCATCGGCCGCGCGCTCGAGGCACAGGGTTTTCGCGTTGGCATCATTGCGCAGCCTGATTGGCATGGTACGGCGTCCTTTGAAGTGCTCGGCCGGGCGAATCTGTTCTTCGGCGTCACCTCCGGCAACATGGACTCCATGGTCAACCGCTACACCTCCGAGCGACGCATCCGCAGCGACGATGCCTACACCCCGGGCGGCGCTGGCGGCAAGCGCCCCGACCGCGCCGTCATCGTTTATGCACAGCGCGTGCGCGAGGCATTCAAGGACGTGCCGATCGTGGTCGGGGGGATTGAGGCGTCGTTGCGCCGTATTGCGCATTTTGACTATTGGTCCGAGAAGGTGCGCCGCTCGATCCTGCTGGATGCCAAGGCCGATATGCTCGTCTATGGCAATGCTGAGCGCCAAGTGTGTGAGCTCGCGCACCGGCTCGCTGCCGGCGAGAAGATCGCCGACATTACCGACCTGCGCGGCACGGCGTACGCGCGCGGCACCATGCCTGCAGACTGGATCGAGATCGATTCGACCCACCTCGATGCGCCGGGGCCTGTTGCGCCGCCGATCGATCCGTATGCGATGGAATCTGGCGCCGCGAGGCAAACCGAACGCAGGACAGACACGGCACCGGAAGTTCAACCCGTGCGCTTCATCCGCGGCGTGAAGAACGCCGACCGCGAGAGAAGCGTCATCCGCATGCCATCCTGCGAGGCGGTGTCGCAGGATCCCGTTCTGTATGCACATGCGTCGCGCATCCTGCATCTGGAGTCCAATCCCGGTAACGCGCGTGCGCTCGTGCAGCGTCACGGCAATGTCGATGTGTGGCTGAACCCGCCTCCCATCCCGCTCACCACCAAAGAGATGGACTGGGTGTACGAGCTGCCCTACCAGCGCCGGCCGCATCCCTCGTACGGCCAGGAAGTGATTCCTGCGTACAAGATGATTCGTTTTTCCATCTCCATTCAGCGCGGCTGTTTCGGTGGGTGCACCTTCTGTTCAATCACCGAGCACGAAGGCCGCATCATCCAAAACCGCTCCGAGGAATCCGTGCTGCGCGAGATCGGCAGGGTGCGCGATTCCGTGCCCGGTTTTACCGGCGTCATCTCGGATCTCGGCGGACCCACCGCCAACATGTATCGGCTCGCGTGCAAGAGTCCGGAGATCGAGAGCGCCTGCCGCCGGCCATCCTGCGTATTTCCCGCCGTCTGCCCGAACTTGAATACCGATCACGCGCCGCTCATACGCCTGTATCAACGCGCGCGCCAGATGCCAGGCATCAAGAAGGTGCTGATTGCTTCGGGTGTGCGCTACGACCTTGCGATCGAGTCTCCCGAGTATGTGAAGGAACTCGCACAGCACCATACCGGCGGCTATTTGAAGATCGCGCCGGAGGCGCTCGCGGACGGGCCGCTCTCCAAGATGATGAAACCGGGCGTCGGCGCCTACTACAAATTCAAGGAGCTCTTTGACCGTTACTCAAAAGAGGCGGGCAAGGAGCAGTACCTCATCCCTTACTTCATCGCCGCTCACCCGGGCACTTCCGACGAGGACATGCTGGAGCTGGCCCTGTGGCTGAAGAAAAACCGCTACCGCGCGGATCAGGTGCAGGCCTTCCTGCCCTCGCCGATGGCGACCGCCACGGCCATGTATCACAGCGGCAAGAATCCGCTGCGCAGGATTACCCGCACAAGCGAAGAGGTGCGCATTCCCAAGGGTTTGAAAGTGCGCCGCCTGCACAAGGCCTTTCTGCGCTACCACGATGCGAACAACTGGCCGATCTTGCGTGAAGCGCTGCGGCGCATGGGGCGGGCGGACCTCATCGGCAACGGCAAGCAGCATCTGGTGCCGGCGTGGCAACCGCCGGGATCGGTCGATGCGCCGCAAGGCAAGCGTCAGCCCAAGCCCGCGCGGCCGTTTCGCACGCAGCACACGCGTTAGTACCCTCAACGAGCGAACCGGAGTAGGGTCGCA
>Ga0209006_10007224_pt1 | contig 10038 bp, 7 predicted proteins | sample JacPin_JW_Ref_O2_FD_188567 | JGI IMG/M metagenome (GOLD analysis project Ga0209006, IMG submission 188567) | Forest soil microbial communities from Algoma, Ontario, Canada - Jack Pine, Ontario site 1_JW_Ref_O2 (SPAdes) (version 2) | ecosystem: Environmental > Terrestrial > Soil > Boreal...
ATTTTTGTGGACGGAGAAGACGTCACAGATTTCAGCGAGCAACAGTTTGAAGAGGTGCGCCGCAAAGTGACGATGGTGTTCCAGTCCGGCGCGCTGTTTGACTCGCTGACCGTTGCAGAGAACATTGCTTTTCCGCTCGAGAAACAGGCGGGTCTCGAAGACGAAGGCATCGACGCTTACGTGGCGAAATTGGCGAGAATGCTGGAAGTCGAAGAGGTGCTCGACAAACTGCCGGGCGAACTATCGACGGGCATGAGACGCGCGGTGGCGATGGCGCGGGCATTCGCTCAGAATCCCGACGCGATCTTGTTTGACGAGCCGACCACCATGGTCGACCCCATCATGGCGGCACACATGGGCGACTTGATCCTGCGGTTGAAGGATGCGTTTCACCGCACCTCCATTGTGGTAACCCACGACACGCATTTGGCGAAAAAGCTTGCCGATGCCGTGGTCTTCCTGCAAGAGGGTCGCGTCACGTTCTTCGGACCGTGGAACGATTTTGAAAACTCGAAAGATCCTTTTCTGCACAACTTCCGCATGCAGGATGCCTTGATTCCCGCGCTGGACGTGACTCTGTGAGCCAGGCGGCGCGGAGATGAAGCGCCGAAGCTTTCTGAAGGGCATGGCCATTGCCCCACTGCTTGCTCCCGGTGTGGCCTTTCCCGTGCAAAAAGGTGTTCTCGTCAACGATGTACAAACCGGTCTGAATCCAACTTGGGTTCGGAGCATCTCACGACCAACGTCCGCCGCAGAAGTTCGGAACCTCGTCAGGGACTGTGCCAAACACAGCCGAGCGATTTCTGTTTCAGGCAGCCGCCACGCCTCTGGCGGCCAGCAGTTCCGAACGGATTCCGTGCTTCTGGATATGCGCGCGATGAATCGTGTCGTCGGCTTGGATGATAAGACTGGCGTGCTGCATGTTGAAGCGGGCATCGAGTGGCCCGAGCTCGTCCAGGGTTACCTGTCACTGCAGGAAGAAAATGCTCGCTGGGGAATACGTCAGAAGCAGGGCGGAGTTGACCGGGTGAGCATCGGTGGCACGGTTTCTGCCAATGCCCACGGCCACGGGCTTGGTTCGCCGCCGTTCATCAGCGACGTGGAATGGCTCGAAATCATTACCGCGGATGGCTCGACGAAAAAATGCAGTCGAAGAGAAAACCCGGAGCTTTTTGCGCTGGCCGCGGGCGGTTACGGGCTTTTTGGGATCATCACCGCGGTTGGATTGCGGCTCGTGCCTCGGCGCAGAGTTCGGAGGCACGTTGAGACGCGCACCACGGCAGAATTGATCGCACTTATTGAGGGGCGCACAGCAGCAGGCGCGCCGTACGGTTATTTTCAATACTCCCTTGATGAAACTTCCACGGACTTTCTGCGCACGGGAATCCTGACAACGTACGAGAACGTTTCGCCGGAAGCGCAAGTTGGAACAGAGCGCGCGGATGTCGACGCGAAGCTGCTGACCGCGCTGCTCGAGATTGCGCATCGCGATCGCGGTTCTGCATACCGCCGCTACGCCAAGCTGGAGCTATCCAGAGACGGCAATGTGGAATGGTCGGATTTGCATCAGCTGAGCGCCTACCCGGCGGGATATCACCAGGAAATCGAGAAGCGCCTGGGCGCAGATTTCGCAGGAGCAGATTTGATCCTCGAAGTTTACGTCCCGCGCGGCGAGTTGATCCCCTTGCTCGAAGAGGCCCGGCGCATTCTTCTGCTGAGCGGCATGCCGCTGATCTACGGGACGATTCGTTTTATCGAGCAGGACAAGGATTCTTATCTCGCGTGGGCAAAGAAGCGCTACGCCTGCGTCATTTTTTCTCCACATAGCTCCGCCGATACGCAGGCTTTGAGGAAAACTGGCGATGTGTGCCGGCAGCTCATTCGCGCAGCTAACAAACGGGGAGGAAGTTTTTATCTCACCTATAACCGGTTCGCCACGCGAGACGAACTTGCTTCCGCGTATCCACAGTTCCAGGCCTTTCTAGATTTGAAGAAGCAATACGACCCTCGCGAAACTTTCCAGAGCGATTGGTACCGATACTATAAAGGCTTGTATGCCTGAGCCGACAACGGCGGAGAGCACATTCAGGAGGACGAGCGAGTGACAGAAATAGGCGAAGCGCAAGCCAACCCGATCCAGCAATTGCGCAAGACCATGGGCTTCTGGGACGTGCTGCTTTTCAATATTGCCACTGTTCTTGGACCCCGTTGGATTGCCGCGGCTGCGCACAACGGGACGTCTTCGATCAGCTTGTGGGTACTCGCGGCGGTTTTCTTTTTTGTGCCCACGGCATTCGTGATTACCGAACTCTCGACGCGGTTTCCTCATGAAGGCGGCCTCTATGTGTGGTCGAAGGAAGCGTTCGGCGATTTCCACGGCTTTGTTGCCGGCTGGACGTACTGGATCTATTCGTTTTTTTATTTTCCGGGGTTGCTTCTGGCTAGCGCAGCGATGGGAGCGTACATCGGCGGCAGTACTTGGGGACACCTAGCGTCGAGCCGGGCTTTCTTGCTTGGCGGGTCCTTCCTCTTATTGTCCGTCGCCGTGGGCATGAACATCGTGGGTCTGAATGTGGGGAAGTGGCTGCAGAACGCCGGCGGTGTGATGACCTACGTTCCGCTGTTGCTGCTGGTCGCGACAGGCGGCGCCATTTGGCTGCGCTATGGCTCCGCGACGCATTTCACCTGGGCCAACATGATGCCGCGGTGGAATTGGGAGACCGTCAATTTCTGGCCACAAATCCTGTTCGCGTTTGCCGGGTTGGAGCTTGTTTCGGCGATGAGCGACGAAATCCGCGACGCGCAGCGGACGCTGGCGCGCGCCATTTGGGGTTCGGGAATACTGATCGCGGTGATTTATATTGCGGGAACGTTCGCGGTCTTAACGATCATTCAGGCTGCGCCGGTGGATCCGAAGTCCGGAGTGTACCAAGCGCTGGCGGTCGGCACGGAAGCGCTCAAGATTGGTTTGGTGGGAATGATTGCCGCGTTTCTCGTCACCTTTGGAAATGCCGGCGGCGTGGGAACTACCGTGGCGGGTCTCTCCCGCGTCCCGTTTATTGTGGGTGTCGATCGCTACTTGCCCGCGGCGTTTGGAAAGCTGCATCCCAAGTGGCGAACGCCTTATGTTGCGATTCTGGTACAGGCTGGGATTTCGCTGGCCCTGCTGATACTGAGCAATATCAATGAGACGACCAGCGGCGCGTACCAAATCCTTGTGGATGCCGCGACCATCCTGTACTTCATTCCGTTTCTCTATATGTATGCGGCAGCGATCAAACTTGCCGGACGCAAGGATCGCGGAGCGAGTCAGCACGCCGTGTTAATCCCCGGCGGGACAATCGGCGTGTGGATCGCCGGAGGTTTTGGATTTCTAATTACCCTGGGCGGAATTGTGTTGTCCTTCGTCCCGCCGGGAGAATCGGCGAACAAGTTTGTGTTCAGCCTGAAATTGGTCAGCGGCACGATCATCGCCGTTGGGTTTGGCCTGGTGTTGTATTACCGCGGCGTGCGGGCCAAGGCGCGAGAAGCCGCGGCTAGCAACTGAGTTCCCGAGCGAGGAAGCGGAAAACATACTTCAATAGATCGACCAGACTCCGGGCGTGGCTAGCTCGACAAGATGGTTGTCGGGGTCCCGGAAGTACAAGCTGGTGCCGCCGCGAGGCCAGTGAATACGGTTTTCGATCTCGATCTTATGCAGGCATAGATGCTGTTCCCAGACGGCAAGCTCGTCGCCGGCAATGGAGAACGCGAAATGGAGCGGGCCATGGCCGTCGTGCGGACCGAGTGTGCCAAACGGCAATTGCGTGACGCGATTTGATGCCCCGCGCCGGAAGAGCAGCAAAACGCTCCGGTCGCCCACTCCGTACGCGCGCAGGCGGTCATCGCCAAACATTCGTGTGAGCGCGAATACCTCTTCGTAAAAACGCGATGCGCGTTCGAGGTCGTCCACGTAAAGAGATGTTTCGAGCACACCAGTGAGCGCGGGCATGCTAGAACCCCTGTTCGAGGAGAAGCGAGAGGGTAATGGAAGCGGCTTGGGGAGATTTTCGCGATTCGAGATAGCGCTCGACATACTTGCCGAGAACATCGGCTTCCAGGTTTACGGAGTCGCCGGGTTTGCTGTCGCGAAGATTGGTGTGCTCGTAGGTGTAAGGAATGACGGCGATTTCCGCGACGTGGGTGTTGCTGTTCCACCGCGCGATCGTGAGGCTGATGCCGTCAATGGTAATAGAACCCTTCGGCACAATGTAGCGCGCAAAGTCTTTGGGAACTTCCACGTCAAACCGCCAGCTGTTGCTTTCCGGAGTTTCCGGATCGAGATGCGTTACGCGGCCCGTGCCGTCGACGTGTCCTAGAACAAAGTGGCCGCCAAATTCTTTGCCGGCCGTGAGAGGCTGCTCGAGATTGACCCGTGAGCCCTTTTTCAGACCGCCGTTTCCCGCGCCGAAAGAAGTTTTTTGAAGGGTTTCGGCGGAAAGATCGGCGGAGAAGTTTTCCTTGCCGACAGCGACAACGGTAAGGCAGCAGCCATTGACGGCGATACTGTTTGAAACGGCGAGTGAAGCGGCCACTTTTGGCGCGTGAATCTTGACGCGCGAGCCGCTGTGCAATATGTCGAAGGCTTCGATTGTTCCGATGTTTTCAATAATCCCGGTAAACACCGTTTCCTCGTCTTGCTTACTTTGCGGGCTTCTCCATTCGAGTGTACAGCATTTCGCCGCGCGGGAAGAAAGCACTAGACTGAAGCGGAACGCACCACGAATAGCCATCGAGGTCCTGCCATGAAAGCCTGCTTGCTCAACTCACCTGCACGGATCGAAACGAATCCGCTGCAATTCACCGACGTGCCGGCGCCGAATCCTGACACGGGCGAGGTGTTGGTCCGTGTGCACGCGTGTGGTGTATGCCGCACGGATCTGCACGTGGTCGAAGGTGAATTACCGCCGCGAAAATCGCCAGTGATTCCGGGACACCAGGTCGTCGGAGTCGTCGAAAAACAGGGAGCAGGGTCGCATCGCTACGCCATCGGAGCGCGCGTCGGCGTTGCTTGGTTGCAGCGCACGGACGGCGTGTGCGAATACTGCCGAAGGGGCGAGGAAAACCTTTGCGACAACCCGACCTTCACGGGCTACAGCGCCGACGGTGGCTACGCCGAATATACCGTCGCGTCGGAGGATTTCGTTTATGCCATTCCCGAAGGGTTTCCCGATGAGCAGGCGGCGCCGTTGCTCTGTGCGGGAATCATCGGATTCCGCTCGCTGCGGCTTTCAGGGATCAAGCCTGGCGGACGTTTGGGGTTCTATGGTTTTGGCGCGGCGGCGCATGTAGCGATTCAGGTGGCGCGGCATTGGAACGTGACGGTGTACGCCTCGACGCGTGATGCGCGTCACCAGAGGCTGGCGCTGGAGCTGGGCGCGGCATGGGCCGGGGGCACACTCGATGCGCCGCCCGAAAAGCTCGATGCCGCGATTGTTTTTGCGCCGGCGGGCGAGATTGTGCCCGCGGCGCTTGCGGCGCTACGCAAAGGAGGAGTTCTGGTGCTGGGCGGAATTCACATGAGCCCGATTCCCACGTTTAGTTACGACTTGCTTTATCAAGAACGAATGATTCGCAGCGTAGCGAACAACACAAGGCAGGATGGCGTGGATTTTCTTCGCATCGCGGCGGAGATTCCCATTCGCATGCACACGCAGGTCTATCCACTCAGCGAAGCCAACCGCGCACTAAATGCGCTGAAAAATGACGCCATTCCCGGTGCTGCGGTGCTGCGTGTGATTGGATGACGGCCAGGATGGACAGCGAAAATTTGGCGATGCCGCCGAACAGTGGCGCAGCAGGCCGCGCCTTGGCAGTCGACGTCGCAATTACCTGACCTTGGTGTGCGGCAAATAGGCTTCGAGAACGATGTCGGGGCCGAAAGATTGTGTGCGCAGCCTTTCGAGTGGCGGGAGCTTGAGATTCGGCGCGATGGCGAAGGGGACGCGTGTCTCGCCGGAAATCTTGGGGGCATAGAAGAGAAAAAGTTTGTGGACGATGCCCGCGAGGAGTGCGGCGCCGTTGATCGTCGGGCCCGCTTCGAGAAGGACGCTTAGGAGTTCGCGGCGGCCAAGCTCCGTCAAGACCGCTTCTAGATTGATTTGTCCCGTGCGCGAAACGGCGCGGATGACTTCAACGCCGGCTCTCTCCAGGGCGCGAACTCTTTGCGTATGCGGGTGCTGCTGCGTAATGACCAGAACGTCGTTCGCGGCTGACTCCACAATGCGGGCGCGCGGCGAGATGGTCAGCCCCCAATCGAGAACCACCCGCAGGAGTGGCCTGCGTCGCGGGAACCCGCTGCGATCTGTAAGAAGCGGATCATCAGTTTTCACCGTGCCTATGCCGGTGAGCACGGCGTCTGCGGCGTGGCGCATTCGGTGAACCTCGACGCGGGATTCTTCCGAGCTAATCCAGTTTGTCAGTTTCTGTTTGCTGAGTCTCTTGTGCAGTTTGTGTCGCTCAGGGGGAAGAGCGAGTTGGCCGTCGAGCGTCAGCGCTGATTTCAGCGTGACGAACGGTTTTTTCGTGCGAATCCAGCAAGCGAACGCTTCGTTTAGGTTGCGGGCCTCCTCTTCAGCTATTCCCGGGAAGACTTCGATCCCGGCAGCCCGCAGTCGATCGAATCCGCGGCCGCAGTTAACATGATGGGGGTCTTCCATCGCGGCAACAACGCGTTGAACGCCCGCCGCAATGATGGCTTCCGTGCAGGGCCCGGTGCGGCCGGCGTGGTTACACGGTTCCAGCGTAACGTACATCGTTGAGCCGCGCGCTCTTTCGCCGGCGGATCTTAGCGCAACGATTTCCGCATGATCGCGTTTTTCGTATTGGTGAAATCCTTCGCCCACGATTTGGCCTTCGCGGACCAGGATGCAGCCGACCATGGGATTGGGACTCGCCAGGCCGCTGCCTCTCCGGGCCAATTCCAGCGCGTGTTCCATGAATCGTGTGGCATGAGCGTCCATGGTCTGCAGGTCTAGTCGAAAAGAGAGTTCGCGTAGGTTTCCGCGTCGAAGGGCACCATGTCGTTGATTTGCTCGCCGGTGCCGACAAAACGGATGGGCAATCCGAGTTCGCGGGCGATGGCCACGACGATGCCGCCCTTGGCAGTGCCGTCTAGCTTCGTGAGGATGATGCCTGTGACAGTCACGGTCGAAGTAAACTCGCGCGCCTGAGCGAGGCCGTTTTGTCCCGTGGTAGCGTCGAGCACAAGCAGCACATCGTGCGGCGCGCCGGGAATGACTTTCGCGGCGGTGCGCTTCATTTTTTCCAGCTCGGCCATGAGATTGGACTTGGTGTGAAGGCGGCCGGCAGTGTCCACAATCACAGCGTCTGCGCCGCGCGCTTTGGCCGCAGTGACCGCATCGAAAACGACCGCAGCCGGATCGGCACCGGATTTCTGTTTGATCACGTCAATGCCGTTGCGTTGCGCCCAGATTTCGAGTTGCTCGACGGCGGCGGCGCGAAACGTATCCGCGGCGCAGAGCACAACGCTGAGGCCTTCCTGCCGCAGGCGATTTGCGAGCTTGCCGATGCTGGTGGTTTTTCCGGCCCCGTTCACGCCAACGATAAAGATAACGCGCGGGCCGGCTCCGTTCGGCGCGTTCGCCAGATTTCTCGGAGGCGGCGCCATGTTGCTGCCGCTCCCGCCGTCGCCGACTCGTCCGTCGCTCATCGTCAGAATGCGAATGATGTGAGACTTGATCTCGCGTTTGAGCTGGCTGGCGTCGGAGAGAGCGTTGCGATCCAGCTTTTCGCGCACGGCATCCAGGATTTCTCGGGTCGGTTTTACGCCAAGGTCGGCGGAGAGCAGCGCGGTTTCGAGTTTTTTTAGCAGCGCAGGGTCAATCTTGCGCTCGCCAAGAAAAATGTTTTCGACCGACTCAGACAGCGCCGCCTTCGTCTTGCTGACAGAAGCTTTCAGCCGTTCGAGCAGCGATGGCTCGACTTTTTCCGGTTTGCCAAAGAGAGAAATCATGCGGTTGAGCGCATCGCCAGCAGCGCAATCTAAAAGTGTAGCAGAACCGCTCTGTGTGAGTGGCAGCGTGGTCAGCAATTCGTCGGCGGAGGACACGCTGAAAAATGCTGCTCGGCTCTATACGGTTACTTCGACGGCACTTAGGCGCAGCTTTCCGGCATTGATGGCGGATTCCAGGGCGGTCACAACAACGGCATCAAACTTTGAACCAGTGAGAGACTTGATGCGGTTCAGCGCGAACTCGATGTCCATGGCGGACTGGTACGGCCGATTGGTGGTCATAGCGTCAAGTGTGTCAGCCACGCCGATGATGCGCGCCATCAACGGAATTTGCTGGCCCTGCAGGCCGTACGGATAACCGCGGCCATCGATATGTTCGTGGTGCAACTCGATACCGGGGAGCATCTCTTTCAGCTGCGAAACTGGACGCATGATGTTGGCGCCCTTCACGGTGTGCTGCTTCATCAAATCGAACTCTTCTGGGGTTAGCGCGCCGGGCTTCTTCAGGACGCGGTCTTCGACGCCGATCTTGCCCACGTCGTGAAGCAGTGCGGCAACGCGCAGCTTGTCCAGCTCGTCGGGTAAAAGGCCAAGCTCCCGCCCGATCAGCGTCGAATACTTTGCCACGCGCCCGGAGTGACCGCGCGTGTAGGGATCCTTTTCGTCGATGGCCGCGGCGAGCATGCGAATGGAGCCGATAAAAAGTTCGCGGTTCTCTTCCGCGGCTTCTTTCAGTTTCTCGATGTACTCTTCGATATCGCTGGCCATTTTGTTGAAGTTTTCGGCCAGTTCGCTGATTTCCGAGGCGCCGCGCACCGGCGAGCGCTGGTGGAATTCGCCGCGGCTGATGGCGCGGGTGGAAGCCGCGAGGCCGCGGATCGGTCCGCTGATGCCCACGGCAAAAAAGTAACCGAAGAGGATGGCCACGAGGACCACCACGCTGACGAAAGCCAGAGCCTGGCGATTTAATTCCGTCATGCCTGCGTCGGTTCGAGCGTCGTCCAGGCTGCGTTCCGCGACAACCGCCCAATTGACCTCGGGGAATGTGCTGTAGGTGCCAATCATCTCGACGGGATGCTTGGTCCCCTTTTCTGCAAATCGAATCGTCTCCGTATTGCGGAGTTCCTGGGGCAAAGCGCGAATCTGCTCGACGAGCTTTCCGCTGGCTTCCGCGCCGGGCACGAAATTTTTCGTGTCGGGATGCGCGACGATGTGGCCGGAGTGATCCACCACGAATACTTTGCGACCGCGCACGCTGGCGTCTCTCAAGCGTTTGGAAATCGGCTCGAGAGAGACGACCGCGGCGAGCATGCCGGTAAAATTGCCGGGCAAATCCTTGAGCGGCACGGCCAGCACAAACGCCGGCTGGTTGTTCGGGGCGAGCGCCAGAGGGTCACTGCGAAACTTGACGGTGTGCAACTGTTCGGATTGCATGCAAGTGACAAACGCTCGCTGCAGCGCCTTGTTCACGAATGGATCCTGTTCCGCGCGAAAATTGCCCTGGGAAGCACTAGTGCCCTTGCCGTTTTTATCTACCGCAGTCAGATAAAGAAAGGTGTCGCGGTTGCTGTCGACAAAGTCCTCGAGGAGCCTGGTGACTTTGGGCTCGGCGGCCGGGTCTTCGACATTGTCGATGAGTCCCGTTAAAGTCAGAATCTGCCGCTCGCTGTAGAGCTGTTGCGTCTGATTGAACTCGAAGAGTTGAATTTCCTGTGCCAGGGACCGCGTCAAATCGGATTGCTGAACGCGCTCGTTGTCGCTCAGTTTGTCCTGGCTAAGTTGCAATACCTGGCGGTGGTAAAGGCCGATGGGCAGCGCGCTGACAAGCAGCAAGGCTCCCAGGACGAGCCACAAAATGCGCACACGTCCTTTTCGCAGGCGTTGCCACAGGGATAGACTGGTTTCTGTCATCTCAACTCTTGATTTTAGGGGAATAGGAGGTGCAGCGGGGCCCGCGAATAGGGCCGCGTCGCGCATCTGCAACTGGAACCTTGGTACTAGTGACAGTGGCCGGGACCGGCGGG
>Ga0209006_10007225_pt1 | contig 10038 bp, 7 predicted proteins | sample JacPin_JW_Ref_O2_FD_188567 | JGI IMG/M metagenome (GOLD analysis project Ga0209006, IMG submission 188567) | Forest soil microbial communities from Algoma, Ontario, Canada - Jack Pine, Ontario site 1_JW_Ref_O2 (SPAdes) (version 2) | ecosystem: Environmental > Terrestrial > Soil > Boreal...
CGAGCATGACAAGCGACTTGTCGATCAGCGTCGAGAGCAGATCCAGCGCGGCCCAGGAATCGGCATGTTCGTCGGAGATCAACGCCTGGGCGCCCTCGAGTGAAAATCCGCCGACGAATATGCCGAGCAGGTCGAGCACCTGTTTCTCGTCGTTCGAGAGCAGGCCGTAGCTCCATTCCATCGTCGCCGCGAGCGCGCGCTGATGGGGCAGTGCCTCACGCGGACCGCCCGTGAACAGGTGCAGTCGCTCGTCGAGCATCCGCCGCAGGCTTTGCACGCCAAGCAGCCGGACGCGCGCCGCCGCCAGTTCGATCGCCAATGGCACACCGTCAAGGCGCGCGCAGATTTCGACGATCGCATCGACATTGCCTGAATTCAGCGTGAAACCGATGTCGGCGGCCTGGGCGCGCGCAACGAACAACGCGACCGCGCCATATTGCATTGCGGTTGCCGCATCCGGCGAGGCCGGCACCTCGAGCGGCGCAAGACGGTACATTTGCTCGCCTGACGTTTTCATCCGGGCCTGGCTCGTGACAATCAGCTTGATGCCCGGCGCCGCGGCCAGCAGCGCGCCGCTCAGTTCGGCCACCGCAGCAATCACATGCTCGCAATTGTCGAGGACCAGCAACAGCTCTTGCGCGCGCATCGCTTCGACCAGCGCGGAGAGCGCGTTATCGCCGGAGCCCCCGCCATGACCGAGAAGACGCGCAACTGTCGAGACCACATGCTGTGCCGTTTCGACCGAACTCAGTTCGACGATCCAGACGCCGTCCCGCGTGCTCTCGCGCAGGTCGTGCGCGACCGCCAGCGCCAGTTGCGTCTTGCCGATGCCGCCGGGGCCGACGACCGTGACCAGACGATGCTGCGCCAGCATCGTTCGCAGCATTTCACGGTCGCGGTCGCGGCCGAACAGGGTCTCGCTTCGGCGAGGAACATTGGTCCTGACGACGGACGTGCGCCCAGCCACGGGCGGTGGCGGCGTATCGGCCGACGGTGAGGCGTGACCTTCAAGGGCAGCGACGAACTGGTAACCGCGTCCCGGCACCGTCGCAATGATCCCGGGACCGAGAACCTTGCGCAGCGTCGACATCTGCACATGCAGATTGGCCTCCTCGACGGCGAGACCCGCCCACACCAGATGCAGCAATTCGCTTTTGCTGACGACTCTTTGCCGGCGTTCGAACAAGGCGGCAAGGACGTCGAACGCCCGCGCGCCGAGTTTCGCCTGCTCGTCGTCGGCTAACAGGACGCGGCGTTCCAATTCGAGGCGGAACCGGCCGAAACGACGCTCGCCACTGACCTCCGATCGCCGGCTATCCAACGAACACCTCGGGAACCTCTGCAGGCCGCATCTATATCACGCCGAAGCGAAATTTTTAGAAATTTTAAGCGGCGGCGGCCCGTGGATTCAGTGATCCTGTGGCGAAGCCGGAGAGATCGATATGGCAAGACAAATTGTGCTGTTCAAAGGCCTCGATAACAACCCCAACGAGGAATATTTTGGCCTGTGGGTGACCAATGGCACGGCGGCCGGCACGCACGAAGTGACCGGCATCAGCGGCGTCGATGCGGACGGGATCGATCCTTACGACCTTACGGCCTTCGGCAGAGAGGTGCTGTTCAACGGCATAGACACATCAGGCAATTATGGCCTGTGGGTGAGCAATGGCACGGCGACCGGCACGTATGAACTGACCGGAATCACCGGCGCCAATCCAGGATATTTCTATCCCTCCAGCCTCGTGGTCTTCGGCAACGAGGTGTTGTTCGACGGCTACTACAACAACGATCAGCAAGGCCTCTGGGTCACGAACGGGACGGCAGCCGGCACGCACCAGCTGACCGGCATCAGCGGCGCCGATCTGGGTTCGTCCGGGTTTATTCCTTTGGACCTCACGGTCCTCGGCAACGAGGTGCTGTTCAACGGCACGGACACGTCCGAAAGTAATGGCCTGTGGGTGACCAACGGGACGTCGGCCGGCACGGCGGAACTCGGCTTCAGTGGGGCCGCTCCGGTCGGAGTCAATCCCACCGACATTACGGTTTTCGGCAGTGAGGCGTTGTTCAACGGTACGGACGCGACCGGCTACACTTTCCCCGGCTCCGGCAATCATGACCTGTGGGTGACCAACGGCACGGGAACCGGCACCTTCGAACTGACCGGCATCGGCGGCGCCGCTACGACCGGGCTCAATCCATCCGACTTCACCATCTTCGACGGCGAGGTGTTGTTCAGCAGCCTCGACGCGTCTGGCGTCCTGGGCGTGTGGGTGACCAACGGGACGATGCTCGGCACCCACGAAATTACCGGCATCAGCGGCGTCTTTACCGGCGTCAGCGGCATCTCTGCCCCCGGGCTCCATGCCGGCGGCTTCACGGTCTACAACGGCGAAGTGCTGTTCGTCGGCGAAGATACCGCCGGCAATGACAGCCTGTGGGTGACCAATGGCGCAGCGGCCGGCACGCACGAACTGACCGGCATCAGCAATACCTATACGGGTTCGTTCGGGTTCAGTCCCCGCGACCTGACGGTCGTCAACGGCGAGGTGGTGTTCGCAGGCGTCGACACGGCCGATCATCTTGGCCTGTGGGTGACCAACGGGACCGCGGCCGGCACCCACGAACTGACCGGCATCAGTGGAGCCTCAACCCAGGGACTGACGCCTGTCTTTTTGGAGCTTCTGAGCCTGGCTACGACAGCCGAAGATTTCTACGCCAGCGGCACCTCGGACGTTCTGTACCGCAACGACGCGACCGGCGACACCGGGTTCTATGCGATCAGCAACGGCGCCAATACCGGCTGGCATGATATCGGCGCCTCATCGACCGCCTATAGCATCGTCGGAACCGGCGACTTCTACGGCACTGGCACCGCCGACATTCTCTATCGCAACGCTGCGAGCGGCGACACCGGCTTCTATGCGATCAGCAACGGCGCCAACGCCGGCTGGCATGATATCGGGGCGTCCTCAACCGCCTACAGCGTAGTCGGGGTCGGCGACTTTACGGGTAGTGGCACCGACGATGTGCTTTACCGCAACAATGCGAGCGGCGACACCGGGTTCTATGAGATCGTCAATGGCGCCAACACCGGCTGGCACGATGTCGGCGCTTCCTCCACCGCCTACGGCGTGGTCGGGGTCGGTGATTTCACCGGCAACGGCACCGACGATATCCTGTATCGCAACAATACGACCGGCGACACCGGGTTCTACGAGATGGTCAACGGCGCCAACACCGGTTGGCACGATATCGGCGCGTCATCGACCGCCTACAGTGTAGTTGGCGTGGGCGACTTCATGGGCAACGGCACCGACGACATCCTCTATCGCAACAACACCACCGGCGACACCGGGTTCTATGAGATAGTCAACGGCGTCAATACCGGCTGGCATGATCTCGGCGCGTCATCGACCGCCTACTCGGTCGTGGCCACAGGGGACTATCTCGGAACCGGGACTTCGGATGTCATGTTCCGCAACAACACGACGGGCGATACCGGCTTCTTTGCCATCAGCAACGGCGTCAACACCGGCTGGCACGATATCGGCGCATCGTCTACGGCCTATCATGTCGTGAGTTGAGAGGGTTGGGCCGGGACGTCCAACCAGGCCCCGGGGGGTAGGAAATTGGCTGCAAGGATTTCAAGTTTCGTTCTAGTGAATTTGTTGGCTGCATGGTTTTTTTCCAGCGGGGCGGCGGCAGTCTCGCTGGAGCAAGCCAAGGCGCAGTGCCACGACAAATTCGTGCCGATCGTGCGGGGATGCGTACGCCAGAAAGTCGCGCGGGACGGCGGTAGCCCCACCCAATACATTCCGGGTTGCCGGGAATCGATCATGAGCGATGCGCGCGCATGCGTGGCCAAGCTGATGGGTGCAGAAGGTCCGGCGGAAATCGATGTACCTCCGCCCTCCGGCAAGGGACGCGTCGTTTTGCTGCTGTCCGGAATTGACGGCACAAGTTCCTATAAGGACTACGCGGAAAAACTGGCAGAGCTCGGCTATTACGTCGTCCTGATCGAAGGGCGGCAGGTCCTTTCGCAGGACAAGCAGGGCGGCGAGCGTCTGGCCAAGGCGATCGCGGCGGCGCAAGGCTCACCCAACGCGCTGCCGGGCAAGATCGCCGTGATCGGCTTTTCGCTCGGCGGCGGCGGCGCGTTGGCCTATGCGGAGCGCCAGCCCGACACGGTGGCGACGGTGATTGCCTATTATCCGGCGACGTCATTCATTGCGAAAGTGAGCGACATGAAGACTTTCGTCGGTAACTTCCAGGTCCCGCTCCTGGCCTTTGCAGGAGCCAAGGACAGTTTCGACGACTGCTGCCGCCTGGCGACCATCCAATCCATGCAGGCCACCGCGAAGGAAAGCGGCAAATCGATGGACCTCGTGGTCTACCCGAACGCCGAACACAATTTCATCAAGGGTTCCACCTATCGCGCCGATGATGCCGATGATGCGTGGAAACGTACGACCGCGGCGCTGTCGCAATATCTGGGTGATGCGCCGGCACATTGAAGGCCCGGTGCCGCAAGCCACTGTTTGCTATCGTCGATCCTGTTTGCGTAGTTTATCCTGATAATATCGGATAAAAATCACAGGGATCGGCGATGTCCACGAAACTGCTTTCACGCCGCACGCTGCTGACCGGACTAGCCGCCGCGCCGTTCGTCCCCGGCGCCAGGGCGGAGGCGGCGTGGCCGAACCGTCCGGTGTCGGTGATGGTGCCTTATCCGCCCGCCGGCGGCGCCGACACCACGGCGCGCATCCTCTACGCCAAGCTCGGTACGATTCTGGGCCAGCAGTTCGTGATCGAAAATCGCGGCGGCGCCGGCGGCACCATCGGTGAAGCGCTGGTCGCGAAGGCAACTCCCGACGGCTACACCATCCTGCATGACGGCACCGCCTATTCGATCAACGGCGCGCTCTATTCGAACCTGCCGTTCGACTATAACAGGGATTTCGACGCGGTCGGCCTGGTGTCGCTGGTGCCGAATATCCTGGTCGTGACGCCATCGGTGCCGGTCAACACCCTGGCCGATCTCATCGCCTATGCAAAGGCCGCGCCCGGCGGCATCGACATGGCGTCCTCGGGCAACGGCACGTTGCAGCATCTGTCGCTCGAATTGTTCCGATTCATGAGCGGGGTCAAAGTCAACCACGTGCCCTATCGCGGCGGCGGTCCCGCGCTCAACGACGTCATCGCCGGCCAGGTGAAATTTTTCTTCTCCAACGGCTCGTCGGTGGTCGGCATGATCCAGGGCGGCCAGCTCAAAGCCATCGCCCACACCGGCAAGGGACGGCTGAAAACCTTGCCCGATATTCCGCCGGCGTCCGACACCCTGCCCGGCTTCGAGGCCTATGAATGGAACGGCGTGTTCGTGCCGCATGGCACGCCGGCGGCGATCGTGCACACCCTCAACGGCGCGATCAACGAAGCGATCACTTCACCCGAGGTCAAAGCGCGCTTCGGGCAACTCAATATCGAGAGCCGCCAGACCACGCCGGAAGAATTTTCCGCCTTCGTCAAGGATGAGATGGAGCGCTGGGGCAAAGTGGTGAGGGAAGCCAACATCAAGCTGGGTTAATTGCCCGCGCTGCCGCGCCGATATAGGTTTCGTGCCCATGAGCATCCGGAGAATCGTCCCCAATATCAACTCGGCCGATCCGCAAGCCGCGAAGCCGTTCTACGAAGGCGTTCTGGGGCTCGAGACGGCCATGGATATGGGCTGGATCATCACCTTCGCCTCGCCGTCGAATCCGACAGCCCAGGTCAGCGTGGTGGCATCCGATACCCGCAGCGAACCGCACGCCGACATCAGCGTCGAAGTCGCCGACGTCGACGCCTGTCACGCCGCCGCGCAACGGCAGGGACATCCGATCGTGTATCCCCTCACCGACGAGCCCTGGGGCGTCCGGCGATTTTTTGTCAGGGATCCCCATGGCGTCATTGTCAATGTCGTGAGCCACAAGGACTAGCATGAAAGCTTTTTCATCCCTCCCGGAGCCGCAATGAAGGTCCTGATTTCAGGTGGATTCCACGGCCCCTACAATGCGCTGTTACCCGATTTCGAGCGGGCGAGCGGCATCAAGGTCACGACCGGATCGGGCGCGTCGCAGGGAAGCGGGCCGCAAACCATTGCCGCGCAGCTCGCGCGCGGCGTGCCTGCCGACGTGGTGATCCTCTCCAGGGAGGGGCTCGATGAGCTGATCGCCGCGAAGCGGATCATCGCCGGCACCGACGTCGACCTGGCGCGGGCGCCGGTCGGCGTCGCGGTGCGGGCGGGGACGCCGAAGCCCGACGTCAGCACCGTGGAGGCCTTCAAACAAGTTCTGCTCGCGGCCAAAACCGTCGCGATCCCCGGAAGCACCAGCGGCATCTGGCTGACGACCGATCTGTTTCCGCGGCTCGGCATCGCCGAAAAGGTCAACGTCAAGCTGACGCCGCGCGGTACTGACTCAGCCGCCATGGTCGCCGCTGGAAATGCCGATCTTGCCGTGCAGCCGACCAGCGAAATCATGCACGCATCAGGCGTCGATTTCGCCGGCAATATCGCCGCGGAGATTCAATTCGTTCAGACGTTTTCAGCCGCCGTCGTGACCGGCTCGGGAGAGATCGAAGATTGCAAACGGCTGATCGAATTCCTGGCGTCCGCGCGCGCGTCCGAGACCATCAGAAAAAGCGGAATGGAGCCGCTGGCGGCCTCAACGCATCGATAGCCGCGCGCGCATGCCGGGCTCAGCTGGGGATGCGGACCCGACGTCAGAGGTAGACCTTTTCGGTGTCCACCGAGGACTCGACACCGAGCTTGACAAAATTTTCCGCGAGCCAGTCATCCGCGCATTTTCGGCCGCGGTCTCGGAGAAAAATCAGAAAGTCCCAATCGGCGTTGAACTTGCTGGTCGGCGTCAGCGCGCCCATGAACCCGTCATCCCAGATGCTGTGGATCAGCACATGCTTCAGCCCGCCGTCGACGACGCGCTTCTGGGTGACGAGCCTGGTCACGAAGCTGATCGCGCGCATCTCGCGCATCAGCGACGAGTTGAAGCTGATCTCGTTGATGCGGTTGAGGATATCGTCCGCCGAACGTGGTACATCCGCGCGGAACAGCGGATTGATATGGACAATGATGATGTCGGCGCTGTCGCAGCCGTAGATCAGCGGGAAGATCGCGGGGTTCCCCATATAGCCGCCGTCCCAATAGGCTTCGCCGTCGATCTCGACGGCGTGAAACATCGTGGGCAGGCATGCCGAAGCCATCACGGCATCGACCGAAATCTCCTTTCCGGAGAAAATCTTCACCTTGCCGGTGCGAACATTGGTCGCCGACAGGAAGAGCTTTACCGGACAGTCCGGCCGCCGCAGCACGTCAAAATCGATCGACTGCTCGACCACGTCACGCAACGGATTATAGTTCGTGGGATTGAACTGATACGGCGACAGCATGCGCGTCACGAAGCCGATCATGGAGAAAACCGGCGTCCACGACAGCTTGTGATCCCCCAGCATCCGATCGAACGGCGTCGGCTGCAGCGGCCCGAGCCTTGCTGCCTCGCTGACACGCTTCCAATAGTCCGACAGCGCCTTGCGCGCGCCTTCGCGGCCGCCGATCGCCAGGCCATAGGCAAACGCCGCAGCATTCATCGCGCCGGCGCTGGTCGCGCTCAGCCCCTCGAAGGCCAGTTCTTTTTCATCCAGCAGCCGGTCGAGCACGCCCCAGGTAAAGGCGCCATGCGCGCCGCCGCCCTGCAGCGCAAGGTTGATGGTCCTGACCTGGTTGGAAGATGGTCGAGGACCGTCCACGGCGTCCCGCTCCGCACTCGAATCCATGGCCGAAACCCCGAAAGCCTGTACCGGGCGTCACTATACATGCGAGGGGACGGTATGACGATGCCGGTTCATTGTCCGCGCTGATCGTCACATGGAAGACCCTTGATCGTCCCCCAGGAAGTTGACGGGGACGCCCTTTGTCAGCATTTCGGAAAGCCTCTCGGCATCCCAATTAGTCAGCCTGACGCAGCCATGCGAGGCCTCTCGGCCGACCTTCGAAGGCTCCGATGTGCCGTGGATTCCATAGCTCGGCTTCGACAAGGCGATCCAGACCAGGCCGAGCGGATTGTTGGGACCGGAATTGATGTCGAACGGCTTGTTGGTCTCGATTTCCTTGAACTGGTATTTCGGATTGTAGTGCCAGGATGGCTCCGAAACGATCGAGACCACCGTCAACGACCCCGACGGAGAGGGCTTGTCGTCGCTGCCGACAGATGCCCTGAAAAATCCGATCAGTTGGTGTTTGGCCGAATACGCCTTGACGGTTTGCCGCCGCACGTCGACATCGAGCCTGGCGGCTTGCTCGGGCTTGGCGGCAGCGAGCACGTTTGCGACGACAATGGCCTCGCCGGCTTGCAACGACTTTTCCGGATTCAAGGCGCTCAAGAGCTGTTCGCTCATGTGAAATTTTTCGGCAAGCGCTTCAAGCAACGTCCTGTAGCCCGCCGACTTGAAGTTTTGCATCTCCTCCATCCTGTCCGGCAGTTGCGGAAAGAAGGGTCCCTTGGCGTCCTCCTTGGTGATCACGTATTCGGTAAGCACCGGCCCGCTGGAGGCCCCAGAAAGTTTCGTCCAGAATTCCGCCGACCATCTGGTGTCAGCCGGCAAACCTTGCATCTCGGCAAAGCCGGCAATTATTTCGTCGAACAGGACGGCATCGTATTTCCCGTCGATCTCACCCGGCGACACTCCCGCACGTTCGAACAGAATCTGCGCCTTGATTATTTCGGGATGAATCATGCCGTCCGACGAGAGATCGGCGAACGCGGCATCGGTGATGGCAGCGGGCGAGAGGTCATCAGCCGTGGCTGGCAATGGCGTTATGGCTGCCAGGAATAAAACAACGGCGATGCGGCAATGCATGTTGCCTCTAAATCATCAGCCCCCACCCGACAAAGGATTCGTGCTGGGAATTATAGCCGGCAAGGCCTGCCGATCCAAGGCGGCCTTACAATCAACAAGCCGTTACACCCGTGGGAACTCAGGCAAATTGGCGCGCCGCGACTGGCCGGCGACGCTGCCGGTGCAAAAACCTAGCGCCACGGTTCGACGATGATCTTGGTGTGGCGTTCCGGATTGGCCAGATCCGCGAACGCGCCGGCGACGCCGTCGATGCCGACGGTCGCGGTCACCAGTGCCGCCGCATCGACTTGCCCTTCGGCGATCAGACGCAGGCTGGAGGCGAATTCTTCCGGCGTGTAGCCCAGCACGTATTGCACGTTGAGTTCCTTCATGATGCCGAGCATCGGCTCGGAGCGGTCGGTCTCCATGCAGACACCGACCACCACGATGCGGGCATCGCGGGCTGCGCCTTCGAACACCTGTTGCAGCAGCCCGGGAATCCCGACGCATTCGAAAATCAGCGCGGGTTTCAGGGCCGGCAGCATCGCCTGCAGCGGTGGCCGCGCGGCCTTCTGTTGCTCCGACATCGCGGCGTGCTCGGCCCAGGTCGCGTAAGGTTGCGTTCGCGCGGGATCGACGACGACATCGGCGCCCATGGCCAGCGCCAGGGCGCGGCGCGCCGGCGAATAGTCGGCGGCGATGATCGGGTGTAACCCCCTCAGTTTCAACGCCGCGATCACGGCTAATCCGACCGGGCCGCAGCCGATCACCAGCGGCACCTCATCGCCGCGTATGTTGGCCTTGGCGACCGCGTGAACGCCGACTGCCAACGGCTCGGTCAGCGCCGCATGTTCTGCTGCGAGCCCGTTGGGCACTTCCAGCAGCAATGCCTCGGTGAGCAGCATGCGCTCGGCATAGCCGCCGACATTGTCGTTGGAATAGCCAATGTTTTGGGGGCCGCCCGCCGTCAAGAGCGCCGGGATCGAACACACTTTTGTACCGGGCTTCAGCTTGCGCGCCGTGTCGGGCCCATAATCCAGAATCTCGCAGCAGAATTCGTGGCCGAACACCACATCACGGGCGAGATCCATCGGCTTGCGGCCGGGGAAATGCCTTGCCAGTTCGACCATGCGGTGGGCGTGCCGGCGC
>Ga0209006_10007226_pt1 | contig 10038 bp, 7 predicted proteins | sample JacPin_JW_Ref_O2_FD_188567 | JGI IMG/M metagenome (GOLD analysis project Ga0209006, IMG submission 188567) | Forest soil microbial communities from Algoma, Ontario, Canada - Jack Pine, Ontario site 1_JW_Ref_O2 (SPAdes) (version 2) | ecosystem: Environmental > Terrestrial > Soil > Boreal...
CGAGCCGGCGAAGACGCTGCTGGCGAAAGATGCCAGGGTCTACGTCATCCCCGACGGCAGCCTGAACAATTTGAATTTCGATACTCTGGTCGTTACCGATCCGAAGCCGCATTTTTGGATCGAAGATGCCGATATAGCGAACACTAACTCACTGCGCGTGCTGGCCGCGTCTCTTAGCCATAGGGAGGGCCACAGCAATACCAGCGCTCAGAAACGCCGGCGCAGGCTGCTTCTGATCGGCGATAGTGTCGCTCCGAGCAAGGAATATCCCGAACTGGCGCGGGCTGGGCAGCAGATGGCGAATGTTGCCAAACATTTTCCGGCGCCGCAACAGCAGGTGTTCAGCCGCGATCGGGCAACTCCGGCGGCTTACGGGGCCAGCAATCCGGGGCAATTTTCATACATTCATTTTGTCGCGCATGGCACGTCGAGCCGGTTGAGTCCTCTGGACTCGGCGATTGTGTTGTCGCAAAGCGCGGGGGAAAACGGTTCTTTCAAGCTGTATGCTCGCGACATTGTGAGTCACAAGTTGAACGCCGACCTAGTCACGGTCTCGGCCTGTTACGGCGCCGGGGAACGCGCATACTCCGGCGAGGGATTAGTAGGACTTGCTTGGGCTTTCCTGAGGGCGGGTGCGCACAACGTAATCGCGGGCCTCTGGGAGGTAACCGATGAGTCGACGGAACAACTGATGGACCGGTTTTATGACGAACTCGACAAGGGTGCAAGTCCAGATGCGGCGCTACGCGCAGCCAAGCTCTCACTGCTGCGCGGCGGCCGGTTCCACAATCCTTTTTACTGGGCTCCGTTTCAGCTCTATACCGGCTCGTGACGTAGCGCATTGCTCGCAATAAAGAAGCCCGTCCGGGCTCTTCTTTCCGGGCGGGCAGTAAGGCAGCACAAAAACTAAGGCGAGACTAGGCTGCGTTCTTCCGTTTCGCTTTCCACGCCGCCCAGCGTGCCTTCTGAGCCGCTGCAATCTTTCTGCGAGCTGCCGCTGACATGGTGCGCCTGGGCTTTGCTGTGGCCGCCTGCCCAGCACTTCGCTTGGCCCAGCGCGCCTTCTGCGCGATACTGATCGCTCGACGGCTGGCGGCTGACATGGTACGAACTCCCGGGCCATTGCCGGAGTTGAGTCCACGGAGCGCGCTGATTGCGGCATCGAGGCGACTAAGTTCAGATTGCACCTGCCGGCGTTGCGTTTGTAACTGATTCACGATACTGGACAGATTCGTCATGTAATACCCCCTCACAGCACAATCTTAGCAGGGCGAAGTAGCCTTACGGGCAGGCTCTTTGCCGGACCGGGTCAATCGACCGAGGAACGGCGGTAATAGGCCTGATACCTTGCGGGATCATTTTCGAAGCGGTTGGCGCTATCATGCAGGGTACTTGGTGCTGATCCTGCAGAAGTCAGCCCAGCTGTGATCGCGGTCATGGCGCAGACGCCAATGTCCTGGGGCGATGGAACGGATTGCAAACGAGGCGCTGATGGCTCCGGTTCTAGTCTGGCTGATTCTGATCCTCTGCCTGCTGATCTCGCTGGTGAAGTACACGTTCGCCTTGATTCTGAAGTGGTCGGTTCCTGGAGCTACGGTCAAAAAGGATTACACCTACCAGCCCACCGTGAGCGTCCTCATGCCCTGTTTCAACGAGGGTAAGACGGTTTACGAAACCATCGAGAGCATCAGTAACAGCAACTATCCGAGTGAGAAGTTTGAAGTGATCGCGCAAGACGACTGCTCGGTTGACGACAGTCATGAGTGGATGCTCAAGGCCCAGCGCGACTTTTCCAACATAAGAGTGAGGGTGGGACGCAACACCGTGAACAGCGGTAAGGCCCGCACCGTTTGCAACGCTCTGCAGCACTCCGTGGCAGAGCTGATGATATCGATCGACTCGGACTGCATCTTTCATCCAGACGCGATCCGCGAACTGGCGGCGTGCTTTTCGGAGCCGAAGATCGGGTCGGTGGGCGGCAGAGTCGGAGTACGGAATCCGAACGAGAACGCGATCACGGCGATCCAGACATTTATTTACTACGCCGCATTTCAGGTTTACAAAGTTCCCGAGAACTGGACGCGCAGCGTGGGCTGCATCAGCGGATGCCTGTTCGCCATCCGGCGCGAGTTGCTGCTGGAGATTGAACCCAAGATTCGGAGCCGCCACTGGTTCGGCATTCCAGTCAACCAGGGCGAAGACAGATTCCTTACTCACCAGACCCTGCTGCGCGGCTACGGAACTTACATCAATAACGATGCAGTGTGCTGGACGACCGTGCCCTCTACCCTAGCGGACCTGTTCAAGCAGCAGTTACGGTGGAAGCGCAGCATCATCCGCGATTTGTTCTACACGCTGCGGACGCTGCCCAAGCACGTGTGGACGCTCCACCCCAATACCGTGTTGACGCTGGTCCTGACGCCACTCGGGGCGCTGCTGGGGTTGCTGGTTGTGCTGACCATGCTCTCGGGAAATCCGACGGAGTTGGCCGGTCCGGGGCCTCTGATCGGGTATCTCGCGATTGCGGCGATTTTGGGGTGGGTTATCAGGAAATACAGTACCCGCGAAGCGGTAAACAACCCGCTGGCCTTCGGCGCTTATCTGGCATGGTCGGTGGTCAGCAGTTTATTTCTAACTACTCTTGCGCTGTGTACCCTGGATTCCAGGGACTGGGGCACGCGTGTGAAAGAACAGGAACAGGAGGCAGTCGATGGCGACGCAAGTCGTCAAGAAGCCTGAAGCACGACCTGCCGTGATCCAGCCGATGATTTACAAGTCGGTGGTCACGGTCTACCGGATTTTCGCGATCGTGACACTCTACCTGGTGCTTCTCGGAGTGCTGGCGTACGGCTTCGTCATGGGCTTCTATGCGCTGAATACGTCGTGGGCCGCGCCCGTGATCCTTTCTCCCGCCGACGACAAGAGTCTGGATTTCACCGAGAAACTGGTGACCACCCGGCAAACGCTGGAGGATTTGAACGTCGACCAGAAAAAGCTGCAAGACGGCGTCGCGGAAATGCAGAAGCACCGCACGGCGCTGGAAGGGCTCGAGCCCGAACTCAAGACCGCGATTGTCAGGGAGCAGCAGCACAACCAGATCGCCGGCCCGCAGCTTATGGAACTCGACAGGCAGAAGCAGGCCGACAACCGGAAGACGCTGGCGGTCATGGCGCAGGTAAGAGAAGTGGAAGCCGCTATCGACAAAGACCTGGCGGCCGGACTCATCACCAAAGGCGATGCCGCTACCCAGCGGGCGGCGCTGAATCAGGCCCAGAGTTCCTACACCGACAGCAAGATTGGCGAGATACTGCTGACTGACAACGTTCTGGAGAAGACTACAGTCGACACCAAGTCACTGGACGTGCTCGATAAGCAGGCCGAACTGATCTCCGAAATTGCCCAACTCGATGTTGCGATCAGCGTGGCGCAAAAGCAGATCTACGAAGAGACGAAACAGATCGCCAGCCTGAGGCAAGCGTTGGCCACCGCGAAGCAAACGCCTTATTACCTGAGTGTGTCCGGGGGCAGCGCCGTTTATTTCGCATTCGTGCCTTACGACAATCAGAGCAGCGCGGCCATCGGCAGTGCCGTGTATGACTGCTATCTGAACATGGTGGGCTGCAGGAAGGTGGGCACGGTGAAGCAGATTTTTGCCGGCGAAGAGCACGCGATTCATCCCATCTTCAGGACGGACATCCGCGGCTTCCTGATTCAGATGCAACTTGACCATTCCGAATCCGCGAAATCGAAAACCGTGTTCCTGAGCCGCAAGCCGCTCTTCTTCTGAATCTTTCTTGTGATCTTTCTTTGCGATTTCTGATGATCTCGTTTCGAGGAGACGCTCGATGCCTTTGACTCAAGCCAAGACTGGGGTAAGGCCCAGGAACTTGCCGGGAAAATTCCGAGCAGGGCTCACGGTTGTGATGCTGCAGATCGCCCTGATGCTTCCTGCTGCCTTTGCGGCCGACACGAAGGACAGCACAAAAGACAGCGACGCGCAGGCTTATTGCCGTTATGTAACCGAGCAGGCCGCGGCGCAACGCTACCTGTTGCTAGTGCCCGATGCCGTTGCCGGCATCACGCAGCCCAACACAGGTTTGCCCACGCAGTTGGTCTGGGGAGCTTCCGGCAGCCTCTCCAATGTACGGAAGGCGGGGCTGACGATGGATGCGGCGCGTAAGAACTGCGAACTCTATGGCGCAACCGCTTCCGCCCAGCAGGATGTGCAATATGCCCTGCCCAGTCTGGAGAAACAAGCTTTGCAACACAGGCTAGCGCTGATCCAGCAGGCATCGGAGAGCCTGGAAACTCTGATTGACACGACCAGAAAGATGCTCGACGCGCAGAACATGACTCGGCCCATGGCGTTCACTCTGCAAACCACGAAAATCAAGCTGGACGCGGATCGCGCCGATACCCAGTCCAAGATGGCCGGTCTCTACGCGCCGGGACTTAGCGCTCGGCCGGTGAAGGAACTGGTTGCCGAGAAGCAGAATCGAGAGGCCAGCGTGCAGAAAGCTCTCGACAAACTAAATCGCCAGAATGACTGGGACGTGGCGCTTTCGGTGGGCGCGCATCAGCAGATCAATCCGCTGATCGATACCCGAGGGGCCTATGGAGAGGTTTCAATAAGCTATAACCTTGCGAGCCATACCATCAACAAACATCTGGACCGGGCTGCGGACGCTTATGACGATTGGAAGAGAGTTCAGGAGGGCGACGTCATTCGTAATGCCGGCGTGCTCAAGCAGCAGGTCATCGATGGTATTTCAGTTCAGGAGAGCCGGCTGAAAGCTTTGCAGGACGAGCAGAAAGACATCGAAAGCAACCTGCAACTAGTGTCGAGCGCGGAGACCAGCGCAGCTCTGGACTTCCGCAACCAATTGACGACGGCGCGCTTGTTGCTGGTGATTGAAGCCGGCGATGCCGGCTTTCGACTGGACTTGCTGAGAGAGTTCTTAGGAAGGAATTTTTAATCAACTCGAATGGCGCCGGGCAGTTCGCATGAGTTCCTCGAATGTGGGCGTTCTTATTTCAAGCCGAGCCTGCCATTAAAATGCTGGATGACTCCATAGCATTCGCAGGCCACTTCTTCGAGGCTCTTGCGGTTCACTATCCTCAAAGTGCCACGCGAGCTTTCGATCAGGCCGGCATTTTCCAGTGCGCCCGCCGCCAGACTTACGCTGGAGCGTCCAGTACCGAGCATCTGCGCCAGGAATTCCTGAGTTAGCGGAAGCCACTGGGAGTCTACGCGGTCCTGACACATCAATAGCCAGCGGGCCAGACGCTGCTCAATGCCATGCAGGCGGTTGCAGGCGGCAAGCTGGGCGACCAGCATACCCTGCATCAGGGCGAAGCGGCTCAACTCTGAGCGCAACGTCGAGGCGGAAAGTAGGATCTCCTGAAAGATCTTCGACCGCACACGCAATCCGCTTCCCGACATCTGCATGATGGCCCGGAAGGTTCCCCGCCGCAGGCCCACCGTGAGCGCCATGCCCACCATACCTTCCTTGCCCGCGATGCCGACCTCGACGCTTCTGCCGTCGCGGCTAAGGGCTACGATCGACGTCATCCCGCCATTCAGGAAATAGATGAAATCAATCTTCTCGCCAGGTTCGTGCAGGATTTCGTATTGCGGCAATTCCACCGGCTCCAGATGCGGGCGAATCAGGTTGTACTCGTCGTCCGGCAACGACAGCAGGATTACGTTGCGCACCGCCTTTCCCGCCGAGTCAGAACGCGCGCCAGAATGCAGCGGCATCAGTTTGCCCGGTATGGTCGGTTTCTTCGCGATTATGTCTTCCTTTCCCAAAAGTAGTGTGGCCATACCGATTAGGATGCGAAGGCCCGGTTCGGTTCAATTCAGGAAGCCTGTAATTTCACCGGCAATCTCACCGAGGTGCGGGCAAATATCACAGCAGTACGCAGGTAGAACGCCTGCCATTCCGCCGGAAATGGGACTATCGCGGACATACTTCTTTACAATCGGCGCCAAAAGAATCGCGTACGGTATTCAGACGAGGGCTAATCATTCGGGAACACCCGGGGACCTTTCGTTCTGGAACCGCTCGTCTTTGGCCTCCAGGATGCGGTTCAATTCTTTGACCAACTCCAGGAACTTTTCCCGATTCTGTTCGACGGCAATCATTGAACAGAGCTCGTGAATGCGGTCGCCGTCGGCTGGGTTCATCATGGAACGGAGTATTACAACATCGGCTATATCCTGTATGTTCGATGTCGAACATTGAACGAAACATGGCTCGGAGGCCACTAGCGCAGGCCTATTGGCGATCCTCCGGCAACCGGCCCCGCAAGTTTGGAATCTTTTTTCCGCAGCTATAATTTTGAGCGATTCGGAAGTCGACAGAGGAGAGCACTTTGACGGTTGACACGAACGAGCATCCCATCCTCGATCCGAGCCATCAACTTCCGGCTCATGATCCGGCGTCTCGCCGGTCTCCATTGATGCGCATCATTCTATGGATCGCGGTGTTGATCATCCTGGCGCTCGTCGTATGGCTGACATGGAGCCACTTCACGGGCAAGAAAAAAGCTCCGGCCGGACCGCCGAAGATCACCATCACGACGGCGTCGGCGACGCAGGGCAACATTGGTGTTTACCTCGACGCCATCGGCACGGTCACTCCGGTGTATACCGATTCGATCACCAGCCAGGTGAACGGCCTGGTTGTCGCGGTGCACTTCACGGAAGGTCAACTGGTGCGCAAGGGCGATCCGCTGATTGACATTGACGCGCGTCAATACGAGGCAACACTTTTGCAAGCACAAGGAGCGCTGGAGCGGGATCAGAATGTTCTAGCCCAGGCGCAGATGGATTTGGAACGCTACCGCACCGCGTGGGCCCGTAACGCTATCGCGAAGCAAATCCTGGATGACCAGGAAAAACTCGTGCTGCAGGACGAGGGCACGGTAAAAAACGATCAGGGCACAGTGCAGTTTGACCAGGTTCAGGTCGAGTATTGCCATATCACGGCTCCCATCGCAGGGCGAGTGGGATTGCGGCTAGTCGATCCCGGGAACGTGGTGCAGTCCGGCGGAAGCACAACGCTCGCGGTTATTACGCAGATGGAACCCATCACCGTCGTTTTCACCATCCCGGAAGACGATCTGGGTCCGGTTGAGGCCCGGCTGCGGAAAGGAGCCAGGCTCACCGTCGACTCGTTTGACCGCGCGGCCCAGAAGAAGATCGCCAGCGGCAAGCTGCTGACCATTGACAACCAGATCGACACCACCACAGGAACTGTGAAAGGACGATCGGTCTTCACTAACAAGGACGATGCCCTCTTTCCCAACCAGTTCGTGAACACGCGGTTGCTGGTAAATACCCTGCAGGGCGTGACGCTCGTCCCTTCATCGGCGATCCAGCAAAATGGACAGGCATCGTTCGTATATGTGATTCAGAACAATGTCGCGCATATGCGCAGCGTTAAGCCGGGAGTTACAGATGCTGGCCTAACGCAGGTGGATAGCATCAATCCCGGAGACGTGGTTGCCAATAGCAGCTTCGATAAGTTGCAGGACAACACGACGGTCGTTGTTTCGAACGGAGCGCCGAATGGCGGACCGAGCGCTGCTCCGAACCGGGGTCAGGGGAAGCCCGCCGCGTCCGGCACCAGCGGGAGCAGCGCACCGTGAGTCCATCCCGCCCGTTTATCTTGCGGCCGGTTGCGACCGCTTTGCTGATGGCCGCGATCCTGCTGGTCGGCATTGTCGGCTACACCCAGCTGCCGGTGTCGGCTCTGCCAGAAGTCGACTATCCGACGATTCAAGTGCTCACGTTTTATCCGGGGGCAAGCCCGACCGTGATCGCGACCACGGTAACTGCGCCCCTGGAGCGCAATTTCGGCCAACTGCAGGGCTTGAGCCAGATGACCTCCAGCAGTTCGGGCGGAACTTCCGTCGTGGTGTTGCAGTTTAACCTTGCCGTGAATATCGATGTGGCCGAGGAAGAGGTGCAATCGGCCATCAACGCCTCGCAGAGTTTGCTGCCCTCGATTCTGCCCGCGCCTCCGACTTACAGTAAGACGAATCCTGCCGATGCCCCGGTACTTACGCTGGCGATCACGTCGACCTCCATGCCGCTGTCTCAGGTCGAGGATTTGGTAGACACGCGGCTTGCGCCCAAGATTTCGCAGCTTACCGGAGTGGGGCTGGTCACGATAAGCGGCGGCCAGAAGCCCGCAGTCCGCGTTCAAGCGAATCCTGCGGCGCTGTCTTCCTACGGCATCAACATGGAAGACCTGCGCACGGCGCTGACCCAGTCCAGCGTGAACGCCGCCAAGGGAAACTTCGACGGGCCGCGGCAGGATTATCAAATCGATGCCAACGATCAGCTCGTCACCAGCGACGACTATCGCAGAGTGGTCGTGGCCTACCGCAATGGCGCGCCGGTGATGTTGACCGACGTCGCACAGGTCGTGAATGGCGTCGAAAACAATAACCAAGCTGCGTGGATGGATCAGACTCCGGCGGTGATTCTGAATGTGCAGCGCCAACCGGGTGCTAACACGATCAGCGTGGTAAAGAGCATCAAAGGGCTGCTGCCACAGCTGCAGGCGAACCTGCCTACGGGAATCCAGATCAGGACGCTCACCGATCTGACCACCGCGATTAATGCCTCGGTGTCCGACGTTGAGTTTGAATTGCTCCTGACGGTCGGACTCGTTGTGCTGGTCATCTTTCTGTTCTTGCGCAGCCTCTATGCCACGATCATCCCCAGTGTGGCCGTACCGCTATCACTGGTGGGTACTTTCGCGGCGATGTACGCCCTCGGTTACAGCCTGGATAACTTGTCGCTGATGGCGCTGACAATTTCTACGGGCTTCGTGGTCGATGACGCCATTGTGATGATTGAAAACATCTCACGCTACATCGAAGATGGCGATCCGCCGATGGAAGCGGCGCTCAAAGGCGCGGAGCAGATTGGATTCACAATTCTCTCGCTGACGGTTTCGCTGATTGCCGTGCTCATTCCTTTGCTGTTCATGGGTGACGTCGTAGGGCGCTTGTTCCGCGAGTTTGCCGTGACTCTAGCGGTCACGATCGTCGTTTCTGCTGTGGTGTCTCTGACGCTCACGCCTATGATGAGCGCGCGAATTCTGCGGCACCAGCCGAAAGAGCAGCAGGGACGCATCTATCAGGCTTCGGAGCGCGCCTTCGAATCGATGATCGCATTCTATGGACGGACTCTGAAGTTTGTCCTCACCTACCAGACGATTACGCTGTTCGTCGCGCTGGGCACTTTGATACTCACGATTTTTCTTTACATCATCATCCCAAAAGGATTTTTCCCGGTGCAGGATACCGGTGTCATCCAAGCCATTTCGCAAGCGCCACAGACGATTGGCTCGAAGGCCATGGCCGAGAAGCAGCAGGAACTGGCCAAGGTCGTGCTCAGTGATCCGGCGGTGGACAGTCTTTCGTCGTTTATCGGCGCGGATGGAACCAACACGACCACGAACAGCGGCCGAATGTCGATCAATCTGAAGCCGCTCGACCAGCGCAAGATGAGCGCGTCCGACGTGATCCGACGGCTCAACTCGAAATTGGACCAGGTGCGGGGCATACAGCTGTTTATGCAGCCGGTGCAGAACATTTCGGTCGACGATCGGGTGAGCCGAACGCAATACCAGTACACGCTCGAAGATCCGAATGCCGATGAACTGAACGACTGGACCAACCGCTTCGTCACCCGTCTGAAACAGTTGCCCGAACTCGAAGACGTCGCGACGGATCAGCAAACGGGAGGCCTTGCTGTATCTCTGGTAATCGATCGCGCGACGGCTTCGCGGTTCGGGATCGCGCCCACCACTATCGACAACACTTTGTACGACGCCTTCGGCCAGCGGCAGATCAACACGATGTACACGCAGGTAAATCAATACCATGTTGTGCTCGAGAGCCAACCGCAGTTTCAGCTTGATCCGAACAAGTTGAATCATCTCTATATCCAGTCCAATGCGTCGGCCGGCGCAACCGGAGCGGGAGCATCTTCTTCGTTCGCGTCCTCTGGAGCGT
>Ga0209006_10007227_pt1 | contig 10037 bp, 10 predicted proteins | sample JacPin_JW_Ref_O2_FD_188567 | JGI IMG/M metagenome (GOLD analysis project Ga0209006, IMG submission 188567) | Forest soil microbial communities from Algoma, Ontario, Canada - Jack Pine, Ontario site 1_JW_Ref_O2 (SPAdes) (version 2) | ecosystem: Environmental > Terrestrial > Soil > Boreal...
CGCCGCCCCTACTCGGTGGTGCTGCTGGACGAGATCGAGAAGGCGCACTCCGACGTGTTCAACACGCTGCTGCAGGTGATGGACGACGGTCGCCTGACCGACGGCCAGGGGCGCACCGTGGACTTCAAGAACACCGTGCTGATCATGACCTCCAATCTCCGCACCGGAGAGGGCAGCGGCTCCGCGGCAAGCCGCGACGCAGAACTGCGCACCTCGCTGTTGGAGTACTTCAAGCCGGAGTTCGTCAACCGCCTCGACGACATCGTGCGCTTCGATTCCCTCACCCGCGAGCAGATATCTGAGATCGTGGATCTCCAGGTGGCGCGTGTGATCGAGCGAGTGGCCGAGCGCGGCGTGCAGGTGACGCTCACCGACAAGGCACGCGAGCTGATCTCGAATCTGGGCTATGACCCAACCTACGGCGCGCGGCCGCTGCGACGTGTGATCCAGAAGCAACTGGTGGATCGACTCGCGCTGGCGCTGCTCTCAGGTGAGATCCGCACGGGCGACGCGGTCACTGTGGATACACGCGAAGGCGAGCTGGCGTTGGAGACCGCGCCAGCAGGGACGGTCGCGACGGTCTGAGCAGCGCCGCGACCATCCCTGTCTCGCTCGAGCTACGGTGCCGTTACCGCCCAGTCTCCACTCACGTACGCTTTTTCGGATTCGCCTCGGAAGTAGATCAAGAACCCAGTCGCGCCAGGTCCGGATTTCGACGATCCGCCTTCGTCGTTGTAGATTGCGCTGAACGTGGACGAGCCTGATCCCTCGTCCTCGTAGACACACAACTGACCTGGGGCGGCTTTGCCCGGGCCGGGACACGTGGTGCTGTATTTCGCCGAGCTCGGAATGTAGTTCTCTTCACTGAGGCCAGCGGCCAACGGTATGCGGAACTGAACGCTGTCCGCCATCCAGTCGCCCGTGCCTCCGCCAACGCCCCACGACCCCGTCAGCGTCTGGCCTGCAGCGAGCGTCGTTTCGTCGGTGAAGTTGGCGCCTTTCGTCCCAGCAGCTCCTTCTTTGCCCGCACGCCCCTGTGGCCCTTCTTTACCGGTGGCTCCCGTCGCGCCGGTTTTGCCGGCCCTCCCTTTGAGCTTCTTGAGCACCTTCGGGTTGATCTGCTTGGTCGAGTTGATCAGGTAGTGACTTGCCGCCAGCGCTCCACCGCTCATCGAGAAGAAGAGCGCGAGCGTCGCAGCGACGTTGGCGTAGCTGAACCTGCGTCCGGATCTGAACATGGCCCCCCGTTTGCGCGTTTGATTTGGCGGGACGCTACGGAGCCAAGCGGACGGGCCTGGCCGGATCGTTGTGAACGACGCGATCTGTTCGATTCCTTCGAGGCTCGTGGTGCGGCGGTGAGACGACGAAGCTGCGAACATATCGAGCGTCGAGATCGCCGGGGGCGCGGGCTTTGGGGCGCCCGAAGTGGATTTCGCAGGGGAATGGAGCCCGATCAATGATCAGGGAACGACGACAAAGGAGCTGTCCCGTGCACTCATCAATCTTGAATCGGCGCCTTGCGCCCGTGGTCGGCGCACTCGCCGCTTCGTTGCTCGGCGTGCTCGCCGCCGCGCCTCCGGCGGGCGCAGCGACCATCTATGCCTGCGTGAACAGGCACACGGGCTCGGTTCGGGTGTTCGTCAGACGGCCGACCTGCAGGAAGCACGAGGTACGGGTGTCGTGGAACTCTCAGGGGATCGTCGGTAAAACGGGCGCTCCCGGAAAAACGGGGGCCACGGGGAAAACCGGCCCCACCGGGAAAACTGGCCCTACAGGTCTCACTGGTCTGAACGGTGCCGCCAATGGCTATTTCGTGAGCGTCCCGGAATTCACGGAATTCACGGGCAAGACAGAAGCCACAGTCCTCAGCGAAGCGATTCCCGCGGGTAGCTACATCGTCTCGGCAAAGACGGTCGTCTCCTCTTCAGCCAAGGCGAGCACGAGGGCAGCGAGCGTATGTGAGCTCCTCGTCGGTGGGGTGGTTGCCGACACCGCCGGATGGGACGCTGGGCTCGTGGAAGAGTCGGGAAAATGGGTCGGCGAAACGACGCTTGCCCTGGATGCCGCGGTGACCGTGAAAGCGCGAACCACCCTGTCGATCGTCTGCTCGGACCTGTCCCCCGACGCGTCCCCCAACACCAACGAACAGAAGGTCGGGTCCGCGTTTACGCAGCTCGTGGCGGTGCAGACGACACAGAACAGCTAGGAGCAGCCAGGTCACAGGTGGCGATCGCCGCCGCGATCGGGTATCAACCGCATACGGCGGGTATCCGCCGAGCAACGTGACGCCAATCTCTGGAGGAGCCCACGCATGCCCACCTACGTAATGCTCACGACCCTCACCCCCGAGGGCGTACAGACGGTCAAGAACAACCCGCAACGCATCCTTGAGGTCAACAAGGAGGTCCAGCAGCTCGGCGCGACCGTCAAGTCGCAGTGGGCCACGCTCGGGCACGTCGACTTCATCTCGATCGTGGAGGCGCCCGACGACGGCACGATGGCGCGCGTCTCGCTGGAGCTGGGCTCGCGCGGCACCGCCCGCTACGAGACCCTCTCGGCGATCCCGATAGAGGATTTCATCGCGTCTCTGTAACGTTCACCGCATGGAGGGTCGCCCGACAGGTCAGCCAGGTATCTCGCTCGTGCCCGAGCCGATGGGCGAGGCCGAAGTACAGGCGCAGCTCGACGACATCGACGTCGACACGCCGCTCGTCGGCATCGTGATGGGCTCCAAGAGCGACATGGAGACGATGGAGAAGGCCGCGCACGAGCTCGAGGAGCGGGGCATCATGCATGAGGTTCGCGTCATGTCCGCCCATCGCGAACCGGACGTTGTGGCCGAATACGCGAAGAACGCGCACATGCGCGGCCTGCGCGTGATCATCGCCGGCGCCGGCATCTCCGCCGCGTTGCCGGGCGCCGTCGCAGCCCACACCGACCTGCCCGTGATCGGCGTGCCGCTGTCGGGTCGCCTGAGCGCCGCCGGCGGCCTCGACGCGATCCTCTCGATCGTGCAGATGCCCCCCGGCGTGCCCGTCGCGTGCGTGGGCCTGGATAACCCGCGCAACGCGGCGATCCTCGCCGCGCAGATACTCGGCGGCTGAACGACCTCCCTCCCAGGGAGAATGGCGAAGCCGTGCCCGCGGGGGGCGCGGGTCGCCAATCGACCAGCGGAGGCAGAGCCATGTCAAGACGTACACGTCCATCGCCGTCCACGACCTTCATCGGCGCTGTGGCGGCCAGTGCGCTGCTCGCGCTCGCCCTGGCGCCGGCGGCGGGCGCCGCGAAGATCTACACCTGCGTGAACAAGGCTGGAGCGATGCGGCTCGTCAGCGCGAAGACCAAGTGCAAGCACGGAGAACGCAAGGTGTCGTGGAACGCTTCGGGACCGGCCGGCGCTCCAGGCGTCGCTGGGAGCCCTGGCGCAGCCGGCAGTCCCGGCGCCGCGGGCGCGAACGGCGTCGGCGCTGACTTTGCGAGCTACAGCTTCGGCCCCGCCGAACTCGCGACGAGCGAAAAAGGCGACGTCGTTGTCAGCAGGACGATCCCCGCCGGCACGTACTTCGTGAACGGGGAGACGATCATCGGTGGCGCCGCCACGAAACCCGTCTTCGTAGGTGTCCTCTGCGAGCTCGTCGACACGCCCGGAACGGTGAGCATCGTGGAACCGCCGCAGGCGTTGGACATCAGCGAGTGGTTGCAGGAACTCTCGAACTCCTCTGGGAGCGAATATTCGGGGGCGAGCACGCTCCCGTTGCAGACACAGCTGACGACCACCGAAGCGACCACGCTCGCGATCGTCTGCGCGCCCATCGAGGGCAGCAAAGAAGCCAAAGTCATCGCCGTCGGCTCGCAGCTGAGCGCGCTGCAGACGACAGCCAACAAGTAGCCGCACCGGCCTCGGGGCGGGCGGGCAGCGATAATCAGCTGCAGTGATCGCCCGCTACACCCGCCCCGAGCTCGGCTCCCTATGGAGCGATGAAGCGCGCATGGACACCTGGCGCCAGGTGGAGATCGCCGCGTGCGAGGAGCTCCCGGGGCTGCTCGGCGGCGAGGGCCCCACCGCGGAGGAGCTCCAGGCGATCCGCGGCGCGAGCTTCACCGTGGAAGCGGTTGACGAGCGCGAGCGCGTCACCGAGCACGACGTGGCCGCGTTCGTGGACGTGCTCGCCGCCTCTGTCGGCGAGGCGGGACGCTGGATCCACTTCGGGCTGACGTCCTCCGATGTGCTCGACACTGCGCTGGCGCTGCAGCTGCGCGCGGCCGGCGAGGTGATCGTCCCCGGCGCGGAAGCGCTCACCGCGGCATTCGCCGCGCGTGCTCGTGAGCACGCGGACACGCTGTGCGTGGGCAGAACCCACGGCGTACACGCGGAGCCCACCACGTTCGGGATCAAGCTCGCGGGCTTCGCGTTCGAGGCGCACCGCAACGCCACGCGCCTGAAGCGCGCCTTCGAGCAGGTCGCCGTCGGCGCCGTCTCCGGCGCTGTGGGCACATACGCCGCCACCAGCCCCGAGTTCGAGGCCGGGGTGCTCGGCCGGCTCGGTCTCGCGCGCGAGCAGGTCTCCACGCAGGTCGTCCCGCGCGATCGCCACGCGGAGCTGCTCAGCGCGATCGCGCTCGCCGGCGCCGGGCTCGAGCGCTTCGCCACCGAGCTCCGCCACCTCCAGCGCACGGAGGTGCGCGAGGCGCAGGAGCCGTTCCGCGCCGGGCAGAAGGGCTCCTCCTCGATGCCCCACAAGCGCAACCCGATCAAGAGCGAGCAGATCGCCGGCCTCGCGCGCGTGCTGCGCGGCAACGCCCAGGCGGCCCTGGAGAACGTCGCCCTGTGGCACGAGCGCGACATCTCCCACTCCTCTGTAGAGCGCGTGATCCTGCCCGACTCAACGATCCTGCTCGACTACCTCCAGCACCGCGCGATTGCGCTCGTGCAGGGCATGACCGTCGACACCGAGCGCATGCGCGCCAACCTCGAGCTCACGCACGGCGCGCTCTTCTCCCAGCGGGTGCTGCACGCGCTCGTCGAGGCCGGGTCCTCCCGCGACGACGCCTACCGGGTCGTGCAGGAGCTCGCACAGCGCGCCTGGGACGAGGGCATCCAGCTACGGGAGCTGCTCGCCGCCGACGAGCGCGCCGCCGGCCTCGATCTGGAGGCGATATTCGACTACTCGCACTACACGCGCCACGCCGGCGAGATCCTGGCACGGCTCGATGACATCGCCTGAGGACGCGAGGGCCTGGCCTGAGCGCGACGTCGCCTGATCGTTCGCTAGCATCGCCACACGTGAGCACCTCCCTCGCCGATCTGCCCCTAATCGCCAGCGGGAAGGTCCGCGAGATGTACGACCTCACCGGCGCCGACGGCGTGCCGGACACCAGGGGCGAGGCGCCGCTGCTGATGGTCGCGAGCGACCGCATCTCCACCTACGACGCTGTGCATCCCACGCCGATCCCCGACAAGGGCAAGGTTCTCACGGGGCTCTCCGTGTTCTGGTTCGCCAAGACCTCCGGCATCGTCGCCAACCACCTGATCTCCGCAACCGACGGTGTTCCCGACGAGGCGCGCGGCCGCGCGCTGGTCGTGCGCCGGCTGCGCATGCTGCCCGTCGAGTGCATCGTGCGCGGCTACATCACCGGCTCCGGCTGGAAGGACTACCAGGCAACCGGATCGGTCTCCGGGATCGCGCTGCCGGAGGGTCTGCGCGAGTCAGAGCAGCTACCCGAGCCGATCTTCACCCCCAGCACCAAGGCTGAGGAGGGCCACGACGAGGCGATCGACTTCTACGGAGCCGTCGAGCTCGTGGGCGACCGCGCGTTGATGGAGCGCGTCAGGGACGCATCGATCGAGCTGTACTCGTTCGCCGCCGAGCACGCGCGCGCCAACGGCGTGATCCTCGCCGACACCAAGTTCGAGTTCGGCCTGGACGACAGCGCCGGCAACGGCAGCGGACCCGTGCTCGTGCTGGGCGACGAGGTCCTCACGCCCGACTCCTCCCGCTACTGGCCCGCCGACACGTACGAGGTTGGACGCGGGCAGCCGAGCTTCGACAAGCAGTACGTGCGCGACTGGGCCTCCGGCAGTGGCTGGGACAAGAAACCGCCCGCACCGGCGATCCCCGAGGACGTCGTCGCCGGCACCCGCGCGCGCTACGTGGAGGCATACGAGCGCATCACCGGCGAGCCCTTTCAGGCATGGCTGGACCGCACCGCAGTCGCGTGAGGGCCCGCGTCCTGATCCGCCCGAAGGCAGGCATCCTCGACCCGCAGGGCGTCGCCGTCGAGCGCGCGCTCCCCGCACTCGGCTTCGCGGGCGTCGGCAACGTCCACATCGGACGCCTCGTGGAGCTCGACGTCGAGGACGCCGCGCAGCTCGAGCCCATGTGCCAGAAGCTGCTCGCCAACCCGCTCGTCGAGGACTACGAGGTAGAGCTGCTCGACGGCAACGGCAGCGCCTGACGCGACGTGAAGTTCGGGGTCCTTCAGTTCCCGGGTTCCTGCGATGAGGTGGATGCGCTGAACGCCGCGCGCCGGGTGGGCGACGCCGAGCTGATCTGGCACGCCGACAGCGACCTCAAAGGGGCTGACGCGATCGTCGTCCCCGGCGGCTTCTCCTACGGCGACTACCTGCGTGCGGGCGCGATCGCGCGCTTCTCCCCCGCGATGGAGTCAGTGATCGCGTTCGCGCACGACGGCGGGCTCGTGCTGGGTATCTGCAACGGCTTTCAGGTTCTCTGCGAGGCGCGCCTGTTGCCGGGCGCGCTGCTAGTGAACGCCAACCTGCGCTTCACCTCCAGGCAGGTCGAGCTCGAGGTGCTCAGCAGCGGCGGCGCGTTCACCCGCGCATGCGCCCTGGACGAACACCTGAGCATCCCCGCCAAGCACGCTTGGGGCCGCTACTACGCCGACAGCGAGACGCTCGCCGCAATGGACAATCGCGGCCAGATCGTGCTCCGCTACGCGCCCGGCGAGAACTTCAACGGCTCGCTGCACGACATCGCCGGCGTGAGCAACGAGGCAGGAAATGTCTTCGGCCTGATGCCGCATCCCGAGCACGCCGTCGACGAGCTCACGGGGGGCTCCGCCGATGGGCTGAAGATCTTCCAGTCGATGCGGCTTGCCGTCGAGGGCGCGGTGGCCTGATGGAGGATGTGAGAGGGAGGGGTCCGGTTGCTCTCAAAAAAACTCTGTATAGCCATGGCGCACAAAATTCTCGCGAGCACATACACACCGCGCCCTTTCACAATCCCGGCACACATCCGTCACACCGTGGCGGAACCCCGCGGCCTTCACTGAGATGACGACCACAGATGCCCCACCCACCGTCGAGGACGCGCTCGCGCTGGGGCTCACGCGCGCGGAGTATGAGCTCGTGTGCGTGAAGCAGGGTCGCGCGCCCAACCAGGTCGAGCTGGCGATGTACTCGCTGCTGTGGAGCGAGCACTGCGCGTACAAGCACTCAAAGAAGCTGCTGCGCACGCTGCCCACCGAGGGCCCGCACGTGGTCATGGGTCCGGGCGAGAACGCCGGCGCGGTGGATGTCGGCGGCGGCCTCGTGTGTGCGTTCAAGGTCGAGTCCCACAACCATCCGTCCGCCGTGGAGCCCTTCCAGGGGGCCGCCACCGGCGTCGGGGGCATCCTCCGCGACATCTTCGCGATCGGCGCGCGCCCGATCGCCGTCCTGGACTCACTGCGCTTCGGCGAGCCGACCGCCGGACCGACCGGAACACGCTCGCGCTACCTGCTCGACGGCGCCGTCTCGGGGATCGGCCACTACGGCAACTCGATCGGCGTGCCCACCGTCGGCGGCGAGGTGTACTTCGAGGCGCCGTATGAGAGCAACTGCCTGGTGAACGCGATGGCGCTCGGCCTCGCGCCACGCGACCGGCTCGTGCGCAGCGCCGCCGCGGGGCCCGGCAACGTGCTCGTGCTGTTCGGCGCGTCCACCGGGCGCGACGGCATCGGCGGCGCCTCGGTGCTCGCCTCTGCGGAGCTGGGCGCGGACGGCGACGAGGACAAGCGCCCCACCGTCCAGGTGGGCGACCCGTTCGAGGAGAAGAAGCTGCTCGAGTGCTCGCTTGAGCTGCTCGACCGTGGCCTGATCGTCTCGCTGCAGGACCTCGGCGCCGCCGGCCTCACCTCATCCGCGTCGGAGATGGCCTCCAAGGGCGAGGTCGGGATCGACCTGGACGTGGGCAAGGTGCCGCTACGCGAGCCGGGCATGGAGCCGTTCGAGATCATGGTCTCCGAGTCCCAGGAGCGGATGCTGTGCGTGGTCGAGCCGGCCAATCTGGACGCGGTGCTGGCGCTGTGTGAGAAGTGGGAGGTGGGAGGCTCTGCGATCGGCGCCGTCACCGACAGTGGGCACATGCGCGTGCTGCGCGACGGCGAGTTGGTCGGCGACATGCCCGTCGCGGCCCTGGTGGACGACTGCCCGCTGTATGACATCGCCCCCCGCAAGCCGACGGAGCCGGTCTACGCGCCGCCGGCGCCCACGGCCGGGATCTCGATGGCGTCAACGCCACAGGAGCTCCTGCTCGCGCTCCTCTCATCTCCAAACCTGTCCTCCCGCCGACCCCTGTTCGAGCAGTACGACTCGATCGTGCAGTCGCGCACGGTGCGCCGCCCCGAGCAGGCGGACGCTGCGGTGCTGGCGCTGCCCGACGGCTCGGCGCTGGCGGTGAGCATCGACTGCAACGCCAGGCGCGTCGCCGCGGATCCGTACACGGGCACGGTGGAGGCGGTGCTCGAGTGCGCCGCCAACCTCGCGTGCGTGGGCGCGCAGGCGCTGGGCACGACGAACAACCTCAACTTCGGCAACCCGGAGAAGCCGCACATCGCGTGGCAGCTGTCGGAGTCTGTGCGCGGCCTGGGCGACGCCTGCCGGGCGCTGGACGCGCCGATCGTGGGCGGCAACGTGTCGCTGTACAACGAGGGCGCCGCCGGCCCGATCTACCCGACGCCGGTGATCGGCATGGTGGGGCGACTGCCCGACGCGCGCAGCTCCGCCCCGCTGGGCTTCCAGCACGCGGGCGATCACATCGCGCTCGTCGGCGATTTCAAGCCGTCGCGGGGCGCGAGCGAGCTCGCAAAGCTCTTCGGCGAGGCGCTCCCCGACGGCCTGCCCGCGGTCGACATCCAAGCCGTCCGCGCTGCGCAGAGCACCGTCCGCGAGGCGGTCCGCGCGGGCACGCTCTCGAGCGCCCACGACATCGCCGAGGGAGGGCTCGCGGTGGCGCTGGCCGAGTGCTGCCTCGCCGGCGGACTAGGCGCAGAGGTCGAGCTGGAGGAGGGCTTCTGGGAGGCAACCCAGCCCGCTGGGTCGAGCCCGGAGGGCGTGACGCCGGCCGCCACGGCCATGACCGCAGCCCTGTTCGGCGAGGGCCCCGGCGGCTTCCTCGTGAGCGGCGAGCTGGAGAGCTTGCGCGAGCTGGCCGAGCGCGCGTCAGTGCCCGTGCGCACGATCGGCAGGGTGGGCGAGGACGTGCTGAACATCGTGGAGGCGGGCGCTGTGGCGGGCACGATGCTGACGCTCTCACTCGAGGAGCTGGCAGTCGCCCACGGGGCGCTGGCGGAGCTGTTCACTTGACCCCTGCTAGCTTGGAGAGCGTGATGCGTGACGGACCGCGCGACGAGTGCGGAGTGTTCGGACTGTACGCGCCAGGTCACGAGGTGTCGCGTCTGTCCTACTTCGCGCTGTACGCCCTCCAGCACCGCGGCCAGGAGTCGGCAGGAATCGCTGCAGCCGATCGCGGCGGGCACATCATCACGCGCCGCGAGCTGGGGTTGGTGAACCAGGTGTTCACAGAGAACGACCTGCGCACGCTGGCCGGCGAGCTTGCGATCGGCCACGTGCGCTACTCCACCACCGGATCGAACGCGTGGGAGAACTCCCAGCCGGTGCAGCGCTCGGAGGGCACCAACGGCTCGCGTCGCGAGGTGGCGCTCGCGCACAACGGCAACCTGATCAACGCGTTGGAGCTGCACGAGGAGCTGCTCGATCGCGGCGTCACGTTCAGCTCCACCTCAGACTCGGAGAT
>Ga0209006_10007228_pt1 | contig 10037 bp, 11 predicted proteins | sample JacPin_JW_Ref_O2_FD_188567 | JGI IMG/M metagenome (GOLD analysis project Ga0209006, IMG submission 188567) | Forest soil microbial communities from Algoma, Ontario, Canada - Jack Pine, Ontario site 1_JW_Ref_O2 (SPAdes) (version 2) | ecosystem: Environmental > Terrestrial > Soil > Boreal...
TACCTCTTGGCGCATTACCGCCGCGAGGACGGTTTCTACCGCACCCTTGCCGGAATCGACGGCCAGGCGCTCGATGAGCGCGCACTCCTCTATGACCAGGCATTTGTGCTGCTCGGATTTGCCTCGGCGGCGACCGCGCTCGACGCGCGCGCGGAGTTTGAGCGGCGCGCACTTGACCTTAGGAATCAGATCGAGAAGAACTGGCGCGGTGCAACCGGCGGATTCTGCTCGGGCGAGACCGACGTCGACCGGCGCGAATCCAATCCGCACATGCACCTTCTCGAAGCCTGTCTTGCCTGGTCGGAAATCGGCAACGATCCGGGCTGGGCTGCGTGGACCGATGAAATTGCCGACCTCGCTCTCGCGCGCTTCATAAGTCCGGCGAATGGCGCACTCGGCGAGGCATTTACATCCTCGTGGAATGCCGCCCCGGGCGCGGCCGGTCGAATCGTCGAGCCAGGTCATCAGTTCGAATGGGCGTGGCTCCTGTTGCAATGCCAGCGGCGCAATTGGCCGGCGCGGCGCGCGCATGCATTGCGTCTCATCGAGGTGGCAGAAGACGCCGGCGTGCGCGGTGGCGTGGCCATCAACGCGCTGCTCAACGATTTTAGCGTTCACGATCCCAAGGCGCGCCTTTGGCCGCAGACCGAACGTCTCAAAGGTGCGCTTCTGGCGGCATCCGTCACCGGCGACAGCAAGTACTCGACCATCGCGGCGGAAGCAGCCGCCAGTCTCTTCCTCTATCTGGATACCGCCGTCGCGGGATTGTGGCTCGACATGCGGCTGCCGAACGGCGTGCTGGTTGACTCGCCTGCGCCGGCCAGTAGTTTCTATCACCTGGTCGGCGGCATCGCCGCGCTGGCTGCATTTTTGCGGCAGCCGCCATGAGGACTATCTCCCTCGCTTTGCAGCTATCGATTGCTGTGCTTCTGGCAACGGCCGCGATCGGCGCGCGCGCACAGACCTCTGCCCCATGGCGCGACGATCTGGTCGATCACATGACGGGCACCTGGAAGCTGCAGGGGAAGGTCATGGGCAGCGATGCGCACCACGAAGTGCGCGCCGAGTGGGTGCTCAACCACCAATTCTTGAGCATTCATGAAAAAACGGACGCGGCTGCGCCCAATTCAGAGCACCGTTACGAGGCGAGCTGGTTTCTTGGCTACGATCCCGTGAGCGAACGCTACGTACTACATCTCCTCGACGTGTTTGGCGGGCGATACTCCGAAACGCTCGGCTACGGCACTCGCGACGGCAACTCGATTCGCTTCGTGTTCGAGTATCCCGACGGCCCCTTCCACACCGCGTATCGCTGGTCTGCGCAGGATGATTCCTGGCAATGGGTCATGGAGCAGAAGGACAAAGCTGGCAAGTGGACAACATTTGCTGACCTTAAACTCACGCGCGCATCGAAATAGACGAGCTTCAATTTAGGAGCGCGCCAGGGCGTTGGGATGGCAGGATATTCGAACACTCCGCTGCCGAAGAAACTCGGCATCAAGGCAGGCTGCAAGGTCGCCCTCGTCAATCCGCCGCCCGCGTTCGAGAAGACCCTGGGCAACCTGCCCAGTGATGCCGTCATCCACAGCGGATTATCGGGCCAGGCGAGATTTGACGTGATCGTGGTCTTCGTGACGAGTCGCGCGCAATTGCAGCGGCAGATCGCCGGGACCCGCCGGCACATGACGCCGGCGGCTGGACTGTGGATTGCGTGGCCCAAAAAGAGCTCAGGGGTCGCCTGCGACGTCACGGAAAACGTAGTCCGAGAAATCGCGCTTCCCACCGGCCTCGTTGACAACAAGGTGTGCGCCATCGACGCGACGTGGTCGGGCCTCAGACTCGTGATCCGCTTGGCGTTACGTTAGCTCATCTGCGGATCAGTGTTTGCCAAATGCACGGCGCGCAGCCTCTGCGCGCCCGAGCAGACGTATCTGGGTACGCCGCCGCTCCCGGCGACTCGCGCATCTCTGCCTAGAGCGGAGGTCCGCGTCGACCGCGATATCCGTTCAAAAGGTAAGCAACGATGATGACGGCGACGATGAGTCCGACAGGACCTATGCCCCAGCCCGCTCCCATCCCCCAATACAAGCCTCCGCCGCCGCCAAACAGCAGCAGGAGGACAATTAGAACCACGAGCAGATCCATTTTTTATCTCCTAAAGGGACATTCACGCCATTTCCACGTTAGGTGCGAGCAAGTACCATGCCCAAAAGGCTACGGTGCCGCTTGGCACCCTCGGCGGCCTAGAGCGCAGACTCGATTTGAAGGTTTTTATGACAAGCGGACCTGAAATCGAAACCGATCAAGGCGCCTCCTCGAGCCGCGCTTCCCGAAATGGTGCCAAAAGCGCTGAACGGCTCGCATCGCAGGGTACAGGGAGCAGATCGCTCGCCTACCGGCAAGCCAGAATCATCGTGCTGCTCTTCGGGGGCTACGCGGCGTGCTACTTCTGCCGAGCCGACCTCTCCGTGGCAACGCCGCTTCTGATCGAGGAGCTGGGGCAGCGTGGCGTCAGTCACGCCGCGGCAATGGTTCGCGTGGGCGAAATCACTTCGTTTGGAGTTCTGGCCTACGCACTCGGTAAGTTATTCCTCGGCGGTCTCGGCGATTTCTGGGGCGGCCGAGTCAACTTCCTGATCGGCCTGGGCGGCGCGACTGTCTTTACGCTGCTATTCGCCTCGGGAGCAGCGCTGCCGCTCTTCACGTTTGCGTGGATCGGAAACCGGCTCACCCAATCGATCGCCTGGGCCGGGCTCATCAAGGTGTCCTCGAAATGGTTCGACTTCTCCTCCTATGGCACGATTATCGGCATTCTGAGCTTGAGCTACCTGATCGGCGATGCCGTTGCACGGCAGTGCATGGGATGGCTGATTCACGAAGGATTCGGCTGGCGCGCGCTTTTCTACTTCGCGGCGGCGGTGGCGGGCGTCCTCCTGGCGGTAAACGTCCTCCTGCTGCGCGAGTCGCGCACCGAGGAGGGATACGAAGAAGCGCAGACTAATCCGCTCAACCTCTTCGCAAATAAGACATCGCGCCCCGTGAACGTGGCTGCCCTGCTGCGACCTTTGCTGAGCAGTCGCGCGTTTGTGCTGGTATGTCTGCTGTCGCTCGGATGCACCATAATCCGCGAGACGTTCAATACCTGGACGCCGGCTTACCTGCGTGACTATCTGGGTTACAGCATGAGCAATTCTGCCGGCATGAGTGCGATCTTTCCGGGCGTCGGCGCAGTCTCAGTGCTCGCGACCGGGTGGCTTAGCGATCGCCTGGGCGTCAACGGGCGCTCGCTGCTGCTGTTTGTGGGGCTTGCGGCCACCGCCGCGGCGCTGCTGGCGCTCATGTCGATTCGGCCGAGCTCCTCGGGATCTCTTCTGCCGCTCATCGCCATCGGGGCAATCGCCTTTTGCCTCCTCGGCCCTTATTCTTATCTGGGTGGCGCATTCGCGCTCGACTTCGGCGGCAAGCAGGCGAGCGCTGTCTCATCGGGAATTATCGATGGCGTCGGGTATCTGGGTGGCGTGCTTGCGGGAGATAGCGTGGCGAGAGTCTCCGTGGCGTTCGGCTGGCAGGGGGTATTCGTGACATTGGCAGCAATCAGCGCAGTGGCGGCGATTGGCGCGGGCTTTCTATATGCCTTGAACGCACGGGCTGCCGCGAAAGGCCGTCACCCGCCATGACTCCCCTGACATTGGCCAAGCGTGTCGCATCGATGCCAGGGTCGCTCACGGTCGAGTGGTCGAACGGTCAAGTGAGCGAATTCGCCAGCATCTGGCTGCGCGACAATTTACGCGAGGATCGCGATCCGCACAGCGGGCAGCGGCTCATTGACATTGCCGACCTGCCTGAGGAGCCGAAGATTCGCTCGGTTGCCGCCGACGACAAGACCGTGCGCGTCGAATGGGAAGGTGAAGAGCGCGCAGGATCGTTTGATCTTGACTGGCTTGCCGCGCATGCCTATGGCGCCGCACCTGCACGGCCGGAATTGTCGACGCGCCTCTGGCTCGAGGGCGCGAATCTCGATGCATCACGCGATTTCGCGTGGGCGACGCTTGATGAAGTGCGTGCCAATCCGAGTGCGCGCCTGAACTGGCTGACGAGACTCTTGCAGGATGGCATCGCATTCTTGAGCCGCGTCCCGTCCCAAGAGGAAGCCATCCTTGATGCGATGTCCCTGGCCGGCCGCGTCGCTGAGACCAACTACGGTCTGGTATTCGATGTGCGCTCCGTGCCACAGCCGGAGAACCTCGCGTACTCTGATTTAGGCCTGGGTCTGCACACCGATAATCCCTATCGCGAGCCCGTGCCGGGGTTTCAGGTGCTGCATGCCCTCATTGCATCCTCTGAAGGTGGCGAGAGCCTGTTCGCCGACGGCTTCGCCCTCGCCGAGCACTTGCGCTTGAGCGATCCGGGCGCGTTTAGCCAGCTGACTCAGACCGCCGTGCCGTTTCTTTATCGCTCCAAGGACGCGGAACTCTATGCCGAGCGACCCCTGATTCAGCTGTCATGCCGGGGCGAAGTGACGGCGGTGCACTACAACAACCGATCGATTGCACCGCTGCGTCTGTCCGCGCACGCCGCGCGCCCATTCTATGCAGCCTACCGCCGCTTTGCGGCGCTTCTCCGGGAACCGCGGTTTCACTTGAAGTGTCGGCTCGCCACCGGAGATCTCGTGGCGTTCGACAACCAGCGCACCCTGCATGGTCGCACTGGCTTCTCATCCGCGAAATTTCCGCGCCATCTGCGCGGCTGCTACCTGACGCGTGACAGCGTCTACAGCCAGGCGGCGCTGCTGCGGCGCGCAGTCAATGACCGGGGCTCCAAGTGAACGTTGTCGATGAGATACGCAGGATCTTTGAGCGCCGCGGGACTGATGCGTATTTCGGCGAGAGTGTATCGATGAAGGACCACGCCTTGCAGGCGGCCTACTTCGCGCAACAGGAAGCGGCGCCAACCGCACTCGTGGTCGCGGCACTGCTACACGACGTGGGACATCTTCTCGACAATGTTCCGGATGACATCGAGGACTGGACCGCGGACGCTCACCACGAGGAACTCGGCAGCCGCTGGCTCGCGCAGCGATTCCGGCCGGAAGTTTCGGAGCCCGTGCGCCTGCACGTTGCAGCAAAGCGCTACCTGTGCGCAACCGATCCTCAGTACTTCGAAACATTGAGCAGTGCATCGGTACATACCCTGAAGCTGCAGGGCGGTCTGATGGAACCGCATGAGATCGCAGCATTCGAGGCGGAGCACTATTTTAGGCAGGCCGTGCGGGTTCGGCGCTGGGACGACCAAGGCAAGGTCGCCGGGCTTTCGATCCCCTCTCTCGAGGACTACAGCGCGCTGATCGGGAGCCTGACGACCCGCGCGAGCTGACGGCCATTCATATGCACGGCCATGTGCTGTACACGAATCAGTCCGCGGTTTGGGTGAACGTCGCGAGAAGATTACGAGTTTCGATAATGGCGTCGCGAATCTTGGCCGACTCCGCCGCGGCGGCTGGCATTGCAATTCGCGGCAGATAACGACCGATGATCTCGGCATCGGCGTCGGCAGCGAGTACCGCCTTGCTCGCGGAGACGGCCAGCATGGCCCGCGTAAAACGAATGTCGTCGGGAGCCTTCATGTGTCGGAAGATGACACCCACGGGCGTTGCTTCTCCGACGGCGCCGGTAAATTGCCGTCCGGCAGTCGCGATTTTGCCGACGCTGCCCGCATCCGTGCCATGCAGATTTTTTTCCATTTGGCTAAGGTTAGCCAGTGCTGTGTCGAGACGCTTTGTCTGCATCGACACTCCAACCATCACCTGCTCGACGGCAGTAGCACTTTGAGCGCGTACCGAACCGCTGACGAGCCAGGCAGCCGCAATAAGCGTCATAGAAGTCAATAACCTCGCGTACATCGCGTTCCTCCTGAGTAAATTGATTTGTCAGCGTGCTTCGCAGATGCACTCTAGGAACTCAGTCGGTCCGGGACAAGCGAGAATTGCTGCATCGACAAGTGAGAGAATTTCATGAGCGCACTGACATATTTGCCTCCTCCGTCGGCGTCTCGCGCTTTTAAGCCTGATCGCTCGCGGCATTACCCTGTATGCCTCAAAAGGATATTGTCATGAGCACTGAGAACTCGGTTCAAGGGCTTCGCATCATTCCGACGCGCCGCAACGTGGCCGACGCGTTGTCGCGGCTCGAGTCTTTGGCGACAGCCCGAGGCCTCAGCGTCTTCGCGCGAATCGACTTCAGCGGCGACGCGGCGCGCTCGGGGCTCACCATGCGTCCGACTGGGCTTGTGCTGCTCGGGAGTCCGAAGGCAGGCACACCGCTGATGGTCGCGAACCCGACCGTGGCGATCGACCTGCCGCTCAAAGTTCTTGCCTGGGAGGATGCGCAGGGGAAAACGTGGATGGCCTACAACGAACCGGAGTACCTTCAGGCCCGGCATCATTTCCCGAACGAGCTTGTGAAGAATATCGCCGCGCTCGGCGCATTGGCAGCATCGGCTGCCGGCGACGACCCCTAGTCGGGTTCTTCTTTGCCTGACGTGCTGCACCCATAGGGTCAGAAAAGGCTGCGCGCCTCGCGCGCCGGCAGGGTTTCTTGGCGGAACGCCCGCCCGGTCGAGAGGCAAGGGAATTTTCAGAGGTGACGGCTTAGAAAGTCGCGCATGTAAGCGGCGATCTCGACGGCATGCGTCTCGAGCGCGAAGTGTCCGGTGTTGAGCAGGTGCAACTCGATGCTCTTGAGGTCGCGTCGATACGCTTCGGCGCCAGGCACCCCAAATACGAAGTCGCCCTTTCCCCAAACGACCAGGGTCGGCGGCTGATAGTCTCGAAAGTAGGCTTGCCACTCGTCGTAACGGGTGAAGTTGCTGGCGTAATTCGCGTGCAGGGCGTATTGAATGTCCTTGTTTCCGGGGCGGTCCAGTCCCCACTGCGCATGCTGCCACGCATCGGGGCTCACCCGAGTCGGATCTCCGACACCTTGCAGGTACTGCTTCTTCGTATACGGCAGCTCGAACAGCTCGCCAGCTGTTGCGCGCATTTGCGGTGTGCGCTCATGGTACAGGCGCAGGAGTATGGTCCGTACCTCGTCGCCCACGCCCTCGGCATAGGCATTCGCATTTTGAACGATGAGCGCACGCACGCGCTCCGGCGCGGCGGCCGCAACACGAAAGCCCACCGGGCCGCCAAAGTCCTGGACGTAGAGCGCATAGCGCTGCAAGCCAACGTAGTCGGTGAAATGCCTGATTACCTCGGTGAGGCGCTCGAACGTATATTCAAATTCATTCACGCTCGGGGCTGAGCTGTACCCGAAACCGGGATAGTCCGGGGCAACGAGATGATATTGATCGGCGAGAAGAGGGATCAGGTCGCGAAACATATGGGAAGAGGTCGGAAATCCGTGCAGCAGCAGGACAGTCGGAGCATCCTTCGGACCTGCCTCGCGATAGAAGATATCGAGGCCGTCAACCTTTGCGACCCTGTAGTGCGGATCCGTCGCAGAGGCTTCGTCTTCATGAACCACCATGAACGTTCCCCTTCGTCAGATTTAGGCCGCGGATTGGTACTGAGAGCAGGAAACCGACGTTAGGATCTCGAGCGCCACGAGTGCCTAAAATCGCAGATCACGCAAGTAGGCGTAGCTTGTTGTAATACTCGCGAATGGTTCCGACGCCTCATCCTGCTCGACGAAGAAATGCCTGACACCGGCCCGAGCACCCTGTCCAAGCAGGGATCGCCAGTCAAGCATCCCTGCGCCGACATCCGTCATGCGATGCGGCGGCGCTGCATCGGCGTCCTTCACGTGCACGAGTTCAATACGGCCCGGCCAGCGCGCGAAATAGCTGAGCGGATTGCCTCCCGCCTTCGTAATCCAATACAGGTCCATCTCGAAACAGACGTAGTTCGGATCGGTCGCTTCGAGGAGCACGTCGTAGGGGCGTTCTCCCGCAATGGGTACGAACTCGATGTCGTGGTTATGGTAGCCCAGTCGCATGCCCGCTTTTTTTGCGGTTTCTCCCGCGGCGTTGAAGCGTTCGGCGATCCGCCGATAGCCGTCCAGATCAGGCACGGCACCAGAGGAGGCCACCACGAGATAGTGGTGGCCGATCGCGAGCGCATTCTCGATGACGCCCTCCCATTGAGCGCCGAGCGCATCGAGCGGGACGTGCGCGGAAGGCGCGACGAGCCCCGAGCGCCGCAAACTCGCGCTCACCTGCCGCGAGGTGTGTCCGAAGTAGCCCGCGAATTCCACTTCCCGATAGCCGATAGCGGCAACCCGCGCCAGCGTGCCATCAAAATCGGCTTCCAAGGCTGCACGCACCGTGTAGAGCTGCAAGCCGAGGGATTTTATTTTTTTATGCGGGCCGTCTGCAAAAATTAATCGCGGCAGTGTCAGCGCGCCGAGGAGCCGCAAAGCATCACGGCGATACATCGGCCGTGCCTGCAGCCACGCTGCGCCGCGGCCGGAACGCGACGCCGAAGAGGACGAACACGGCGAGCGCAGCCGCGGCCGGCACCATCCATACACTGTGCCAATCGTGGAGTACCTTGAGGCATTCGTGCGTTGCCGCGGCGGCATCGGTGCACGCCGGATTTGCAACCGCATAACGATTCACGACCGCGCCCGAGACAAACGCGCCGACGAAGTAGCCCAAGCCATTGGTCACGAAGTTGATGAAGCCCTGTGCAGCGGCGCGGATTTTCTCTCCGGCACGCTGATCGGTATACACCTGGCCACCTACGAAGAAAAAGTCGTAGCACACGCCGTGCAGCAGAATACCGATGTAGATGAGTCCCATTGCAGGACCGGCATTGCCGTCTGCGAATGCAAAGTAGCGCAGCGACCAGGCGAGCATGCCCACCAGCATAATAACTTTGATGCCGAATCTGCGCAGAACGACGGGCAGCAGCAGCATGAATGCAACTTCTGACATTTGCCCGAACGTTTGGATGAAGGCCGCTTCCGGCACCTTGATCTCGTTCAGGAACGGATTGGCGAAACTGTAATAAAACTGCAGCGGTATGCACAGCAGGAATGATCCCAGCACGAAGACTCTGAAATCACGGCTCGTCAGCAACTGCAGCGCATCGAGGCCGAGCGCGTCGCGCACCCTGAACGGAGCGCGCGCCGCCTTCGGCGGTGTATGCGGCAGAGACAGCGAATACACCGCCATGAGAAGCGAAGCTCCCGCAGCGATGCGCATCGGCAACACCAGAGTGTCGGCGTGCAGTTCTTTGCCGACCAGGATCCCCGCGGCGATCCAGCCCAGGGTGCCGAGCACGCGAACATATGGAAAGCGAGTCGAGTCAGCGACGTGATGGAAGGAGATGGAGTTCGTCAGCGACAACGTCGGCATGTAGCACAAGGCGTAGAGAATAAGGAGTGGATAGAACGACGCAAACGTCGTCTGCTGCGCGACAGCCCACATGAGACCCGCGCCAATGAGATGCAAGAGTGCCAAAAGCTTCTCGCTGGCGAAGAATCGGTCAGCAACGATACCCATGAAAAAAGGCGACGCCAGCGCCGCGATCGCCGTGGCCCCGTATGCCAGACCGATCTGCCGATCGCTGAAGTGCAGCGTCTGCCCGAGATACGTGCCCATCGTGACGAACCATACGCCCCAGATGAAGTACTGCAGGAACATCATCAACGCAAGACGCGCGCCCTTCATGGCAACTCACGGATGCGCACGTTGCGCACGGCAAGAGCGCCATCGTGATCGCCCTGGATCCCGATATGCCCCCGCTTCGCAAGGCCGTAGTGCGGATACTTTGAGAACTTGCTTGCCGCGACGCGCGCCTTCCAATCAGGACTCCACAGTTCGTACTCGACCACTTTCTCGCCGTTCAGCCAATGCTCGACGTGCGCGCCGTTCACGACGATGCGCGTGGTGTTCCACTCACCGAATGGTTTGACCACTCCCGCTGGGCTCGCATAGACGCCGTACGCGGCCGCGGCCGCCGTCAATCGGCTGCGGCCATCTTTGGCATAGGCGTCGTCGAGGAGTTGATACTCCGGAGCGCTCCAATAGATGTAATC
>Ga0209006_10007229_pt1 | contig 10036 bp, 9 predicted proteins | sample JacPin_JW_Ref_O2_FD_188567 | JGI IMG/M metagenome (GOLD analysis project Ga0209006, IMG submission 188567) | Forest soil microbial communities from Algoma, Ontario, Canada - Jack Pine, Ontario site 1_JW_Ref_O2 (SPAdes) (version 2) | ecosystem: Environmental > Terrestrial > Soil > Boreal...
CGCCCAGCCGTCGTCCGGCTGCGGCAGCGACCCCGTCGTGGCAAACATCGGCACCAGATGCGCGGGCATCGGCTCGCGCGGGTGGGCCGGATCCGAGTCCGCCGGATCCATGCGGTGGATCATCCAGTCCTTCGGGTCCTGCCCGTCTTGGATTGCGAACAGCGCGTAGCGCGCGTTCAGCCTGTGGCCGTGAAGTGCCACCTCGATCTTGCGCGGCTCCCACTTCAGGCAGTCATAAGTGCCGCTGTCCCAGATGCCCATCGTGCCCGCGCCGTACTGCCCCTCCGGGATCTCCCCATGGAAATCCAGGTAGTCCAGCGGGTGGTCCTCCGTGTGCGCGGCGAAGTGGTTCTCCTTCGGCTCCTGCGGCAGTCCCTTGGGGATCGCCCACGAAGCGAGCACGCCATCGCGCTCCAAGCGCAGGTCCCAGTGCAGGCGGCGCGCGCTGTGCTCGTGGATCACGAAGCGCCGCTCGCCCCCACCCGAAGCCTCGCCCGACGCCGGCTCCGGCGTGTGCGCGAAGTCGCGTTTCGCGCGATAGCGCGCCAGCTTCTCGCCGGCGCCTTTGTCGTCTTGAACGCGCTTGCGCGCAGCCATCGCTGCGGCTAGCGCTTCGTTGCCGCGCGCCGCGTTGCGCCGGCTTTCTTCTCGGCCGGTTTCTTCACGGAAGCCGCTTTTGCTCCAGCCGCTTTCGGGGCGCTCGCCTTGGTGGCTGCCGGTTTGCGCGGTTTCGCTTTTCCTTTCGCTGCGCCCGCGCCTTCGCGCGCTCGCACCGCCTCGAGGCTCGCCTTCAGCGCGCTCATCAGGTCGGGGGCTGGCTCGCTGATCTCCTCCGGCGTTGGCTGCACCACGATCTCCTCACCCTGCGCCTTGCGCTCGATCATCGCCAGCACGTCCGCGCGGTAGGTGTCGTGGTACTTCTCCGGTTCGAAGTCGCCCGCCAGCGACTCGACCAGCTGCTTTGCGACGTCCAGCTCGCGCTTGGTCGTCTCGACCTCCGCGGCGTCCGCCAGCTCGTCGATCCGGTCGGGCGGGAGCACTTCGTCCGCGAACAGCATCGTCGCCATTCCCAGCGCGTCTCCCATCGGGCGCACCGCCACGAGCTGCTCCTTGGAGCGGATCACGACTCGTGCGATCGCGACCTTGTTCGTGTCGCGCATCGCCTCCAGCAACAGGCGGTATGGCTTTGCGCCACCCGTCGCCGGCGCCAGGTAGTAGGGCTGGTCGTAGTACACGGGGTCGATCTGTGAGAGCTCTACGAAGTCCTCGATCTCGATCGTCTTCGTATTCTTCGGCTGCAGTGTCTCCAGCTCGCCCGGCTCGATCACCACATAGCGCTCGGGGGCGATCTCATAGCCCTTGACGAGGCTCTCGTAAGGGACCTCCTCACCCGACTGCGGGTCGATCCGCTTCTGTGACACGCGCACCCCACTCTTGCCCGAGAGCTGGTGAAAGCGCACCGTCTTGCGGTTCACCGCGCTGTACAGCTTCACCGGGACCGTGACCATGCCGAAGCTGATCGCTCCCGTCCAAATCGCGCGAGGCATGTTTTTAGTAGTACCACCTCAGCACCTTCCTAACCAGCGCTGCAAAACGCGTGCCGGCGGTTGGGTTCAGTGCGCCGACGTGTCCCCGCCGCCCGCAGGCAGCTCCGCGCTCAGTGGCTCCGGTGGAGCCTCGTTGCCCGCGAGGCCCGCCGTGCGCTCCGACCACCAGCTCAACGGAGCGATCGCGTAGGCATATTCGCGGGACTCGTAGTCGAGCTTCGTCGCGAGCGTGACGATCGCCAGGATCTGGTCGTGCAGCCACTCGTCCGTGCCCAGCTGCTCGGCGTGCTCGGTCCCCACGGCGCTGCGTGTCAGCGTACGGTCGGCCCGGCTCTGCCCCTCCGGCGGTTCGTTGTGCGTGAGCACGTTGTTCAGCCACTCCAGGCGCGTCGCCAGCTCCACGTGTCGGTCGAGCATCTCCGCGTAGGGGCCCGCGTTGATCATCACCGGAGACCATTTCGCGATCACATCCGAGGCGTGGTTGGAGAGCCCGCCGCTGGCGCGCAGCAGTTGCGCGCGACGCTCCTCGTCATGCACCAGCTTCTCAGCCGCCTGCGACACGCGCGTGGCGTTCAGTGCGACTTCCTTGCCTTCGATCAACGACTCCACGGAGCCGCTCTGCACGTCTGCCAGCTCGAGCACCTCGAGCATCGTCGTCCACGTCGCGCGTGCGCTCTGGATCAGCGCGAACAACACCGTTTGCGCCAGCAGGCTCCAGCGGCGCCGGTCGCGCCCTTCCACGACCTGGTTGAAGACGGCCACGGTCACCCCGACCACGATCAGGTTCGCCACCAGCGAGGTCAGCATCCCGTGGCGCTCCCAGAAGCTGCCCACCACGAAGTCCGACGCGCCCGTCGCCAGGACGAGCACGAGCCCCGCCGCGGCGGCAATCTGCAGGCGACGGTCCTTGATCATGGCTCCAGGTTATGCGCAAGCGAGTCAGGCACCACATCGTTCTGGGCCTCGATGGCCGGCCGGTGACCGGGCTCGACCGCGCCGTCCTGCCGGCCGGGCGCGGTCTGACGTGGCTCCACCTCCTGCTCCGATGCCGTCGAGATCCGCGCGGAATAGATCGAAGGCGCACCAAACACGCGCGCGAGCACCGTTGCCTCGACGATCGCCAGCAGCACGGGCACCATCAGCGAGTCCGCGTGGTGGGTGAGCTCGAGCAGCAGCACCACCGCGGCCAGCGGTCCCTGGGTCGCCGCGCCGAGCACGGCCGCCCCGCCGATGATCGCGTAGCTGCCGAGTGGAGCGCCCGGCCACAGCTGCGTCCAGGCCTCGCCCAGCAGACCTCCCAGCAGCACGCCGAAGGTGAGCGTCGGCGTGAACAGCCCGCCGGGCGCGCCGCTGCCTAGGCACGCCGCCGTGGCGATCGGCTTGAGCACGAGCAGGATCGCCAGCAGCGCCACGCTCAGGCGTCCAACCAGCGCCAACTGCACGATCGGTTTGCCGTTGCCCAGCAGCTGTGGGTAGGCGATCGACACAGCGCCGAGCGCCGTGAAGACCGCGATCGGGGTGGCGAGCCGCATCCATCCACGCGGCTTCATCGCGTGTGCGCGCGCGATCACGCGGATGTAGGCGATCGCCGCTAGTCCCGCGATCGGGCCGACCAGCAACGCCCATACGATCAGCGAGGCATGGACGTGGTAGGTCGGGATCGTGTACGTCGGGCGGCTCGGCAGCGCGATCCAGGCGACGGCCGTGGCGATCAGCGACGTCGCCAGCGCCGGGAGCACGAGCGGCAGCGTCAGCGCTCCCAACAGCACCTCCAGCGCGAACAGCGCCCCGCCCAGCGGCACGTTGTAGACAGCCGCCAGCCCCGCGCCCGCGCCGCACGCGACCAGCAGCCGCCGCTGCCACTCCGGCAGCTGCGCCCACTCGCTGAGCGCGCTCGCGACGGCCGCGCCGACCTGCTGGGGCGCCGCCTCCCGTCCGAGCGACGCGCCCAGTGCGACCACCAGAATCGAGTGCACCGCCCGGGCGATGCTCGCGCGAAAGGGAACGCGCGCGTCTTTCAGCCAGATCGCCTCTGAGACCTCGCTTGCGCCGCTGCCCGCCAGCAGCATCGCGCCCGTCCCCGCAACCACGCCCCCGATCAAAAGGACGAGCACACGCTGCGTAGCGGATGTCTGCTGCACCCCCGTCAGGAAGTTTCCGGAGTGGTAGGACCAGGCGAGGTGCTGGATCACGCGCAACAGCTCCATCAGCGCCGCGCCCCCGAGGCCTGCAGCTACGCCGATGACCACTACGAGCATCCAAAAGCGCGCGCCGAAGGAGGCCACGATCCCCTGGCCTGGGACGTTCGGTTGCGGCGTCGATCGCGTCACGCTCCCGCGCAGTCTGACGGTGACTGCAGCTGTCAGGGGTACGCCCTGTTACCGCACGGGTGCGCTGAGGTTTTCGCCCGAGCCGCGCTGACAGAGCAATTCGAGCCTCTCGGCGCGATCCTGGCCACGCAGCCAGTATCATCCGCGAACCATCCGGCAGGCGAGACTTGGGGGTTTGGGAAATGGCCACGGCAGAGCGGGACATCGAGAAGCTGGAACTGACCGAGCGCGAGCTGTGGCTCGACGGTCCCCCGTATGAGACGTTCAAGCAGATGCGCGGCAGGTGCCCGGTCCACTGGACCGAGAGCTTCGAAGAGTTCCCCGACGAGCCGGGCTTCTGGTCGATCACCACCGCCGATGACGTGCACACCGTCAGCCGCGACTGGCAGACCTATTCCTCAGAAGCCGGTGGCGTGCTCGTGGCCGCCGCCGGCTTTCCGATCGAGCTCGCGCGCGCGATGTTCATCGGCATGGACCCGCCCAAGCACGACCGGCTGAAGGCGCTCTTCCAGGCTGGCTTCACTCCACGGCGCATCGCTGCCCACGAGGATGCGATCCGCGCGATTGTGATCAAGGTGCTCGACCGGCTCGACGGTCGCGAGACCTGCGACCTCGTAAACGACGTCGCCCAGCCGGTCGTCTCGCGCGTGATCGGCAGCTTCATGGGCATCTCCGAGGAGGACGACGCGATCTGGGCACGGCTGATGAACTCGACGCTCGGCGCAGCCGATCCCGACCTGAACCCCAACGGCTTCGAGGGTGCCGTGGAGAAGGACCTGCCGGAGATCTTCGAGCGCTGTCGCAAGCTGATCGCCGCACGCCAGGAGAACCCCACTGAGGACCTCACCAGCGTGCTCGTGCACTCCGAGGTCGATGGGCAGAAGCTCGAGGAACACGAGATCGTGATGGGCTTCTTCCTGCTGATGGCCGCCGGCAACGATTCGACGAAGGCGACCTACTGCAGCGGCATGCGTGCGCTCATGCAAGACCGCAAGCAGCTCCAGCTGCTGCTGGACGATCCTTCCCTCATCCCCGACGCTGTGGAGGAGTCGCTGCGCATGTTCCCCGCGTTCGCGCACTTCCGCCGCACCGCTACCTGTGACACCGAGCTGCATGGCCAGAAGATCCGCGAGGGCGAGAAGGTGGTCATGTGGTACGTCTCCTCCAACCGAGACGAGACGCGCTTCGAGGACCCCGACCGCTTCGACCTGCGCCGCAAAGCCGAGCACCAGGCCTTCGGCGCCGGCGGCAGGCACTTCTGCCTCGGGACGGCGCTGGCGCGCCTGGAGCTGAAGGTGATGCTCGAGGAGACGCTCAAGCGCTATCCCGCGATCCAGATCGACGGCAAGGGGGCGGCGGTGGAATCGCTGTTCATAAACCAGCTAAAGTCGCTTCCGGTGCGCCTGTGAACGACTTCAACGCCTCCGTCATCGCGGAGTTCCGCGCCCACGGTGGTCGCGTGGGCGGGCCCTTCGAGGGCGCGCCGCTGCTGCTGCTCACGAGCACCGGCGCCAAGAGCGGCGAGGAACGCACCACGCCCGTCATGTACCTGCCCGACGGCGAGCGCATGGTGATCTTCGCCTCCAAGGCGGGCGCGCCCACCAACCCTGCCTGGTACCACAACCTCGTTGCCAACCCCACCGCGACGGTCGAGCTCGGCACCGAGAGCTTCCAGGCAACGGCGCGCGTTGCCTCCGGTGAGGAACGCGCGGAGCTGTACAACCGCCAGGCCGAGCTGCGCCCGCAGTTCGCCGACTACGCAGAGAAAACCACGCGGGAGATCCCCGTCGTGGTTCTCGAACGCCAAGCCTGAGTCAACAGGCCGCCGGCTTTACCGGCCCGCCGCCCCGGACAATGGGCGAAGATGTGTGATAGATCGCATGCCTGTGGCGTAGTGAGTGTGATGCCCACCCCAAGCTTCGACGAGGCGGCGTTCAACGGTCTCTTCCACGAGTGCTCGCGTGACGTCCACGCGTACGCGATCTCTCTGCTCGGCGACCGCGCCGCGGCCGAGGATGTCACCGCGCTTGCGTTCGAGCGCCTCTACCGCTCGCGCCGGCGCCTGGACCGCCGTCGCGGCACTGCCAGGGCTTGGCTGTTCGCGATCGCGCGCAACGCTGCGCTCGACGAGTTGCGACGGCGCCGGCGCCAACCCAGCGTCGAGCTGGAAGGCGAGCGTCTTGGCGATCCCGGCTCCGACGAGGCGTTCGAGCGCGTCGAGCAGCGCGCGACCGTTCGTCAGGCGCTCGCTTCGCTGTCGCTACGCGAGCGCGAGCTGGTGCTGCTCAAGTTTCACGGCCAGCTCTCCCACGCCGAGCTCGCCAAGGTGCTGGCCATCAGCGAGTCCAACGCCGGCACCCGCCTGCACCGAGCCCTCGCGCACCTGCGCGAACAATGTCTCGAGCTCGACCGACAGGAGGTCGCATGAGGATCGTCCATTTCCCCACAGCGCACGATGACGACGGCGCCGAGCAGGCTTGGCTGCAGCAGCTCGAGTCCGCGCTGGACGGCGACGCGCAGGGACCCGCGGCCGAGTCCTGGCGCGAGCTGCGCGATGACGTGCGCTCGCTGGCGCCCGCGATGTCAGCCGACTTCGAACGCGAGCTGAGCGAGCGGATCCTCGAGCGCGACCGTGCTCGCGTGCCGCGCAAGCTTCGCCTCACACGTCCTTCTCGGCCGGCGATCGCCACCGCGTTCAGCGTCGCGGTCGTGGCGCTGGTGGCGCTCGTGGCCGTCGCTCCGTGGCGCGGCGGCCACGCGCCCGAAGCTGAGCCGGCCCAGCACGTGTCCTCCGGAGCGTTGGTTCGCGCGCCTTCGGCCACGGCCACGCCGACGCCGACGCCGAAAGGATCCGCGCAAGCCGCCGGGGAAGCATCGCCGGCAGGCGCGGCCGTGGCGCCGTCCTCGAACGGGCCGGCCGCCGCGCTCGGCCGCATCCAGCAGCTGGGTGCAAGCGTCACGCTCGCGGTCACCCCCGCAAACGTTCAGGAAACCTCCAACCGCGTATCGCGCCTGGTCGTTCGCGACGGGGGCTTCGTGCAGAGCTCGCACGTGCAGGTGCAGCAGGGGCGCGGCGGCGAAGCCACGCTGACGCTGAGACTGCCGAGCGAAAAGCTGAGCGCCGCTCTCGCCTCTCTCGAACAGATCGCGCCGGTGCGCGAGGAGAGCCAGTCGCTGCAGGACATCACGAACACCTACGACGCCGCGCGCCAGCGGCTGAGGGACGTCGAGGCCGAACGCCAGGCGCTGTTGCGCGCCCTCGCCAAGGCCACCACCGAAGGGGAGATCGACAGTCTGCGCGAACGTCTCGCCCAGTCACGCGGTGCGCTCGCAGGCGCCCACTCTGCGCTGGAAGTCGTGTCGCGACGCGCGAGCACCGCCGAAGTGGAAGTGACCGTGCTCGGCGATGCACACGCAGCCGGCGAAGGCCTGACCCTGCATCGCGGACTCCACGATGCCGGCCGCGTGCTCACCGTCACACTCGTCGTGTTGCTGATCGCCGCGGCTGCGCTCGTGCCGCTCGCGCTTCTGCTTCTCGGACTGACCGCGGCAGTGCGCGTATGGCGCCGTCGTCGGCGCGAGCAGGTGTTGGGCACTTCCTGAGCGACACCTGTCGGGAGCTGGACCGGGGGCTGCGCTCGCTGTAGCTTGTGCGCGTGCCCGATCAGCGCGCCACCGAGTTGGAGCGCCTCAATCAGCAGGCGATCGCGCCACGCGCCCATCATCTGCTCGCGCTCGAGTTCGGCTCCAAAGCCCAGTTCGACGATCCAAGCCAGGAGTGGCGCAGGCTCTTCTCCGAGATACTGGGGACGTTCATGCTGGTACTGGTTGCCGCGGGGGGCGGCATCCTCCACGGCAAGGGCCAGATCGGCCTCCCTGCGGCTGTGGTTGCGCCCGGGCTGATGGTCATGGCGATCATTCTGTTCATGGGCGCTGTCTCAGGCGCCCACCTCAATCCCGCCGTCTCGCTCGCATTCGCGCTGCGCAAAGACTTCCCGTGGAAACGCCTCCCCGGATATGTGCTCGCGCAGGTGATCGGCGCAACCCTCGCGTGCCTGTTCCTGGACGCGGTGTTCGGCGACGTCCAGCACCTCGGCGCGACGCTTCCCGGCCCGGGCTATGCGGACTGGCAGGCGCTGCTGATGGAGATCGTCCTCACCGCAGTGCTGGTCAGCGTGATCCTGGGGACCGCTTCGACCGCCCAGAGCGTCGGCCGCGTCGCCGCGCTGGCAGTCGGCGGCTACATCGCACTCGCCGGACTGTGGGCGGCGCCGGTCAGTGGTACCTCGATGAACCCCGTCCGCTCGTTCGGTCCCGCCCTGGTGAGCGGCGACTTCAGAAGCTACTGGGTGTATCTGCTGGGGCCGATCGCGGGTGCGTGCATTGCGGTGGGCTGCGCCTATGTCCTACGTGGCGGCGGCGGAGATCCGCTCGCCTACGCGGCCGGCTCCGGGACGCTTGGGGCTCCGCCCTCGGGCGAGCCGCCGTCGATCTGAGCCCGACTCGCCCAGCTCGCACCGGCAGAGTCAGACGCCAGTCTCGGCCTTGACGCGGCCCGCGTCGACCGCCGCTCGCAGCGCCCGGTAGTCACGCTCGTTCTGCTCGGCGTAGGAATCGGCGAACTGCACCAGCGCCCGCTCGAACTTGGCGCTCTTGCCCAGATATGACGCGATCGCGATGCGGTCGCCGCTGCGGGCGTGGGCGCGGGCCAGCGTCCAGCCGCACATCCGTCCGTAGGCGAGCATGCCGCTGGGGCTCATCCGCCCGATCTGCGCCGAGCCCTTCTGATCGCGCAGCTGGCGACAGTAGAAGTCGCGCGGCTGGCCGTCCACGCCGGACGGCAGGTGCAGCCAGCCGAGGAAGATGTCGCTGCTGGCCTGCATCAGTCGCTGACCGGTGACAACCCGCTCGCCGTGATTGGCGAACTCGCTCGGCTCGAGAAAGCCCTCGAGCACAGATGCCTGCGCCTCCTTGATCTGCAGAAGCAGCGGATCGATCCCGTCGCGGCCGAGCAGCAGCGCGATCCACGCGCGCGTTCCCACGCTGCCCACGCCGACGACCTTGCGGGCGAAGTCGGTCACGCGGAACTGATCCAGCAGCACACGCCGGTCGTGCTGCAACGTGGCGCGATAGGAGCGCAGCTGCTCGTGCAGGGCGTCGGACATGTCCTCGCGTTCGTTGCCCTGGATGAGGTCGTCGAGCGGGACGATCAGCGGCGGGTCGGCGACGAACCGCGCTTCGCCGTCGATCACGCGCGTCAGTTTCGAGAACGCCGACAAGCTGTCGCGCGTGCGTGCCAGCGCCAGCGCCTTGGCGGTTCGCGCGGCCATCTTCGCGTGCAGCTGCGAGCCCAGTTCGCGGAACGTGTCATCGACGTCGAGGTGGGCATACCAGACGTCGAGGTTGCTCATCGCGGCAAAGCGCCGCATCGCCGTGCGGTACTCCGTCACCGTGTCGCGTACCACCCGTTGCTGGTGCTTGGCGGCGAAGTCGTTCTGGCGGGCGGCGATCAGCATGCTCACAGCGAGGCGCTTCACATCCCACTCCCACGGCCCCGGCAATGTCTCGTCGAAGTCGTTGACGTCGAACACCAGCCTGCGCTCGGGCGAGGCGAACACGCCGAAGTTCGAGAGGTGCGCGTCCCCGCAGCACTGCACGCCCGGCCCCGAGCGTGGGGTGCCGGCAAGATCGCTGGCCATGATCAGCGCCGCGCCCCGGTAGAACGCGAACGGGGAGACGAGCATGCGCCCGTAGCGAATTGGCACGAGCTCGGCCACGCGCGTACTGGCCTGCCGTTCAAGCAGCTCCACCGGATCGGGCCGCCCCGGCGCCGGCTCGAACTGCGCGTGGCTCGATCGGGCCGCCCGCGCGCGGGCGGCCTTGCCCGCAGCGACGCGCTCGGCGACGCTCAGGTACGCCACCGGCGAGTCCCGCAGGCTCTTGCATGCCATCCGCAGACGATACGCCCTAGGGGACGCTTGGAAGGCGGCGCGAGCCGTTCGCGTGAGATCCGCGCAGGAAGTAGGCGACGGCATCCGCCAGCAGCGCGTCCAGCTGCTCGGCGCCGACCATGCCGCCTGTCACGAGCGCGGCGATGCCCTGGATCGTCGCGAACAGGACCATGCCGACCCGTTCCGGGTCCCCGCTCTCCAGAACACC
>Ga0209006_10007230_pt1 | contig 10035 bp, 9 predicted proteins | sample JacPin_JW_Ref_O2_FD_188567 | JGI IMG/M metagenome (GOLD analysis project Ga0209006, IMG submission 188567) | Forest soil microbial communities from Algoma, Ontario, Canada - Jack Pine, Ontario site 1_JW_Ref_O2 (SPAdes) (version 2) | ecosystem: Environmental > Terrestrial > Soil > Boreal...
GTTGGGAGAAAATCTGCCAGTCGATGGAGGCAGATTTCAGGGCGGGTAATTTCTCAGGCGGAGTCATCAAGGGAATTCAGTCGGTCTCGCAGCAACTGGCAAGGTATTTTCCGAAGGGCGGTGCGGGACCGAACGAATTGCCGGATGAACCGGTGGTGATTTGAAAATGGCCGTCATTTAGCGATCGTCATTCCGGGGCGCGAGTGAAACTCGCGAGCCCGGAATCCATAACCACGATCGGGAGTATGGATTCCCCGATGTGCAATTGCACATCTGAGGCCTGCGCCAAGAGGCGCATCCCGGAATGACGGTGGTTGAAATTCCTTAAGCCTTCACCGAAGGCCGCTCGCCGACGCGGGCGAACCACGCCACGAGATTGGTATTGGCCGGATCGAGCGGCTGGCCGACAGTGCCGCCGAAATCGACCCAGCAATAGAGCAGCATATCCGCCAGCGTGAAACGCTTCCCGCAGAGATATTCCTTGGCCGCCATCTGACCGTTGAGCCATTCAAGGCGGTTCGCTGCGATCATCTTGAGGCCGGGGGAAGCTTCGGGCGCGCAGGGCACCCGGTTCTGGAAGAACTTCAGGGCTACGCCGAAGCGGTAACCGTTGGCCAGCGGTTCGCAGATGTTGAGATCGACGCGCCGCGTCCACATCCGGCATTCGGCGCGTTCTTCCGCGGTGCTGCCGATCATCGGCGGCTTTGGATTTTTCTCTTCGAGATATTCGCAGATCGCGGTGATCTCCGACAGATAGCTGCCGTCATCAAGCTCAAGTGTCGGCATCTGGCCATGCGGGTTGCGCTTGAGATGCTCCGGCTGGCGATTTTCGCCGCCGCGCAGATCGACGGTCTGCTTGGGCATTTCGATGCCCTTCTCCGCCATGAACATGCGGACAACGCGCGGATTCGGTCCGATCGAGTCGTAGAGTTTCATGGCTGATCCCCCCAGTATTTTTGCCGGCATCCTTGTTGATGCTTTTGAGCAGACCGGCTGCCGCTTTGTCAAACCGGTTTAGCGTGCTCAGGCGTCGTCGAGCTTGTTGAGGTCGCGCACCGACTGCATGATCGGTTCGAAATTCGACCGCGCATCGAGCGCGTCGAACAATTGCGCGGTATCCGACAACAACCCGTGCGACCTTTGGATTGCGATCCTGACATCGTCCTGCGGCGTATCGGACAACCGGCCATGGCCTGACAGCAGGATTCTGGAGTTCAACCCCTTCAGCCGCTCCAGCGACTGGATGTAATCGCTGATGCTGCCCGATCCGAACACGCCGCCCATCACGCCGCCGGGCATCAGGGTGTCGGCCGCGAACAGCAATCCCTTGTCCTGGTCGAACAGGCTGATGCAGGCCGAGGTGTGGCCGGGCGTGTACATCACGTTGAGGCGGAAATTGCCGAGGTCGAGCAGATTGCCTTCTTCCAGCCAGATATCGACATTGATCGGCACATTCGGCTCGTTGAACATCTTGCGCAGCATCGAGAAGTCGTCGCGCAGCATGATCTTGTTGGCGGCGAGCCGGTGGGCAGCAATGATGGTGCGGCCGCCGAAATGCCAGGCCGCGCCGATGTGATCGAGATGCTCATGACTGAGGATCACCATGTCGATCTTTTCCGGCGGACGGTCGAGGTGCTTGAGGCACTCCAGCAAATGCGGGAAATTGGAGGACAGCCCGACATCGATCAGGATGGTTCGGGATTTTCCGCGCACCAGATAGGCGTTGGCGGCGCGGTTCTTGAACCGGATCTGGTAGACGTCCTCGGCCGCCTGGATCAGCGAGCAGACGTCGTTGTTCAGCAAAACCGGAAACGGGCTTGGCTTGCGGTCGCTCATGGGTTGGGCGCCTTAAAAGTGACGGCATTGGACGCCCGCAGCCGCTTGCTGAGCGCATCCATGATCATCAGTGCAAATGCCGGCTGCTGACTGACCAGATACACGAACCGGGCATGATTGATCCGCATCACGCGGGTGTTCGGCGCGGCGGCGATTGCGGTGGCCGAGCGCGACGAGCCGTCGATCACGGCCATCTCGCCGAAGAATTCACCCTTGCCCAGCGTCACGATCACGGTCTTGGTGGCGCCGCTGATCTTGACGATGTCGATCTTGCCGTCGAGCACCACGAACAGCTCGCGCCCGGTCGAGCCTTCTTCGAAAACGACGTCGCCGACATCAAATTCGTTGATGCATTTTTCGATGGCCATGGCGCCTGCCTTCTGGCTCGTGCCCGCTACCTGACGCCATGTTAATCGGGAAAGGCGGCGGCGCAAACGACGGCAACGGCCATTTTCTCTGCCGCAAGGCAACATGGGCGCTGATCGAGCAGCGGCCGAGGTGGGGCACAGGTCGGGCCGGCCCGGATCAGTTCCTAAAATTTCGGTAAGCCGGTCACCGGTAACGAATTGGCAAGCAATGAAAGTTACCAAATAGTCAACCTTTACTGGAGAATTTGACCGTGAGCGATCAGCAGACCGAGCAGACCAGCGGTGAATCCGGTTCCCTCGGCGCCGGGCCGGCCGTTTCCCCTTCATTGGATACGCCGAGCGAGCCGGTAGCGGCTTCGATGCAGGAACTCATTAAGTTATGCGCGCAGGAACCCGCGCCAGGATCGGCCGAGGTCGAAGCTCCCAAGCTGGTGCCGGCGCAGGGCCCAAGCGCCGAAGCCCCGGAACTGGACGCGTCCAAAACGGATGCTCATAAGGCTACTCCCGACGTTCATGCGTCTGAGTCCGATACGGCCAAGGCCGACGCGCCGCGCGCGCCCGGCAGGATCATGATCATGTCCGCAGGTGATCGCGCCTGGGCACATGACGATGTTGGTTCGGAACCTGAATCCGAGCCGGAGCAGGGAATGTTCGGCAAGCGCCGGATCGCGGCCCTTGCCGCGGTTGTCGCGCTGGCGGCACTGACAGGCGCGCTCGGTGGCGCGTTGGCGACCGCGGGTCTGACGCATGTTGCGGGCGACGCCGCCACGACCGACGACAACCACGTGCTCGAAGCTTCCATTGCGCGGATCGATGCGGACATTCAGACGCTAAAGACCAGCATTGAGCATACTTCGAAACTCGGCATGAGCCAGTTCAACAAGACCAGCGAACGTCTCGACAAGGTCGAGAAGGCGCAAGCCGAACCGGCCGCCAAACTCGCCAAGCTCAGCGAAGCCGTGGACAAGCTCCGCGCCACCCCGGCTCCGGTGCCGGTCGCCGCGGCAGCGGCCGCGCCAAAGGAGAAGGAAGTTACCGGGTCGATTACGCCGCCCGCGACGGCTGCTGCCGCGCCGGCCCCGGCGGCCGCGCCCAAGGTTGAAGTGGGCAGGCTGCCGACGGTGGAAGGCTGGATCCTGCGCGATGTCGCCAATGGCGGCGCGCTGATCGAAGGCCGGCAGGGCGTTTATGAAGTCTATGCCGGCGATCCCGTACCGGGCCTCGGTCGGGTCGATGCCATCCGCCGCCAGGATGGCCGCTGGGTGGTCGTGACCAGCCGGGGTTTGATCGTCGCGCGCTAAAACCCGCTCGCTTCACTGCGACGTGAAGCGAGATCTCCTGTGTTTGGCGAGCGGCGAGACGGCCCGTCCGCTTTTTCGGCTAGTTTCCTGACTAGAAAACGCCGCCCGCGGGAGCGCTGAATAAGTCTTCCCGCGCGGTGTTCGTCAGGATATGGCCCGCGTGCGATTTCTTGTCCCGATTCTTGCTCTGCTTTGCGGCGTTCTGCCTGCGCGATTTGTTCTGGGCGTGCCGGCGATGGAACGTGGCGCGGCAATCACCGATCCCTCAGGCTTGCGTGAGCTAGATCGCGGGAGATTTGGTCTGTCCCGCATGCTTTCGCCGGCTCGCCCGACCGACGTGCCGCTTACCGGCAGCCGGTTGTTCGCGTTGCCGTCGATGGCTCCGGTCCGCAAGGCGCTCGACGCGGAGTTCGACCGATACATTCAAGCGCGCAAGGCCGATCTCCCCAACGAGACAGTCGGTGTCGGAACGTCGTTTGACTTCCAGTTGTTCGATCGCGAACAGCTTTATTCGCCCGATACCCGCTTCGTGCTGGCGGGGATCGTCAACCGGATGGACCGCGCCTATGTGTCCGAGGCGAATTGCGGTGAAATCAGGCTGATTTACCGCCTGACGCGGACGGATGTGACCGATATTCGCAACGCCGGCGCCGATGCGCCCTCGCCACGGCTGCCGATGACGCTCAACCTGGTGCTGAAGGCCAGAGCCGATAACGCGATCGACAGCCAGGGCAAGGCCGTCACATGCGCCGAGATCGCACGCCGCTGGCTTGCGTCTGGCGATTGGTCCCTGACGGGCGCGGAGCTCGCAGCAAAACTGACATCCAGCGATGGTCCGCTGGACCTAATCGGGCCCGGCAACATCGAGCGCATCGAGACCAATCTCCAGATCGCGCATGCGCCGAAATCGCAGACCCGCGATTTCCGCACCGACTATCTCCTCAAGGTGTTTGATTACGACGCACGGACGCAGACCTTCGAGGAAGCGCCGCTGGAAAACCAGATCGATAGCACGCGGATTCTCGCGAATGACAACCTGCGGCGAGACTTCAAGGCCTGGCTGCTGGACCCCGTGCATTTGCGCGAGTTCGATCGCGGCACGGTTTTGATCCCGCCGGAGTTTCTGGCCAAAGCCGCGATTGCCCCGACCCCGATCGGGTTTTCGCCCTCACGCCTGCAACCGGCTTTCGGCCTGGTGCAGGGCGACGACGGCGCGGCCGATACCGTCTTCACGCAAAGTGATGTCGTCACGGCCCTGAAAAAGGCAGCGGAGCACGGCATCACGTTGCAGAATATCGCTTCGGTCGCGGGCTTTGAGCGCCGGCTCAACGACATCACCTGCGCCGGGTGCCATCAGACACGCGGGATCGGCGGCTTTCATTTCCCCGGCGTCGACTGGATGACGGCCCATCCCTCGAATTCAACCGTGGTGCCGGCCTCGCCGCATTTTTTTGGCGACCAGATCAGGCGCCGCGATATTCTCACCTCGATGCGCGATGGCGGGCAGCCGGACTATTCACGGGGTTTTTCCAGCCGGCCGCAATTGCGCGGCAGCAGCGAACTCGCCGGCACCGAATATGACGACGGCTGGGGTGCGCATTGCTATCTCCCGCATGCCAACAGCGCCGACAATGACAGGAGTTTCACGCCGTGGACCTGCGCCGAGGGGCTTGCGTGCCAGGTCGTCGACCAGGCCTCCCGCATCGGGATGTGCTTCGTCAAAACCCGTTAGGCCAACGCGAGCGTCTCCCAGATTGACAGTAGGCTCACCGATCTGTTTCATCGCGGCAATAATAAATGCCGGGAGGAACGATGGACGACATCATTATCGTCGGAGCCGGCATTGGCGGGCTGACGCTCGGGCTGGCGCTACATGCGGCGGGGATACCCTGCCGAATATTCGAGTCGATCGCTGAGATCCGTGCTGTCGGCGTCGGCATCAACCTGCTTCCGCATGCGACGAAAGAGCTGGCCTCGCTCGGCCTTGAAGCCGAGCTGGCGCAGGCCGCGATATCTACGCAGGACGCGACCTTCTTCAACCGCTTCGGCCAGTTGATCTATCAGGAGCCGCTGGGCCGCGCCGCGGGCTACGAGCATCCGCAATTCTCGATCCATCGCGGCGACTTGCAGATGATTCTGCTGGAGGCGTTCCGTGTGCGCGCCGGACAGGATCGACTTGCCACCAAACATCATTGCATCGCCGTCGAGCAGGAAGAGGGCGGCGTGCGCGTGCATTTCTCCGATGGGCCTGATGGTAAGGATCGCAGCACGATCCGCGGCCGCGTCGCGATCGCCTGCGACGGCATCAACTCGGCGATCCGCAAGCAGTTCTTCCCCGGCGAAGGCGAGCCGCGTTATTCCGGCGTCAACATGTGGCGCGGCGTGACGCCCTGGAAGCCAATCTTGTCGGGCGCCAGCATGGTGCGGGCGGGATGGCTGTCGCACGGCAAGATGGTGATCTATCCGATCCGCGCCGCCGATGCGGACGGGCTGCAACTGATGAACTGGGTCGCGGAAATCGAAACGCCGGTCCATCGCAAGCGCGACTGGAATCGGCCGGGGTCGATCGACGATTTCATCGGCGCCTTCGCCGATTGGCATTTCGACTGGCTCGATGTTCCCGCACTTATTCGCGGCGCCGACAGTGTGCTGGAATTTCCGATGGTCGATCAGGACCCGTTGCCGCGCTGGAGTTTTGGCCGGGTGACATTGCTCGGCGATGCCGCCCATCCGATGGTGCCGCGCGGCTCCAACGGCGCCGGCCAGGCGATCCTGGATGCGCGGGCGCTGACATCGGCGCTGCTCGAGCATCGCGATCCGGTTGCCGCCCTTGCCGCGTATGAAAAGCAACGTCTTGAAGCAACGACGCGCATTGTCCTGACCAACCGTTCCAATCCGCCCGACGCGATCCTGCGCGAAGTATTTCAGCGCACCCACGACCGGCCGTTCGGCAGCATCGACGACGTCATCAGCCGCGACGAACTGGTCGCACTGTCCGAAGGCTACAAGCGGATTGCCGGCTATTCGAAAGATGCGTTGCGCGCCTAAGCAGGGAGAGACGATGGCGATTTCTCAGGCCCAGGATAGCGGCGCATCGCTTGATGTCGCCGGCGCGTCACTTGACGTCGCCGAGTTCATCGACGCGCAGCCGGTCGGCGGGTTTCAGCTTCGATTGCTGCTGACCTGCGCGGCGGTGTTGTTTCTCGACGGCTTCGACACCACGGCGATCGGCTATGTCGCGCCGTCGCTGGCCGCGGAATGGCATCTGACCAAGGGCGCGCTCGGCCCGGTGTTCTCGGCCGGCCTGTTCGGGTTGATGATCGGCGCGCTGCTGTTCGGACCGCTGGCGGACCGCATCGGCCGCAGGAAGATCATCATTTTCTCGACATTGGCGTTCGGCATCGGCACGCTGGCCACGGCATTCGTTCAGGACGTCAACACGCTGCTCGCGATCCGGTTTCTGACCGGGCTTGGTCTTGGCGGCGCGATGCCGAACGCTATCGCGCTGACGTCGGAATTCAGTCCGCATCGCCGCCGCGCCACCATGGTGATGGTGATGTTTTGCGGGTTTTCGGTCGGCGCGGCGCTTGGTGGCTTTCTGGCGGCAGGACTGATTCCGCATTTCGGCTGGCGCTCGGTGTTTGTCGTCGGCGGCGCGGCGCCGCTGCTGCTGGTGCCGGTCCTGGCGCTGAAACTGCCGGAGTCCGTGCGGTTCCTTGCGCTGACCGGCCGTGCCAATGCGCGCGTCGCGCAACTGCTCGCGTTCATCAATCCGAAGGCTGAATTCGCCCCGGCGACGCGGTTCATCGTCCATGAACCGGAACTGGTCGGGATTCCGGTCCTGCATCTTTTTAAGGCCGGGCGCACGCTGGCGACGCTATTGTTGTGGGTGGTGTTCTTCATGAGCCTGCTCGACCTTTATTTCATGTCGAACTGGCTGCCCACGGTCCTCAACGATCTCGGCGCCTCGGTGTCGGAAGCCGCCGCGATCGGATCGATGCTGCAGGTCGGCGGCGTGGTCGGAACCTTTGCGCTCGGCAATATCATCGACCGCTTTTCGTTTCGCGCATTGGCGCTGCTGTATTTCGTTGCTGTGTTTGCGATCGGCGCGATCGGTCAGCTCGGCCATTCGGCCGCCTTCGTCACGACAGCCATTTTCGTCGCCGGGTTTTGCGTCGTCGGCGGCCAGATCGCGGCCAATGCGCTGGCCGCGGGGTTCTACCCGACTTCGATAAGGGCCTCGGGCGTCGGCTGGGCGCTCGGGATCGGCCGGGTCGGCTCGATTGTGGGACCGCTGGTGGGCGGCGCCCTGATGACCCTGAAATGGAGCACGGGTGCGGTGTTCATGGCGGCCGCGGCGGCTGCGATGTGCGCGGCACTGGCGGCATTTTCGCTGAGCCGGCTTGCGGGCATGGGCGGAAGCGGCAAGGCAACGGCCGGCCGACCATTGCCGTTCGAGCCGGCACTGCATCCGTCGACGCCGGCCGGATCATGATCTAGACTGCGCTACTTGAACCGTGCAAGTCGACGTCCACGATGGGGGATCAGGCGGTGAGTGATGCGGACAAGGAAAAGATGCGCAATCGCGAGATCGCTCAAAATGAGAGCGATCGGCAAACCACCAGCGCCATTCGTGTCAGCGGATGGGCGATCGCGGTTGCCGTGATCATCGGCCTCGCGGCTGTCGGCTGGGTGCTGCTGCATAACAGCTAGCGCGTTCCATGGTGCGCGCGACGGCGCAACAGCGCTCCTCACCGCGAGGAATAATTCTTATCCCACCGCGCCGCAGCTTCGCAATTGCCGGATCGCGGCCTCGTCGTAACCGGCTTCGCGCAGGATATCATCGCTGTGCTCGCCGATTCCGGGCGGATGCCGCGGCTGCACCTTGCTGGCTCCGTCGACCCAGATCGGGCTGTTGACGGTCAGCATGGTGTCGCCCTCGAACGGCACCAGCACGTCGTTGTCGAGCATCTGCCGGTCGTTGGGAATATCGTCGAGGATGCCGACCACGCCGAACACCAGGCCGTTGCCGTCGAGTATCCCACGCCATTCGGCAAGATCCTTGCCGGCAAAAACCTCGTCGAAGATATTGATCAATTCCAGTGATCGCGCATGGCGGTCGGGCTTGGTGGCGAATCTGGCATCGGTGATCAAATCCTCCCGCCCGAGGCAGCGGGCAAGGGCCGGCCACTGCCGCTCCTCGTTAAGCAGCGAGAGAATCAGCCAGCGCCCGTCCTTGCACTTGTAGTGGTTGGTGACCGCGTTCAGGGCGCGCTCGCGCGGGCGCCGCTCTCCGAATTTCGCGCCGCATAATTTGGCCTGCGCCAGCACCGAAGCGGCCCAGACGCCGTTGGCCATGAGGTTCGAACTCACATGCGAGCCCTTGCCGGTGCGTTCGCGCTTGTAGAGCGCGGTGACGATCGCGCCGTAAAACGCCATCGCGCAGGGATGGTCGCCCATGCCCGCGATCGAACGCGCCGGCGTGGTGTTCGCGTCCGCGCGCACCAGATCCATCAGCCCCGAGCGCGCCCAATAGGCGTTGCTGTCGAAGCCGGGCTTGTTGGCTTCCTCGCCTTTCTCGCCGTAGCCGGTGAACGACGCGTAGACCAGGCGCGTATTGAGCGGCGCGAGTTTCGCGTAGGTCATCCCCAGTCGCTCGCGCACGGCGGGCGGAAAGTTCGTGATGAAGACGTCGGCCTCGGCGGCGAGGCGATGCAATACCGCCTGTCCCTCCGGCTTGCTGAGGTCGAGCGCGAGGCTTCGCTTGTTGCGGCCTTCCAGCAGCCACGCGTAATTGTGGAGGCTGACCGGATAGCCCGGCAAATTCGGCAGATTGCGGTAGGGATCGCCCGATCCCGGCGGCTCGATCTTGATCACCTGCGCCCCGAAATCCGACAGCACGGTCGCGGCCGCGGGCGCCGCGATGAAACTCGCGCAATCCAGAACCTTGAGGCCTTCGAAGATGCCGTCTTCCATGATGGCGTCGCTCCCGTCTTGTTATTGGTCTTGTCTCGTGCTGGCGTTGCTTCCGCGTCGTGGAATTTCTTGTCGGGCGGCGGCAGATTCACCGGTATTTGACCGATGTTGGCGATGCGATGCAACGGGTCAAGTGCAGCGCGCTCCCATCCTCATCCTGAGGAGCGGCCTCTTGGCCGCGTCTCGAAGGATGGCATCGAGTCCACCCGTGCTTCCATCCTTCGAGACGCCGCTGCGCGGCTCCTCAGGATGAGGTCCTAATCTGTATCCGTCATCAGCGCGGCGTTGCCGCCGGCGGCCGATGTATTGATCGTCAAAGTCTGCTCGGTCGCAAAGCGGGCGAGGTAATGCGGGCCGCCGGCCTTGGGGCCGGTGCCCGACAGGCCGCTGCCGCCGAATGGCTGCACGCCGACCACCGCGCCGATCATGTTGCGGTTGACATAGACGTTGCCGGTCGAAAGCCGATCGGCCACCGCCTCGATCGTGTCGTCGATCCGCGAGTGGATGCCCAGCGTCAGTCCGTAGCCGGAACGTTCGATCGATTGCAGCACGCG
>Ga0209006_10007231_pt1 | contig 10035 bp, 7 predicted proteins | sample JacPin_JW_Ref_O2_FD_188567 | JGI IMG/M metagenome (GOLD analysis project Ga0209006, IMG submission 188567) | Forest soil microbial communities from Algoma, Ontario, Canada - Jack Pine, Ontario site 1_JW_Ref_O2 (SPAdes) (version 2) | ecosystem: Environmental > Terrestrial > Soil > Boreal...
AACGACGTCGTTGCCACAACGACGCGCACCCAACGACGTGGGTGCCACAACGACGTCGTTACCGCCACCCCGCCTCCCGCCACCGGCAGGCACTCCCTCAACCAGAGCCGCCACCCGTGCTCGATCGGGCCGCCCCGACTACGTTGCTCGGTCGCACGCGTCATCCGATGCACATCGCGTACCGTGCCTGGCATGGCTATCGCACGCTTCCCCAGCATCGTCATCGACTGTCCCGATCCGGGAGCGCTCGCGGCCTTCTACAGCTCCCTGCTGGACTGGAAGGCCGAACCCGCCGCCGACTGGGTCGACATCCGCTCCGATGACGGTCAGTGCATCTCCTTCCAGCAGGCAGAGGGCTACACTCCGCCCCGCTGGCCCGGCCAGGAAGTGCCCCAGCAGATGCATCTCGACGTCGTCGTCGATGATCTCGACGCCGCTGAGGCGGCGGTGACCGCCCTCGGCGCGACCAAGCACGAGTACCAGCCCGGTACCACCTTCCGGGTGTTCCTCGACCCGGCCGGGCACCCCTTCTGCCTCTGCCTCAGCTGACCCCGGGAAAGCCGCCAGCGCGAACCCGCCAGCGCGAACCCCGCCACCCCGGAACCCGCCAGCGCGAACCCGCCAAGCGACAACCCCGCCTCAGGGGCCGAACGGGAAGCCCAGCCGGGCCATGAATCCCTGGACGCCTGGGGAGAGGTCGACCGCGAATGACAACGGGGTAACCGAGACCTGGCCCGCCCGGACCGCAAAGAGGTCGGTCCCGGGCGACGCGTCCGCCTCCGGGATAGCCTCATCCGGCGCCCCGAACAGGTACAGCCGGCGCACCTCGTCGTCACCGGCCCACTGGACCGCGGGCGCCCGCGGGTAGGCCCGTCGCCCGGCTCTGGTCAGCACGCTCAGAGCCCGGTCAGGCCGGGCTGGGTAGTTGACGTTGAGCACCACGGGCCCGGCGGGACGCGCCTCGATCACCGACCTGGCCAGGCGGGCGGCGTGCGCCGCCGCGAAGCTGAAGTCGTAGCGGACGTCCGGGTCCTCGTAGTAGTTGACCGAGAAGCTCCCGCTCGGCGTCTGCTGGGACAGGCAGATGGCCGGCGTGCCGAGGATCGCGGCCTCCAGGCCCGCGGCCACCGTCCCGGAGTAGGCCACGTCGTCGGCCAGGTTCGCGCCGTGGTTGATGCCGCTGATCACCAGGTCGGCTCCGGCGGCCAGGCCGCCGAGCAGCCCGGCCCGCACGCAGTCGGTAGGCGTGCCGTCGAGGCGGTAGACGGGGTGCCGTCCGCCGCTGACGCGGGTGACCGCCACCGGGCGCGAGTAGGTGCACCGGCGCGCGAAGCCACTGCAGTCCGCCGCCGGCGCGACGGTGACGACGCGGTCGGAGCATTCAAGAAGCACCGCCCGGACGGCGCGGAGGCCCGCGGCATCCACGCCGTCGTCGTTGGTCAGGAGTACCCGCATGCACGTCATATGCCGCGTGCCGCCTGCGGCCGAAGTCCGCTTATGGTTGAAGTATGAGCGTCCAGCAGGCCGAGGCTGATCCCGTGGCCAGGGTGGAGAACTCCCGAGCCGTCCGCGACACGGTCGAGCTGCACATCAAGGAGCTGATCTCCGGCGGTCACCTGGGCGAGGGACGGCTGCCCACCGAGCGCGAGCTGGCCGAGCAGCTCGGGGTGAGCCGGACCACCGTGCGCCAGGTTCTCGACCGGCTCGAGCACGACGGCCTGGTGTACCGCCGCCGCGGGCGTACCGGCGGCACGTTCGTCAACCGTCCCCGGGTTGACATCGACTTCGGCTACCTGGCAGGCATTCCCGCCTACCTGCGGGCCCAGGGCTTCCGGCCCGGCGCGCACGTGGTGTCGGCGCGGATGGTGCCCGCCGACGACACGACGGCCCGGGCGCTGCGCCTCCCGCCGGGCACGCTGGTGTACGAGGTGGTCAGGATCCGGCTGGCCGACGAGGTGCGGATCTCGCTGGAGACCGCGCGGATCCCGGTGTCGCTCGCGCCGGATCTGCTGGCCCACCCGCTCGACGACAGCATCTACGACCTGCTGACCCAGCACTACGGAGTGACCTGCGTCAAGGCGGTCGAGCGGATGGTCGCGGTGCTGGCCGATACCGAGCAGGCCGAGTTGCTCGGCATCAAGGTCGGCGATCCGCTCATGGCCATCGAGCGCGTCGCCTACGGCGCGGCCGACCAGCCCGTCGAGTACTCCAACGACCTGTTCCGCGGGGACCGGACCAGGGTCATCGCCTGGGCCCACGGCGAGGTCAAGGCCGACCGCTAGCACCAAGCACAGAACACAAACACAAGGCACTCAGGACCGGATCCGGGCGCCGGACGGGTCGTAGGGCGGCCGCAGCGAGGCGCTCGCCGAGAACAGCTCGCCCCCGATCGCGACCTGATACGTGCCCTGGCGAACCCAGTCCCGGTCAGCCGGGAAACCATCGCGGCGCTCGACGTAGCCGAGCAGCACCGCCCGCCCGACCGTATGGCCGAACGCCGCCGAGCTCGCGAACCCGACCGGCTCACCGTCGCGCAGCAGTAGCTCCCCGCCCCACGCGTACGCGGCCGGATCGGACACGACGAGGCTGACCAGCCGCCGCGACACCCCGGCAGCCCGCTGCCGCTCGACCGCGGCCCGCCCCCGAAACGGGATAGCGGTATCGAGCTTGCACGCGAACAGCAGGCCGGCCTCGACCGGCGAGGTGTCCGGCCCGAGTTCCCGGCCGAACGCCCGGTACCCCTTCTCCAGCCGCAGCGACTCGATCGCGTAGTACCCCGCAAGCCGCGGGGGCACCACGGAAACCAGTTCAGGAGACGTCAGCTTCTCGAACGCGGCCACCGCCATCTCGCTCGGCACGTACAGCTCCCAGCCCAGCTCCCCGACGTAGGTCAGCCGGGTGGCCCGCACGGTCAGCCCGTCCAGGTCGACCGAACGGCTGGCGCCGAACGCGAACGCCGAAGAAGAGAAGTCGTCGCTGGACAAGCCGTCCAGCAAGGAACGGGACTGCGGGCCCATCACCGACAGCACCGCGTAGGCCGAGGTGACGTCGAAGAACTCCACGCGCAATCCAGCAGGAACGCCGCGGCGCAGCAGGTCCAGGTCGTGGACGCCCTGCGCGCTGCTGGTCACCAGCAGGTACTCGTTCCACGAGACCCGGGTCACGGTCACGTCGGCCTCGAACCCGCCACGGTCGTTGAGCAGGCCCGTGTATACGGTCCGGCCGGGCGGCACCGCCACGTCCCCGGCGCACAGCCACTGCAGCGCGGCCTCCGCGTCGGGACCGCGGACCGCGATCTTGGCGAACGAGGTCTGGTCGAACAGCGCGACCTCGGTGCGCGCGGCCAGGTGCTCGGCCGCGCTGTGCGCGAACCAGTTCTGCCGTCCCCAGCCGTACTCGACCACCGGCTTGGTGCCGACCGGGGCGAACCAGTTCGCCCGCTCCCAGCCCATCTTGGTGCCGAAGCTCGCGCCCTGCGCGTCCAGCAGGTGGTGCACGGGGGAGCGGCGCACCCCGCGGGCGCTTTCCGGCTCCCGGTTCGGCCAGGCCATGGCGAAGTGCAGGCCGACGATCTCCTGGACCCGCTGGCGCAGCCAGCGCTTGTTGCCCTGCATGGGCGCGAACCGCCGGATGTCCACCGCGCTCAGGTCCAGGTCGGGTTCCCCGGCCACGATCCACCGGGCGAGCGCGGCGCCCGCCCCGCCGGCGAACGCGATCCCGGATGAGTTGAACCCGGCCAGCACGTAATAATTCGAAAGCTCAGGGGCCAGGCCCATGATGAAGTTGTGGTCCGGGGTGAAGCTCTCCGGGCCGTTGTAGAACTTCTTGACCCCGGTGCTCTCCACCGCCGGGACCCGGTGCACGGCGTTGCGCATGATGATGTCGAACTGCTCCCAGTCCTCGGGCAGCAGCTGGAACTCGAACGGCTCGGGGATCTCGTCGGAGGGGACCCACGGCTTGGCGTCCGGCTCGAACCCGCCGAGCAGCAGCCCGCGCACCTCTTCCTTGAAGTAGCAGTACCCGTCCGGGTCACGCAGCGTGGGCGTCGTGCGCGATAGCCCGTCGATGGTCTCGGTGACGATGTAGTAGTGCTCGGCCGAGTACAGCGGGACGGTCACCCCCACCCGCTCGGCCAGGGCCTTGGCCCACTGCCCGCCGCAGTTCACCACGTACTCGCACTCGATGTCCCCCTGCCCGGTGGACACAGCAGTCACGCGCCCCCGGTCCACCAGAAAACCAGTGGCCTTGGTGCGCTCGAAGATCCGGACCCCGGCAGAGCGCGCCCCCCGGGCCAGCGCCTGGGTGAGGTCGGCGGGGTTGGCCTTGGCGTCGTTCGGCAGCCAGATCGCGCCGACCAGGTCCTCGGTCCGCATCAGCGGCCACATGGCACCCGCCTCGGCCACCGATATCTCGTGCACCTCCAGGCCCTGGGCGCGGGCCATGTCGGCGGTGCGCCGTATCTGCACCATCCGGTCGGCGCTGGCCGCGACCCACAGCGCCCCGCTCTGGTTCCACCCGGTGCCCAGGCCGACCTCGGCCTCCAGGTTCGCGTACAGCTGGCTGCCGTAGAGCATCAGCTGGGTCAGCGACGGCTGGTTGCGCAGCTGGCCGACGATGCCGGCCGCGTGCCAGGTGGTGCCGCACGACAGCTGGCCCTGCTCCAGCAGGACCACGTCGGTCCAGCCCAGCTGCGCCAGGTGGTAGGCGACGCTGCACCCGACGGCGCCGCCGCCGACGATGACCACCTGGGCCCGCTGCGGCAGGTCACTGCCAGTCATGAAGTTGACCTCCCGCCGTCTAAACCCAGCTTTGGGCGCACCATATCGATGTCACCGTAGCGCCGGTAAAACCCCTGCGCAAGAGCGTTAAATCCCTGTTACCAGCCCTTGTGAGACAACTGGACGCTACGTTACAGTGTGCCAAATATCTCATTGCCCGGCGAATGGACCACCCAATAGGAAGAAGGGACGGTTCAGCGGATGGGAACTGTCGAGACCTCAGAGCCGCAGCCGTTCACCACCTCCACCGGGAAGCTCACCCGGGCGCTGACCGCGCTCACCAACGGTGCGCTGACCTTCGCCGGCGTGGGCGTGTTCGGCGGGCTGTTCTCCCTGTACGGGTTCTCGATGTCCGGGGTCGGCGGCGCGGAGTTCTGGGGCTGGCCGCTGGTCGCGATCAGCGTCGGCGCGATGGTGCTGGTGATCGCCGAGCTGGCCTCCAAGTACCCGTTCGCGGGCAGCATGTACCAGTGGCCGACCATCCTGGCCGGCAAGCGGGTGGGCTGGTGGATGGGCTGGGTCTACGCCGGCGCGCTGTTCCCGCTGATGACCGCCTATTACGCCAGCCTGCCGGTACTCATCCACCCGCTGTTCAACCTGGCGCCCAGCTTCCACACCGACGAGATCATCATCCTCATCGCGGCCGCGATCGCGGTGGTGTGGAACATCGCGCGGATCGGCCTGCTCGGCCGGCTCGCCCAGTGGGCCATGATCCTGGAGATATCCGTCGTCGCCGTGGTCTGCCTGCTGACCTTCATCCTGGGCGGCAAGCACTTCGGCAACCTGACCCAGACCGCCACCGTGTCCTCGGCCACCACGATCCAGACCCTGCACTCGCTGGGCAGCATCCTCCCGCTGTTCATCGGCGCGGGCGTGTTCAACGCCCTGTGGGTGCTGTACACCTTCGAGAACGGCGGCACCCTCGGCGAGGAGACGCTGGACGCCGGGCGCAACGCCCCCCGCGGGGTCATCGGCGCCTACATCTTCGCGGTGGCCTGCGGCTTCTTGTTCCTGCTCTGCCTCACCCCGTCGATCCCGGACATGAAGGCGGCGATGCTCGGCGGCATCCCCGCGCAGAACGCCATCACCGCCCACCTCCCCATCGGAGTGTTCAAGCTGTTCCTGGTGGTCGTGTCCATCGGCCTGATCGTCGCCACCAACACCATGTTCACCGGCGGGGTCCGGCACATCTACGGCATGGCCCGGGACGGCCAGTTCCCGTTCTCGAACACGTTCTCCCGGACGCTGAAGGACGGCTCGCCGTGGACCGCCGTGCTGCTGCTCGGCGTGCTTTCGCTGGTCCCGGTGTTCGTGTTCACCAGCAAGACCTCCTCGATCGTGGGCGGCGCCACGGCCGCCATGTACGTGGCCTACTTCCTGATCATGACCGTGACGCTGATCTACCGGTTCCGCGGCTGGCCCAAGGTCAAGGGCTGGTTCCACCTGGGCCGCTGGGGCATCGTGGTCAACCTGGTGGCGGTGATCGGCACCGGCGCGACCGCGCTGGACCTGCTGTGGCCCCGCCCGGCGACCAACCCGACCTACAACCAGATCTCCGGCACCGCGGGCGGCGACTTCCTTAAAGACATACCCATGGCCTGGCTGATCATCGGCGTGCCGCTGCTGATCGGCGTGGTGTTCTACGCGTTCCGGCACAAGCGGATCCACGCGCACCCGCTGGCCATCGACCAGTACGACCCCGAGCCTTAGAGCGTGGCCACCGAAGACAAGATGGCGCAGGTCGCCGCCACGGCCGACGTCCTGCGCGGCAGGCACCTGCAGTGGCAGCAACTGCACGGCGGCCTGGCCCACGTCACCTACGCCGTCACCACCGACGCCGGAACAAGGTACGTCGTCAAGCTCCTCACCCAGGAGATGGACGACTTCGGGCTGATGATCCCGATCGACGAGCTGATCGCCAACACCACGGCCGCCGGGCAGTCCGGCGTCGGCGCCCGGGTGCTGCAGGCGCTGCCCGAGGTCCCCTCGATCGTCCTGGAGTACATCGACGGCCGCACCCTGGACACCCCCGACCTAGCCCACCCCGGCTACCTCCCGCGCATCGCCCGCGCGGTCGCCGACCTGCATCACAACGCGCCACCGATGCGCAACGAAACGGTCATCTGGCGCTTCCTCCAGGACTACCTGGGCCTGATCGACACGCACGAACTGAACACCCCGGCCGGAATCCTGGACTGGCTACCCACGGTGCGCCGGATCCAGGAGGCGCTCGCGGTCCACCCGCTGCCCCTGGTGCCCAGCAACAACGACCTGCTGGCCAAGAACGTCATGGACGACGGCCGGATCCGGATCATCGACTACGACTTCAGCGGGATGAACGACCCGATGTTCGACGTCGGCGACCTGGCCATGGAGGGCGACTACGACCCGGACCAGCTCCGGGTGGCCTGCCAGGCCTACTTCGGCGGCCACGACCCGGTGCAGTACGCCCGGGCCAGCCTGTTCGGCGTCGCGGCCCAGTACACCTGGTCGCTGCTGTTCGTGGGCATGGACGCGCTGCTGCCCGACGCGCCCGCCGAGGGCTTCGACTACTGGCAGGAGGCCTCGTCGCGCTGGGACTGGACCCGGGCCAAACTGGCGGACCCCAGCCTTGAGCACCTCATCAAAGCGGCCAGCCACTAAAGCCACCAAAGCTAAAAGGGAGCGCCTAAATGGACAAGGTCGCACTCGTCACCGGCGGCAGCAAGGGCATCGGCTACGCCTGCGCCGAACGCCTGCTCGCCGACGGCTACGCGGTCGCCATCTGCGCCCGCAACCCCGCCGAGGTCGACGAAGCCGCCAAGAAGCTAGGCAACGAAACCGAAGCCATCCGCGCCGACGTAGGCGACATCAACGACTGCGAAACCCTGATCCCAAGCGTCCTAGAGCGCTTCGGCCGGATCGACGTCCTGGTCAACAACGCCGGGGTGTACACCCCGGTCCCGTTCCTGGAGATGACCGCGGACGCTTGGGACACGCTGATGGACATCAACGTGCGCGGCCCGGTCCTGCTCGGCGGCGCGGCCGGACGGGCCATGCGCGACCAAAAAGACGGCGGCCGGATCGTCAACATCGCCTCCACCAACGGGCAGCTCTCCGAGGCCGAGTTCGCCCACTACAACGCGTCCAAGGCCGCGCTGATCTCGCTGACCAAGTCGATGAGCGTCGAGCTGGCGCCGTTCGGCATCCTGGTCAACGCGGTGGCCCCGGGCTGGGTGCTGACCCCGCTGAGCGAGCCGTTCGTCGCCCCCCTGACCGAGGACTCCCTGGGCCGGATCAGCCCGCTCAAGCGCGTCGGCCGGGCCGCCGAGGTCGCCGCCGCGGTGTCGTTCCTGTGCTCGCCCGACGCGAGCTACATCACCGGCATCACCGTCAACGTCGACGGCGGCCTGACCGCCATGCACCCAGCGATTTAAGCCGAAGTTACGGCCGATTCGGCAGGCGATTTCGGGGTTGAGCTGGTCTTTTACTGGGTGGCCGGGTGGTGTTCTGGCTACTTCAAGGTGAGCGGGATCGCGGCGCCGAGGAGGTCGAAGGCCTGTCGCTGGGTGCTGGTCGGCTCGGCGAGCATCGCGATGGTGACCTGGGTGCCGGCGTACCGGACCTGGTTGCGGGTCAAGGTGGCCAGGTGGTCTAGCAGGCCGCGGAAGCTGTGGTAGGGCTGCCCGGCCGGGTCGTGCTGGTATGACGCCTTGGCCTGGGCGGCCGCGGAGCGGCGGGCCGGGGTGACCGGGTTGTGCTGCTGAGGCGGGTCCTGGTCGGTGAAGGTCAGCGGTGCCCAGGCGCGGCGCAGGTGCCAGGTGAGGTAGCAGGCGAGCATGCAGATCAGCACGTGGGCTTTGACGCGTTCTTCGAGCCGGTGAAAGACGGGCCGCAGGTCCAGGTCATCGGATTTGATGTGCCGGAAGTCTCGTTCCACGTATTTGAGGTTCTTGTAGGCGGTGACCACGGCGGCCGCGTCGAGCTCGCCGGCGGGGACGGGGGTGCGCAGCACGTAGAACCCGTCGAGCATGGCTTCGGCGTCGATCTGGTCCTGTTTGCGGGTCACGGCCAGGGTGGTGTCGGTGATGGTGACGGTGAAGTGCTTGCCGGTCTTGTACCTGGTGATCACCTTGCCGACCTCGACCCCGATTTCCCCGGCGCCGTGCAGGCGGCCTGCCCGGACCCGGGCGAGGAGGGGGGCGAGCAGCTTCTCGGTGGCGGCGAGCAGGTCCTCGCGGGTGCGGGCCCGGTCGGCGGCCAGCACGGGGTTGCGGCAGGCGATCAGCCGCTCGCCGGGGAAGTCTTCGGAGGTGATCTCGGCGAGGTCCTGCTGGTCGAACAGGGACAGCTGGAGCGGCCCGTCGTCGGCCATCAGCTTGCGGATGGCCGGGGCCCGCAGCGCGGTGATCCACCCGTAGGGGTCCGGCTGCTGTGTTCCGTCTCCGGCCTGGTTCAGCGCGGCGATCCGGGCGCTGGTGATCATCCCGCGGTCGCCGACCATGACCATCTGGGCCAGCCCGAACTTCGTGCGCACTACGTCCGCGATGGCGGTGAACGCGGCCGGGTCGCCGGTGTTGCCGGGGAAGACCCGGACCGCGACGGGGCGGCCGGCCGGGTCGGTCAGCAGCCCGTACTCGATCTGCAGTTTGCCTTTCTTGCCGTCCCGGGAGTACCCGCGGGCGGCCAGCGGGCACTGTGAGCCTTCCAGCCACGAGCTGGACAGGTCGAACAGCGCCATCTTCGACGGGTTGGCCGTCGGGCCGAGGTGGCGGCGGGCCAGCTCCGCCTCGATGGCGTCTTGCCGGTGCCCGAGCCAGTCCATCGCGGCGTAGATGTCATCGGTGCTGGCACCGGTGATGCCGAGGTCAGCGCCCAGGGTGACATCAGCCCACCAGGTCAGGGTGGACAACTTGGAGGCCGGGGCGGCGACCCGGGAGATGATCAGGGCCAGGGCCAGGTCCCGCGGGCGGCCCGCCGGGCCCAGCAGCGCGGGCAGGCCCAGCTGCACCGCGGCCGCGTGCACGGCGGCGACGTGCCCGTGCGGCGCCGCGGCGGTGATCTGCACCGCCTGCCCGGCCGGGACCAGCCGCTCGCCTTTCAAGGTGGCCTCGATCGCGGATACCGCGTCGGCCGGCAGCGCGGACAGGTTCGCGAGCGTCTCGTGCCGGACCTTGGTGCCGTCCCGGTAGGTGCGGCGCACCAGGACCGACTCATACACTCGCTGCTCTCCGGACTTCGCCGTATACGTCCGCCGGTTCCGGGCTACATGCATCGC
>Ga0209006_10007232_pt1 | contig 10034 bp, 10 predicted proteins | sample JacPin_JW_Ref_O2_FD_188567 | JGI IMG/M metagenome (GOLD analysis project Ga0209006, IMG submission 188567) | Forest soil microbial communities from Algoma, Ontario, Canada - Jack Pine, Ontario site 1_JW_Ref_O2 (SPAdes) (version 2) | ecosystem: Environmental > Terrestrial > Soil > Boreal...
TCTCAGCGGTGAAACACGCTCCGCCATGCGAAACGATGGATCACACTCGACCGTTTCAGTGTCGTTGGTCTCGCGCCGGCGCGGCCCGCGCCTTCTTCCAGAGAACCGGCCCGGACGAATGCTGTTGAAGCTTTTATCTCCTATCCCGCACCTCCTCCCATATTGGAGGCCCGATCAACGAAATTGTGAACCTGCACAGCAATGACGGCGAAGCGTTTCCAACAGAATGCGGCACGCGCTAAAGCCTCCGACTTTCCCCGCATGTGCATGGCCGAGCGAGGATAGGGTGGGCGGCGTACAAGGAGAGCGGTCCTCCTTCCGCGCCATCTTAACCTGTCGACCATCAACCCGGTCCAAACTGTCAGATATCGACGGTCATACCAGCGTAACCCCCCTCCCTAACCCTCCCGGCGCAAACGCGTCGCGTTTGTCGGGACACAAGGGGGGATACTGTTCGGCGGAGATAGATGGGTAACAGAATAGACCGGATGCATGGGTGACGATTTTCCTCTGATCGGAAAAAGCACCCGCGCCGCCTGCTGACCGCCGCGCACGGCGACAAACATCCATTATTCGCTTGGAGGCCATTATGCGCGAGAGCCGATCGAACTCAATGATCGCCCTTCGGGCGACCGCCGGAGGCGGCGACTGCTTCGCAGTCGTCATTGACTTCGATCGGCTCTCGCGCCCCGCTCCGCCAAGCAAATAATGGGGGAATGGGCTTCAGTATCTCGATCTTCGGACGCCCCCACCACCTGAATCCACGAGGCTCGCTTTATCAATATAAATGCGTCATATAGCTTCCGCGTTGGGGGAAGCGCACATGGCGGAAATCAGATTAAAAATTGAAGACCTTGCGCTCGATGGGGACAATCCCCGCATCACGCACGCGGATGGCCAGCCGGAAGCTCTTCGGAAGGTCGTTCGCGACCAGAAAATGAAACTGGTGCACTTGGCGGAAAGCATCGTCGAGCATGGGCTCAGTCCAATCGAGCGCTTCATGGTGTTGGAGGTCAATCAAAAGCCAAAGCGTTATGTCGCATTAGAAGGAAACCGTCGCGTTGCGGCCCTTCGTCTCTTGGCCAATCCTGCGGCCATGACTGGCCTCGACATGGCCGACAATGTTCGGCGAGCGATGGAGCGTCTCTCCAAGATTTTCGATCGCACCAAGGTTGAGCCTATCATCGCTTATGAGGTTGGCTCACGCGAAGAAGGGAGGTTTTGGATTGAGCTTCGCCACAATGGTGAGGACGACGGTCGGGGCGTCGTCGGTTGGAAACCAATTGTCGCAGCGCGCTTCCGAAAAAAAGAGCCTGCTCTTCAAGCCCTTGAATTGGTCATGGAACATGGGGGAATCGAGGAGGAGGAGGCCGAAAACATTCGGAATCGGTTCTCCCTGACCACTCTCCGACGGTTGATAGATTCCAGGGAAGTAAGGGCCGAGCTAGGTCTTACTGTGGAGAACGGTCAACTTTGTTCCGTTCTGCCCGGCACCGAATTGCTCAAGCCACTTAAGAAGGTGATTGCCGACATTGCCACCAAAAAGGTCGACTCTCGCAGCTTCAATAAGACCGAAAAGATGGTCGAATATGTTCGTTCGCTTGGCAAGGGCGATAAACCAGATTTCAGCAAAAAGCTTGCTAGCCGCCCCGTCGAAGGCATCCAGAAGACGGAGTTTGCCAAGGCAAAAAGTCAGGCGCGATCTTCGAAGAAATCGACCTCGACTGCCCGTCGCCAGGTCGTTCCCAAAAGCTGCCAATTGAACGTCAAAAGCAATCGCATCGCTGAAATCTACCAGGAGCTGCGAACCCTCAAGATCGATGACGCTCGCAACGCCATAGCGGTCCTTATGCGTGTCCTTCTGGAAATGTCGGTGGATCATTTCTTGGAAACCAACGGTGTTGACCTGCATTTTATTCCAACAGGGTCGACCAAGAAAGTCTGGAAGAAGCTCGACAAGAAGCTGGCTGAGACTGTCGGGATTCTGGTAAATGTCGGAGTGCCGAAAGCGCACTTTTCTGCAATCACGCGCGATCTAAGCGTGCCGACGAGCCCGATGACAATTGATCTGTTTCATAACTACGTACACGACCGTTTCCAAACGCCTTCCCCTGCCGAATTAACTGCGGCTTGGGATCACGCTCAGCCACTCTTCGAAAAGATTTGGCCATGAGCAAGGATGGTCCGCCACGACGTTTGTATCATTTTACACCGCTTCGCTATCCCGGCGGAAAGGGCAAGTTGGCCGGGTATCTCAAGGAAATCATCCGCGAGAATAAATTATTCGATGGGGAATATGTTGAACCCTATGCGGGCGGCGCGGCGATTGGTTTGGAACTATTGCTGCAAGAATATGTGACGAAAATTCATATCAACGACCTTAGCCAGCCGATCTATTCGTTCTGGAAAAGCGTGCTTAACGACACCGAAGAGTTGTGCCGCCTAGTTAAAAATACCCGGCTAACCGTTGCTTCGTGGGATCGACAAAAGCGCATATTCGCGAATCCCAAAGACTACAGCTATGTGCAGCTTGGATTCGCCACGTTCTTTCTCAACCGCACAAATCGATCGGGTATTTTGAACGGTGGAATTATCGGAGGGCGCGACCAAACCGGTTCGTGGAAGATCGACGCGCGCTACAACGCTGACGAATTGATTTTTCGCATCGAATCCATCGCGAATTTAAGCCGACGGATCCGGTTGACTCGCAGCGACGCGCTAGCGCTTCTGCGCTACGGACTGCCGAAATGGCCGGCTAAGACTCTCATCTATCTCGACCCGCCGTACTTCGAGCAAGGAAGGGAACTTTATTACGACTATTACGAGCCAAACGATCATGCCGACCTCGCCAAATTCATACGAGCGGAAATGAACGGCCGGCAGTGGATTGTGTCCTACGACAACGTAGAGCCGATCAAGGCCCTATACGCGGGCTTCCGTCGCGTCGTCTATAATGTCGGCTACAGCGCGCGAGAGAAGAAGCAGGGAAAAGAAGTTATGTTTTTTTCTCCGTCTCTTTTGACGCCCGATTTGGTTGGACCCGTCGAACAGATTGGGCCGATCTCAGAAGCAGCCTAGTGACGGCGCGCGCCCTCAAGCCGCCTTAGACTTCGGCTGCACCTCCGCCGTGTAATCATCAATCAACGTCCCCGTCATCGCCCCCGGCGTGAACCGGTGCGGCCCGATCTCCCCCACCGGCGTGATCTCCGCCGCCGTCCCCGTGATGAAGCATTCGCTGAACGAGGGCAGCTCCTCCGGCATGATCCGTCGCTCGGCGACTTCGAAGCCGCGGCGGCGGGCGAGGTCGATGGCGGTCTGGCGGGTGATGCCGTCGAGGAAGCAATCGGCGATCGGCGTGTGGATCACGCCATCCTTGATGAAGAACACATTGGCGCCGGTGCATTCGGCGACGCGGCCCTGCCAGTCGAGCATCAGGGCGTCGGCATAGCCGCGGCGCTCGGCCTTATGTTTGGAGATCGTGCAGATCATGTAGAGGCCGGCCGCCTTGGCGCGGCAGGGCGCGGTGGCGGGATCGGGGCGGCGGTAGTCGGCGAAGTCGAGGCGGATGCCTTTCATGCGCTGGGCGGGGTCGAAATAGCTCGGCCATTCCCAGACGGCGATGGCGAGATGGATCTTGTTGTGCTGGGCGGAGACGCCCATCATTTCCGAGCCTCGCCAGGCGAGCGGGCGCACATAGGCGTCGGCGAGGCCGTTCTTCTCCAGCACCAGGGCTTTGGCGGCGTCGATCTGGGCGGTCGAATAGGGCACTTCGAAATCGAGAACGCGCGCCGATTCGCGCAGGCGCTCGGAATGCTGGGTCGATTTGTAAATGGCGCCGCCATAGGCGCGCTCGCCCTCGAACACCGCGCTGCCGTAATGCATCGCATGGGTCAGCACATGGACTTTGGCGTCGCGCCAGGGCAGGAGTTCGCCGTCCATCCAGATCAAGCCGTCGCGATCGTCAAAAGCCGGGCCAGCCATGGGATGTCTCCTCGGTTTGGAATTTGGGCGCTTTAGCGTAAATATGCGCGACGCATAATTTTTGCTAGCAGGGAAGTTGAGATATGTCAACATTGTTGACCTAATTGGCCGCAAGCGTGGAAATTGCTGCGAAATTTGGTGAGCGCCCTGGCAATGGCGCCTCTAACGGCGCCCCCGGCGGCGCCCCTATGTACGATCTCATCGAGCTGTTTTTTTTCGCTTATCGCGACTTTGTCGGCGACGCTGATCGCTTGCTGGAATCCTATCGGTTCGGCCGGGCCCATCATCGCGTGCTGCATTTCGTCAGCCGCCAGCCGGGCCTCACCATCGCCGAATTGCTCGACATTCTGCAGATCACCAAACAGAGCCTCAACCGGGTATTGAAAGAACTGATCGCCGATTCCTTCGTCGAAGTGCGCGCCGGCGCGCAGGACCGCCGCCACCGCCAATTGCATGTGACGCCGAAAGGCGCGCGGCTGGCGCGCGAACTGGCGCAGGTGCAGACGCGCCGATTCCTGAAAGCCGCCGATACGCTCGGCGAGGGCGGCCGCAAACGCGCGACCGCTTTTCTATTGGCGATGATCGACGACAAGCAGCGCGAGCGCGTCGTCGAACTGATCGGCGCGCAAGACCCCGGCGAATCGCATGCGCCGCCCGATCTGCGTAGCGGAGAGCGGGATTGAGCGCCGCCGCATTGGCGCCCGGCGACGACGCCGCCCATGTGCTGGTGGTCGACGACGACCGGCGCATCCGCGAATTGCTGTCGGCTTATTTGCGCAAGAACGGTTACCGCGTGACGATCGCCGCCTCCGCGCAGGAGGCGCGCGCCTATCTCGGCAGTCTCGCCTTCGAAATCATCGTGCTCGACGTGATGATGCCGGGCGAGAACGGCTTCGATTTCGCCGCCAGCCTGCGCCAGACTTCTCAGGTGCCGATCCTGATGCTGACCGCGCGCTCCGAATCGACCGACCGCGTGCGCGGCCTTGAGATCGGCGTCGACGATTATCTCGCCAAGCCGCATGAACCGCGCGAATTGCTGCTGCGCATCGGCTCTATCCTGCGCCGCACCAAGCCGGCGCCTTTGAAGCCGCCGGCCGGGGTCATTCGCTTCGGGCCGTTCAGCTTTTCGCTGGAGCGCGGCGAATTGCGCGCCCATGAGGAAATCGTGCGCCTGACCGAGCGCGAGCGCGACATGTTGCGGCTGCTCTGCGCCAATTGCGGCGAGAGCGTTTCGCGCCAGGCGCTGACCGGGACGGGCGCGGCCGCCAACGAGCGCACGATCGACGTCCAGATCAACCGGCTGCGGCGCAAGATCGAGACCGACCCCGCCAATCCGATCTATCTGCAGACCGCGCGCGGCGCCGGCTATCGTCTGATCGTCGACGGGTGAGCGCATGACGATCGAGCAGGCCGCCCGTTTGTCGCGACCGCGGGAGGTCTGGCGCCATCTCGCCCGCGGGCTCGCGGAAATATTGCCGAAAGGGCTTTATGGGCGCTCGCTGCTGATCGTCATCCTGCCAATGGTGCTGTTGCAGGCGGCGGTCGCCGCGGTGTTCATGGAGCGCCATTGGGAACTGGTCACGCACCGGCTCTCGGCAGCGGTCGCGCGCGATATCGGCGCGATCATCGACCTCTATAAGGCCTATCCGCCGGCGCCTGGCGACGACCGGCTGAAAGCGATCGCCGCCGATCGCTTTTACATCGATGTCGAAGTGCTGCCCGAAGGGCCGCTGCCGCCACCGATGCCCAAGACCTTCTTCGCCGAACTCGATCCGCTGACTTCGGCGCTGCCGGAAGAGATCTACAAGCAGATCCGCCGGCCGTTCTGGATTGACACTGTGGGACGGTCGGGCCTGATGGAAATCCGGGTCGATCTCGGCGACGGCGTGCTGCGCATGTTCGCCCATCGCTCGCTCGCCTATGAGCCCAATGTCCATATTTTCATCCTGTGGATGCTGGGCGCCGCGGTGGTGCTGCTGTCGGTGGCGATTTTGTTCTTGCGCAACCAGATCCGCCCGATCCTGCGCCTGGCGGGCGCGGCGGAAGATTTCGGCAAGGGCCGCGATTTCGATTTCCGCCCGCATGGCGCGCGCGAGGTCAGGCAGGCGGGCTACGCCTTCATCGAAATGAAAAGGCGCGTCGAGCGCGCCCTCGAGCAGCGCACGGCGATGCTCAACGGCGTCAGCCACGACCTTCGCACCATCCTGACGCGCTTCAAATTGTCGCTCGCGATGATGGAGGACCAGCCGGAAATCGAGCCGCTGCAGAAGGACGTCGACGAAATGCAGGGCATGCTGGAGGGCTATCTCGCCTTCGCGCGCGGCGACGCCGGCGAGGCGACGGTGTCGACCGATCTGCGCGTCATCCTCGACGAATTGAAAGCCGACGCCGAACGGCACGGCGCCTCCGTCAGCGTCGAGACGAGCGGCGCGCTCGAGATGAAGGTGCGGCCGAGCGCGATCAAGCGCTGCCTCGGCAATCTTGTCGCCAACGCCCAGCGCCATGGCGACAGGATCGCCTTGCAGGCTTTGCGCGAACAAAGGTTCATTACCGTGAATGTCGACGATGACGGGCCGGGCATTGCGCCGGAACATCGCGAAGACGTCTTTCGCCCGTTCTATCGGCTCGACGATGCGCGCAATCAGGACGAAGGCGGCGCCGGCCTCGGCCTCGCCATCGCGCGCGACATCGCCCGCTCGCATGGCGGCGACGTCAGCCTGGGGACAAGCGCGATGGGCGGCCTGCGGGCGAGCGTGCGCCTGCCGGTGTAGGGCAGGATTCCCTCCCCCCTTGGCGGGGAGGGTTAGGGAGGGGGGTCGCGCCAACCTGTCTGATCGAAGCGCAAACTCTCTATCTGAGAGGCTTGCGCGACCCCCCATCCCGACCTTCCCCCACAAGGGGGGAAGGGGAAGAAGGGCGGCACATTAGGGGACGCAGACTTTCGCGCTTCTCAAACCGAAGCGTTGATCCAGCGCAGCAATTCGCTCTTGGGCGCGGCGCCGGTCTTCTGGGCGGCGAGCTTGCCGTCCTTGAACACCATCAGAGTGGGAATCGAGCGAATCCCGAGCTTGCTGGCGACAGCGGGGTTCTCGTCGATATTGAGCTTGGCGATCTTCACCTTGCCCTTCATCTCGCTGGCGATTTCCTCGAGCGATGGCCCGATCATGCGGCACGGACCGCACCATTCCGCCCAGAAATCGACAACGACGGGCTCGCTGGACTTGAGAACGTCAACGTCAAAATTAGCGTCGGTGACCTTGGACGTGTCGGACATGGGTTCCTCGGGAAATGCGCGGCGAAGTCCGCGCGGTGTCAGATAGGTAAGAAGCGGCCGGGGATGCGTCAAGTCGTCGCTCGGGGCGGCTCCGATCAGAACAGGCGCCCGCCATTGGGGGCCGGCAGGCTCGGCCCGATCAGCACCACCTCGCCGGCGGCGTCGGGAAAGCCGAGGGTCAGCACCTCCGACATGAACGGGCCGATCTGCCGGGGCGGAAAATTGACGACGGCGGCGACCTGGCGGCCGACCAGCGCTTCCGGCTGGTAATGCTTGGTAATCTGCGCCGAGGATTTCTTCAGGCCGATGGCGGGGCCAAAATCGATCGTCAGCCGATAGGCGGGCTTGCGCGCCTGCGGAAACGTCTCGGCGGCGACGATCGTGCCGAGGCGGATGTCGACCTTCAGGAAGTCGTCGAAGGCGATCGGCGGCGCTTTGTCGGCGGATTCCATGGGGCCTCGGGGGCGGGGAGCATCGGGCCGGCGTTCATGGCGCGGCGGCGGGGCGGGCGTCAAGCCGGGGACGTGAGAAGCTGGTTGCCTGCGTCGATGGAAATTCACCTTGCCTGCGCCGTCGCGCTGCCATCGCCGCACAAAGCTGTAAAGGCAACCCGCTGCGCGGGCGGCTTCGCCGGCCTTGACACCTTCGTTCGGCGATGGCCGTTTGCTTGCCATATCCTTTTGGTGAGCGACGCGGCCGCTTGGCCGCGTCGCTCACCAAAAGGATATGAAGGCCACTTGCCGCGCTGACGAGACGCAGTCATCCCGAAGGGACCGAAACGAAGTGAAGGACCGGCGAAGCCGGTTGACGGCGTCTCGGCGGTGTGGCCTCCACGAACGCAACGGAAAGGCCATGCAACCATGCCCAGCGGAGACGAAAGCGGCGGGACGCAAGACTATGTCGGCGACCCCCGCAATGATGCGATTCTCATCAGCGTCGATGGCGCCCTGACCCCGCGCGAGGACGCCAAAGTGTCGGTGTTCGATTCCGGCTTCGTGCTCGGCGACGGCGTCTGGGAGGGCCTGCGCCTGATCGACGGGCGCATCGCCTTTCTCGACCGGCATTTCGATCGTCTCTGGGATGGCGCGAAAATGCTTCGCATCGACATTGGCCTGTCCAGGGCCGCGCTCGCCCAGCGCCTCTACGACGTCATCGACGCCAATGGCATGAAGGACGGCGTGCATATCCGGCTGATGGTGACGCGCGGCAAGAAGCGCTCGCCCTATCAGGATCCGCGCCTCACCATCGGCGGCGCGACCATCGTCATCATCCCGGAATGGAAACTGCCGCGCCCGGAAATGCTCGCCAATGGCATCCGCCTGTTCACCGTCCATATCCGGCGCACCGGCCCGGCCGAGCAGGACCAGAAGCTCAATTCGCATTCAAAGCTCAATTGCATCCTCGCCTGCATCCAGGCGATGGAGGCGGGCGCCGACGAGGCTTTGATGCTCGACGACCGCGGCTTCGTCGCCACCTGCAATTCCACGCATTTCTTCATCGTCAGGAAGGGCGAGCTGTGGACTTCGGGCGGCGGCTATTGCCTCGCCGGCATCACGCGAGACGCGGTGCTGCGCGCCGCGCGCCGCGCCGGCATTCCCGCCTTCGAGCGCGATTTCTCCCTGTTCGACGTCTATGGGGCCGACGAGGTTTTCGTCACCGGCACTTTCGCCGGATTGACACCGGTCGTGCGCGTCGACGGGCGCCCGATCGGCGAAGCGGAAAAGCGCGACGACGCCGACGCTTCGGGGCCGATGACGCGTCGCCTGCGCGCGCTCTACAAAGCTTTGGAGGCGGAGGAAGCGCAGGGGCGCGCGCCATGAATCCGCCGATCCGCATCGCCATGTGGTCGGGTCCGCGCAATATCTCGACTGCGATGATGCGCGCCTTCGGCAATCGCGTCGATTGCGCGGTGAGCGACGAGCCTTTCTACAGCGCCTATCTCCACGCCACCGGCCTCGACCATCCGATGCGCGAGGCGGTGATCGCCTCGCAGCCGAAAGACTGGCGCGAAGTCGCCGCCGCCTTGACCGGACCGGCGCCGGCGGCAAGCGCGATCTGGTACCAGAAGCATATGACGCACCACATGATCGAAGGGTTCGGGCGCGACTGGACCGATGGATTCGTCAACGCCTTTCTGATCCGCGCGCCGGAAGCCGTGCTCGCTTCCTATGCACGCAAGCGCCAGGATTTTGCGCTTGAGGAAATCGGCCTGCCCGCCCAACTTGCGCTGTTCGAGCGCGCCGCCGACAAGCTCGGCCATGCGCCGCCGGTCATCGAAGGCGCCGACGTGCTCGCCGATCCCAGCGGAATGCTGACCGCTTTATGCGAGGCGTGCGGGATAGGTTTCGATGAGGCGATGCTGTGCTGGCCGGCCGGCCCGCGCGCCAGCGACGGCGTCTGGGCGCCGGCCTGGTACGACGCGGTGGAGAAATCGACGGGCTTCGCGCCGCCGCGGCCGGAAGCGCGCTTCGACGACCTGCCCGAGGCGCTGAAGCCGATCGCCGAGGCGGCGCGCCCGCTCTACGAAAAACTCGCCCGCCATCGGCTTTCCGCGAAGCTGGGCGCGGCGCCTGTTTAGAAAGGCGAGTGAGAAGCTTCAGCACGGTAGGATGCGGAATTGTCTCGCTCGGGTGAGGTTTGCGCTGCCCCTCATGGGGCGAAGCGGAGCGCGTTCCCTTCGCCCCGCAAGCGGCTATTCGATGCACACATCTTTTCCTTGAGTTTTTTGACGAACTCCGATTCGCTGCAGGGGCAGATTCTGGAGCCGATGATGGATTTG
>Ga0209006_10007234_pt1 | contig 10033 bp, 13 predicted proteins | sample JacPin_JW_Ref_O2_FD_188567 | JGI IMG/M metagenome (GOLD analysis project Ga0209006, IMG submission 188567) | Forest soil microbial communities from Algoma, Ontario, Canada - Jack Pine, Ontario site 1_JW_Ref_O2 (SPAdes) (version 2) | ecosystem: Environmental > Terrestrial > Soil > Boreal...
CAACGAGGAACTATTGAATTCACAAGTGTCATTTTAGGGGATATGTATGCCGTTTTCATCCTTTTTTGAATATACATGCAAGGGATTAGTTGGCGGATAGGCTATACCAGGAGCCGTGAAAACATCGTGGGATTACACAGAAGACAGCTCCTTTTTTGGGAGCTTCGATCCCTGGTGGCAAATGATGACCCCCTCGACACATGTGGACACGCTCTCCGCAGAGGCAGATCTAGTGGATACAAAGCACCAAATTCAGAGATCGTATCCCGAAAGATTTGACATATCGTCAAGGGAAATACCTACCTGGCACCAATGGTGGACATCGAGAAATTCTCCGCCGCCGTCTGTTTGAGCGCTCGGGTCCTGAACCAAACCCAGATTTTCTGATAATCGGACAAGACCTCTCGACTGGTGCCAAATAGAAGGAAGTACAGAAATGCTGAACCAGGAGCACACCACCAAATGGCCGACAATGATGACAGGAATTCTGGCGTCAAAGCGACTGTCGGCACCTCATAAACTGCGGAATCATGAGAATGGATGGCGTCCCAGCTGGGAAGGGGCAGGGGTTGATTTAGAATGGGGTACCGGAGAGCGAAGGAGGTCCAGCCAGTGCTCCAGATGCCAAGGGCCATGCTCATCACCATCAAGCGGTAATACTGCACACTTGATAATCCAGAACCACAGGACATCAGATGTGATGCAAGGATCGTAGCATCCATTCTGTGCCTTCTTATTAAATGGTAAAAAGCAACACCTGGAAGCTGGTTATTAGCAGAAATAACCAAATAGAATAGCTTGCGTACATCCGAAGATGAGAGTTCCCACTGATAATAATAAGGGCGGAAGTTGCAAGATGACAATAGCGATATAAGAGGGGAAGGGTTGGATACTGCAACCAAGGTTTTCGATAATTACGAAGCGAGAAGTCTGAAAGCAGTAAACTAGCAATGATTTCGGTCAATCGATTGGTCACTATGAGAATCACTTGACGCACACACGAATATCCAGAAGCAAGGCATTACGAAGCACATGGTTACTTCAAAAATTTGGCGCGATCGATTCGTGTCAGAAGCAATAGGACGCCTGGACGAAACGCGCTCGAGACGCTTGCAGACACAGAAAGTTGCAGCGGGGAGTCCTAACTCTGCAGCAATCGAAAATCTCGACGCTTGGGGAAATCAGGATGAGCGAAATATTGTGGTATGGATCAACTCACTTATGTCACACCAGATAGGTATAGGGTTGCTCACGTTCCCAGCCCAAACGATCACATTGACAGAGACAATAACGCACCACCCGAATAACCACCACGATAATGCAATGGTAGCAATATTGCGCGCTCGGATTTGTCGTGGGAGAGGGATGAGTGCCAGCATTGCCGCAATAAAGCCCAACGTAGGGGGGGTAGTATACAACATTGATGCTAATCGATCGGCGGGTGAGAGGGGTAAGGAAGTGAAGAACCCGAGGAGCTACCAGAGTCTTTGATGACTTCCGCAGAGGTATTGCATCTTTACGCCAAGTGCTACTGCGGCACAGTGATACTGTGAACATTCAGCAATGAGTTGAGTTGCCTACCATACACCTCAGCAACGGCACTGATACGCAGTACATTTCTCGTGCCTGTGGGGGTGACAGATGTCAAGTTTGTTCCTCGATCAAACCGGAAACTTTACCTGGATAGGCATGAGTAAAATAGGTAACATTAGCCATACGGCGCAAGACTACAGCTTCTTCCGCTCCCAACTTGAAGGCGACCACTCTTCTCGCTGATGTCAAACATTTAGCGTCGGTATTTGATCAGATGCGTGGAAGAATACCATGGGAGCTAATCATTTTAGTATTGAAGTCACGTTGCAAACAAACGATAGACAGCAATATTGTTGAATTCACTAAATTCGTTCTACTCTAGGTTTCCGATACTTTTTTGAAAATACATACAAGGGGTTAGTTGTCGGATATATAGGAGAGGATGATTTTAGTCACCAGTGATGATATAACATTGAGCAGTGAAAACTACACAGAAGACTGCTCCTCTTTTGGGAGCTTCAATCCCTGGTCATTGATGGTGACCACCTCGACATATGTGGTGAGACTCTCTGTAGGGGCAGATCTAATGAAAACAGGGCAACGAGCTCAATGATCGTATCCGAAATATTTGACATACGCACCCAGCACGAATTTTGGACACGAACAAATTCACTGGCGCCATCTGCCTGAGCCCTCCAGACCTGAACCAAACCCAGAATTCTCGATAATCGGACAAGACCTCTCGACTAGTGCCAAATAGAAAGAAGTAAAGATAGGCTCCGCCGGGAAGAGCCCACCAAAGTGCCAATTGTGAAGTTATGAATCCCGGCGTCATAAGGATTGTCGGGAGTTCCACAATAGTAGAATAATCGGAATGAATGGCATTCCAGTCGGGAAGAGGATAATTTCCGTTCACGATGACGGACTGGAGATAGTAGGAGACCCAGGCAAGGCTCCAAAGGCCAAGGGCCATGCTCACCGTCATCAGGCGGTAATACTGCACACTTGACAACGATGTTTGACGGGACTTCAGATGTGATGCAAGGAGTACAGCGTTCATTCTGTGATTTCTTATCAGGTGGTAAAAAGCGGCGCCTAGGATCCAGTTATTAGATTTGAAAAGCAATCGAATGAAGAAGCCCACGTACATCCAAACATGACAGTCCCCACCGCTAAGATTAAGGACGGAAGTAGCCAGACGACATCAACGATATAAGAGTTGAAAGTTAAGACATTGCACCCAAAGTTTTCAAGAATTATGAAGCGAGAAGTCTGAAAGCAATAGACTGGTCATGATTTCTCTCAGTCAATGGCGCACTGCGAAGGCTGCTTGACATACCCACGAATATCCAAAAACAGGGCAGTATGAAACACAGGATTACTTCAAAAATTTGGCGTGATCGATTGGTGTCAGAACCAACAGGACGTCCAGACGATACACGCTCGAGACGCTTGCAGATACAGAGGGTTGCACCGGGGAGTCCAAAGGTCGCAGCAATCACAAATCTCGATGCTACGACAAATCAGGATACGATGAAAGTACGATACGCTGGAGTGAACTCACTTATATCGCACCAGACGGGTATAGAGTTGTTCACATTCCCGGCCCAAACGATTGCATTGACCGAGCTAATGATGGATGTCCCGAACAACCACGATGTCAAGGCAATAGTAGCAGTATTGCACACTCGGATTTGTCGTGGAAGAGGTATGAGCACCAGTATCGCCGCGATAAATCCCAGCGGAGGAAGAGCAGGATACAACATGGATGCAAATCGATCGGCGGGTGAGAGGGGTGAGGAAGGGGAGGACCTGACGTTGACACGGCCACTAGAATATTTGAATGACTGAACGCAAATCAAAAAAAGTCATCTGACAGATTTTCTGAGGTTAGCGAAGTCACTCCGATCTGTTTCAGAGACCGCATACAATGGAGAAAAATCTAAGCTGATGAATGAATCCACCTTACGCGTCAGATGTGTGACATCGGGATGCTTAATTGATGTATCGACTGCACAGCATAGCCGGCACTACTTACATAATGGCCACGTAGATCGGACAAAGTGCCAAAGATGTTCATAACACACCTATGGGGGATCTACCGAGTCAGTTAGAGTGTGCAGAATCTGTTCACAGCATCAATTTTGGACAATATACGTACATGCAACAGAATGTTTTGAGTTATCCAACCCACAAGAAAAAAAATTATAAGAAGAGAACATCTGATTCGCTTGCGCTACACAGCCGACAGCTCCTCCTTTGGGTCCTCGTCGATAGTAACTGTCTTGAGATTCGTGGACACATTATAACCAAAGGTCGATCTAGTGAATGCAGGGTAATAAGTATAGAAATTATCTCATAGAGGCTCCGATCATACTTAGTCGTGGACATGCGCTCTACTGGCACTGTCTGCCTGAGAACTTGTGTCCTAAACCACACCCAGAATTTCTGATAATCAGACAAGACTTCTCGACTGGCGCCAAAGAGGACGAAGTAAATATAAGCCGCGCCAGGAACCGCCCACCACACCGCCAAGTTAATTTTTATGATCTCCGGCGTCAAAAGGAGTTCAACAACGGTGGAATCGCCAGAATGAATGGATTTCCAGCTGGGAAGGGACTCATTTCCGGCAATAATGGTCGCGCGGAGACCGGTGGAGATCCAGACAACCCCCCAAATACCAAGGATGAGACTCACTGCCATCAGGCGGTAATATCGCACACTCGACAACGACGAATTGCGGGGCTGGATATGCGAGTCAAGGGCACTGGTGTTCACTCTGCGATGTCTTATCAAGTGGTAAAATGCAACACCTAGAAGCCGGGTATTAGATTTGCAGAAAAAACCAAACGGAATAGCTTGCGTACACCCAAATATGAGAGTTGCCGCCGATAAAAGCAGGGGCGGAAGTTGCAAGGCGGCAACAGCGATAGGAGAGGTGAGAGATTGGATACCGCAACCGAAGTTCTCGACAATTACGAAACGAGAAGGCTGAAAGCAATAAACTGTCGATGCCTTCGGTCAATCAGTCGGTTAGTGTAAGAATTACTTAACATACACACGAATATCCAAAAACAAGGCAGTATGAAGCACATGATTACTTCAAAAATGTAGCGCGATCGGTCGGTGTCAGAAGCGATAGGACGCCCGGAAGAAACACGCTCGAGATGCTTGCAGATACAGAGGGTTGCAGCGGGGAGTCCCAAGTCTGCAGCAACCACAAATCTCGATGCTGGGACAAATCAGGAAAGTAAGATATGTTTGAGTGTGAACTCACTTATATCGCACCAGACTGGTATAGGGTTGCTCACATTCCCTGCCCAAACGATCACATTGACAGATCGGATGATGCATGTCCCAAACAACCACCATGTCAACGCTATAGTAGGAATATAGCGTGCTTGAATTTGTCGTGGCAAGGGAATGAGCACCAGTGTTGCTGCGATAAAGCCCAGCGTCGGGAGGGCAGGATACAACATTGTTGCGGACTGACTGAAAGATGAGAGTGGGAGGCCGTGAAGATGGTATTCATGTCATGGCTAGTTCGATCCACTCATAAACGCTGTCGCTTTTTTGCAGGACCATATGACTTGAGGCAAGGGTGTCTGATGAAGCAGAGTGAACCTCACGACACCATTTTATTACCAAGAGTTCCGACCTTCCTCGGAGCCCGGTTTGCACTTTGGTACCATGGGAGGCATACGAACCCATACCAAGACGACGAGGCAGTCTATATTTATGTTGGCATCACTGACCATGCGCGTGGACTCAACAAAGCTGAAACCAAATAAGGTCAGGCAGGCTGATTTCAACACTACAGTCATACAAGACAGCCTATTGTATCTTGACCAGGCAGTATCAACCTGGTGAACTCCTGACAGCCTTATAGATATATTACAAGCAACACATCAGTATGTTTATGACTTTTTTTATTATATCTGCTGCAGATCGTGATCAATTGATCAAGTTCATTTTCAAGTTTCAGTGCCGCTTGCCTTCTTCACTCACAGCACCAACCATCCATGGTGCCGAAAGGGATGCAACAAGGAGGATATCATACCTTGGTCCATTCGTAAGCCAACCATATGGATGGATCTAGGGCCAACTGTGAGGACCCAGATGGCCGATCTGTGGACATGAATGGCTGACCCATGAGGCCTTGAGGACTTGATGGCCGACCTCCTGTGGCCAACTGGCAACCCCAAGGATGGCTGACCCGGATGGCTGAATGCAATAATCTTGATAGAAGAGCTGACTGACTGACGACGGTCTGGACCTTGGCCGAAGGCAAGAATCTGGGAAAGACTTGGCTTGGCCAACTGCGTGGACTTGGTCGTGGTGTGATAGGAGGATCTGGATGCTTTGCTGGCGTTGATGGGATAACAGATGGTCATTTGGTACAATATAGCCATAGTGCTTATATTAATGCCATGTAAATCCTTGTGATCCATATTGATTGTTACCATGTGCCAAAATTAATCGTCGTCCTGGTGGACGTAAGGTAGACTTGTTAGAAAGCATAGGTCAGTTACATTGTCATATAATGTGGTTCACCATACTGGTGCTTCTGGTACATATTTTTGTTTCGTATAAGACCTTGTAAGGCCTTACCTGTGCCACGGACTTTTGCTGATGCACAGCTTCTTTCTAGACAAGTTTAAGCAGGTCACTCATAACGCCCATAGCGGTAACCGCAGCGCCTGCTCCAGCACCTTGTACGATAAGCGGCCTCGTGCCATAGCGATCGGTATGGAACATGATGATATTGTCCGACCCCCCTAGCGATGTCGCAAACGGGTGCGTCTTAGGGTACCTTTTTTTCGAGTCCCCTCGTAAGTAATTGTAACTCCATTCATAGGGTAATAGAACGTACTTTTCGAGCGAGGCTTTAACTTCCCTAGTCCGGGCATCTACCACACCAACATATCGTAGCACCATGCCTTCTTGAGCCGCCTCGCTGCGCATGCGGTCAAAGTGTGCATCAAAATCTGATAAGCGGGCCAGGAAGGCGTCACCCGTGGGGACGTCGCTCAGCTCTGCCGGGACGAGGGAGGTGGTATCCACGGATCGGTAGCCCGCGGGGAGAAGCGTACGGAGGGAAGGGATTATGCGAGAGAGGATGGTCAACTTGCGGGCAACGTCTGCGCCGTTCAGGTCGTCTGCAGGGTGAGGTTCCTTCGTGTGGTCGTGGTAGGTGTAAGATAGGTGCGAGCGTGAATAAGGGTGGTGAAGAAGACTTACCGTGTATCCTTTCTCGCGCGCCGTGCTGACGACGGAGGAAAAACTAGGGCCAGTAGGCTGCCCGTTAGAAAACTCGTTAAAGATATAACTCATGGTCCCGGAAAAGACACCCTCGATTTTGTTGACCTGTACACATTTCCGTTTGGGACTGAAAAGTGAAGAGGAACAAAAAAATACGGACAGATTTACCTTGTCTCCAGTAGCAATCAGGTCTTTGAGCGTCGAGACGATGGGCAAGCCAGCTCCTACTGTAGACTCATTGAGGAATTTTGCGTTGGTCCTCGCACTGGCAGCGAGAATTTGTTCGTAGAGATCCAAGTCGCCAGAAAATGCCTTTTTGTTGGGTGTGACGACAGCGATTCCGGAATCCAAAAACGTGGGGTAGAGCTTGGCTACCTCGTCTGAGGCGGTGTTGTCCACGAGCACGACACGGTCCAACGCTTTGAGACGTAGCTTCAGTTCTGAGAAGTCCGTTTTCTGCGTCGCTTTTGCCAGCTCTGACTTCCATCCTGGCGAGATGGAGAGACCTGAAGGAGTAAAGAGAGTCGACTTTGATCTTGAGATGGCGACGATCCGGAATGGATTAGGATGCGAGAGAGACAAAAGTTGAGATATAACTTCACTGCCTACGAGACCGACGCCAACGAAGGCAACGTTGAGGACAGACATAATGTAAATTCTATGTGTGTGTGTAGTATGTGGATACAGGGAGAAAACAAATAATTGTGGTTTACGCCAAATTCACCGGTAACTTAGAATCAGGCGCTTCATCGACTTTTCCCAGCTACAAGCAGTATGGTTCGTCCCGCCGCATTCCTTTTCGAGCAGAGGACCTATTTGCTTCAAGATTTGCTTCAAATCCATCCTTCGTCGCCGAGAGTTCAAGGAGAGATCATCAACAGAAGAGTCCCATCGAGAGGAGAGCCATAGAGCACGAGAATGAGACCGGCGTATTGTCGACTTAGCGGCCTCAGCGTAGACAGCCTTTTCCACTTTTTTGTACGTGTCAGAACCAGGAGCAACGAGGGAGTCCAGTATCCCGCTGATTGCGATGAACGCGATATCTCTCAGTTTATCGAAGAAGTGGACGAGCGAGCCTGGTGTACCGCACACGACGGGGCAGTCTGGGTCGGGGCATCCAGCGGGATCGACGCCGTCGACTTGACATTTACCGTGGAAGTAGCTTGGAAAGATCGCGGTTTCTAGTCCGCTATAAGATTGATTATCGTACGCATCGATAATGGGCTTGAGGCATAACACCGCTCGCTGTAAGCTGCCGCCTGGGAAATAATTTTGAACGATTTGCTGAGCCTGGACGATTCCGAATGTGAGAAATCTAATCAACTGGTTAAGGGATAAAAGTTACGATGTTTTCGAAGACGGCATGGACGGGTGAGGTGTAGTTCGTACGCCATGCATTCGTGACTCCGGAAATGCATTCGCCTTCGCAGGCCCAGACAGTGACCGGCACTGCCAGTAGAAGGATAGCGTTGATGAGTGAGCGTTGCATAGATGATTGTGTGCCAGGTTTAAGACGCGTTATGAGCACGTGATGTAATTGGAACAAATTGAATTCACGTCTTGACCGTCTCCATTACAAGATCAAACGGATAACTACCTTCAGACCTTCCCTCCCTCCCTTCACTTTCCGAACATCTAAACCGTAGGTGAATAATACAAGGGATATTGCAAAGACGACGAGGATGAAGGGAGGGGGAAGAAAATGTGTAGATGCAGTATCCATAACGAACGGTCGACGACAGCGACGAACACGAATCAAGACGGAATGATGGTGGGACAGGAAATAAAGGAGAGTAGTAGCAACGTGAGCTACAAAATAGGTGGGACAAAAGAGGATCTAATTTATACGCAGGAAAAAAAAAGTGTATGTGCTGGAGGTGTGGTGTAAAGGAGCGTGTATGGTCCATCCGAGTGCATGTATTTGGAGTGCCTGAATGAGGCACCATCGCACACAAGGATGTGATGTAGAGTCTATGCTAAGGCAATGAGAGCCTTAACTGCGATACGAGGTGGGATAGGACTGGCGTGGGCCGAAAGAGATGTAGAAGCTGTTTGATGGATGTGAATCTACGTGCCGAACCAAATTTATATGAATACTCACGAAAATGGCAAGGAAAGGAGGCCAACATATGTCCAGGAAAAAAATATACACGCATCCCCCAAAAGAGGATCACTATAGCAACGAGGTAGATGTGTAGAGGTGTCGTAGAGTCGTAATGTGTGGGAGATAGTGAGATAGTGATGAACTGAAGGGGGAGAGGTAGGGATGAATGCAAGGATGTATGGATAGATGCTGGGATAGGACGATACTTGATACAGTTGATTCGAGGATGTAGCGAGAGAAAAGCGAGCGCGGAGAAAGTGAGACTTTAATCCGACACCCAAACTAAGAGCCAATATAATACCGGAAGGAAGAAGCAATCGGTGGTAGTGTGATATGCGACAGTGGGCGGGAGAGGAGGAGGGGGGTAAATTCACAATACTAGAGTTCCAAGATCCAAGAATACAAGGCAATGTGGTTGGACTGAACGTGCACGGAAATTAAACCGCACGCGTCAGGGAGAGGTGGTACCACACGCCAGGGGGTGTATTATAAATAAATATATCGTCAGCCGACGATGTATAATATCGGCGCTAGCAATCATCGTGCGACGCATATACAGTTGTGGCGATTGGGAGAACCAGGAAGCAGAACCAGATGGCGCCTAGCCGATTACGCTTCTTGCGTTCTTGAGCGCATTTTGTACAAATCCCGCCGGATGGCGAGGCAAGAGGAAACTAGATACGGAGAAATGCCAATGCGAAGTATGCGAAAGCATGCAGTGCGTGTGAGGCGATGGTATGACACAATAGTTGAGAGTGAGGAGAGGGCGTTGGGGTCGTGAGAGAGCCGGGTCCCAAATGAGTGTAAGGGATCGTGCGTGAGAGGGTGTCCGAATCGAAGAACCATGACCGTTAAGCAAAACCGTGGATGATATCGATAAAGCGTAGAGTCCAAATCTAGCCAGATAGGATATGAAAGAGCAAGGGAACCGAGCAGCCCAAGGAGAGAAACCACGGAGCCAAAAAAAAAGTAAACGCCGAATGAATAACGATATCTTGAAAAGAGAATTTTGAAGACTGTTTGAACATTGTATGGGGCGGCGGCTGGCGGGGTGGTGCATTGTCGGTAGTGAAATGAATAAGGAATGAGATGGGATAGTCTATAGACTGCTCGTCAACCTGAATAAATCTAGTC
>Ga0209006_10007235_pt1 | contig 10033 bp, 8 predicted proteins | sample JacPin_JW_Ref_O2_FD_188567 | JGI IMG/M metagenome (GOLD analysis project Ga0209006, IMG submission 188567) | Forest soil microbial communities from Algoma, Ontario, Canada - Jack Pine, Ontario site 1_JW_Ref_O2 (SPAdes) (version 2) | ecosystem: Environmental > Terrestrial > Soil > Boreal...
TGGCAAATCTTGTTCCTGTAAGATCGTGGCTCGCAGATAGTGAGCGCACGCAGTCATCTTGTCGGACGCGATGGCTTTTTCACACCAGATCATTGCCGCCGTAAGATTTCCTTGGTTGGCGTAAATCCGCGCCAACAACAACATCGCCCTGGCGTCATTCGCGTTCTGGGTTATGACCGCGATACCTGTCAGGACCGCGTCCTCGTAGTGGCCTCGCTGATAGAGCTCCAAGGCTTGGTCATACAAAAGCGGTGCTTTCGGGGTGTCTGGGGGCCCATGATTGTCCGCCCGCGGAACGCTGACCTCCAGCTGGGAGGCTTTTGTTGATCCCGATTCCTGAATCGCACTTTCAGCGGCCCGAATGCCCAGCGGAACCTCATCCGGAGGGTAGGAAAACGACGCAGTCACCATTTGCGGCGGGGTGGCTCCTTTTCTGTAGAGCGTGACTCCAGCGACGCTGACGCTGGTGAACTCCGAGAACAGGGTCTGCGAGGTTTCAGCGGGGCCTACCATGAGCCAACTCTCGGCGGCTAGGGACCGGTGGAATTGATGGATCACCTTCTTGATAGCCTCCGGGGTGAAGTACATCAGCACATTCCGGCAGAGGATGACATCCATCGCGTTCGTACCGTTCAAGAGCGACGGATAAGCGTCCTCAACCAGGTTGAGATACGAGAAGGTCACCATCTTCTTGATGTCCGGAGAAATGGCCCAACGTCCACCTGGAGCGGCCTTGAAGTATGTGTTTTTGACCCATTGCGGAGTGTCCCGGAATGACCAGTTTGTGTAGATCCCTTCAGAAGCTTTGTGAAGCGACCGAGTATTCAAGTCCGTTGCCAGAATTGTTATCTTCCATTCCTTCAGATCGGCGATTATTCTGCTGAGAACGATTGCGAGAGAGTAAGGCTCCTCGCCCGAGGCGCAACCGGCACTCCAGATCCTCAGTTGGCCGCCGGAAGCGTGGCGAGAACGGATTAACTCTGGCACGATTTGTTGCTCAAAGACTTCTAGGCTGCTCTTTTCTCGAAAGAAGTAGGTTTCACCAACCGTCAAGTAGCTTGCCAGTGTTTCCAACTCGTTCTGCGTCAAGGCCGAAGACAGCACTCTTCCGATGAAGCGCTCGAAATCGTCCCGGAAGGCGCATTCTCGCGATGCGGCGCAGGCACCACGTTCCAGGTCATTCCACCGTTCTCGCGGAAAGTGCAGGCCAAGGCGCGAGCCGACAAAAGCACTGAGTTCAGCCAGCAGCGTTTCGGATACCTTCGCAGTCATTCTGCTCCTTGCCGCTTGGCCAAGGCGTCGTGAAGTTGGCTTTCTTCCGGCGGTGAGAGAAAGAGATCAAGGTCATGAATGAACAATATGTCCTTGTCAAGACTAGCTATACCTTCGACATATTGTGCGCCCGGCACGATTGTCTCAGCCTCCGTAATCTCCTCGGTCGGCCGCTCGACGACTCCAATAACTGCGTCGACGACCAGAGCAACGATTCTGCAGGCGCTATCCGCTACGATTAGCTGGTCACTTAAGTTTGCCTCTCTTTCCGTTAGTCCAAGCCGTCTTCGTATGCTTAAAACCGGGACAACCGCACCATGTAAGCTGACCACTCCGAGAACGATCTCCGGCGCCTTCGGCAGCGGGGTTACTTCCACCATACGCAACACTTGCCGGACACTTGCCAAGCGCAGTGCGTACGGTTGCCGGTTAAGGGTGAAGGCGACAAGTTGATTCAACATCCGAGGCTTCATGCTCGCAGTGAAAGAATCCCTTGGCCACGGGGAGGCACTCTAGCCAGATATCCCTACATTTAAGCAAATGAAACGATAACAGCGATGTGCAATATCGCTCATAACCTTCTCGTGCCAGTGAGAAATTTGCTTAGCTTTAGGCCAGCCAGCTCCCGCCGTCTTCGTTGCAGACCATCTCCGGCGGCACCTCTGGGGGTGGGTGCAGATTCCCGATGGGTATTGCTTTCGCCTTCACAGCACGAGGCATTGCTTCAGGCAATGGTTAGTTAGTAAATAGGGCAAGGTGGAACCGAGTAGCAATATGAACGCGAGTGAGCAACAACTGGTACGAGGGCCCGCCATCCAAAGCGTTGGTAGGGGCTCGTTGATCCACCACCGCAGGGTTCTTACCCCAACCGCAGATTGATCCTTTTTGACCATCTTTGTGGATCGCCAACTGCGAAAATTTAGCAGGGGTCAGGCGTGGCATCGCGGAGCGGAAAGGACAAAAGTGAGGACAGCAAAGAGTGTCGCGGTCATTCTAGAGCGGGAACTCGCTTCCACGATACAGGAATGGCTGAAGCAGGTGAACCTGCTTCCAGAGCTGGCCAACATTCCACTGAGCGATTCGGACCGTACCGGCCATCTACCTCAGCTGTTCGACGACTTGCTTTGCCGCCTGCGACTTCCGAGGGATGCCCAGCCGCGCGCTTCCATCGCCGCAGCCGCTCACGGCGGGCAACGATTCGCGCAGGGCTACTCTCCTTCCATGCTAGTTGAGGAGTCGCGGATATTTCAGGTCACCACATTCGGCACATTGCATCTCAATCAGAGCGAACTGGACCAGAATCAGGTGCTGTTAGACGTGATGATTATTGCGGACGAAGCAGATCGTCAACTCACAGAAACCGTGCGTAGCTTTATGGCGGCTCAACAGGCCGCAGCAACAGCAGCCTAACTATCCATCGTAAGCTGCACAGATCCGCCAGAGCGGCTGGCGGCTTGGCAACCTGCCAGTCATGGGATTCGCTCTAGTGTACTTTAGCGATCATTGAACTTTGTCACTTGAGGGTGGCATTTCTGACATCGCGACGGCGACGCTCCCTCGCCGCTTGCTCGGCCAAAGGTCGTGGCACGTCAACCTGCTTTTGGAGCTTCGCAAAATCGGGATCGTCGGAAAGTTCGGGTTTCTTGGAATCCCCATTCCGCGTTCGCTCTGCCGCACGAGCATCTCCTCTACTCCACATACGACGCTCAGGTCGAAGCAAACCTGTGCGATCCCGTATCTGTTCAGTCGCCCCGCAGGACCTGCTCCACGTCATAGTTGATCGGAACAGGGGGTTGCACTTTGCAGGGCATTGGTTGCTGCGAGTGCGGGACAGGATCACGTACGGTCCCTTCAAACACCAACACGCGTTTCTAATGACGCGGAGACCTATGGTCACGCAAGTACCGAGAAATTCTCTTTTTCAGGTCCGCGTTTAGAAGGAATTGCGCTCTCGGCAAATTCGCTGCGGTTGCCGGGACGACTAACTGTTTCCGGCTGCCACAGAGATCCGGCCGATAGAACATGGCCAACACCAACACATCGCCCTTGGTAAGAACGCGGCGCGTCTGATTTCGTACATCCCGGATATGTCACCTTCACTCGGCTGGGCGGAGCAAACCCGAACAGCACGGTGCTCACCGAATAAGTAATGTTCCGGGAGTAGGTCACCTTGCAGGCCACCGGTCCCAAATCCGCTTCCACGATCTGCCCCACAAAGAGTACTGGAGACTCGGTTTGTGGAAGGAATGCGTCCGCTGCTTGCGAATAGCCTACTACCGGTTGCTCGGATGCCGAAGCATTGCAAGCCGTAATCGCGACCAGGACAGGGTGGTCGGAATGCCTGGAAGACAACACCCCACCTCCGACTCAACAGCTTCGGGTTCAGGGGCGGCAGCGATTTGCAGTCTGGCGGATCGATCATGAAGTATCTGGGATGGCCGGGGGAGAACGACCCTTGGCCAATAACTTGACTGTGATCATTCGGCCACGATGGCAAACCGGGCATTGCCGCAGAGAGTGACCGGTGAGCTTCTCGTAGCGTTTCCGGTAGTCCTCATCTGGCTGGGGTTGGGAGCTTGGGTTGGGAGGAGTCATGCCCAGGAACTGGCGGCAATGCTCCAACTCCTTTCCATTGATACCATACGGGGTATTGTATTATAGAAATGATCTCATCTCCCGAGATCATTCCAGGATTACGCATGAGCAGCGACGAACAAAGGGCGCGTTGGGATCTGAAATACGAGCAAGGCCTGCCGTCCCTGACAGAACCAGATCCGTTCTTTATCTCAGCTTACGGGCAGTTTGTGGATCAATCCTTCCCCAACCCAGGCGTGGCATTGGATTTAGCGTGCGGCCTCGGGAGACATGCTCTATGGCTGGCCAGCAAGAACTGGCGGGTCAGTGCAGTGGACCTTTCAGCCGTGGCGATTGGAAAGCTCAGTCAGGCCGCTCTTGAACTTAATCTCAACCTCGACCTCCTTGTAGCAGACGCCGCCGAGTACAAATTTGAACCCAGACGGTTTGATCTGATCGTCCTGTTTTATCACCTGGACCGAGATCTTTTCCCCAAGATGGTTTCCGTATTGAAACCGGGCGGTCTGCTTATCTGCAAGATGGGCGTCGAGTGGGATCCTGACGGACGGTTAACCGGCGTAAGTGCCATTCCGTTGGGCAGAAATGAACTGCCGTTACTTGTTCCAGAACTGCATGTTCTATATCACGAGGAACGACCCGTACGGGGCCGGGGCGTTGTCGAGTTCATTGGAAGAAAATCTTGAGATGCGGCCGGAGACGAAGTACAACGGCCGTGACCAATGCAACGGGGCCGGGCTGACTCCACTTCCGTCTCCAGGCTCCGTCGGGTGAGACTATTTGAGGTACGCTCTGACCAGACCAATAAGATCCTCTGCCAGTTCTACAGTCGGCATTGAACTCTTTTCGTCGCTCAACATGTGGAGACGAATGTGGTCTTCGAGAACCTCGGCCATGAGACTGTTGATCCCTCCACGAACGTTGGCCAAGAGCATCAAGACGTCAGCACAGTCGTCGTCGGTCGTTAAGGAACGTTCGATGGAGTCAACCTGCCCACGAATGCGTTTAATGCGAGCGATCAGCTTCTGCTTTTCTTTTTCAAGATGCGACATTTTTCCTTGCCTATATGCTAGGGGGATATGATATAAGAACTGAGTCGAGATTCCCAAAGGAACACGACGGAGAATTATAGAACCACTATGAACATTGAATCTGCGCAAGAACCTCCGGGTAGCCGAAGGTTGAACTGTGCTGTGAAGAGCATTGTGGAAGAAGCACCTGGCGTTTCGTAGGCCCATCTCCTCCTCGCTCGCCACAGCACTTGACCTGTGACCTGAGCGAGCGAATCCCGCCGTATCTGAACGGCTCGACTCACTCCTCGTAACCAAATTTATTGCCGAGACCGTTTCCGGACGCCGCTAAACATGCGTACGCCCAAACCGGATACGTGTCTCTACCGGGAGGAGACAATGACGAACACTTTTATTCCAACATTAAGTCGTAACCCACTGTATTGCGTTTGGATTGAAACGGGAAATCCAGCGCATCCACTTGATCGCGTGTGGATTGACCCCGAACTTCGCAGTTTCGTTGAGGTGGAGACAGATGCACCAAATCGCCCGCTTAATGAAGAATGCGAACCTGAAGCCTTAGCGGAGCCCTTTCCTGAGAAAGGGCTCTTCGCGGAGCAGTTGCCGATCACCCCGCTCAGGAGAGAAGAAATGAAAGTTAAGGCGGGATCAGTGATGAAGCGGCTTTCATGGGTGGTTGTTGTGCTTTGTTTTTTGCTCAACACGGCATGGGCCGATGTGGCCGGAAGAATCTCCGGGATAATCAGCGATCCCAGTGGCGCATTCGTCGCTGGCGCCACCGTCACTCTCAACAACGTGGGCAACGGGATCAAACAGACAACAACGACCAACGACCAGGGGCAATATTCGTTCCCAGTCGTTCCCGTTGGGCACTACGAACTTGAGGTCAATGCTCCGGGCTTCCAGCCATATAAGAAGATGGGTGTCGTAATTGACGTAAACAGTGCATTACAAATCGACGCCGCCTTGCAGATCGGGCAAAACACGCAGACCGTCGAGGTCAACGACAGCGTTGTCACGATTCAGATGTCCGATACCGAGATCGGCGAGACCATTAGCAACCAGCATGTGACGGAAGTGCCGCTGAACGGGCGTAGCTACACGGACCTTCTGGCCACGCAAGCGGGAGTGTCGCCGATCACCACCAGTGGCTCTGCGAACAGCAGTTCCGGCGGCGGGTTCGGAACCGTGCCAGTAGCGGGCAACGAGAACACCGGCCAATTCTCGATCAACGGACAGCGTGAATCGGCCAACGGCTTTTTCCTGAATGGTGCCAGCGTCCAGGAGTCGATTGGGCAACAAGCCGGCGTCATTCCGAACTTGGATTCCATCGCGGAGTTCCGAATCATCAGCAGCAATGCCGACGCCGAATACGGCGGCTACAGTGGTGGGTTGATTAACGTTGTCACCAAATCTGGCGGAGACCAATTTCACGGATCGGCATTTGAATTCCTTCGCAATACGAATCTGGACGCCCGCGGGTATTTTTCGCCGGAGCGCTCGACCTTTCAGCAAAACCAATACGGCGGGACATTCGGTGGACCGATCAAGAAAAGCAGAATCTTTTTCTTCGGGGACTATCAGGGCCAACGCACGGTGGAAGGGATTGAGACCGGCCTCGTGAGTGTGCCTTCGCTGCTCAACCGCACCGGAAACTTTTCTGATTCGGCTAGTTCCCTTCCCGGCAAGGTTAACGGAGCCTCTTTGACCCAAACTCTTTCCGGTCGCCTGGGATATCAGGTGAATAACGGCGAGCCCTTTTACACACCCGGCTGCACTTCGAACACCCAGTGCGTGTTTCCCAACGCCATCATTCCTCAACAAGCATTCGCACTTCCGGCAACCAAAATGCTGCAGTTCATTCCTTCCCCCAATGTTGGGAGTAATCAGTTCTCCTCTGGCGCGGAAAAACGGCGGACGAATGACGACAAAGGCTCTGTCAGAGTCGACGCTGACAGCACGAAGTACGGGACCTTGTCCGCGTACTACTTCATCGACCGCTACAACCTTGACGATCCCTATCCGGTCGGCTTCGGCGGCGCCACCGTTCCCGGCCCCTCTGGCGCCTACGACGCACTCTCAAACGGTACGGATCAGGTCATCGTCCTGCGTGACACGAAGACTCTTGGCGCGAACATGGTCAACGAGGCTCACTTCAGCTACACGCGCTTGAACAACACTCTGGGGGTTCCCAAGGGGGGCGTGGGAGTCAGTCTGGCCGACCAGGGCATCTCCAGCGGTCCGCAAGGCATTCAGCAGGGGTTCCCTCAAAATGCCGGTGTTGAGACTCTTTATTTCAATTCGTTCACCGTGGGAACCAATCCATTCTTCCTCGCTCAGGTCAATAATACGTACCAGGCTGCGGACAACTTTTCGAAGGTCGCGGGGAATCACACTTTGAAAATCGGCGGACAGCACATCTGGTACAAGGTCAAACAGTCACCCGATCTGGTTGCGAACGGGACGTTTTCATTTTTCGGCTCCGGAACTCAGTCCACCGGAAACGGATTCGCCGATTTTCTGTTGGGATTACCCGATTTCTATTCGCAGCAGTCTTCCCCAACCTTCTACGAGAGTGCCGCAGACGGAGGAATTTTTGCACAGGACAGCTGGCGCATTAAGACGAATCTGACTTTGAACTATGGCGTGCGCTGGGACTACGTAACTCCGTGGGCGGAGATGCATCATCAAACCACCACGCTCATTCCCGGGGTGGAATCTCAGACCTTTCCAGGTGCGCCGCTCGGATATCTCGTGCCGGGTGATCACTTGCCGAACGGCCAGGTGATCCCTGCGGGGATCGCGCCCACTCCAAAAGATAACTTCTCGCCTCGTATCGGTTTGGCCTATTCCCCTAACTGGTCAGATGGTCTCCTGAACAAGTTGACGGGAGGACCCGGCAAAACGAGCATTCATTTCGGCGCCGGACGATTCTTCACGTCACCCGAGGGACTAACGGTCGCGTATCCTACCGGCAATCCACCCTACGGACTAACCTACACCAGCCCAGAACCACCTCTGATGTCCACGCCTTTCGTGGGTGCGCTCACGGGGACACAATACATTCAACAGTTCCCTGTCAACGTTCCCCCTTACAACGTGTCTCCAAAGAACCCCGATGCGAATGTGAACTGGAACCGGTACACCCCGATTAGCGGGGCCGGCAGTGTTTGGTATCAGAACAAGACGCCGTACACGATGTCACTAAATTTCAGCGTTGAACGGCAGATTGGGTCGAACATGCTGGCCAGCGCCAGCTATATCGGATCCGAGAGCAGGCACTTGCTGACCGTGGTCGCCGCGAATCCGGGAATTCCTTCTCTTTGTCTGGGCTTGAGCCAGCCGCAAGATGTAGCTCCCGGATCGCCAACCTGCGGGCCATTTCTGGAAAATGATGTATTCACGCGGGCTGACGGAACCGTCGTCAACGGCACCCGCGGACCTTTCCCCAACACGATCGGCACCGACGCCTGGTACAAGAATATGGGCAATGCGAACTACAACGCCCTGCAGCTGACTTTGAAGCGCACAACCGGACCTCTCACGCTTCTCGCCAGCTATACCTACGGCAAGTCACTCGATCAGTCTTCCAGCATTCAGGAGCAGGTATATCCCTACAACTTTGGCGAGGAGTACGCGCCTTCGGCATTTGATATCAAGCACAACTTTGTGGTGAGCTACAACTATGAACTTCCATTCGCGAAGCTCCCTGGGAAAACGAACCGCCTGCGTGACGGATGGTCGCTCTCCGGTATCACTCGCTTTGCATCGGGGTTGCCGGTAACGTTCGCCAGCTTTGGCGACAACGCTTTGGTCTACGTCCAGAACAACGGCGTCAATTCCGTCAGCATCGATCTGCCGAATTACACTCCCGGCAACCTCGAGATCAACCACAACCCGCGAAACGGGCAGCCGTATTTCAACACGTCGCTATTCACTCCGAATGCTTTAGGGACGCAAGGAAACGCCAAGCGCCGCTTCTTCTACGGGCCGGGCATCAACAATTTCGACATGGCTCTGCACAAAATGACCAAACTCACGGAAACAAAATCACTCGAATTCCGCTTCGAAACCTTCAACACCTTCAACCACGCACAGTTCTATCCGAACGGTTCGGTGGATGGAAACATAAACGACCTGACGTTTGGTCATGTGCTGAAAGCCGCGCCACCACGCATCGGTCAGGTCGCTCTGAGGTTTAATTTCTAGAGGCCGACGAGGTTGTGCTTCAGGGCAGGAGCCTTAACCATGAGAACACTCGATGGCCACGGGCTGAAAACGCACCTGGTGAAAACTACGCAGTGTAGACCATCGCAGTGCGAGGCGGATGGCTCCTGCGGCACTTCCCGGAATGGTTGGTCTTCGGGTCTTCGTGCCGCAGTGGCCGTCTAGGTCGGTGACGGTGAAGCCGGATCGGCGAAAATCGGCCCTGAAGGCGGTGTCACGAAGCAGGGGTCTTTATTGACCGTTCCTGCGCAGGAATAATTTGGTTGAGACTAATCGGAGAATCGCTAAAACGACTCTCCGACGAGTTCCTCACTTTTCTTCGGCATTGTTTGCATCGAGCGCATATCCAGGTACGCCTTCGCCAATCAACGCAGACGCTGGCGAGCAGTCTCGGCTCTGGCGGCCCCCAACGGCGGCTTCAACCCCCTGTACCAACTTGGTGGCCCGCGCCCGATCCAGCTGGCACTTAAACTTGTCTTCTGAGCAACGAACGTCGGACATACCTGTAGAAAGGGTTGGCTGGACAACGTCAGCACGCCTGATTTGAAGAAGCGGCTTTTGTGCCGTTGCCATTTGAACGGTGCCCCAAACGGCCGGGCGTACGGCGGATGCGACTGAAGCGTATAGAAAGTCTGGTCATTCGTTCGTTCAAAGTATCACTTGTTCTCTTGCGTCGCTATGGGGACGCGGGTGCTGTGCATGAAGACGATCTTCCAGATGCCGGCCTGTTTCTCCAAGAAGGCCGATTCCAACCAGTTCTGGTTCACGGTGCCGGAAGCGTCGGAGATGCTGCCTTTATTGACGTAGGCGATCCAAGCGGCGTTGCCGTGGATGTGAACCTCCGGTTCGGTCACGTTCCATTGATAGCGCTTGCCCGCGGCATGTTGTGCCTTGATGAAGGCCATGATGGT
>Ga0209006_10007236_pt1 | contig 10033 bp, 4 predicted proteins | sample JacPin_JW_Ref_O2_FD_188567 | JGI IMG/M metagenome (GOLD analysis project Ga0209006, IMG submission 188567) | Forest soil microbial communities from Algoma, Ontario, Canada - Jack Pine, Ontario site 1_JW_Ref_O2 (SPAdes) (version 2) | ecosystem: Environmental > Terrestrial > Soil > Boreal...
TCTCCCGCGACGGTCGGCTTGATTATTGCCGCAAAATCCGTGGCGCGCTTTCCACAGTTCCATCGCGAACAATTCGCAGAATATTTTCTGATCGGCACTTTGCTAAGCATCTGCACGGCGTTGGTTGGCGGAGTCCTGCTAATGAAACTGTTCTTCGGAAACTTCGCCCTGCCGCAATAGCTTCCTTCGGACTCCCTTAACGTTGCCATCCTTCCCGAGGCTCTTCGGAAAGGGAGCTGCTCGGTAGCAGCCCGGCGGTGAGCGGATATCGTACACTTGCCCGCCGCCGGTCGCGCCCTGCTATGATTTCGTTTCTGGTTGTGCTCCAAAAAAAAGGACATCCCGCAGCCTCGCGCGAATGCGCTAACTGCAGAATGTCCCGTTGCCTCGTTCTATCTTCCGACTACAGAGTTACGTCCTAGTGATGTTCGACGATCGCGATCGCTTCATCCACATGATGGTGCGCCTTGTGGAGATGCTCCAAAACGCGAGCCTGAAGTCCCTGCGTGGCCGGATTGTCTTCTTCCTTGCTGCAATCGCCAATCGCCCGGTTGAGAACTTCACGCGCCTTGCGCAACCGCCCGGCCCACGGCCAGTGCGGATCCACCGCTTCATGATCTTCCAGGCGCTTTCCGTCTTCAATGGCAGCTACTTTCAATTCGTGGATGGCTTCGTCGATTTCATGAATCGCATCTCTCTCTTGTTCCCCAAGCTCTCCACCGTTCGGACGTTGTAAAAGCGCCCGCGCGAAACGCATGTCAGAGAGTGCATGCATGTAACGCGGATGGTGTCCTTCAGCCAGCAGTTTTTGCGAAGCTAACGGCAGTAGCAACGCCAATGCCGCCGCAATGAGTGAGATTTTGACCAGTGTTTTCATTTCGAGTTTACCCTCGCAATCGATTTGTGCTGCGAGGACACACGCCCAGGCGCGCCCCCATCTTCGATTTAACACGACTTCTCCGAGCCCGCCTCGCTCAGTTTCCTCCGGCGTCGTCACACAGATAACACCTATTTTGCCAACACCTTCGCCTTGCTTTTACGTTTCCGCGCTCCCGCTTTCTTCGACGCCAAACTTACTAGCTAGCCCTCTCGGGATGCCAACCGCCCATCCGTTGCCCGTATCGCACTCTTGGAACTTGCTTATTTTCAGCACCCCGCTGACAATAACCGGATTCACTCGTCAATAATCAGGATAAGATGCGCCGTCAGTGACCGACTCCGCTCCAATTCCAGGTAGAACAATTTCGCACTACCGCGTCCTAGAGAAGCTAGGAGGCGGTGGAATGGGTGTGGTGTACAAAGCCGAAGACACCGAGCTCGGCCGCTTCGTCGCCCTGAAATTTCTTCCCGAAGATGTCGCCCGCGATCTGCAAGCTCTTGAACGGTTCCGCCGCGAAGCGCGCGCCGCTTCCGCTCTCAATCATCCAAATATCGGCACCATTTACGAAATCGCCCAACATGACGGCCATCCCTTCATCGTGATGGAATTTCTCGAGGGCGCGACCCTGAAGAATCGCATTTCTGGGCGCCCACTTGAACTCGACCTTCTGCTCGATCTGGCAATAGAAATCGCCGACGCCCTCGATGTCGCCCATTCCAAAGGCATTATTCATCGCGACATCAAGCCTGCCAATATTTTCGTCACCTCGCGCGACCACGCCAAAGTTCTCGACTTCGGCCTCGCGAAAGTTTCTCTCGCCGGCTCTGCTATCGGAGAAAGAACCGCCACACTCGCCGCGGATTCAGTCCACTTGACCAGTCCAGGCACCGCGCTGGGCACCGTTCTATACATGTCTCCCGAGCAAGTTCTCGGCAAAGAACTCGACCCGCGCAGCGACCTCTTCTCCTTTTCCGGCGTGCTCTACGAAATGGCCACCGGCGTCCTCCCATTTAAAGGTGAAACTTCCGGCGCCATCTTCGACGAAATTCTGCACAAAGATCCCGTCGATCCTGTGCGCCTGAATCCCGCCCTCCCAATCGAGCTCGCGCAAATAATTCACAAAGGCATGGAGAAAGATCGCGACCTGCGCTATCAAAGCGCGGCAGAAATGCGCGCGGATTTAAAACGCCTGAAACGCGACACCAGCTCCGGCCGCGTAAGCCTCGGCAGCGGCTCGCAGCAAAATGCTCCAGCATCCGGATCAAGCGCCACTGCAGCCGCTTCCTCGTCTTCGGTTGCCATCGCGGCCCAACCGGCGAAACGTAGCCAATGGGCTCGCAGTCTTATCGTCGCGATCCTGGTACTCGCAATCGCCGCGTTCATCGCCTACAAAGTTCTGCATCGCCCCACCAGCTTCAATCTCCAAGACATGCAAATCACCAAACTCACCGACAGCGGCAACGCCGCGCGTGTGGCCATCTCGCCGGATGGCCGCGAAGTCGTTTACGTCCTGGTGGACGGCGAAAAACAAAGTCTGTGGGTTCGCAACGTGCCAACGAAGAGCGACGTTCAAGTCTTGCCGCCCGCTGTCGCGTTTTTCAATGGCGTCAATTTCTCGCCCGACGGCAACTACATCTACTTCGAACGCGCGCGTAACAGTTCCGAGACCGGTGATCTTTACGTTATGCCGGTTCTAGGTGGGGCGCCGCGCCTGGTGCTTCACGACGTGTACAGACCTATAAGCTTTTCTCCCGACGGAAAGCAGTTCGCGCTTATCCGCATAACTGCCTCGGGAATCCCCGAAGTTCGGATCGTCAACTCCGACGGCAGCGCCGACCGCCTACTCGCTGCACTGCCCACGGGCCCTTTTGTGTACGGAGCTGCGTGGTCTCCGGACGGGAAGACCATCGCGGCCTCGGCAGTGCAATTCGGCAAACAAATAAAATGGGTCTTGAGCGTGATTCGGGTAGCGGACGGCCAGCGAAGTGAACTGTATTCCAGCAGCGAAGAAATTGGCCGCCCCGTCTGGATGCCCGACGGCGAATCGCTGATTGTTTCCGTTGGTGCGCCGAACGCAAATCTCGCCCAACTCTGGATCGTCTCCTATCCAAGCGGGGAGCGCCGGCGTTTCACCAACGATCTCACGAACTACGGCGTGTTGATCGATATCTCCCACGACGGCAAGACGCTCGCGGCAATCCAGGAAGCCCGCATTTCCCATATCTGGGTCGCTCCTCAAGGGCAAACCGCTCAGGCGAAACAGATTACCTCCGGACAATCCCAGTACGGCCATGTGAGTTCGGGGCCGAACGGAAAACTCCTGGTGCGAACTCATGGCACCGATTTAGCTCTGATGAATTCAGATGGTAGCCAAAACACACCCTTGCTTCCGGACGCCCACAACGTCGGCTCTGCCGGCGGCTGCGGCGATCGCTATGTGATATTCGATTCGTTGCCACAATCCCAAGTGATGGTAATGCGTGCCGAGGCAGACGGTTCGAATCCCACGAAGCTTGCGGACGATGCTGTTTTCCCGGACTGTTCGCGAGACGGGAAGTGGTTTTTATACTCGAACGCCCTCGGAACGAAGTTTTTTCGCCTTCCAATTGAAGGTGGCACGCCAACGGAAATCGCCGCTCCGCATCAAACTGGTGATCCCGTGCTCAAAATCTCGCCCGACGGGAATTGGATCACTTATCTGTATGAAGAAGCCCGTCCGGCCCAGGAGCAAATTGCAATTATTCCCGCCACCGGTGGAACTCCGGTGCACCTCTTTCCGCTGCCCGAGGATACCAATGCGTTTCGTTGGTCGCCGGATGGAAAGGGCGTGCAGTTCGTCATCACGCGCAACGGCGCCGCAAACATCTGGGAACAACCGCTCACGGGCGCAGCGCGTCGGCAAATAACCAACTTTACTTCAGGACACATCTTCGATTTTGACTGGTCGCGCGACGGCAAACAGTTGTTCTTGGCGAAGGGCGAAATCACCAGCGACGTAATCCTGATCAGCAACTTCCGCTAGCGCGCCGTCTCACAACCTCACGACACGACTCCCACGCATCGCGAACGTTACCCGCGAGAAGCTCTCAGCCTAGAAGCCGGTCGATTGCGGGTAATTGACAGAAGAGGAACTACCGCGCAGAATCCTGCGGCAGGAAGTTCGGTGGGAGGCTCTAGTGCGGGAACCTGGGACCCGTATCCGTTTCACCAAAGCGCTGGCAATCTTCGCATTAGGCCTTGGCACGCTCGTGGCCCCCGCCCGCGCACAAGACGCTGCGAAGGCCCCTGCCACCCCGAACAATCAGCAGCAGGGAACTCCAGCGCAATCCAGCTCTCCGCAAAAGCCCAAGAGCAGCACAACCTGTACTGTGGACATTTCGCCAAAAAAGTATTCGCCCGCGCTAACCGAAGCTCTACGCCTTTACCGCACGGGGAGATTTGACGACTCAGCCGCTGCTTACAACGCCATCATCTCATCCGCATCCGGCGGGCCCGACGTAGTCCTCGCTTACATCGGCCTCGCGCGCGTGTATCTAAAACAAGAAAAAGTCAGCGACGCGTTTGCTGCCGCATCAAAAGCCGTCGCGCTGACGCCCGGCAAGACTCCCGCGATCACCGCGCTCGGCGAAGTATATTTCCGCCAGGGAAAATTGCAACAAGCCGAGGATTCGTTTTTGAGTCCGCAGAAGGTCTGCGACATCGACGCGCGTTCCTACCTGGGCCTTTCGCGTCTGTATCGCGCCACCTCGAATTACAAACGCGCCAAGACTGCCGTCGATCAAGCCATCAAGCTCGACGCAGACGACCCCGACATCCAGCGCGCCTACATGAACACGCTCAGCCGCAGTGAAATGGTGAAATATCTGCGCAATTATCTCAGCCGCGAAACCGACGACGACGCGGAGCACCGCAAAAGCCTGGAAGACCAACTGGAAGTGATGGAAGACGAAGGCCGCCAGCACAAGCCCGTTTGTCAACTTGCTTCCAAAGTGACCGCCACGCAAACCCCGCTGGAGACTTTGCTCGCAGGGCCCACGCAGATTCGCGGTTATGGCTTAAGAGTGAAAATTAACGGCGCGTCCGCCAAACTCATGCTCGATACTGGCGCCGGCGGCATCACCATCGACAAGAAAATTGCCGACAAGGCGGGCATCAAGAAAATTGCGGAGTCCGACACGCGCGGAATCGGCGATAAAGGCGCAGCCGCAGGTTACTTTGGTTTCGCGGATTCAATTCAGATTGGCGATTTGCAATTCGAAGGCTGCTACGTGGACGTCGTAACCCGCAATTCCGTGCTGGGTGACGACGGACTGATCGGCGCCGATGTCTTCGAAAACTTCCTGGTGGACATCGATTTCCCCGACGTCAAATTCAAACTCAGCCAGTTGCCGCCCTATCCCGACGAAGCGCCCCAGCAGGAAGCCCTCGAGTCGCAACAGGCGCGGGAATCCCACCAGCACGATCGTTACTTCGCTCCGGAGATGAAGGGTTACACGCCAGTTTTTCGCTTCGGCCACATGCTGCTGATTCCTACCGCGGTAAACAATTCACCGGACATGCTTTTCGCCGTGGATACCGGAGCATTCGACAACACCATCACCCCGGCGGCCGCCAAACAAGTTACCAAGATAAATCGCGATGAGACCTTCCACGTGAAGGGATTGAGCGGTGACGTGAAAGACGTTTACGTCGCGGACAAGGCTAACCTGAGGTTTGCCCATTTGAAACAGGATCGCCAGGGCCTGGTCACTTTCAGCCTCGACGGAATCAGCAATTCACTCGGCACCGAAGTCTCCGGCACCCTCGGCTTCCGCATGCTGATCCTGCTCGATATAAAAATCGACTACCGCGACGGCCTCGTAAATTTCACCTACACTCCAGTCGGCGGCAAGCGCTAGCTCCGCTTAAAACTACTGGACGGTCAGGGCTATATCAGCTGAGTGCACCACGTCGTGAAACGCGCCCTTCGCCCCGAGCGTGAACGTACCCGTAAACGTATGGCTGATCGTGGTGATGGTGAGCGTGGCCGTCTGGGAGTGTGTTCCGTCGAGTAGGACCGAACTGGGCGAGACGGAACAGGACGAGTTTGTCGGTTTTCCGGTGCAGGTTAGATTCACTCTTTGTTTGAATCCTTGCAGCGGCGTGATCGTAATTGTGGACATTCCTGAATTCCCGCGCACCACAGTCAACGCGGTGGGAGACGCCGTAATCGAGAAGTCGCCCGTAGCTGTACCTGTCAGGGATACTGTCTGCGGACTCATTACGGCATTGTCGGTGACGGTAAGCGTTGCCGTCCGCGTGCCGTTGCCAATCGGGCTGAATACGACGTCGACCACGCATTTGCCCTCGGGTCCAACTTCCACGTCTCTCGAGCACCCGTTGTGGCTAACTTTAAAATCGCTGGGGTCGGTGCCCGTAAAGGCCACGGTCGTGACATCCAATACTCCGCCGCCAGTGCTGTCGTTCGTGAACGTCACTGCCATAGCAGGACTCGTCGTGCCAACAAGCCGGCTGGCGAAGGCGATATTCCCCGGCGAAACTGTCACTGGTGGAGGTGGAAGCGGAATGAGCGGCATCTTAGTAATAAACGCATTTGTCCCCCGGTCTTTACTGGCGAGCTTGGCCTGGAAAGCACCAGGCGTAATCGGAAAATCGCCGGAGTTAGTCTGTCCTGTTACGTAAGCGTTGTCGCCGGAGTCCAGTGCGATGCCCAAGGCGACCTCGGGACCGTCGCAGCCCTCACTGACGGGTTGGCAGCCGCTGCCCCCGAGGTAGGTCGAATAAATGAGCGCGGTACCATTGGCATTTAACTTAGTCACGAAGGCATTCTGAACAATGCCGCTAAGCGTGGTCTGGAAAGCTCCAGCCGTGACGGGAAAGCTAGTTGAACTGGTGGCCCCGGCCACGTAAGCGTTGCCCGTTGAATCCACCGCGACACCATTACCAAAGTCGCGCCCAGGGCCGCCCAAGAAAGTTGAGTAAACTAACGCGGAGCCGGTCGGGTTCAACTTGGCGACGAAGGCGTTAAAACCGCCATTAACGGACGTCTGGAAAGCGCCAGGCGTAGTGGGGAAAGTCGAATCATCCGCGCCTGTAACGTAAGCGTTGCCCGTTGAATCCACCGCGATGCCGCCGACGTAGCCGATCGATCCGCTGCCCAGGAACGTCGAGTAAACCAAGGCGGACCCGGTCGCGTTCAGCTTTGTTACAAAGTCATCGCGAATACCGCTACCAAACGCAGTCTGGAAAGCCCCGGGCGTGGTGGGATAGTTGGCTGACTGCGCTACGCCGGTCACGTAAGCGTTGCCCGCTGAATCCACCGCGATGCCGTTGCTGGTAACGTCACTCCCTATGTAGGTCGAATAATCCAGGGCCGAACCGTTGGGATTTAGCTTTGTCACAGACACATTCCATGAGCCTCCGCCGTACACCGTCTGGAAAGCGCCAGGCGTGACGGGAAAATTCTCTCCCGCCCATGCGGTCACGTAGGCGCTCCCCGCCGAATCCACGGCGACGCCAAACCCTCTGTCATCCGAATCGCCGCCCAAGTAAGTGGAGTAAACGAGAGCGTTGCCGCTCGCGTTCAATTTCGTCAAAAAAGCATCAAAAGTGCCGCCACCATACGTAGTCTGGAAAGCGCCCATCGTCGTTGGAAAGTTGGTTGCACTGGTGAGCCCAACAACGTAAGCGCTGCCCGCTGCATCCACCGCGATGCTATTGGCCTCATTGTCGAGGAATTGGCCGTCGATGGTCATGCTCCCGCCCAAGTAGGTCGAATAAACCAGAGCGGTACCGGTGGAGTTCACTTTGGTCACGAAGGCGTCATTAACGCCGCCGCTAAATGCGGTCTGGAAAGCGCTAGCCGTGACGGGGAAATTGGTTGAAGTGGCGATCCCTGTTACATAAGCATTGCCCGCCGAATCGACGGCGACGCTCGTGCCTTGATCGACCGCATTTCCACCCAGATAGGTCGAATAGCTCAGTTGCGGGTCGATCACCAGCGGTCGGGTAGTGTCATACGGGCCAACCGCAAACGCGACTTCGCGCCGGTCATTGTTGTTCTTGACGACGAAGCCTCCGGATACGAATTGTTTGTCAGAATCGCCGACAACGACATTGTCTGTCGTGGTCTGGTACACCATAGGCTTGTGCAAACGCACCTTGCCGCTACCCATGTTGAGCACCAAGTCGCCTTGAGCATCCACCGCGACCTTCTTCGCCCCTGTAATGCCCAAACGAATTGAGCTGGGATCGGCGTTTGGTGCGACTATAAAGTCATATTCGAGTTGCCGCTGGTTCCCGTAGTAAAGCAAGTCCACGCCCGCATAGATGCTCGTATATTTCACTCGCGCGAAGTTGGGGACGTTTGAGTGCCAGTTCGCCAGATCGTTTCCAATAAAATAGTTACTCTTGCCCGCTTGCTCGTCCAGACCCGCAATCTCCGGCATTGCGTTTGCTCCCAGTAGTTTCATGCGCAAGACTTCAGGGCTTAGCGGAGACTTACGTGCGATTCGGTCAAGTCCCGGCGAAAGTCGCCCTCGGCCGGCGTCACTGCGAGAACCGGCCGACTGATCCATTTGCACGCTCTTCAGATTGAGCACGGCCTCGTCTGCGGTCAAAAAAAGAGTGTATCCGCCGCCGTGCGAAAGGAACTTCACGCGCGCATCCGTTTGGCCCTGGTTGGCTTCGAAGCTCAACGGCAACTTGCCGTAATTTTCCTGCGCATGGATGGCTGGCGCAGACAGCGCCAGAGCTAAGCCCAACAAAGCCGCACGGCGGATGCCGTAAGCTAATCTGACGCGTCCGAGAAATCGGGGCTCACCAAAAGACAGCGGCGCAACCGCGGACGAACGAGGTGTCGAAATCAAGTGTCCGTTTGCTTTGGTAAACGGATTCATGGTGTGCCTCTCAGTGCCTTGCGTCGGCTCACACTCATAGCCGTCGAAATGTGGGAGATGTATGAACGGTATTGCTCGCTTACGTTATAGTCAAGTTAATTTACGGTGTTTCGATATTTCAGCTTTATGGAATGCCAGCGCCTGCGGAGTTAGAGCGCCGCCATACTCAGCGTCACTACACCAGTTGTTTGAAGCAGTTGAATCGAGCTAGATGGGAGACTGCGGCGTAGTGGCCGTCTCCGGGTAGAGCCGCTCAAATTCCGGGTCGCCATGAAGGATCGCTAAGTCCGGATCGCGGCGCGTCCACACGGCATCCTTCGAACCGGCTTCCCACGCTTTGCGCAACGCATCCAGAGCCTCCGCTTTTCTATTCAGCAGGCAGTACACGCAAGCTGCGTTGTACAGAATCGACGCTTCGTTAGCGCGCAACGTGACTGCCAGGTTGAGCTCGCGCAAAGAGTCTTCCGTGCGTCCCAATTCCGCGTAGTTGCCGCCCAGCAGAATACGCGCTCGCGCATCCTCCGGCACTTGTTTCAAGTGGCGCTCAAGCGCGAGGCAGAATCTCGCATCCAACTTCTGTTTGGCTTGTTCCTTTTTCATCGCCCCGAGACAATTCCGGATCGGCACATAAACGTTATAGTCTTCGCCGCTCGATTCAATGGCCGCTTCAGCCAGGTCCATCACTTCCTGATAGCGTCCCGCGGCGAAAAGCGCGCGACAATACAAATAGTAAGCGCCGTCGCAATCATGTTTGCGCTCGATCGCTTTTTTCACCATGCGCACGGCTTCGTCATACAGTCCCGCGGCATACAACACCCAGGCTTGGCTCAAATGCGTCTCGGGCAAGTCCCAACGCAACGCCACCGCCCGGCCGGACGCTTCGCGTGCGCGTTCGATCCAAACCGCATCGCGGCTGAATAGCGAGTAGTACATCGCGCATGCGTTGGCGCACGCAGCGTAAGCGAGCGCGAAGCTGGGGTCCAACGACACCGCGTTCTCAAACATTTGCAGCGCGAACTCCACGTCCTGCCGCGTCAACCTCCGCGCATAGCGCTTTCCGCGCAAATAAAGATCGTAGGCCTGCGGATTCTCCGTGGGCTTGTCCGCCAGCGCTTCCAACTCCTGCGGGGAAAGCGTCACACGCAACGCCTCCGCAATCTTGCGCGCCATTTCGTCCTGCACTTCGAAAACGTCCTTCATCTCGCGATCGAAGCGGTCCGACCACAGCGGAAAATCCGTGTGCGTGTCCACCAGC